>Ga0172370_10000257_pt1 | contig 80745 bp, 76 predicted proteins | sample LakKiv5m_FD_114538 | JGI IMG/M metagenome (GOLD analysis project Ga0172370, IMG submission 114538) | Freshwater microbial communities from Kabuno Bay, South-Kivu, Congo - kab_022012_11.5m | ecosystem: Environmental > Aquatic > Freshwater > Lake | place: Democratic Republic of the Congo... | reverse complement strand
GAAGTCGTAACAAGGCATCCGTAGCGGAAGCTGTGGATGGATCACCTCCTTTCTAGGGAGATACGGTGAAAGAGTTGATGTTCAGCATCAACTTCTCAATCCTATACGGTCGTTAATAGACTCACAGGGCAACCACAAAAGTTTGCAAGAAACAAAACAGGGTGAAAATCCTGTTTTTGTGTGTCCGCTCTGCTTGGTTGTGATATAATAGAAAAGTTAAAAGTAAACGAACAATAAAAAAATGGTGACTTTTCTCGGTATAGTGGCAGGTGTGCTCAATACAATCAGATTGCTGCCCCAAGTTTACAAAAGTTGGACGACAAAAATGACCAGAGATTTGTCTGGCTATTTTGTGACAATTTTATTCCTCCAATCTGTTTTCATCATTCTCTATGGATATTTCAAGCCAGATTATATTATCCTTTGGACGAATGTGAGTCCGCTTATCTGCTCGGTAATTCTGGCAAGGTTAAAGATGAAATACAAATAGTTTATTTCTATTTCTAGGGAGATACGGTGAACTCCGACGTCACGTCGGAGCAATCCTATACGGTCGTTCCCCGACGCATAGTCGGGGTAAAAATAGACTCACAGGGCAACCGCAAAAGTTTGCAAGCACTTCAAATATGCAAAGGGCACTTTCAATGGTGCTTTTTTGCTTGCCCCGTTATTGCGAAACAATTTGTACTCCTAAAATAAACGTTAATATAATAAATAATTTGCATAAATTAACGATATATTGACAAAATAATGTTAATGGCATATACTTATTACATAGAATTAACTAAAAAATATGCCAATTACAAATCCAGTTAAAAAACGTATTCAAGAGCTTAAAAATAAGTATGACAAACTTCGCAAAGGCAAGGAATCCCTTTTGGCTTTGATTGATGAGGCGGAAGTTCCAGAAAGTGTCTACAACTCCAATGCAATTGAAAATTCAACTTTGACACTCAAGGAAACGGAAAAAATTCTTTTGGAAATGGAAGTTTCGCGAGACGTGAGTGTCAGAGAAGTTTTCGAAGCAAAAAATCTGTCCCGGGTTATCAACTATATTCGCGATAAGTCCAAGGAAAAAGAAGTTGATAAGGAAACTATTTTGTTGCTCCACGAAATGCTTATCAGCGGAATTGACGACAAAATTGCCGGAAGGTTCAGAAAGCCAGGTGAATATGTGAGAGTCGGCACATACATTGCTCCGGCTCCAGAAAAAATCGAATCATTCATTGAAATGGCGTTTGATTATTATACAAATAATCTGGATTATTATTTTTTAGACAAGATTGCCAAATTTCACCTGGATTTTGAAACGGTCCATCCCTTTTGCGATGGCAATGGCAGAATCGGCCGGGTGCTAATAAATTATCAGCTTTTGAGATTTGGCCTGCCAGTTATTATTATTCGTGATAAGGAAAAAGCAGAATACTACAAATCATTTCAAGAATATAGGATGAACGGGAAAACGAAAACTATGGAAAAAGTAATTGCCCTTGCTCTTATGGAGTCGTTGCATAAGAGAATCACATATCTGAAAGGAGAGAAGATTGTGAAATTGTCAGATTATGCCAAGGAACAAAGCGAATCTGTTAACACGCTCATCAATGCTGCTCGCCGCCAAACTATTCCAGCGTTTAGAGAAAAGGGTATTTGGAAGATAGGCGCTAACTTCAGCAAGAGGACTTGAACAACACCCATATTTTCCGCGAATCACCTCCTCTGAAGGAAGATTTTGTGAGTCTGCTCTGCATTGTATATTGCTCCTCTGGATTTTTAATGCTAATATGAATTGTATGAAAAAATCCGAAGACATCAAAAAAATCGTGAAAGACAAATACGCGGAGATTGCCGGCAGCGGTTCTGGTTGTGGATGCACTTGCGGTTGCGGAAATCAGTCTAATGAGCAAATTGCCAAGAGCATAGGCTATTCTGATGAAGAAATAGGTTCCGTTTCCGACGCGAACTTGGGACTGGGTTGCGGCAATCCCGTGGCGATGAGCCAAATCAAGGAAGGTGATGTTGTTTTGGATTTGGGCTCTGGAGCGGGATTTGATTGTTTTTTGGCAGCCCAAAGAGTTGGCGAATCTGGTAAAGTCATAGGGGTGGATATGACCGAGGAGATGATTGAGCGAGCTAAAGAGAACGCGGAAAAATACAACTACAAAAATGTTGAATTCAGGCTGGGTGAAATTGAAAAATTGCCAGTTGAGGACAATTCCATTGATGTGGCAATCAGCAACTGCGTCATCAATCTCGTCCCCGGCAAAGAAAAAGCTTTTCGAGAGATCTACCGAGTTTTGAAACGAGACGGGAAAATGTATCTTTCCGATATTGTCTTGCTCCAGAGTCTTTCCGAGGAACAAAAAAACGACAAAGACTTGTTGGCGGGTTGCGTGGCGGGAGCGATGCTCAGGGACGATTATCTCAATGCCATCAATAAAGCAGGCTTTGAAGTGAAAATTCTGTCGGAAGACAAGGATATCAGTAAAAGGTAATATGACGGAATTGCTCTCGAGAGTTTGAAAGTGGAAGCGAAGAAGTAGGAGAAGCATCCGCAAAAGCTTGCAAAAAAGAATCCGTTCCAAAGGCGGATTTTTTGTTTGACTTCAGCCGTCTTTTGGCGTATTCTTCTATTTCAGGACCTTAATAACAGAATACTGGGGGATTGTTATGAAACCGGTATACAGAATTTTGGGGTGGTTCCGCAGAAGCGACATTTCTCTTGGCAGTTGTGTTTTTTCCATTGAATTGGATGCGCGCTTTGCCGAAAAGGCGAGAAAATTTACTTTCGAAAACCAACGCGCTTTTGAAAATCTCATCCGGGAAAATGTTGGCTACGAATATGTCCGGGCCACATTTCTCGGCAACACGGCATTCTTGGGGTCAATGTCCGTCGAGGGCAATTGTGCCTGCCTGGGCGTGAGCGGCGACATCTTGGATTCAGATTGGAGCAAGTTGGAGATCATCAAATATGAAGGCCACAATGTGGACAGCAAGGCGCAGGCCTATGACCTGTTGACCATTTTCACCCACTGGGTCGATTTTGTTGATGCTTTGACTTTCGACTTCAAAGAAGGAAAATAGACTCGGAAAGCCGAAAGGGTCGTAAAAACAACAAGAGCCTGACCAGCTCTTTTTATTATTCAAAAATCATCGAATTTGTTGTATGATGAAAGCATGGAGACAAAAAAAGTTGGAAAATTCCTGTATTGGACTCCCAGAATTTTATCAATTATATTTCTTGCGTTTCTCGTCCTGTTTTCGCTGGATGTTTTCGATGAGGGGCTGGGATTTTGGGGAACGATTGTCGGGTTGCTTATGCACAACATCCCGGTTCTGATTCTGTTGATCGTTTTGATAATTTCGTGGAAGCGTGAAATTGTCGGAGGCGTTGCGTTTATCCTTGCCGGATGCTTATATATTTTCTCTGCCTTCGCGAGAAATATGGATAATTGGCTCATGGTTCTTGTTTGGTCGCTTCAAATTTCGGGGGTGGCTTTTGTTATAGGAGGATTTTTCATTGCGAATTGGGTGAAGAAAAGAAAATAATTTTTTGCTTTTTGTGATATAATGTAATTCAGATAATCTGTAAAAAATAAAACCAATGAAAAAAACAATCGCAGTTGCATCACTTCTGGCATTTGGCCTGGCTGTCCAAGCGCAAGCCGTCAGCACCAACGCCAACCAAGGCAACAAAGCCGGACAGACCGTGCCCCAAACTGTGCCCCAAACGACGGGAAACCAGGGAGTGGGAAATACCGTCTCAACTCAGGAAAAGAATCAGGTGAAAAATCAGGGGCAAAGTTCCCAAATCCAAACCCAGGAACAAAATTCTGTTGAAACTCAAAGCGCTGGCAAAAACAAACCAAAAGACAACAAGGGGGAACTCACTGCAGCATCTCACCGCAGCGTGGTTGCCAATGCTGTGCAGGAGTTGCTGGCAGTGGCCGACCGCGAAGGCGGAATCGGAGAGCAAGTGAGAACCATTGCCCGCGAGCAAAACCAGACGAAAGACCAGGTGGCTGATGAAATCTCTGCCGTCGAGAGCAGAAGCAAAATCAAAACTTTCTTTTTTGGTTCGGACTACAAAAATCTTGGTGATTTGCGAAGCCAAATGGTGCAAAACCGAAATCAGATATCACAGCTGACACGCCTGATGAACAATGCCGAAAACGACCAAGATAAAACGGTTTTACAGAGTCAAATCCAAATCCTGGAACAGGAGCAAACCAAAATCAACGATTTCATCACCCGGAACGAGAACAAATTCAGCCTGTTTGGGTGGGTGGTAAAATTGTTTCAGTAGGCTGTTTATTGTTTCGGTCAACTGCGAAAAACACTAGAAATGGTGTTTTTTGCTTGAGCGAGGAGATATTTTTGCATTTTCAAAATATCTGGTATAATAAACTCAAGCGAGCCTAACAATTATCTTTCGGGGGGATTTGTGCGAAAAATGAAAACAAAACTAAAGGTTTTTTCCAGGAAGCTGATGAGTTTCATCAAGCATCCCTTCATCAGGAAAAACGAGCCGATGCTGCACACGGTTGAGTGGATATTTGTCCTGCTGGCATTTTTCTCAATTGGCCTTTCAGTGGCCTTTTTTCAGGTCTCAACAAATTTTCTGGGTGACTGGTGGGAAAAATACACCGGTATAAAGATATCCAAACAAGTTCCCGAAGAGGAAAAGCAATTTGTCGGTGAGACAATCTCCGAGCCGATTGACACGACCGGTTGGGACACCTATCGCAACCGGTGGTACGGGTTTGAAATCAAGCATCCGGACAGCTGGACAAACACCCAGTTCAAGGCAGCATACTCAAAAAATGCCCGCTATGAGATAGTATACAAATTCCGCAAAGATTCCGGAGGCGAAAACGATCCCTATGTCGGGTTTGACGTGGCTGTGTATCCGACGAGAAAAGCGGCCAATCCCGAGAGCACGAATGAAATGAGGAAAGTTGAAAATGCCCCCGAAGACACGACTGCCTGCCAGTCTTCGGAAGAGGTGACGCTCGGCGGAGAAAACAACAAATTTCAGAAAGTGAGCGTGAAAAAGGACAATGCCTGCTTCGAGCCCGTTTATTTCTTCAGCATCGCAAAAGGCAACTATTTGTATGATATCGTTCCGGTTGCCAAAGAAGGGGCGGATCCGCCGGCGAACATCGAGCAGGACGTCAACAAAAATTTTCCCGAATACAAAGAAGCCGTTGCGTCTTTCACGAATATTTCCGTATCAAGGCCGCTGGCCGTTCCCTCCGTCGCTTCGAAACCGAGGCCGACACACAAAGCTTGCCATCTTTCGGGGGGAAAAATATCCGGCGGGAGAATTGTTTGTGCCAAAAAAAACGACCATCCGAGCCGGAGCAAGACCAAAGGGCATCATATGGACGAGGATTGTTGCATGGATCCGGATGAGAGCCGCAATCCCTGCTGCAGTTATTAATTTCAAGGAGTGGGCAAAGATATTCTCCAAAAATTGAAAGATTGGCGCGCAAAGGAGGCTCGACGTGAAAATGTCGAGCTTTTTCGGGTGATTTCAAATCAGGCCGTCGAGGAAATCGCGCGCGTGTTGCCGCAAAACAAAAAAGAGCTGCTTGAAATCAAGGGGATCAAAGAAAAAAAATACGCCAAATACGGCGAGGAAATTCTGGCGATTGTGCGGGGGGAAGTAAAATTTCAAGGTTCGACCTTAAAAATCGAAAGGTCGAACCTTAAAATTTTCGAAGTCGGTGAATATCTTGATTATCTCAATGAAAAATTGTTGAATTTTGAAGCGCGGGTGAAGGGTGAAGTTTCAAGCGTGGACGCGCGCGGAAATTATATTTTCTTTGGCGTGAAAGACAAAACCGGAGAGGGAATGATCAATTGTTTCATTTGGGCGCAGGATTATGAAATCAGCGGCGTTCAGCTCGAGGAGGGGATGGAAGTGGTTGTTTGGGGCTATCCGAACGTGTACAAACCAAGCGGGCGCCTTTCGTTTCAAACAAAACTCATCGAGCTGGTTGGGGAAGGGCTCTTGAAAAAAGCATACGAAGAGCTGAAAAGGAAACTGGAAGGCGAGGGGGCATTCGCGCCGGAAAGAAAAAGGGCTCTGCCGAAGTTTGCCCACAAAATTGGCCTGATCACGTCGCATCAGGGGGCGGCCATCGGGGATTTTGTCTCGAATGTTGGAAATTACGGCTACAAAATAAAATTTTTTGATTCGCGGGTCGAGGGCAAGCAGGCCGTTTTTGATCTCGTGAAAGGCTTGAAATGGTTCAACAAGAATATCCCCAATCTCGATTTGTTGGTGATTGTTCGTGGGGGAGGAAGCCTCGAGAGTCTCGCAGCATTCAATACGGAAGTGTTTGTCCGCGAGATCGCCGGCTCGAAAATCCCGGTTCTGGCGGGCATCGGGCATGAGCAGGATATCACGCTTGCAGCTCTGGCGGCGGACAAAATGGTTTCGACGCCGACCGCCGCGGCGCTTGAAATCAGAAAATCTTGGGACGAAGCGGTCTTCGAAATTGAACGGGACGGGAAAAATATCCTGAATATTTTTGAAGGTGCGCTTGCGGTTCAGAAAAATGAAATCCGTGAGATCGAGTATACTTTGTCCCGAAAATTAGGTGAAATTTTCGAAAGGTTCCGCCGGGCGAAAGAAAATTTAGAAAAATATTTAGCAAAAATGCAGTTTATTGTTGATCAGGACAAAAAATATTTATCAAATTCAGTGAATATGTTGCTGACGAGTTATCGGCGCTTGAACAATAATTTTACAAGCTTGCTAAAATCGCTTGCAGAGAGAATAATTTTGCATAATCCCGAAAGACAGTTGCGTCTGGGGTACAGCCTGGTGAGTTTCGGCGGAAAAATTGTGAGAAGTGTGAAAGATGTAAAGATTGGAGATAATGTTGATATAAAAATATCCGACGGAGGATTAAAATCTAAAATTTTTAAGGTCGAACCTTAAAAATGCAAAAATATGACAAAAGAAATCAACCTCACCCAATCTCTCAAAAAGCTTGAGGAGATTGTCGAGTGGTTCGAGTCGCAGCAGGAGGTCGATGTCGAAAAGGGGCTTGAAAAAGTGAAAGAAGGCGCCGAGCTCATCAAAGCCTCCAAGGCCCGGCTCAAAAAAGTGGAAAACGAGTTTGAGGAAGTGAAAAAAGAGCTGGAAGAGGAAGTTGGGGAATAAGATGGCCAAAAAGCAAATATTATTGAAAAACCAACATATAGAGTATAAACTTCGCGAGTCAGATCGGGCTAGGTGTTTGCGCATCACGATATATCCGGGCGGAGAGTTGGCGGCTACTTTGCCTCGCGGAATGAGCCTCGAAAAACTCGAAAATTTTCTGCGCGAGAAAGCGGATTGGATTTTGCACAAAGTTAATTTGGCGAAAAAAAGAAAACCGAGCATACTTTTGCCGCCATCCAGCCGGCGGGAATATCTGGCCAGAAAAAAAGAGGCGTTGGCAATTGCGAAAGAAAAAACAAAATATTTTGGCGAATTATACAGCTTGCATCCGGCCAAAATATCCATCCGCAATCAGAAAACGAGGTGGGGGAGCTGCAGCCGAAACGGAAATATCAGCCTCAACTATCGCATTGTCCATCTGCCGGAAAAATATCTCGACTATGTCGTTGTTCACGAATTGTGTCATCTGAAAGAATTCAATCATTCCAGAAAATTCTGGGATCTGGTTGCAACCGCCGTTCCGGATTTCAAGAAAGCCAGAAAAGAGATTAGGAATTTGTAGAAAAGGATAGTAAAATGCAGATATGGAGTTCAAGGAAATCGTCGAAAAAAAACACTGGTATTCTTCCTTCTGGGCGGATGTTGTCTGGGTTCTGCTTGGCGTTTTGGCCTTGCTTTTTATTTTCGGCACGCAATATGCGACGGGCGAGCCCGGACTTTCCGCCGGCCTCGAAAAAAACAAGGTGAAGTTCAGCGAGCCGGTTGTCGTGGATTTCAACCAGCCGGCGGCCGCCTCAACTATCGAAAAAAATTTCAAAATATCCCCCGACGCAAAAGTCAAGCTTTCCTGGTCTGACAACTATCAGAAACTTGAAATAAGACCCCTTGAATCATTCGAGCCGGGAAAAAAATATGCAGTGGAAATCAATTCCAAAGTTGCCTCATCGGTTGACAAGCTTCTCGGGAAAAAAACCAGTCCGCTGAATCTGACATTCGAGGTGGAAGATCCTCCCAAGGTTGTTTCGATATCGCCTGCGAGCGGCGACCCGAACGTGAAAATAGACTCGGCAATCAAAATAGCGTTTGACAAGCCGCTCACCGGATATGATGTGAATTTCATCATTGACCCTTTCAGCAATTTCGATTTGAGTTATGGTGAGACCAAGACGGATTTCACTATTTTTCCCAAGGGAAAGCTTGATTATGCCCGGGATTATGCAGTGAGTGTTCGCCTCGCGCCGAGTTCGGCCAAAACGCAGACGGCGCAGATGACAGAAGCCTTCCGGGCCAATTTCAAAACGGAACCTTCGCCGCCCCCTCCGCCAAAAATTGAGGAAGTGGTTCTTCCCGAAGACAAGGCGGCCGGAATCGTGGCCGATTCGCAGGTGGCGACTCCCGACGCAAAGATAGCGGAAGGAAAATACATAGACATCAATCTTGCCAAACAGCAGCTTTCTATTTTCGAGAATAGCGAGCGGCTGGGGACGTACAAGGTTTCAACTGGCAAGCGCGGAATGGCAACGCCGACGGGAACATTCAAGGTGATGGCCAAGCGCGGCCGGGCGTGGTCAAAAAAATACAACCTGTATATGCCATATTTCATGCAGTTCACCGGCCAGGGTCACGGCATTCACGAGCTTCCGGAGTGGAAAAATGGCTACAAGGAGGGCGCGGCGCATCTCGGAACGCCCGTCTCGCACGGTTGTGTGCGGCTCGGCGTCGGACCGGCGGCGAAGATATACGGCTGGTCGGACGTGGGAACGCCGGTGGTGATACACTATTGAAAATTTGTAAATTGAAAATCATAAACTTGCCATTTTTCCAAACCTTGATAAAATAAAAATATAAAATAAATATAAAAAACTAGAGGAGGTGATATAATGGGTATCAAATCAACATCAGACATATTTTTCATTCTTTCTGTGGCATCGGTGATGATGGCGCTCATCAGCTGGGCGGCGATGGATGTTTGGCTGGCGTCAACACAGTGGATGCTGGTGGCCATCACGGTCGGAATTTGGGGGCTCTATCTGCGCCTGCGCGATGTTCACGAGGGAAAGGCGGTCGCGAGGAACGGAAACGGGAAAAATGGAAAGAAAAAATGATATGAGCAAAAAACTTGCCATATTCGACATAGACGGAACGGTTTTTCGGAAAAATCTGCATTTTGAGTTGATAGACGAGCTGTCGTGGCGCGGGATTTTTTCGAAAAATGCGCGGCGGGCGCTGGTCGCGACGTACGCGCGATGGATTGAGCACAGGGGGACGTATGAAGAATACCGGAAAAAAATTGTCAGCATCTATGCAAAGGAACTGAAAGGCTGCCGGCAGGAGGATATTGTCGAAGCGAGCCGGAAAGTGGCCGACTTCAACAAAAACCGGACGTATATTTTTGCCCGGGATTTGATCAAAAAACTTCGCGCGCAAAAATATTCAATCATTGCCATTTCGGGATCTCCAATTGAAGTCATCAAGGAATATAATAAGTACCTGAAGTTCGACGAAGTTTTCGGGTCGGTTTATGAAACCAACGGGAAGGGAGTTTATACGGGAAAAGCCGTTTTCGAGCCGGTGAGGCACAAGGGGCATCTTGTCGGGCAGTACATTTCTGAAAAAAATCTCACGCTTGATGGATCGTACGGAATCGGGGACACCGAATCGGATGTCGGGTTTCTGAAGATGGTCGAGCATCCGATCGCTTTCAATCCGAACTTGAACCTTGAGCGGGTGGCGCGCCGGCGGGGATGGAAGATTGTGGTTGAGAAGAAAGACGTCATTTATGACATCACGAATTTCAAATTGATTTCAGTGAAATAATATGGAAAAATTCATTGAGTGGTGGATCAAAAAATTTATCTGGGTATTTTTGCCTTTTTATACGATCTGGAAGCTCGGAGGAGAGCTTCTTCATGATATTTTCGCAAGTGAGAAAAAATAGCTTTTCTGGAAAAAGAAAAAGCCATCTGAACAAAACAGGTGGCTTTTATAAATTTATTTTACAGACTCAACGAATTTTTGGAACTGCTCGGGATGATTGGCAGCCATTTCGGACAAGACTTTGCGGTCAACCTCAATTTTCTTGTCTGTCATTTTTTTGATGAACGCTGAATATTTTTCGCCATGCATTCGGAGAGCCGCGTTCAGTCTCACAATCCAAAGCCGGCGGAAAGTGCGTTTTTTGTTCCGGCGGTCGCGGTAGGCGTATTTGCCGGCTTTCAAAAGCGCTTCTTTGGCCGCGCGGTATGTTGATTTCCGGCGCCACATGAAGCCTTTGGCGGCTTTCAGGACTTTTTTTCGGCGTTTGGAGGCGATTGTTCCTCTTTTGACTCGCGACATATATCTCAATAAATCAATTATTTAGCGTATGGCAGATTTCTCAAAACATTTTCCGCGTCGGTTTTGAACAAAACAAAATCGTTTCGTTTTGATCTCGTTGTCTTTCCGGCTTCGCGCGCGTTGAAATGCCCCTGTCCCGCGGTGCGGCCGACAACTTTTTTCTTGGCTGATATTTTGAAGCGCTTGGCGACGGCTTTTCTGGTTTTGAGTTTTGGCATAATTTCAGGCTGGGGTGATTATCACATTGAACCCTCCCGGGAATCTTTTGATTTCTTGTTCGAATTTGTTCGGGACGGCGATGGATTGGATGAAATTGGCGAGAACTTCGCGGGCCAGCGGCTGGTGGGCTTTTTCGCGGCCCTTGAGCCGGATTTCAATCTTCACCTTGTTGCCGGCCGTCAAAAATTTCTCGGCCTGCTTGCGGCGCACTTCGATATCGTGTTCGTCCGTCTTGAGTCCAATCCGCAATCCCTTGATTTCGGTTTTCTTCTGATTGGCTTTCTGCTGCTGGGATTCTTTTTGCTTCTGGTACTGATATTTTCCGTAGTCCATTATTTTCACAACCGGCGGACGGGTGTTGGGAACAATTTCAACCAAGTCAAGTTCGCGTTCGCGCGCCATCTGGAGCGCCTGGTCTGTCGGAACCACGCCGACTTGCTGCCCGTTTTCATCAATCAGCCGGACGGGGGAAAGGCGGATATATTCATTCACTCGCACGCGCGGCCCGCGAAATTCCTGCGGTCGGCGGCGAAAAAATCGTCGTCTTATATGTTTTTATTTAGTGATTATCGTGGAGATGGGGAGAGTCGAACTCCCGTCCAAAATTATAGCTCAAAAAACACTCTACAAGCATAGTTTATTTGTTTTTTTAAACTTTTGCAGGTAGAAAATAAACAAAACCCTACAAAGTTTTTTCCGAGCAATGGTCGTTGAAAATTTCGGAAAAGAATTTTCAATCAAGCCTGATATATGACACCAGTGATTGCCTATCAGACATCGGCAGGCTGATGGCTACCGCGAATTAGGCAGTAGCGAAAGCATAAGCCGGCTGAAAAGCCCGCTTAACTTTTGAGAATAAGTTTGCACTTATAATCTTGGCACAAGGATTTGCGAGGCCAATGCCATGCTCGGCTTGCATATTTTGAGAGTACAAATTGTCGAAACCAGTCATCCCCGCCCGTATCGCTTTCAAAAACGATGCTGGCGCGAACGATGTTTCATCGCTCTTTCAATCTTTCTGTCATCCTCTCTTTTTCTTATTACTTCCCGCTTGTCAATCTTCTTTTTGCCCATACCTGTGCCAAATTCCAGCTTCAAAAGACCTTGTTTAGTATATACCCGAATAGGCACAAGTGTCAACCCTTCGACGCGGGATTTGCCGATCAAATGGGCAATTTCGCGTTTTTTGAGAAGGAGTTTGCGGGGTCGGGTCGGATCATAGTTTGAAATCGCCCCTGCGTGCTTGTACAAGGGAATATTGGCGTTTGTGAGGAACAATTCCTCGCCCCGGATGGTCACAAATGCCCCTTTGAGGCTTATATGTCCCGTTTTGACCGATTTCACTTCGTATCCATGCAAAACAATCCCGGCTTCATATCTGTCCGAGATATCATAATCAAACTTGGCTCGTTTGTTGTAGGCAAATTCTTCAGCCATATCTTTATTAAAGCGAAAAATTGATTTTTAGGCAATTTTTTTGGTATACTGAAAACAATGAAATCCGAGATTCAAAAATTGGTTCAAGACGCCATCAAATCCGCCTATGGGATTGATTTTAATATTGCCAAAATAAAAGTCGACTATCCGCCGGAGGGGATGGGGGAATATTCTTCGAATGTGGCGCTGCCCTTGGCAAAAGAAGTTGGAAAAAGTCCGATGGAGGTGGCGGAAGAACTAGCTGATTTTTTCAGACGTCCGACGTCTTCGGACATTTTAGACGTCGGACGTCTAAAAGTGCGATTTCAAAAAATCGAAGTTGCCCCGCCGGGATTTTTGAATTTTCACCTCGCGGAAAAAACACTCCAACATACTATAAACAAAATCAATCAAGAGAAAAATAAATTTGGCGATTCAGAAATTGGCGAAGGCAAGAAAATTCATCTCGATTTCGTTTCGGCCAATCCCACAGGGCCGGTGCATATCGGAAACGCGCGCGGCGGGCCATTCGGCGACACGCTTGCGAATATTCTCGAGAAGACCGGATATCAGCCGTATCGGGAATATTATGTGAATGATACGGGCAATCAAGCGGATATTCTGGGACATTCGATTCTCGGCGATGATGAAGCAAGGTATAGCGGAAATTATATTGATGACTTGAGGAAAAGGGTTGGGGGCAACGATCCCAGAAAAGTTGGTGAGGAAGGAGCGGAAATTATACTTGGAGAGATCATCAAACCATCGATGGAGAAATTCGGGATCAAATTTGACAATTGGTTTTCCGAAAAAGAGCTTCAAAAAAGCGAAAAGGTTGATGAAATACTAAATTTTTTGCGAGAAAAAGATTTTATTTATAAAAAAGACGGAGCTGAATGGTTCAAGTCAACCGAGTTTGGCGATGACAAGGATCGAGTCGTGGTGAAGTCGAATGGCGAGAAGACCTATTTTGGTTCTGACATTGCTTACCACAAGGACAAACTTGATCGGGGTTTTGAAAAGTTGATCGATATTTGGGGTGCTGATCACCATGGCGATGTGAAAAGAGTCTTGGGGTCGATGCAGGCTTTGGGGCACAAGGACAAGCTTGAAATAATCCTCACGCAATTTGTTCGCGTTCTCAAGGATGGAAAAGAAATGAAAATGTCGAAGCGAGCAGGGACATATGTGAGCTTGGATGATCTGGTTGACGAGGTTGGACGTGACGCGACGCGGTTTTTCTTTTTGATGCACAGCGCGGACACACATATGAATTTTGATCTGGACTTGGCGAAAGAGAAAAATGAAAAAAATCCCGTCTATTATGTCCAATACGCGAGCGCCCGGATCGCGAGCATTTTGCGAAAAGCGGGGGAAATCCAAGAGCTCAACTCTGGGAAATTCCAAGAGTTGAGCTCTTGGGGTGGGTTACATCCCAAAGAGCGCGCCTTGATTTTCGAGCTTTCAAAATTTCCGGATATAGTTTCCGAAATTTCCCAAAATTACGCTGCTCATCATCTGCCGCAATATGCAATCGGCCTTGCTGACAAGTTCCACAATTTCTATGAAGCATGCCGGGTGATTGACGAGGAGAACCCGGAGATGACTGCAGCGCGGCTGGAACTGGTCAAAGCCGTGAAAATAGTCTTGGCGGAAACTTTGAAGTTGATGGGGGTTTCAGCTCCGGATAAAATGTAATTTATTTTATGAACGATTTCTACAACAACGAACCAAGAAAAAAAATGTTTCTCGACATCGAGACTTTGCCCGCGCCCGAGCATATGCACGAGGTTTTGCGCGAGGTTCACGAATACAAAAAAAAGAAAAAGCGCCGCAACGGGGAAAAATATGCGACGAGTTTCGAAAATTTTCTGGCCGGCACGGGGCTCGACGGGACTTTCGGGCGGATTCTTTGCATATCGTATGCGATCAATGACGATATGATCCATTGTATTTGCGATGAGGACGAGAAAAAGGTTCTGGAAAATTTTTGGGAAGCGGCGAAAGACGTTGATCTTTTTGTCGGTTTCAATATCATCGAGTTTGATATGAAATATCTTGTGCAGCGCTCAATCATCCACGGCGTGAAGCCGCGGACGAAGATGAGATTGTCTTTCGCAAAATATCGCAGCGAACCGATGTACGACGTGATGCATGAATGGAACCAGTGGAGTTTTGGAAAGGGGATCGGGCTCGACACGCTGGCCCGCGCGCTGGGACTGCCGACTTCAAAAACCAATATGGACGGCTCGGAAGTTTTTGGCTACTACAAAAAAGGAAAAATCAAAGAAATCTGTGCCTACTGCAACGCGGATGTCGAGGTGACGCGGAAGATATACAGGAAGATGCAGTTTGAGTAGGGCATTGTGGATAACTCCGAACTTGACAATGGTAATGATAGTGATATAGTGATAAGGTAATCCACAACATAAAAAACTATGGACAAAAATCTCACCGACAAGCAAAATTTGATTCTTGAGACTATTCGGGAAATGTCTGCGAATGGCCAGGGGAATCCGACGACGTACAAAATTGCGAAATATCTGCAGAAAAAGGGGATGGATGAGTCGGTGAAAAGCGTTTCGCAAGTGATTGAGGCGCTTGAGAAAAAGGATTTGATGAAGCGGGACGTGTTTCGCAAAATTTATCTTGTCGAAAACGAGAATCTGCCTTCGGGGCTGGAAGGGGTTTTTCAGGTGCCGGTCTATGGCTTGGCGTCCGCGGGAGACGCGCTTGCGTTTGCCGAGGACAATATTGACGGCTATCTCCAGATTTCGGAAAGCCTGCTCGCGCCAAGCGCCAAGGCCCAGCTTTTCGCTGTCAAAACTTTGGGCGATTCGATGAACAAAAGCAAAATCAACGACGGCGATTATGTTATTTTCGAAAAGAAAGATGCGGATTTCGACTGCGACGGGAAAATCGTGGTGGCGGTCGTGAATGGGATGGCAACAATCAAAAACTACAAAAAACTTGGAAACGGCGTGATTGGCCTTTTCCCGAATTCGACGAACAAATTCCATCAGCCAATTTATATTCACGAGTCAGACTCATTTATGATTGCCGGAGTCTTTCGAAAGGTATTGCCTGTTAAATTTGTAAGTTTATAATCTATGGCCGACCAATGCTGCAAAATTCTTTCTCCGGCCGAGTGGGACAAAAAAGAAATTGTCTGGCGGGACAAGCCTTTTTACAGGTCGCATTATTTTTCGTTTTTCCGCGTGCCGGTGAACTTGGGCGCAAAAATTGTTGCGGGGATGAGGAAAATCGAAGAGGCGGGACTGGCAGACGAGCAGATGATGCTTTCACGGAATGACACGATGTGGGGAGCGGACCTTCTGATTCCAATCAAGGGCAAATCCGATGTTTTTGATATTGAAATGATCACAGGCCGTTTTTTGACGCGGCTTTTTGAAGGTCACTATGGCGATATGGGAAAATGGATTCGCGAGACGAAAATTTGGTGCCGGGGAAAAGGCCTTGAGCCGGAAGAGCTGATTTTCTGGTATGCCACCTGCCCCAAATGCGCCAAAAAATTCGGCGACAAAACGCAGGCGGTGGTGTTTGCGAAAGTGGGGTAGGATGCTTTACATTCTGACCTAGACGTGTTTGAATCTTTATACAAGAAATTTGTACCTTAATTTTTGAAGGGGGACATTGCTTTGAGTGGACTAAAAAGATATTTAGGCAGGTTGGCTTTCAATCTGATCAAAGACAAACTGGATGCGTATCTCTTTGATCCCCTGGTTTTCATTCACCTTCTTCCCGGCGGCATAATGCCCGAAAGGCAATCAGAACTGGCTGTGGGTTATGATGTACACATCCGAGCGCTGATGCACAATGAGGAAAAAGATCCGCACAATCCTCATCTCCGGAAAAATATTTTTGATTTCAGAAATATACCCAAAGACGACAAGCACCGGCGCCACATCGTCGAGGTCGAGAAAGTCAGCGGCGGCGGCACGGAACTGGCATATCGGCTGGAACGGGGTCAAAGCATAATCGCCGGCATCGGATTTGCCACAGCAATGGAATACCGCAAGTTTTTCTGGATTGCCCCAAGGAGCGGATTGGCGACCAAATGGGGGATCACAGTGACCAACGCCCCCGGAACGGTGGATCCAGACTACCGGGGCGAAGCCGGGGTGCTGGTCTATAACCGTGACCGGGAATACTTTGATTTGCGCCACGGTATGAGGATTGCCCAGATAATTTTTTGCTGGGCTCTGACTCCCGAATTCAGGGAAGCTCTCAATCACGGCGACCTGCCGCCGACAAAACGGGGCGGGGGAGGATTCGGATCAACGGGGATTTATCTCGAGGAGGGGAAGAAATAGGTATAAAATTTGCTCTAAAGGCGGCCCTGGGTCGCCTTTTGCATTTCCGCATCCAACCCGCTATAATAAAGAAGCACTGGGGAGGGTGCTTCTTTTTTGCTCGAATATAAACATGAAAATAGTATTCGGCTTGGCGGGAGAAATAGCCAGCGGTAAAGGAACAACAGCCCAATATATAATTGACAAATATCATGGTGGATCACATCGTTTTTCCACGATGCTTCGGGATGTCGCGAAGAGAATGCATTTGGACGAGTCAAGAGAAAATCTTCAGAAAATTTCCACTATTTTTCGCCAGAATTTTCATGATGATATCTTGTCGGAAGTTATCGCCAATGATGTAAAAGATGATTCGCACGAAGCGATTGCCATTGACGGGGTTCGGAGGCTGGCGGACATCGCCTATCTGACAAAGCTTCCCGAATTCAAATTGGTTTATATTGATGCGGATATTAACAACAGATATAAAAGGATCACAAAAAGAGGCGAGAACACGGATGATGTGAAAAAAACCCTTGAAGAATTCAAAGAAGACCATGAAAGGGAAGCGGAGTTGCAAATAAGAGATTTTAAAAATCATGCTGATTATGTTGTTGACAATAACGGCAGCTTTGAAAATCTATATAAACAAATTGACAAAATAATCGAAAAAGAAAAAAATGCATCAGTTTGATGTCCAGTACAAAGAAGCCATTCGGAAAATAATGAACGAAGGGAGTGAAGAGTATAATGAGCGAACAGGCCATCGAACTATGGCCTTACCCGGTATAACTTTTGAGATTGACAAAACCTTTCCCCTCTTGACCTTGAGAAAAATTCCCGTTCGTATTTTTGTTGCCGAACAAATCTGGTTTATTATGGGGGAAGACAATCCCGACAATTTTCTGTCGAAATATACGAAAATTTGGGACGATTTCAAGGAAGAAGATGGGAAAATTGCTGCGGGTTATGGTTATCGGATGAGAAAACATTTCGGTCGCGACCAATTGAAGGATTTGATAGTGCATCTTCAGAATGAAAGGGGATCGCGCCACGGAGTGATCGTTTTTTGGGATCCGGCGGATGACGGGCTTGGGACAGGAACAAAAAAGAAAAATGTTCCTTGTCCGTATACTTTCACAGCCAACATTATTGACAACAAATTGCATCTTCATCTGATAATCCGTTCAAATGATATGATTTTGGGGTGTCCGCATGATATGGCCGGCTACGCTCTTCTGCAGGCGATTTTGGCGGCTAAAATCGGATGTGGTGTCGGGAAAATGACTTATTCGGTGAGTAACGCTCATATTTATGATATTCATTATGAGTATGCGCGCGAATTGATTGAAAGAGAGAATGATCACGGGCCAATTTTTTTGGAAGCGCAGGACGATTATTTTGATCGGGCGGAAAAAGGGGATGACAAATTATTTGAGGAAATCGTTGATATAATCAATAGACAATACAGTCCGCTTCCCCCCATCAAGGGAATGGAGATTGTTTTATAAAAATATGGCTATGCTGACCAAAAAGGAAATCATAAAATTAATTAAAGCAAAGAAAATCGAATTTGAACCGGAGCTGGATCAGTTTCAATTGCAGCCCAATTCAGTTGATTTGCGAGTTGGGTGGAATTTTTATATTCCAAAAACTTGGGAATACAATGAAAAAGGAAGGGTGGCTCTCAATGTTGATTATTTGGAAAACACTGCGAGGAAGGAACTGTATAAAATTGTTCGTCTAAAGGAGGGCCAGTATTTCGAGATTTTACCCGGGGAATTCGTGATAATTTCCACTCTTGAAAAAATAAAATTAAACACGGGTGATATTATGGCGATACTCTTTGCCAGAAGCTCATTTATCAGGAGGGGACTAAACGTGGAAAGCGGTACGGTCGATTCGAGATATCAAGGATATCTGATGCTGCCGATAACAAACAACACCCGTGACCAAGTGATCCGGATTTATCCCGGAGAGCGAATTTGCCAGCTGGTATTTTCAAAGTTGGAGAGCGGGCTGACGGAAGAAGAAGCTCAAATTCATGGGGTGGCAAGGGCGAAATATTTGGCTTCCACGCCCTATGGCTTGGAAGCAAGGAGCGATAGTGAAGAAGAAATAAAGAGCATTCACAGCGGAGACATCAAGGGGCTAAAAGAAAAATTCAAAGTATAGAAATTTATATTATGCCAAAAATAAAGTATCCATATTTGCCCAAGGGCCGGGAAATAAAATATGTTCCCGAAGATAACCAGTTTATCCTGGAAGCCAAAAAAATGGCTGAAAAGAGCGGGTGCACCAAACAGGCTACGGGAGCGGTTTTAGTGAAAGAGAACAAAATTATAGGCCGCGGATCCAACGCGGGAAGAAAAGTGTCAGTTTGCCCGAGGGTTTTGAGAGGCAGTCCAACGGGACAAGATTATCATTTCTGCAAAGACGAATGTGCGCAAGAAGGCCATAGCGAAGTAACGGCAGTGAGAAATGCGAAGAAAAGCGGTCATGACACAAATGGAGCCGATTTATATTTGTATGGACATTGGTGGTGCTGCGAATCGTGCTGGAACACAATGATCGAGGCGAGAGTAAAAAATGTATATTTGGTTGAAAAGGCGGAGGAAAAATTCAATTTTTCTTCCAAGGTCGGAAAAATTTATATATCAGGAGCGCTGACTGTTGTCGACGAGAAAAAAAATCTCAAGAATATGTATGAAAATATAGCCAAAGTCTGTTCCAATTATTGTTCAAATGTATACGTTCCGCATTTAGGGGGCACTGATCCAACAAATGATCCCGATGTTGATCCGAAAAGTGTCTGGCGAAAGGATCACAGAGAGGTAGCGTCATCGGATTTGATTATTGCATATGTTGGCTCTCCTTCATTGGGGGTTGGAGCGGAGTTGGAAATCGCAAGGATAACCGCTTCTGATTTGATTGTCTGGTGGCTTGAAGGAGAAAAAGTCAGCCGAATGGCAAAAGGAAATCCGGCGGTGTCGCATTTGATTGAGGCTAAGGATAAAGATGATTTGCTGAATAAATTGAAAAAAATCCTCAAAGAATATTAAACTAAAATCCCCTATGAAGAAGGGCAGATTTATTGTTATTGATGGGACAGACGGAAGCGGAAAAGCTACGCAAACCAAATTGCTTGTTGCAAGACTGAAAAAAGAGGGGCACAAGGTTGAGGAAATGGATTTTCCGCAATATGGAAAAAAATCAGCTGTTCTCGTTGAAAAATATCTGAATGGAGAATTTGGATCAGCCCAAGAAGTTGGTCCATACAGAGGTTCTATTTTCTACGCTTGCGATCGATACGCGGCCAGTTTCAAAATAAGAAAATGGCTTTCGGAAGGAAAGATAGTGATTTGCAATCGCTATGTGACCGCGAATATGGGACATCAAGGCGGGAAGATTAAAAACAAAAAGAAAAGGCAAGACTATTTCAAGTGGCTTTATAATCTCGAATATAATATTTTTTCTATTCCAAAACCGGATATAAATGTGATTTTGCATGTCGATGCGGCGGTTGCACAAAAACTGGTTGATTCGAAAGAAAAACGTGCTTATATAAAAAATGGAAAAAGAGACATACACGAAAATGATTTGAAACATCTTCGCGACGCGGAAAAAGTGTATTTGGAAATTGCGAAGAGCTTTCCGGAATTTATTCTTGTTGAGTGTACGAGAAATAGTGAAATTATGAGCAAAAAAGAAATTAGTGATCTGGTCTGGAATAAATTAAAGAGTAAAATATAACGATGAATTTTTCAGAGTATCAAAAAAAATCAAGAAAAACTGCCAAATATCCCAGCGCGGGAGACAATTGGATTTATCCCGTTCTGGGGCTTTGCGGGGAATCGGGGGAAATCGCGGAGAAAATGAAAAAAATTTTACGCGACTGCGGGGGAAAAATCAGCGAACCCAAAAAGGAAGAAATAAAAAAAGAGTTGGGTGATGTCTTGTGGTATCTTTCTCAAATTGCGACAGAGCTGGGACTATCCCTTGATGACATTGTGAATAGCAATATTGAAAAATTGTATAGCAGGATGGAGCGAGGAAAATTGAATGGGAACGGGGATAACCGATGAAACAAGTATGAAATACACTCCCACAATCGGAATGGAAGTGCACTGCGAGTTGAAGACCGACTCGAAAATGTTTTGCGCGTGCAAGAATGAATTGGGGCTGGATCGGGTGCCGAACACAAACATTTGTCCCATCTGCACGGGGCAACCCGGCGCTTTGCCGGCCGCCAATGAAAAAGCCATCAAGTTTGTGGTGCGCGCCGGTTTGGCGCTCAAATGTGAAATCGCGGAAGTTTCAAAATTCGACCGGAAAAATTATTTCTATCCCGATCTTCCGAAAGGCTATCAAATCTCGCAATACGATCAGCCGCTGTGCGCAAAAGGATTTTTGGAGGTGAACGGCGAAAAAATCGGGATCACGCGGATACATCTCGAAGAGGACACAGGAAAACTGGTTCATCAGAAAGGGGACGATTATTCACTGGTTGATTTCAACCGGTCGGGTGTGCCGCTCCTGGAACTTGTGACTGAACCGGACATTGATTCGGCTGCCGATGCCAGAAAATTTTGCGAAGAGCTGCAGCTTGTCTTGCGCTATGTTGGAATAACAGACGCGGATATGGAAAAGGGGCAGATGCGATGCGAGGCTAACATTTCAATTTCGGCGGATCCCAAAAAAATGGGAACAAAAGTCGAGGTGAAAAATCTCAATTCTTTCAAGATTGTGGAGAAAGCGATTGAGTACGAAATCAAAAGACAGGGCGAACTGCTTGATGAAGGAAAAGAAGTTGTGCAGGAGACGCGCGGATGGGACGAAGGGAAAATGGTGACATATTCCCAGCGAGAAAAAGAATCGGCTCACGATTACCGCTATTTTCCCGAGCCGGATTTGCCGCCGCTCGAAATCGGCAAAGGGTATGTGGAAAAAATAAAAGCCGAACTGCCAGAACTGCCGGCTCCAAAAGTGAAAAGATTTGTTGATGAGTATAAAGTTTCAGATTATGACGCCGAAATTTTGACTCGCGACAAAATACTGGCTGAATTTTTTGAAGAGGCGGTGAGTGAAGGCAGAGAATCAGCCGAAGATCCCGAAAAAATTGCGAAACTCACGGCGAATTATATATTGTCCGAACTCAAAAAATATCTTGACGAAAAAACAAGAATTTCCGACTTGAAGCTGACGTCCGAAAATTTTGGTGAACTGATGAGTATCATCGCAAATGGTAAAATAAATTCAACCGCGGCGCAAATTATACTTTCTGAAATGATCCAGACCGGAGCCAGTCCGGAAAATATAATTGCCGAAAAAAATCTGGCTCAAATTTCCGACGTTGGCGAGATTGAAAATATCGTGAAAGACGTGATTATGGCGAATCCTGATCCGGTCGGGGATTTCAAATCTGGCAAGCAAAACGCCCTGCAATTTCTTGTGGGGCAGGTGATGAAAGCTTCAAGGGGCGCAGTTCATCCGCAAAAAGCGGCCGAACTGCTTGAAAAATATTTATCAGATTAGTACCTTGCGAACGGAGGATATATGTCTGATGCGATCTGCTATGAAATTGGCTGTCTGTCGGTGAACGATATGTATCGTTCATGCAATCCAAAAACGTGTTTCGTGGTCAAACAGGCCAAAGATGACCACTGTCCGGATTGCGGAGTCAAGTTGGGAAAACTGCCCTTGCACAGCCTAAGATGCAAATCTTCCCAGGCGCAGCAGGCGGCAAAATGAACAGGGACGGAAATCCGTCCCTTTATCTTTTGCGAATCTTGTAATTTTCTTGCGTACACAATAAGTTTACAAGATTTTTGAATGGCTTTTATTTTTTCAGAAATATTTTTGTTGCCCTTTCGATTTCTTTGCAGTCTCCTAGCCACTCTATGCCCTTGTCTCTTTTGAACCACGTCATTTGCCGCTTGGCATAATTTTTTTCGGCTTGGACGACTTTTTCAACAAGTTCTTCGCGGGAAATTTTCTTTTGGAGATATAGCGGGATCCAAAAATAGGCGAGGCCGAAGGACTGGATTTTTTTCCAACTCAATCCCTCGCTATGCAATCTTTTCACCTCATCAACAATCCCTTGTTTGAAGCGGGACTTCACTCTTTTTTCTATGTTTTTATAAAGCTCTTCGCGTGACAATTTTATTCCGGTTTGAAAGAAGTCATATTTAGCAACTGGCAGCTGGCAACTGGCAGCTGGCAACTGGGGGACTTTCTTTATTGATTTACAAATTTCTATTGCGCGAACCAACCTGACTTTGTTTTTTGCATCAATTGTCTTTGCTCTTGCAGAGTCCAATTTTTTGAGCATCGCAAACAATTTTTCAGCAGAGTATTTTTCCAATTTTTTCCGCAATTTCCAGTCCGGTTTCACTTTGGGGAAATTTACATCGTCAACTATCGCCTTGATCCAAAATCCTGTCCCGCCGCATAGGATGGGGAGCTTGCCGCGCTTCAAAATGTCCTCGATTATCTTCCCGGTTTGTTTTTTATACTTGGCAACGTTGTAGTCTGTCCGCGGAGAAACGATATCTATCATATAATGGGGGATGCCGTGAGCCGTCCAAAGTCCGGCTTTTCCCTTCCTCGAGCGGAGCTCTCGGAATTCCTCAAAGCCGGACTTTTCTCGGCTTTCGTCGCGCTCGATTTTTCCTGTTCCCAAATCGAGACCGCGGAAAATCTGCCGGCTGTCAGCGCTTATAACTTCGCCGTCGAACTTTTTGGCCAGTTTCACAGCGATATCGGATTTTCCCGATGACGTCGGGCCAAGAATGACAAGGATTTTTTGCTTTTTTATTGACATATTGAGGGCCATAAGCTATGTTTTTAAAAAAGAAAAGGAGGCTTGCGTCATGCCGATTACTGCCTATGCGCCTAATGAGGTGCTTACTTCAGGAAAAGCGGGGGATGGACTTCTCGATGAGGTTTTAATTCAGATTAATAATCGATTGAAAGAAAAACCTACTCATTTCGGCAATTCGATCATCAGTATTCGCTTGGCCGAAAAGCCTCCCCTCGAGTACAAAAAACTTAATGACAAGCAAAAAATAACGTTCTTTCTGCTGTTGAGGAGCGAATATACTAGGGAGGGCTGGCGGGATTTGGTATTACATACGGCTGATGCCACAGGCGCCGAATGCTTCTCCGTGGAACTCTGGCTGTAAAAATGTAAAACAGAAATCCTCCATATTATTATCGGTCGGGCCTTTAAATTAGAGGCCCGATTTATTTTTTTTAATTTCTCCTTCCAATCCAAACGTTTTGGCTTTTGTGATTTTCACGCGCACGAAACTCCCCACGGGGATTTTTTTTGCGGAGTGAAAGGCAATTTTCTTTTGAGCGCGAGTGTGGCCTTTGCCATCAGCGTCAACCAAAACCTCGACAATTTTCCCGACATATTTTTTGTTGTTCGCGAGCGCGGTACGCGCGAGGATTTTCGTCAGCACTTTTTCGCGTCTGACTTTTTCGGCACGGGAAACGTTGTCTTTCATTTTCCAGGCAGCCGTTTCGGGGCGGGGAGAATATTGAGCGATATAGGCCATATCAAATTTCACATCTCTCAACAATTTTGCCGTGTTTTCAAATTGCTTTTTGGTTTCACCCGGAAAGCCGACGATGATATCGGTGGAAATGGTGGGTGGAAGTTTTTTTGCGATAGACGTCCGACGTCTACGTTTTAGACGTCGGACGTCTAAGAATGCTTTGCGGATTTTTTTGACGAGACTTTTGTAATGTTCGATTGTGTATTTGCGGTTCATCCGGCGCAGAATCTCGTTGTCTCCTGCTTGGGCGGGAAGAGAAATATACTCGCAAATCTTTTTGCTTTTTGAAATTACTTCAATGAGCTCATCGGACATATCTTTGGGATGGCTAGTGAGGAAAGTGAGCCAAAAATGGCCTGGAATCAGTTCAATTGATTTCAACAGTTTTGAAAAATTTGTTTGACCCGACGTATAGCTGTTTACATTTTGTCCGAGCAACACAATTTCTCTATAGTTTTTTTTGATTAAACTTTTTACTTCTTTTTGAATATCCCTTTCCGGCCTTGAGTATTCTCGTTCTCTTGCGTAGGGCACAACGCAGTAGGAGCAAAAATTATTACATCCTGTCATAATCGGTACATATGCCTTGTATGAACTTGCATATCTCGGAATTATTTGCAAGTAATCACTGCATGGCTTGTTTTTTTTCTTCGCCTTAATTTTCTTGCATACGCTAAAAAATTCAGATTTTATTTTTTCTTCGAGCTTGCCAAGTTCGTTGATTTGAAAAAACAAATTAACTTTTCCTTTCAGCCTTCGCCGGACATCTTTTCGATGCGCCAGGCAGCCGGTGAGGACGATATGTTTGGTCGGATATTTTTTCCGGATGTTGTTTATTTGACCATAAACTCGGTCTTCCGCGGATTGGCGGACGCCGCAGGTGACGAACACGACTAAACTGGCCGCCTCAATTGAAGCGGCCGGTTTGAATTCGTATTTCTCAAGAATTGTCGCGATTCTTTCGGCGTCAGACTGGTTCATTTGACAACCGAAAACTTTGATATAATAGCGCATTATTTTTTCTCCGCAATTTCTTTCTGAATTTTCTCCAAAAACTTTTCAATCTTCATCGCGCCCAGATCGCCCTTCTCACGGTCGCGCACGGCAACATTTTTCCCTTTCTGCTCCTTCTCGCCGACGACGAGCATATAATTGATTTTCTGGTTTTGGGCGGAACGGATTCTTTTCCCCAAAGATTCATCGGCGGCGTTCATGACGGCGCGAATACTTTTTTCTTTCAGCACTTTCAAAATTTCACGCGCATATTTTTCAAACTTTTCCGAAACCGGAATGACCTCGACTTGAACGGGGGAAAGCCAGAGCGGAAACGCGCCGGCGAAATGTTCAATCAGCAAAATCAAAAATCTTTCATAGGAGCCGAGAATCGCCCGATGAACCATGACCGGGTTTTTTTCCTTGCCGTCTTTGTCCACGTATGTCAGCCCGAATCTTTTGGGAGTTGCGAAATCAAGTTGAACGGTGGGAATTTGAATTTCTTTTCCAATGGCATCGCGGAACATAAAGTCTAGCTTCGGTCCGTATAAAGCGGCTTCACCCTCGCGTTTTTGAGCTTTCAACTTCATTTCATCCGAAACTTCGCGAAGCATTTTTTCACACAAATTCCAGTCCTTTTTGTCTCCGATGTATTTTTCAGGGTGTTTCGGGTCGCGTATGGAAAGCGATACCCAATGCTTGCCCCAAAGGCCGAGAGCTTTATAAAAATCACGGATGATACGAACCATAATTTTCAATTCTTCTTTGACTTGGTCAATCCGGCAAAAAGAATGTCCGTCTTCGACAGTGATGGCAATGACACGGCTCAAGCCGCTGATTTCCCCGGGTTTTTCATCTCTGTACTGTTTGTTGGATTCCATATACCGGATTGGCAAATCCCGGTAGGATCTGATTTTGGAGGCGAAAATCTGGGTGTGATGCGGGCATTGCACGGGCTTCAAAACATAATTTTGCTTGTGATGGGATTTTACATGAAATAGTTCGTCGCCGAATTTTTGTCTATGTCCCGATTTTTCAAAAAGTTCAATCTTGGCGAGATGCGGTGCGGATATTTTTTCGAAGCCGTGCGCGCGGCAAACCGCTTCGACATGTTTTTGGAGTTCGTCAATTATAACTGTGCCCTTGGGGGCGAAAAGGGGAAGGCCCGGCCCGACCAAATCAGAAAAGCAAAACAAATCCAGTTCCTTTCCCAGCTTTCGGTGGTCCCGCTTTTCCGCCTCGTGAGTCATCGCGAGATATTGCCGGAGCTCTTTTTGGTTCTCAAAAGCCACGCCGTATATCCGCTGAAGCATCTTGTTTTTTTCATCGCCTTTCCAATAGGCGCCCGAAATTTTGGTGAGCTTGAAAGACTTGGGATTGATTTCACCGGTTGAATCGAGGTGCGGACCGCTGCACAAATCAACAAATGGCCCGGCTTTGTATGCCGAAACATTTTTTGTCTTTTTATTTTCTCTCTGGATATCCTTGATTAGTTCAACCTTGTATGGCTGTTTGGCTTTTTTGAAGTCTCTTATGGCTTCAGCGATTGAAATATTTGCTTTTTGGAATTTGTAATTCGCTTTTATGATTTTCTGCATTTTGCCTTCCAAAATTTCCAAATCTTCGGGAATCAACGTGCGTGGCAAATCAAAATCATAAAAAAACCCGTTCTCAATCGCCGGACCCATTCCAAAGCGCGCGTCAGGAAACATCTCGTATACGGCTGCGGCGAGGATGTGGGCGAGCGAATGGCGGAGAATTTCGATCTTGGGTTGCTTGGGCATAGAAGTCTGTTAGTTTTTACTCCTAAAATATACAATTAAACAGATCAAAAATCAAATTTTTTGCGGCAGATGACAAATTCGAGAAAATGCCTTAATATGAGGGTATTAATTCTTAGTTGAAAACCATGACTCCTGCTCGTCGTACTATAAAGCGCTTGGCAATCATTCTTGTCTATTTCGCAATTCTTGGGTTGATTGGGACGGGCTTGTATTTTCTTTTTCGTACAGCTCCGACTTGCCGGGATTTGGTCAAAAACCAGGGCGAAACGGGGATAGACTGCGGCGGACCGTGCGCAAAATGCGAAGAAATTTCGCAGGCCGAAAATCTCCAGGTTGTTGAGAAAGCTGTCATTTCGGCGGGAGAGGGAAAATATGACGTTTTGGCGAAAGTCGCCAATCCCAACTCGCAACTGGGAGCGGCCAAATTCAATTATACTTTCGCGCTTCGCGATGCCGAAGGAAAAATAATTTCAAAAAGCGACGGGTCGAATTTCATTCTTCCGGGCCAGACAAAATATGTTCTTGCTTTCAACCTTGCGCCGGCGGCAAAGCCCGACAATCTCGGTTTTGAAATCAGCTCGTTCGAATGGAGAAAATTTTCCGAATACGAAGAGCCGGATATCGCCGTGTTTGCGAAAGAATTCAATCTGGCGGGCGGGGGAGAGGCGGATTTTGCGACGCTGGTTGCGAAATTGCGCAACCAAAGCGGTTTTGATTTCCGCGAGATTTCCGCGAATATTGTGATAAGGGACGGATCCGGGGTTCCGGTCGCCGTCAACAAAACCAACTTCAATGATGTCCGGACAAATGAGGAGCGGGAAGTGAACGCCAGATGGAAGAATCCTTTTTTAGTCGATCCCGCTTCTTCCAAAATAGAAATTGTCCCCGAGGTGGATGTTTTTGAAAATGAAAATTTTTTGAAGCAGCATGGCGCAGCCGGACAATACAAGAGTTTTGATCCAACAATTGAAAGCACGGAACAATGAAAAAATTTTTGAGATTGGATTGGATATTGTTCACGGCTGTTTTTTTGCTTCTCGGTTTGAGCCTTGCCGTCCTCTTTCCCATCAGCTATTCAGGAAGCAGCCTTTTGGGAAGCGATAGCAGCCATTTTTTTCACCAGGCGATATACGTCGCGGTGGGACTGGCTCTTTTTTTCTTTCTCGCGTTCACGGATTACAGAATATTCCGCTCAATCTCTCCCGCGCTTTTCCTGGCAGGTGTTGTTCTTTTGCTTGCGGTTCTGGTTTTTGGAAAAATAATCAGGGGAACCTCCGGATGGATAAGTTTCGGCCTTTTCAATTTTCAGCCGGTTGAATTTTTCAAGCTTATCATTGCCGTGGTGCTCGCAAAATATTTTTCTTTGAACGCGAAAACAATCCGGTCGCCCCGGCATATCTTTGTTTCGATGGTGCCGGTTTTTTTGTCCATGGCGCTCATATTGGCTCAGCCCGATCTTGGCTCGTCCCTTGTGGTGGTGGGGGCCTGGTTGGGGGTTCTGCTTCTTGGCGGAGTGAGAAAAAGTTATCTGGTTGCTTTGCTCATAGCCGGAATCCTGATTTCTCTTTTGGGCTGGAATTTTTTTCTGAAAGACTACCAAAAACAAAGAATTGAGGTTCTCTTGAATCCCGCAGGCGATCCGCTTGGCGCCGGATACAATGTTCTCCAATCCACTGTGGCGGTCGGTTCGGGCGGAATGTGGGGAAAGGGGCTTGGCCACGGGTCGCAAAGCCAGTTGAATTTCCTTCCGGAAAAACACACGGATTTCATTTTTGCCGTTGTTGCCGAGGAGTTGGGATTCGCGGGAGTGGCCTTTGTTTTTGCCTTGATGCTGGTCATCGTGGCGAGATTGTTCTCAATATCTCACGAAAGCCGCGACAATTTTGGAAAGTTGCTCACGGGAGCCATTATGGTTATATTTTTTATCCAGGTTATCATAAATATCGGAATGAATATCGGAGTTGCACCAGTGGCTGGTATTCCATTGCCGCTCTTGAGTTATGGCGGAAGTTCTATGCTCACCATGCTTGCCATGCTGGGGATTGCCGAATCGGTTTGGCGGGGAAGCCGGCAGGGGTACGAATAGGGGCGGAGTTGACGAAAAAAATATATTTTGCTAGATTTCATTGGTAGTTTATAATCATTCGAGAATGGCAAAAAATATCACGCTTGACGCGAAAATCAGAAACAAGTCCGAAAAGAACGGAAGTGAAAACATCCCCGGTATTTTGTATGGACGGGGAATCGAAAACGTCCCGGTTTTGCTTGACCGCAGAAAATTTGCCAATATATATGAGGAAGCCGGCGAGAGCACCGTGCTCAAATTGGCGCTTGACGGCAAGGATGAACGGAATGTGTTGATAAAAGATGTCCAGAAAGATGTTTTGAGCGGCGCCCCGCGGCACGTTGATTTCTATCAAGTGAGAATGGACGAGGAAATTGAAGCGGAAGTGGAACTTGTTTTCAAGGGCGAGTCCGCAGTTGTCAAAGAATCGGGGGGAATTCTGGTGAAAAATATGGATGCGATTCAAGTGAAGTGCCTGCCCGGCGACCTCCCGTCTGAAATTGAAGTTGATATCTCATCGCTCAAAACTTTTGACGACTATATATACGTGAAAGATCTTCCTGTTGCGGAAGCCGTCGAAGTGCTGATTGACCCGGAGACCGTCGTGGCAATGGTGGATGAGCCGCGCTCTGAAGAAGAATTGGCTGAGCTCGAAACGGAAGTGAAAGAGGACGTGACGGCTGTTGAGGGAGTGGTGAAAGAAGAAGAGTCTGCCGAGGGCGAAGAGGCTGCTGAGAAAAAAGAAGAAAAGGCTGAAGAGAAGAAAGAGGAGAAATAAAATTTATAAATCCAAAGAACACCCGGCGCTTGGTCGGGTGTTTTTTTGCGGAGGATAAAGTATAATGGAAGAATGCGAAATAGCAATGCGAAATCCAAAATTATTTTTCGGGCGGCTGTTATATTTTTCACTTTTTCTTTTTGCGGTGCGGTTTTTGCCGCGGACAACAATCCTGAACAGCAACAGGATTTGAAAAACAAAATTCAAAACTTGAGAAATCAAATAGAACAGTATCAGCAGGAGATATATTCCAAGGGTCAGCAGGAAGAAACGCTTCAGGGGGACGTGGCCGGGCTCGAAAAGCAAATAGCGAAAATCGAACTGCAGATTCAAGAAACCCAGCTGGTGATCCAAAACCTCAACATTGAAATTTCCGGCAAGGAAGCGGAAATAGGCGCTATGCAGAAAAAGGTGGATGCCAAAAGGGGCATCCTTGTCCAACTTATGCAAGAACTTTATGAACGCGGCGAAACCACCCCGGTTGAAATGGCGCTTGGAAGCGAAACATTTTCGGACTATTTTTCCCAGGCGGACAGCCTTGAATCATTCGAGGAAAGGGCGAGAGAAATATACGACCAGTTCGTGGATCTTCGCGACGCGCTCAAGATGGAGCGGGACGACTTGGTTGCAAAAAAAGAAGAACAGATGGGCCTGCGGGCAGTGCAAAATGACCAGCAAAATGTTTTGGATCTGCGAAAGGAATCAAAAAATTCCCTTTTGGGCCGGACGAGAAATGAAAAACAGGCGCTTGCGGATCAGATGGGGAAACTGCAGGAGCAGCTCGCCGCCTTGCAGTCGCTGGGCGAGCCTATCAATATTGATGAAGCAATCAACGCGGCGCGCTACGCTTCAGGCCTCACGGGCGTGGCTCCGGAATTTCTGATGGGTGTCTTGCGCGTTGAGTCGGGACTCGGAACGAATGTGGGGGGAGGAAGATACAAGAGTGATATGAATCCGGCCCAATGGGACACTTTCGAAAAAATTTGCAGGGAGCTGAAAATCGATCCGGGCAAAACACCGGTATCCCGCCGGGCCTGCTACAATTCGGAATCGAAGGACGGATGCGGGGGATGGGGCGGCGCAATGGGTCCGGCGCAATTCATGCCTTCGACATGGATGGGATACAAGGGCAAGGTTGAAAAACTCACGGGGTTTGTTCCGGCCAATCCTTGGATGATCAAAGATTCGCTTGTGGCAATGGGTCTCAAGCTTGCGGCGGTGGATGGTGTGACGGCAGGCGACCGCAAAGCTTGGGCGAAAGCCGCGGCGATGTATCTCGCAGGAGGTGCCTGGGAAAATTATTCCTGGTATTCGGATCGGGTGCTGTCCTATGCGGACGGGTACAAGAAAATGATGAAATAAATTTTGTCAAGTGTTTGCACAAAATATTTTCTTTATTTTGTTGACTAATGTCCCAAAAAGCTATATAATGATAGAGTAAAATCCATTATTGGGGGATTTTGCAAGGGTGATTTATACATTGGGTGTAAATCGCTTTTTGTTTTTCCCCGCAAATAACTTGAATTGAGTTTGGGTGAGCTTATTTGAAGATGCGGAAAGTATTCAATCGGGTGGCCGGTTTAATAGGGGTGAGCTCAAAATGCAAAACGAAATCATTTTCGGTTGTTTTTGGCTTGTTTCTGCTTTCGATCGTAGCAGCTCTTTGCTTTTCAAGCCTTTCCATAGCTTCTGATATCACGGCCGGCAACGTGGTTGGTTTGACAAACCAATCCAGGGCAGAGGCCGGCAAAAAAAATCTGGCTGAAAACGAAAAACTGTCGCTGGCGGCCCAAGCCAAAGTGGAGGATATGCTGGCAAACAATTATTTCTCCCATACCTCGCCGGCAGGCCGAACGCCCTGGAAATGGATCGAGGGGGAAAATTATGACTACAGCTATGCAGGCGAGAACCTGGCGATGGATTTTCATTCGGCCGAAGCCATGGAAAAAGCCTGGATGGAAAGTCCGACGCATCGCGCGAACATATTGAATGACAAATACATTGATATGGGAGTTGCGGTGAAGGAAGGGAATATAAACGGGCACAGCACAATGCTGGCCGTTGTGATGTTCGGGTCGGGTGACAAAAAATTGTCAAGCGCGGATGAAAAAACAGAAATCAAAAGCTTGCCGGTGCTTCCGCCGGCAGGCAAAAGAGAAACGGCTGTCTTTCAGCAACCGATGGTCACAAGCCCGCAATACGGAGAAAGCGTGTCGGCTGGCGAAATAAAAATATCCGGCCGAGCCGCACCCGGAGAAACGGTTTGGATTTTTGACAACCAGAACTTTGCGGGATTGGCCGTGGCTGATCCGGAAGGCTGGTTTTCGCTGGTTGAAAAAGATTTGCCCGAAGGAAAGCACACACTCACGCTCGAAGGAAAAATATCTTCCGGGACGGCGAGAGAATTTTTTGTGGACAAGACCGTGCCGGATGTTGATTTCCACCTTTGGGCCGACACGGACAATCCGCAGAGATTGTTTCTTGAGGCCAGTGCGAACAAAGACAATTGCCTCCTGCAATTTGACGGAGAGGCAAGGAGGGTTTCCGGGGGAGCAAAAACTTTTTTTGCCGTTGATTTCCGGAAGTCAACGTTCATTCTGAGAGTCCGCGACATTGCGGGGAACAAAAATTTCAAACAGGTGAATCTTGCGAACTACTATGCTCCGGAGAGGCAGAGCAATATTTCCGGCAGGCTGGCCGCATTTCTGTCCCCGCCGAAAAATATATACGCCGCGGATTCGGGGCGGAAGACAATGCTGGACAATTTGAATCTGCCCGCGCACAAATTTTTGGCGGCACGATGACAAGCGCAGGAGGAAGATAAATAATCATTAAAATAAAAAAATGTGATGTAGAAGAAAAAGAAACGTTCTTTGAAATAAAAATAAAATAAATGGGGTGAACCTTACACGCAAAAACGTGTATCATCAAAAAGGTAAGATGTCCTTGCTTTTTGCCCTTCGGGGCAGGCTTGGCAATATCCGCCCGGGTTTCAGGTTGAAACTTGGGCGGTTTTGTTTTGGGAAATTTGCTTCCATTTTCTTGCCGATTTCGGTATAATTAAACCATATTCAAATACCAAATTCAAAAGACAATATGAAGAAAATAGAGGCAGGATCACAATATTTTGCCACGTCGCGGAGCCAGCGAGAAATGCCCGGCAGTCTTTCCGAGAAAAAAATTTTGTCCCAGTTTTCCCGAAAAGAACAGAAGGAAATAAAATACAAGCAAAGAGTGCTTTCTTCGCTTGCGTATTTCATTGGGAAAGATTTTGAAATACCGGTGGAGCTGAACCAGCCGGATGCCGGCTGGCACTGGGATTTCAAAGCCAACAAGATCCGGATCGATCCCAAAGATCTCCTCGACAAGCCACTCGACTATTTGCGTTATCTTGTTTGCCACGAAGGAAGTCATCGGAGAATTTCCCGAACGGATTTCATTCCGCTTGAAACCTGGCAGCAGCCGGGATTTTCTTCGATGATGAATGCTGTTGAAGATGCGCGGGTGGATAATTTCGTGGCGGAAAATTATCCGAAGTTCAGGCAATTCTCCAAGGAATTTCATTCCATAGAAATAGGAAGATTGAAAGAAAGAATCGGCAGCCAGCCTCGGTTCATTCAAGCCGGCTTGGAACTTTTGCGGCATTGGTTCAATGAAACCCAAAGGAAAACAGAAGGGGTAGACGAAACTCTGTCCCAAGAAGTTCAGGAAGTCGTGCAGAAAACGCTTGCTTCAGCAAGAGACTCATGGTGGCGCTATCCTCTCAAAGCAGAAGCTGATTCCGGCGAGGAACAGATAAAAAGATACGCCAAAGTTTCTTATGAGATCAATCTTGAAGAAATATGGCCGGAATTCAAAAAATTGATCGAGGAGGATATGAAAGATCAGAAAATGCAGGAGTCGCTCAAAGATATGCAATCCAAAGAGCAGCGGGAGGGGAAAGGTCAAGGCGTTCCCAGCGAGTTAAAAGACAATCTGACGCCCCAAGAACAGAAAGAGTTTGAGGATGCCATTGACAAGGCAATAGAGGAAGCCAAAAAAGAAAGAGCTGAACACGAACAGGAAAAAGGCGAGCAAAAAGAGGGGGCAGAAGCAGAAAAAACGGGAGAAGAAAAACCTCAGAAAGAAGCAATCACAAAATCGGTGGATTTAACTTCTCTTTCCGAAGATCTAAAGCGAAAAATACAAGAATACATCGACTCGCTGCCTCCCGAGCAAAAGGAAGAACTCCGACAAAGAGCTGAGCAGGAACTTAGGGAGCTGGAGAAAAAAATCAATGAGGAACTGGAAGGAAAACTTTCTGAAAATCCTAAACAAAGAACGGCGAGAAAAAAAGAAGAACCCGAGAGCAAAAAAGAGAAATTGCCGCTAAAAGAGGCATTGCCTGAAATCGACAGGGATCAGGAAGAACAAAGGCAGAGGGATATGAAAAAATACCGCGACATTTTGGAAAAATCATTAGAGAAAGACGAAAATATTTACGAGCAATACCGACGAGAAGTTTTGCCCATTATCGACGAACTAGAAAACGAATTACGCGAGATATTCGTGCAGAGGCGCGCCAATCGATGGAAGAGCGGTTTCAAAACGGGAAAGAAAATCGATATCAAAACCAGAATTCAGGAAAAAGCCAAGGGAATTTCGGCCGTTGAAAGCAAGGCCTGGCAAAAACGGGAACTGCCCACGGAAAAAGATTATGCCATTTCGATTTTGGTCGACCTGTCCGGTTCAATGTCGGGGCAGAAAATAAAAGAGACGTTCAAAGCCTTGATCGTTTTGTCGGAGGTCTTGAACAGGCTGTCCATCAAAACAGAGATTCTTGGCTTCAACGACCGCCTGTATGAATATCAAGTATTCGGAGAAAATCTATCACGGGAGATAAGAGAAAATATGGGAGGAGTTTTGAGGGAGGTTAACAATCGCCAGGGCGGAAGAGCCGCTTACAACGACGACGGTTGGGCGCTTCAAGAAACTTCGAAAAGGCTGGCCAAACAGAGAGCCTCCGAGAAATTTGTCATGGTTCTTTCGGACGGAGTTCCTGAAGAATCGCCTGCTCACAGCGGTTCGGAATTTGATTTGAGCAGAATAGTGAATAGAGTAATGCGAGAGACGGATCAAAAGCTCATAGGGCTTGGCATTGGGAGCGGCACTCAACATGTCGAGAGATTCTACCCCAACAGCCTGGCAAATATAAATGTCAAGGAAATGACCGAAAAATTGGCTGATACCATCAGAGAAATGATTGTTAATTATCAGAATTTTTAGTATAATAAAGCCATGGAGAATACTCTTGAATCTTTATTCAAAAAGAAAGATCAAAAAGCCACTGGCGCGGACGAAAAAGAAAAAAAATCGGAACTGGGAAAGGCAACCGAAATAAAATCGGAGATAAACACAATAACCGGAGGAGAATCTCTTGAAGATTTGGATTTGGAGGTTTTGAAAAAAGTTTTGGAAAAATACAAAGAAATGCAAAATGTTCTCGGTATTTCTGAATCGGAACCCGCAAGTGAGGTCCCAGCGCGAGTCGAACAGGCAAAAGAAGTGATGGGGAGCGAATTTTTCGGTTCCCGGGAAGTGGAAAAAGCTTTCGGCATCAAAGTCAGACCGGAGGATATTCCCGAAATTCCCTTTTCTCGTGAGGATCTGGAACGCGCCCGGAAATTGAACCAATTTCTTGTGCTTCGAGTTGACAAGGCTCCTGACGGGAAACCTCTGACTTTGCAAAAGATAAATGAAATTTTGAAAGGAAAAGTGAAGGGCGAAAAGAAACTTCTTTATTCCGATGACGGAACGGGAAAAATCAAAGGCGACTCATGGTACAAAAACGAGGATTTTCCAAAAAGTGATGTTCCAAAACTGGCCTGGGCGCTAGTCAGCAAAGAAGTCATTCTGAACTCGACCAGCAAAAATTATCTCAATCAAACTGAAGAGATTGTCAATTATTTGAAAAATGAAGTTTTCAAGGGGAAAGAAATTCCAAAGGTTTACCAAGAGGCTATCGCGGAATTTGAAAAGGAAAAAGAGGCTGTTGGTGAATTGATGTCATCTGATTGGAAAAAGGCAGCTGAAAAATTGAGCCAGTTAAAAATCAATCAACTAACCAGACAAAATCCAGCCGAAGTTCTCTACGACATCGCTATATATTTCCAGAACAAAGAAGAACGAGTTTTAGAGAATAGATATGCCTGGACTACTCGCCGTGATTCGGATGGCGAGCTCGTGGGCGTTGGCCGCTTTGATTCCGATGGGGTGTTCGTGGCTAGAGGCACGCCGGTCGGCTCGCACGACAATCTCGGTGTTTGCGTCTCCCGCAGCCTTTGAATATTTGGCATTTGAAATTTGAACATTTGATCAATTTTTGCGAAGCAAAAATTTCGCTACATATATGGAAAATGACATAAAAAAATTTCTTAAGCTCACGGAAAAATCAAAAGAGACCTGTTTGATGATCGCTGAAGATGAAAAAGGCCTGGCAGATATCGAAAAACAGCTGGTTGCCTCGGAGCTGGAAAAATCCAAGAACATAAGAGAGATTTTCAATTCGGTAAGAGATGGAAAAAAGACTTACTTCATTCTCAACGGCACATTGGGAAATAATATCTACAACGTGCTTGTCCAGTATCCCACCGGACAGATCAATGCTTATGATGGAAAAGATAACTTAGTCGCCAATCCGGATTACCAGAAAGGATCCATTCTTATTTTGACCACCAAGGAAAATTTGGAAAAAATAGAGCAAGGAGAAAAAAGCCTACTGAGGCTGGTCGGCTTAACTTGGCAAAAATAAAAACGATGGAGGCAGAAGCCAAAAAATTCGAAAATAGAAAGAATGCACCCATATTTAAAACAGAAGAAACTGTTTCCTATTTGGGCGTTGAGCTTCCTAAAGGAAAAGGTGGAGAATTTTGTCCGAGAAAAGAGACCTACGAAAGGATTTATATTAACGATGAATTTTCCCTTGACCTTCAGAAGAAAATCGCTACTGCCTGTAAGCTTGATCAACCGATTTTGATTGAGGGAGGAACCAGCATCGGGAAAACGACGACTGTCAGAAAAATGTGCGCCGATCTCGGCTGGGAAGTTTTTTACAAAAACCTGAACGGCACGACGGACGTCGAAGACCTAATCGGAAGATATATTCCGAATCCTGAAAGAAAAACGGCCAATGATCCGGAATACAAATGGGCGGACGGCCCGGTGACCTTAGGGTTGCGGCAAGAAGAAGGAAAAATAAAAGTCATAATCTTGGACGAATATAATTCCGCTAATCCGAACATTATCATTCGACTTCACGAGGTTCTAGACGAATTGGAAAAAAACGGCGAGGTCGTTTTGGCCGAAGACGCTTCCGAAAGAGTGAAAGTGAGCAAGGCGAAAACGAAAATAATCGCCCTGACCAATCCGCCGGGCAAAGGATATTTGGATCGCCAGCCGCTCGATCCAGCGCAGCTTCGCCGTTGGGTTTATCAAAAAGAAGTTACTGAACTTCCTAGAGACACTTTTTCGGGATCCGTCGATATGATGTTTCGCCTTGCACCGGAAACAAAAGATCTTGAAGAAGAAAAATACCTGCTATCCAATGAAACCGAAATTCCCATTGGCGAGTTACGAGAAATTCCCGGGATGAGGGAGCTGGTTGAAAAATACAAAGAATTCCATATCGCCGCCAAAGAGCTTTTGAAAAACAGACAGATAGCGCAGGATCAGCCTCAAACTTTCATGTATGACGATCGCATGGAGCCGCAGCGCGTTTTGAAATTCATTCAAAATTTTTACCGGGGCGATATAAACACGGTTTGGAAAGAAGCTCTTCAGTACTTTTATGTGAACAAACTGGAAGATTGGGCTGATCGCCAAAAATTGTCGGAGTTGATTAACGCCATTGAGTATGTTCCGCCCGTGGAATCAAAAAGAAAAGGAGCCGAACGCGAGAAAAGAGAGTTTTCCCCAGAAGAACTTGAAAAACAAAAAACGCTTGAAGATATCGAAAGGGTGAGAAAAATAATCGAAGAGAGCGGAAAAGTTCCGGAGGGATTTTTCGAAGAAAAAAGAGAAGGTTTGAGCGGGTCGCTTTTGGAACAAATCAGAAATGCCCGGGAAATTCTAGGTAAAAATGATGTGCTAGGTGTGGAGGAAATAGAGAAAGCTTTCAATATAAAACTGAAAACGGAAGATATTCCAAATATTCCTTTTTCCCAAGAAGAGCTGGAGCGGGCAAAAGAACTTGGACAATTCTTGATTTTGAGAGTGGATAAAGACAAGGACGGCAAGGCCTTTTCAATGAAACGAATGCAGGAAGTCCTTTCTGGGGAATTTGAAAAAGAAGGGGAAGGAAAAATATTCTTCGACACCGATTGGTATGAAAAAGAAGGATTTTTTGCCACTGATTCCCCGAGATTGGCCTGGGCATTGACCGGCAAAGAGGTCATGCCAAACTCCACTAATAAAAATTATCTCCAGCAGACTGAAGAGATTATCGCTTACTTGAGGAATCAAGTTTTCAAGGGCAAGGTCGTTCCGAAAGAATATCAGGATGCAATTACGGAATTCACAAGCCAGAAAGTGAAAATCGAAAAACTAATAGAAGACGACTGGAAAGAAGCCGCGAAAATATTGGAAGGGCTGCAAATCACCCAACTCACGAGACAATCCCCAGTCGAGTTCATGTACGACATACTGGCATATTTTCGAAGCAACAAAGAACGGCTGTTCGAAGACAATATTTATGCTTGGACCCGGCGCCGTGATTCGGATGGCAAGCTCGTGAGCGTTGGCAGCTTTGATTCCGTTGGGGTGAGCGTGGGTAGGAGCACGCCGGGCCGCTCGAACGACGATCTCGGTGTTTGCTTCTCCCGCAGCCTTTGAATATTCGGCATTTGAAATTTGAACATTTGATCAATTTTTGCGAAGCAAAAATTTCAAAATTTGTGAAGTCTCGCGCGTTTTTTATGATCCTAGAAAACGGGCATGGCTAATGAAGGCACGTTCACGGATGTGCCTCGCCGCAAATTAAGACTGCTTATGTTCTTCTTGTGCGGATAACCATGTCCGCCGCATTTTTACACAAACAAGACCTTCGCCATACCTTTTTTGGGCTTGGCGGACGAATTGTTGTTGCCTCGGATGGAAGAACATAAAAAGAGGCGCCGTGATTCGGATGGCAAGCTCGTGAACGTTGGCAACTTTGATTCCGATGGGGTGAACGTGAATAGAAACACGCCGGACAACTCGAACGACAATCTCGGTGTTTGCTTCTCCCGAAGTCTTTCCCCGCCCGCTTTTTTGAAATCCGGGCGGGTTTTCTATTTCAGGCTTTTTATCCAGCCGCCCAGCATTCGGCCTATCTCCTCGAGCGTTTCTTCAAGAGATATGTATGTATTTTTTTCGATTGCGCGAACATCGGAGCAAATTCGCACCAATGTTTGCAGAACTTTCAATTTCAAATCAGCCTCGGCAAGCACCGCTGGCTTTTTGCTATCCGGTTTTGAATTCGCAAGAAACAGCAATTCCAGTATCTCAAGCGTCGCATTTTCGCATTTCTGTCCCAAAGTAAAACGATCTTTTTTGGGGAATATTTTCGTGCAAGAATACAAGCGGATGTAAAATTTGTAAGTTTTGTGAATGATTGATATGTCGTGGTACATAAAGGAGAATGTTAGCAATAATAAAAATATCTTTTACGATATCACTTCCTTGAACGGACTGTTTTCCGCTTGGGATGAATTCAGAAAAGGAAAAGAGAATAAACTCGATGTCCAGAAATTTTTCCTCGACTTGGAAAACCAAATTTTTGATCTCTGGAGAAACATAAAGAACGGGACTTATTGTCATTCGAATTACGAATCCTTTTTTGTTTGCGATCCGAAGCTTCGCCATATCAACAAGGCGGCGGTGATCGATCGGGTTCTGCATCACTCGATCGTGGGAAATATCGAACCGTTGTTCGAAAAGAGCTTTATTTTTGACTCCTATTCTTCACGCACCGGCAAAGGCACCCACCGGGCGGTGAAAAGATTGAGAAATTTTTTTCTCAAAATATCAAGGAACAATACCAGAACCGTTTGGGCTCTGAAATGCGACATCAAAAAATTTTTTGACTCCATTGACCATGATATTTTGCTGAACCTCGTCCGGGAAAAAATAAAAGACGGAGATACGCTTTCAATTATTGAAAAAGTTGTCAGGAGTTATAACGGGATGACGAGAAAAGGGGTTCCATTGGGAAATTTGACAAGCCAGTTGTTTTCCAATGTGTATCTGAATAAACTTGACCACTTTGTAAAACGAACGCTCGGAATAAAATATTATGTCCGCTATGCGGATGATTTTGTTATTCTTGATTGCGACAAACAAAAATTGGAAAATCTTGTCTCGAAATTTGATGATTTTGTTTATGGTAATTTTAAGCTTAGAATACATCCAAACAAAATAGTCATAAAAAAATTGAATCAGGGTATTGATTTTCTCGGCTATGTTGTTTTTCCGACGCATATCATTCTGCGAACAAAAACGAAGCGAAGGATGCTGAAGAAAATCAAGAAAAGAAAATTGGAGTTAGAAACGGGACTTATCAATCAACATGCCTTCAATCAATGTTTGCAATCCTATTTTGGGATGTTGAAACATTGCCGGGGGAATGGCATCAGAAAAGAAATTGGTAAGATTATGGCAGATTAGCGGCGGTTTATTTTCTATCCCGTATATTTATTTGATTATATTCTCCGTATCGGATATAATGGCAATGCTCAATGATTGAATTTTTATGCCGTATTTCGAGATAACCGGGGGAAAAAAATTGAACGGGGAAATCGAGGTGAAGGGGGCGAAGAACGCGGCCTTGAAGGCGGTTGCGGCGGCGCTTTTGTCGCGTGAAAAGTGGACAATCACGAATTTTCCGGCCATTGAAGATACCCAGCGGATTTTGGAGATGGTTGAGGGTTTGGGAGCGCAAGTCGAGCGCGGAAAAGGCAAAGTTGAGATTCGGGCGGGCGAAATAGGAACAAGCGATTTTGACGACAAGCTGGCGAAAAAACTGCGCGCATCAATCATTCTGGCTGGTCCGGTTCTGGCGCGGACGGGACATGTGCGGATGCACCATCCCGGCGGCTGCGTGATTGGCAAGCGCCCGATTGACATGTTTCTTGACGGGTTCGGGAAATTCGGAGCGAGCGTCAAATGGACCAACAATCATTTTGAGCTGAAGGCGAAAAAGCTGAAGGGCGCGAGAATATTTTTTCCGAAAATTACTGTGACGGGAACGGAAACGATGTTGATAACGGCCGTCTTGGCGGAAGGCGAAACAATTCTCGAAAACGCGGCGATGGAGCCGGAAATTCCGATGCTTGCGGATTTTTTGGTGAAATGCGGCGCGAAGATAACAGGTGCCGGAACGCCGACGATAAAGATAAGAGGAGTGAAAAGCATAAGGGGCGGAAAACTGGAGCTGATTCCGGACCGTATTGAGACGGGAACTTTTGCAATTCTTGCCGCGCTTGCGGGCGGAAAAATAAGGATAAAAAAATGCAATCCAGATCATATACGTTCCTTCCTGGTGTATCTCGAAAAAGCGGGGGTGAAATTCGAAGAGAAAAAAAATGAGCTGGCCGTTTGGGGCGCGAAAAATTTGAAACCGGTGAATATCGCCACGCACGAATATCCGGGATTTGCAACTGATCTCCAGCCGCCCTTCACGCTCCTTGCGACTCAAGCCAAGGGGTCGAGCCTCATTCATGATTCAATTTTTGAAAGCCGGCTGATGTTCACGGATGCGCTCAATCTGATGGGAGCGAACATCGTGATGAACGATCCGCATCGGGTGACAGTCAACGGCCCGACAAAACTGCATGGAAGAAAAATAACAAGCCCTGATTTGCGGGCGGGAATTACATTGCTTCTGGCAGGCCTGATTGCCGAGGGGAAAACAAGAATTGAGAATATATATCAGATTGACCGGGGATATGAGAAGATTGAAGAGAGATTGAGAAATTTGGGTGCGGAGATCAAAAGAGCGGGGTAATCCAAAAGTCAAAAATCAAAAGTCAAAATTGCAAGTTAAAATTCAAAAGTTTTGTGCGTTTTTCAATGAAAAACTTTTGACTTTTGCCTTTTAAGTTTTGACTTTTTTTATCGTGTTTATCAAAAAAATCGGCATTGATCTTGGAACTGCCAACACGCTCGTTTTTCTTCCGGGCGAGGGAATTGTTGTGAATGAGCCGTCAGTGGTGGCGATTTCGCTTGTTGACAACAAGGTCATGGCTGTCGGCAATGAGGCCAAGGAAATGATTGGCCGCACTCCCGAGGCAATCACGGTGATGAGGCCGCTCAAGGACGGGGTGATTGCCGATTATCGCATCACGGAAGCGATGCTTCGCTATTTCATAAACAAGGTGGCGGGGGGGTTCCGGCTGTTTCGTCCGGAAGTGATGGTTTCAATTCCGGCCGGCGTCACTTCGACCGAACGGCGCGCGGTGGTGGATGCAACGGTGAAGGCGGGCGCGAAAACAGCTTATGTCGTCAAGGAGCCGATTTTGGCGGCAATCGGAGCGGGCATTCCCATCAACAGTGCGGCGGGGAATATGATTGTTGATATCGGAGGGGGAACAAGTGAGGTGGCGATCATCTCGCTTGGCGGGGTGGTGGCGGCGCACAGCGCCCGGGTTGGCGGAAGCAAAATTGACCAAGCAATTGCGGATTTCATCAAAAAGAAGCACGGACTGGCCGTCGGCGAAAGGACTGCCGAAGAGATAAAGATCGCCATCGGAAGCGCGCTGCCGCAAATGAAAGACGAGTTTTTGGAAGTGCGCGGACGCGATTTGATTGCCGGCCTTCCCAAAACAATCCGTGTTTCGGCAAACGAAATAACGGAAGCTATCCAGGATGAACTGCGGGAAATAATCAGCGCCGTCAAAAAAGTTTTGCAGGAAACTCCGCCGGAGCTTGCGGCCGATGTGATTGACAAAGGAATGATTCTTTCCGGTGGCGGAGCGCTTTTGCGGCATCTCGACCAGCTCATCACGAAAACGACGGGAGTGCCTTGCTATGTCGCCGATGACCCGCTCTTCTGCGTGGCCAAGGGCACGGGCATTGCGCTCGAGCATCTGGATATGTACAAAAGGACAATAATGCTCACGAAATGAAAATTGGGATTGATGCTTCACGGGCATTCGTGAAAACAAAAACCGGAATTGAGGAATATTCATATCAGGTCATCAAGCACCTGCGGGATTGTTTGGGGGATGAGCAGGTGATTTTGTATTTGGATCCGCGAGTCAACAAATTGGATTATATAAACTTCGATCTGCCGAAAAAATGGCAAACAAAATTCCTCCGCTCGCCAAAATTTTGGACGCAGATTCGATTGTCGGCGGAAATGCTGTTCAACGCGCCGGATGCGTTGTTTGTTCCCGCCCACACAGTTCCCTTTGTTCATCCCAAAAATACCGTTGTCACAATTCACGGGTTGGAGTATGAATTTTGTCCCGGGGCATATTCCTGGTTTGAAAGATGGTATATGCGCTGGTCAATCAAAAAGTCATGCAAGTGGGCGAAGCATATCATCGCCGTAAGTGAAAATACCAAAAGGGACTTGATGCGATTGTACAAAGTGCCGGAAGAGAAAATCAGTGTTGTCTATGAAGGAATTTCGAATTTCGAATTTCGAATTTCGAATCAATTTTTAGTTTCAAAATTAAATAATTCAGGCATTCATTCAAAATTCAAAATTCAAAATTATAAATTCTTTCTCTTCGTTGGCCGTCTCGAAGAACGCAAAAATATCGCTGGCATGGTTGAAGCATTTGAGATGCTCAAGAGAAAGCATAATATTCCCCACAAGCTCATTTTGGTCGGGAAATTCGGGTACGGCGGTGAAAAGATAAAAGACAAGATCAACAACAGCGAATTCAAAAATGACATAATTCTCACCGGATATGTGAGTGATGAGAACAAATATTATCTGATGGCGAACGCGGATGCCTTCCTGTTTCCGACGTTCTATGAAGGATTCGGCCTGCCGATCCTTGAAGCCCAGAGCGTCGGCGTGCCGGTTGTTTGCTCAAATGTTTCTTCAATGCCGGAAGTTTGCGGAAGAGGTGCCGTTTTGGTGGATCCAGGGGATGCCGAACACATTGCCGGCGCGATCCACAAACTGATCTCGGATGAAGTTCATAAAAATGATATAATAGAAAAAGGATTGGAAAATATGAAAAGGTTTTCGTGGGAAAAATGTTCTGAAAAAATTGCGGAGATAATAAAAAATGGATAAATATAATTTTGAAAATATCAAAGTTGCCCTCGTTCACGACTTTCTCAACCAGTACGGCGGGGCGGAGAGGGTGCTTTCTGTGTTGCACGGAATTTTTCCGGAAGCGCCGATATATACTTTGCTTCACGATTCCGCGAAAATGCGGGGAAAGTTTGAAGGCGCCGATATCCGGACGTCGTTTTTGCAAAAGTTTCCGTATTTTCTGAAAAAGCGGTCCAAGTGGCTCTTGCCGTTTCTTCCAACTGCGCCGGAGACGTTCAATCTGCGCGATTATGATCTCGTGATTTCATCCTCCGGCGCGTGGTCGAAAGGCGTGATCGTGAAGCCCAAAACGATTCACATTTGCTATTGCCACAGCCCTATGCGCTTTGCCTGGGATTGGAACGAAAAATATTTGGGAGAGCAGGGACTAGGGAACAAACGGAAATTGTTCGCGCGTTTGCTTCTGAACTATGTCCGGATGTGGGACAAAGCGGCGGCGGACCGGCCGGATTTTTTCATTGCCAATTCGCGCTATACCCAATCGCGAATCAAAAAATATTATGGGCGGGAGAGCGAGGTTGTCTATCCGCCAGTGAATGTAGACGTCGGACGTCTGCCGGAGTTTAGACGTCCGACGTCTAAAGATTTTTTTCTCATTGTTTCCCGGCTTTCGCCGTATAAAAAAATAGAAATTGCCGTTGAGGCGATGAACAAATTGAATTTGCCGTTAGCGGTGATTGGGGAAGGCGAAAAAAAATACGTGAAATATTTGAAGTCAATTGCCGGGCCGAAGACGAAATTTTTGGGCTGGAAGTCGGACGTGAAAACAAAAGAATATTTTGCCGATTGCCGGGCTTTTCTTTTTCCGGGCGAGGATGATTTTGGAATTGCACCGGTTGAGGCAATGAATTTCGGAAAGCCCGTCATCGCTCTCCGAAGAGGCGGGGCGATGGAAACGGTTGCTGAAGGAGAGACGGGAGAGTTTTTCGACGAGCCGGTGATCGAGGTTCTGGCTGACGCAGTTCGGCGTTTTCAGGAGAATGAAAAAAAATATGATCCGGAAAAAATCCGTGCGCAAGCGGAAAAGTTTTCGAAGGAGCGGTTCGTGGAAAATATTGAAAAAATAATCAATGAAAAAATATAAGGCAACTTGTGGGTATACTACAAAGATGAAATTTATTTCTGATTCCAAGATAAAAAATTATCTCGACCGGCTTGCTGGCTCTGCGAGTCAGCCGAACTCTTATATTTTCGCCGGACAAAATGACGAAGCAAAAGCAGAAGCGATATTTTATTTTGTTTCAAAAATTGCAAAAAAAACCGGAGACGCGGAATTCTTGAAAAAAATAGAATCAAAAAATCATCCTGATGTTGTTGTGGTGGAACCAGAAATCGAGGAAAAGAAAGGAAAAACGCGGGAAAAAGAAATCAGCATCGCGCAAATCCGGGCGGCGCTTGAACGGCTCAAATTTTTTCCGTACGAGCTCGAGAAAAAGTTTTGCATCATAAAAAGAGCGCAGAAAATGAACGCCGAGGCCTCAAACGCGCTTTTGAAATCGCTCGAAGAGCCGTCAAAAAGGGCTGTTTTTGTGCTGCTTGCGAATGACACCGATGCGATCCTTCCGACGATAGTTTCCCGCTGTGCGGTGTTGAGATTTGCCGAAACGATGCTTCCCAAGTGGAGCGAGGAAAATCGCGAAACATTCAGGAATATATTCAAGAAAGAAGTTTTTGAAAAATTTGATTATATCGAAAAGATTTCAAAAAATAAAAGTGAGTTGATGCGCGTATTGAAAGACTGGGAGCTGGTGATGGGAGAAAGTTTGCGAAAGTTGGTTGAAAACAATGAAGACAGAAAGAAAATAAGAAAGGTTGTCGAATTGATTGAAAATACACAAGCAGCAATCGATCGGCTGGAACGAACGAATGCCGGGGCAAGAGGAGTGGGGGAAGAACTGGTATTGAATTTTTGAGCAAATATTGAGTATAATTATCTTGTTTAATCATTGGAAGAAAAATATGCTCGAAGACATTGTTTCGAATTCAAAACCCGCAATGGAAAAATCCGTTGAACATTTCAGGGAAGAGGTTGCGAAACTTCGGACCGGTCGGGCCAATCCGGCAATGGTCGAAAACCTTTTAGTGGAATATTATGGCGCGAAAAGTCCGCTCAAGCAGGTGGCGAGTATCAACGTTCCCGAACCGCGCCTCATTGTCATTCAGCCGTGGGACAAGGGGAGTCTCGTCTATATTGAAAAAGCCGTCAACGAAGCGCAACTGGGACTGAACCCAGTGAACGACGGGCAGGTAATCAGAATTGCTATTCCGCCGCTCAATGAAGAACGCCGGACGGAGCTTGTGAGGACGCTTGGGAAATATGCGGAGGAGGCGAAAGTGGCGGTGCGCCAGGCACGGGAAGTTGCCTGGGATGAAATTCAGGATATGGTGAAAAATGGAAAATTGGGCGAGGACAACAAATTTCGGGGAAAGGATATGCTTCAGAAAAACGTAGATGAGTATAATGGAAAGATCGAAGAGACAAGAGAAAAAAAAGAAAAAGAGATAATGGAGATATAGAAAATGTTCACGGTCATTGTTTTTATCCTAATATTGGGGTTGCTTGTTTTTGTCCACGAGCTTGGGCATTTTGTCGTGGCGCGCCGGAATGGCGTGGCGGCGGAGGAGTTTGGTTTCGGTTTTCCTCCGAGAATTTTTGGCGTATATAAAGCAAAAAACGGCAGAAGAGTCTTCATTTGGGGAAATCGGGAAATCGAGAGAGTTGAAGAAGAAAGACGGGCGGCGGACACGGTTTTTTCTCTCAACTGGATTCCTCTTGGCGGGTTCGTGAAAATCAGAGGAGAGGATGGTGAGGACAAAAACGACCCCAAAAGCTTTGCTTCGAAGCCGCCGCTCACGCGAGCCAGAATTTTGGTGGCGGGAGTCGCAATGAATGTTTTGCTGACGATGGTCTTGCTTTCAATCGGCTATGCAGTTGGAATCCCGCAGGCGGTTGAAGATGCGACAGGAGGCAATTTCAAAAATGAAAAAATTCAGATTATTGAAACGATTCCCGGCTCGCCGGCCGACCGGATGGGGATAAAAGTGGGAGACCAGATTGTCGGAACGATTGGGGCAAATGGACAAATTGAACAATTTTCAACGATTGAGCAGGTGCAAGGCTTTATTGATGGAAACAAGGGAAACAAAATTGACCTGACAATAAAAAGGGGAAATGAGGCATTGGAATTGTCCGGCACGCCGCGCATGGTTTATCCCGCGAGTGAAGGGGCGCTCGGAGTTAGCCTTGTGAAAACGGCCATTGTTTCCTATCCGTGGTATGAAGCCGCCTGGCGGGGCGTGAAAGCGACGATTGACCTGGCCGGGATGATCCTGGCGGCGTTTGGCAATCTGCTCTGGAAGCTGGTTTCCGGGCAATCAGCCGGGATGGATGTTTCGGGACCGGTCGGCATTGCGGTTCTGACCGGTGAGGTGGCCAAGCTTGGCTTCATATACATCCTGCAATTCACGGCGCTCTTGTCGATCAACTTGGCAATCATCAATATCCTGCCCATCCCCGCGCTTGACGGCGGGCGGGTGTTGTTTATACTGATTGAAAAGTTGAAAGGCAGTCCGGTCTCGCAACGTTTCGAACAACGGGCGCACAATATTGGCTTTGCCTTGCTCATCACCTTGATGGTCGTTGTGACCTTCCGGGACGTGGCAAGGCTGGAAGTTCTTTCGAAACTAAAAAACTTGCTGGGAGGATGAAAGTATGGGATTTTTCAAAATACTGCGGCTTCAAGCCGTTTTTTTATGGCTTTGACACAATATTTTTTCTCGGGTAATATTAGATAGATAGGGGAAAATAAAAACAAAATAAAAAATCTGAAAAATGCATCGAAAATGTAGCGATTTTTAGCTTGTGTTTCGTGAATAATGCTTTCAAGAATATTCGGGAAATTTTCAAAAAATGTCGGGATTGACCTCGGAACGGCCAATACTCTTATCTACGTCGAGGGGCGGGGAATTGTCATCAATGAGCCGTCCGTCGTGGCGGTGAACCAAAAAACCGGGCAAATTCTGGCCATCGGAGCGGAGGCGCGGAAAATGGTCGGCAAAACCCCTTCGCACATTGTAGCCACACGGCCGCTCGTGGACGGAGTGGTGAGTGATTTTGAAGTGACGGAGCAGATGCTCCGCTATTTCATCGAAAAAGTCCACAAGGAAAGTTTTGCCCTGATGCCGCGGCCGCAGGTGGTCATTGGCATACCCTCGGGCGTGACAGAGGTGGAAAAGCGGGCGGTGGTTGATGCGGCGGTGAGCGCCGGAGCCAGGCGCGCCTATCTGGTTGACGAGCCGATGGCGGCGGCAATCGGTGCGCGGCTTCCGATTCAGGAGGCGTCGGGGAATATGGTTGTTGACATCGGCGGGGGAACGACGGAAATCGCGGTGATTTCGCTCGGCGGAGTCGTGGTCTGCAGAAGCCTGCGCATTGCCGGCGATGAAATGAACGAGGATATTGTCCGCTATGCCCGCGATGAATTCAATCTTTTGCTCGGCATCAAAACGGCCGAGGATATCAAAATTGCCATCGGGAGCGCCTATGAACTTGATGAAGTCCTCGAGATGCCGATGCGCGGGCGCGACCTTGTGACCGGCCTTCCAAAAGAAGTGATTGTGAACGATTCGCAGATCCGGGAAGCGATTTTTCGATCTGTGAAAATAATCGTCAACAACATCAAATCGGCGGTTGAGGAAACTCCGCCGGAACTTTTGTCTGATATAATGCAAAGGGGAATCATCCTTGCCGGCGGAGGAAGCCTTATTCGCGGGCTTGACAAATTGATTGCCGAGCAGACGGATATGCCGGTGCGGGTGATGGATGACCCGCTCACGGCCGTCGCGCGGGGGACGGGAATCATTCTGGAGCATCTCGAGGAACTGAAAAACGTTCTGGCGGAGACGCAGTATGACAAAGTTAGTTTCTAGACTGAATATCAAGCTCGCGAAAAAATAAATTTCGCGAGTAGGCTACCCGGCGGCAAAGCCGCACGGGAACACGCAATACTCGCAAAATTCATTTTTTTCGCTCTCTGAAACAAGCATGCTTCGAAAAAACGCAAAATACATTCTGGTCGTCTTTGTTCTGTTCGTTATTATCTTTATCTCCCTGCGCGCGGGAGACAATCCGGCCAAAGGGTTTGTGCTTGGCGTCTCCAGCCCGTTTCTCAAGACTTTTCGCATTTTTTCGGGAGGCGTGTCAGGCTTTTTCGATTTTTTGGGATCAATCGGGGAACTCAAAGGCGAAAACGAAAAATTGGTCGCTCAAAATCAAAGTCTGCTTGCCGAGAACAATCGGCTCAAAGGCATCGAAAAAGAAAACCAGTTTTTGCGGCAGCAGCTTGATTTGGCGCCAAGAAAAAATTTTGAACTCGAAGCCGGTTTTGTGATCGGCCAGGATCCGCAGGGGTTTGGAAATTATCTGCTTATTGACAAGGGGGAAAGCGCCGGGATCAAAACCGGAATGCCGGTGATTGTGTCAAACGGGATTTTGGTCGGCCGGGTTTCGGAAGTATATGGAAGCACTTCGAGGATCACGCTTGTCACTGATCCCGGGAGCGCCATCAACGCGGAAAGCCAGGAAACGGGCGCCAAGGGCATCGCGAAGGGAGAGTACGGGCTGGGACTCAAAATGGATATGGTTTCGCAAGCGGATATTCTCAATGAGGGAGACATGGCGATCACCTCGGGATTGGGAGGAGAATTTCCGCGCGGGCTCACGATAGGAAAAATTGGCCGACTGGGCCAGTCCGCCGACAATCTTTTTCAGGAGGCATCCGTTGTGCCGGCGGCCGATCTTTCAAGCTTGCGAATAGTGTTTGTGATAAAAAAATGAAAAATTTTGTCTTGTTTATATTTTGCGTTTTGGCTGTTCTTCTCCAACTTTCCGTCGCTGGTGTTTTTTTCTCCGCCCGGCGCATTCCGGATCTGGCTTTGGCTTTGGCAGTGGCGCTCGTCGTCGCGCAGGGATTCAAAAAATCCTGGAAGTGGATTTTGCTTTTGGGAGTTCTTTTTGATGCCGGGGCGGGAACATCTTTCGGCATGGCGACTCTGGCGCTTTTTCTGGTCGGGTGGATTGTCTCGGGGGTGGCCAAAATCGCCGACATCCGGTCGAAAAAATACTTTTTTGTCGTTTCTCTGGCCGCGGTGGCCGCTTTTTCTGAAACAGCCAAGGACTTGCTTTTGCTGGCGGGCCTGAAAATGAGAGCCAATTATCTGCAAGAACCCCTTGCCACAGCCCTCAATATTTTCAGCTTGGACTATTTTTTGAAGATTGCCTATACAATCCTTGCCACTTGCGCCGTTTATTATATTTTTCGCAGAGTGAGCCGGAAATTGTTTTTGGAGCCGGTGAGGTTGGCAAAAAAATACTGATGTTTGAAAATTATTTCAACAAAAAAAGGCAGTTGCGGGGCGCGGAGATAGAGGACATCTCGGAGACATATCCGGGCATTGACGAAACCCGCGTGGTCGGAAGCGCGATATCCGGAAACCGCCTCAAATTTTTTCGGGGAATTGCTTTTTTGATTTTTCTGCTTTTGGCGGCGAGGGTTTTTTATCTGCAGATTGTCCGGGGCGGATATTATGGCGAAATGGCGCGTGAAAACCGGGTTCGGGCGATCACAATCAAAGCTCCGCGGGGAATCATATATGACCGGAACGGAAAAAAACTGGTGAACAATATTCCGAGTTTCGACCTGATTGCCATTCCGGCCGATGTTCCCAAAGATCAGAGCGAAAGAAAAAGAGAAATCGGGGAGCTGGCGGCGATTTTCAATATGAACGAGCAAAATATCGACGTCATCGCCGGATCGCAAAACCAAAATTCGCTGAATCCGATCCTTGTGAAGGAAAACGTGAGCCAGGATGAAGCTCTTGTCTTTTCCGAAAAAAAATCGCGCCTCAAGGGCTTTGATATTTTGCAAAACGCCATAAGGCAGTATGAGGACGGGCCATATTTTTCCGCGTTTATCGGCTACAGCGGGAAAATAAGTCCGGAAGAGCTGGCCGGGCACCCGGATTATATGTTGACGGACTATATCGGGAAAACCGGCGTCGAGGAGAGCTATGAAAAAGATCTCCGCGGCATAGACGGGAAGCGGGAAGTGGAAGTGGATTCGACAGGAAACATAAAGAAAGACTTTGGCGTGACCTCGCCGATTCCCGGGAGCGACCTGCGGCTGGGAATAGACGCGGATTTGCAGAAAAAACTTCAAGAAACTCTCGAGACGAAGCTCAAGGAAACCGAAACGAAGACAGCTGCCGCAATGGCGATTGACCCCCGCGATGGGGAGGTTCTGGCAATGGTCAATCTTCCGAGCTACGACAACAATCTTTTCGCGAAAGGAATTTCGCAGGAAGACTATCAAGCGCTGATGTCCGATCCCGCGAAGCCTATGTTCAACAGGTCCGTCTCGGGCGAATATCCTCCCGGTTCGACTTTCAAACCGCTTGTCGCGGCGGCGGCTCTTGAGGAGAAAACAATAAATCCGGGGACAACACTTGAATGCCCGTCGGCAATCACGATTGGAAGCTATCGTTTTCCGGATTGGAAGACCCACGGCCTCACGGATGTGCGCAAGGCGATTGCGGAAAGCGTGGACATTTTTTTCTATGCCGTCGGCGGCGGCTGGGGGGATATCCCGGCGCTTGGAATTGACAGAATCCAGCAATACGCGGAAAAGTTCGGACTGGGGCGCAAATTGGGAGTGGATATCCCGGGAGAAGCCTCGGGTCTTGTCCCGGATCAGCAGTGGAAATTGGACAAAATTGGCGAGCGCTGGTATCTGGGGGATGATTATCACTGCGCTATCGGACAGGGGTTTGTGACGGCAACGCCGCTCCAGCTTGCAAACTATATTGCGGCGATTGCCAACGGCGGAACGGTCTGGCAGCCGCACTTTGTCGATTCAATCAAGCGACGGGATGGGTCGGTGGAAAAAATTTCACCAGTCGCCTTGAACAAGAACTTCATTTCACCTGCCAATTTGCAAATTGTCCGCGAGGGGATGCGGCAAACGATTGAGTCGGGAACGGCCCAACCTTTGAAAGATTTGCCTGTGGCTGTGGCGGGAAAAACCGGAACGGCTCAGTTCGGGCCAGCCAATGAGCGCGAACACGGCTGGTTTGTGTCCTTTGCGCCCTATGACAATCCGACAATCGCGATGGTTGTCCTCGTCGAAGGCGGCGGGGAGAGCTTCTCGACGGCCGTGCCGGTGACGAAGGACGTGTATCAGTGGTATTTTGGGGGGAGAAAATAGTTCGTTATCCTCCTCCCCTGCAAAGGGGAGGAGTTAGAGGAGGGGTATGAACAGATTCAATAACCTGCCAAATTACAGAAAGTTTAGAAAAGTTCTTCGCAACAGCGCGACTGTTCACGAGGTGATTCTTTGGTCAAGGTTAAGAAGAAGCCAATTGGGATTCAAATTCAGAAGACAACATTCAATTGGAAAATATATTGTTGATTTTTATTGTCCTAAAAAGAAACTGATAATCGAAGTCGATGGTGGACAGCATGATGAAGGAAATGCGAGAAGATATGATGAGAATAGAACAAAATATTTCGAAAGTTTGGGGATGAAGGTTTTGAGATTTTGGGATAATGAAGTCAATAATAATATTTCCGGTGTAATTCAGGAAATCATCAATTATCTGGAATCCTAAACCACCCCTCGGTCCCCTCCTTGGCAGGAGGGGAGGATGCGAAAAAAATTCCCCCAACTCACCTTCTAAAAACCCCTTATACAAGCCTTAAAACCCAGAATGTTTCATGGCTGTTGACTTGGGAAGGTTTTGGGTGTATAATCATACGTTGGGAAAACAGGTTTTCTGATTGTGTGCGCGATTGACAATTCTCGTGCACAAAACGGCAAACTTGCCAATCTTAAGGGAGGAACAGAAATGAACGTTAAGTTACCGAGAGGATGTACTGGCCAAGAGATCCTAGATGCTTTTGCGGCGGCTACCGAGGCCATGAAAATGGATTCGGACAGCAAGCTGGAAGTCAGATGGGAAGAAGACGACCATCAGTATCGCCCCGGCTCCGTCAAGCTGGTGGTTACCGGTGTGCGGGCCATTGCGAAAGTGATGCAGTTGAAAAAGCGCTTTGGTTTCTTCGGGGAAAAAGTCTGGAAAGAAAGCGGCCTGAAGATCGAGTTCGGCGGGATAAACCCCGCGTACACTTATAGGGATGTTGGTTTGAGTATCCAGGGGCGCCGCTACAACATCCGGTCTTTCCGGTGCGAGGAGTTGCCGGAAGGCTATGAGAATGACCGGCCGTTCGTCGAGAAATTCCTCCAGGCTTTCTATGACCACCTCCTGAAACCCCAACAGCAACCCGCGTAATCTCAACTCCTGGGATTTGCGTATAGACCCCGGCAGCTTGTCGGGGTTTTCCTTTTGGCAAGTTTGTTGACAACCCTTTCCATTTCGACTATCATACAAATCGTTATACAGCTTAAAATAAATCCATGACCAAATTTCTCACCCCGGAAGGGCTCAAAAAGTTGGAAGAAGAATTGGCAAAGCGCAAGACGGAAACGCGCCAAAAAATTGCCGAGATTATCAAGGAAGCCAAAGAACAGGGCGATCTCTCCGAAAACGCCGAGTATTCGGAAGCCAAGCGCCAGCAGTCGGACAACGAGCGCCGCATTATGGAGCTTGAAAACGAAATCCGCACTTCACAAATTTCAAGCTATGAAAAAGGCAGCAAAAGCGTTCAGATGGGCTCGACCGTCAAAGTGAAATTTAACGGCGACGAACAAACTTTTTCAATTGTCGGCTCGAATGAAGCCGATCCCCTGGGCGGGAAAATATCAAACGAATCGCCGATTGGCCAGACCCTGATGGGCAAAACCGCCGGCGACAGGGTGAAAGTGATGACGCCGGGCGGAGAGAAGGAATATACGGTGCTTGAGGTGAGCTAGATTTGAATTTGCAAGCAACCCCGATTTTGCGGTCGGGGTTGTTTTTTTGTGCGGAAAAGCTATAATATCCTTATGCTCAACGAAATAAAAGAAATAAAACTCAAAAAGCTGGACAACCTGCGAAAAGCCGGAATCAATCCGTATCCGGAGAAAACCGGCCGCTCGATTTCGAACAAAGAGGCGGTTGACAAGTTCAATGAGCTTCAGGGGAAGAAAATTACGGTTGCCGGGCGTGTGAAGTCTCTCCGGCCGATGGGCGGGTCGGCCTTTTGCCACATCGAGGACGAATCGGGGAAAATTCAGCTGTTTTTGAACAGGGAAACAGAAAAGTTCGATGTGTTTTCTGAAAGTGTTGAAATTGGCGATTTCATTGAAGCAAGCGGAGAAATGTTCGCCACGAAAACAGGGGAAAAGACATTGCAGGCCAGGAATTGGAGAATGCTTTCAAAAAACCTGTCGCCTGTTCCGACGGAATATTTCGGCGTGAAGGACACGGAGGAACTTTTGCGCCGCCGCTATTTAGACCTGATGACAAATCTCGAAACGCGCGAACTTTTCCGCAAAAAGAATATTTTCTGGCAGACGGCAAGAAATTTTCTGGCCAAGAAAGGATTTTTGGAAGTGCAAACGCCGGTTCTTGAAAATATTCCGGGCGGAGCAGAAGCGGAACCGTTTGTCACTCATCACAACGCGCTCAACAGGGATTATTTTATGCGTATTTCTCTCGAATTGCCCTTGAAGAGATTGCTGGTCGGCGGATATGAGAAGGTTTTTGAAATCGGTCGGGTTTTTCGGAATGAAGGCATTGATCGCGAACACCTGCAGGAATATGATATGCTCGAATTCTATTGGGCCTATTCCAACTTGAAAAAAGGGATGGCTTTGGTCGAGAAGATGTGCAAACAAATCATTGAAAAAGTTTTGGGAGGCTTGGAAGGCGAGCATGAGGGGAGCAAGGTGAATTGGGGGAGCAAATGGGAAATCAGAGATTATTTCGAGTTGTTTTTGCAGGAAACCGGAATTGATTTGAATAAGGAGATTCCAATCGAAGAGCTGCAGAAAAAAGCCGATGAATTGGGCGTTGGGTATGAAAAAACTTTTGGCAAAGGGCGGATGATTGATGTGATTTTCAAGAAGGCCATCCGGCCGAAATTGATTCAGCCCTGCTTTTTGGTCGGCCACCCGATTGAAATTTCACCGCTGGCGAAGAAAAATCCAAAAGATCCGCGAAAAGTTTTGAGGGTCCAGGTTGTTGCCTGCGGGACGGAACTTGGAAACGGATTTTCGGAACTGAATGATCCGCTTGACCAGCGGGCGCGTTTCGAAGAGCAAATGAGATTGCGCGCGGCGGGGGACAAAGAGGCTCAAATGCTCGACGAAGATTTTGTTGAGGCGATGGAATATGGCATGCCACCGGCGTTCGGCTTCGGCTTTTCGGAAAGATTGTTCGCGTTTCTGGTGAATAAGTCTGTGCGGGAAACGGTCATCTTCCCGCCTATGAAGGAGAAATAAACTTATGCTCGATATCAAATTCATCCGGGAAAACAAGGAGGCGGTGAAGAAAAATTGCGAACTGCGCAACATCAAATGCGATGTTGACCGACTTTTGGAATTGAATGAGAAGAGAAGAGGCTTGATTGGGGAGATTGGGGAATTGCGGGAAGAGAAAAATAAATTGAACGATGAGATCAAATCGGCTGCGGACAAAAACGCTTTGGTTGAAAAAGGGAAAATTATCAAAGAAAAATTGGAGAAAGTCGAACCGGAATTCGAGGAAGTAGAAAAGGAATGGAAAAAGTTGATTATTGCTGTTCCGAATATGACTCATCCGGATTCACCGGTTGGAAAAGACGACAGCGAGAACAAAGAAGTTGAGCGATATGGTGATCCGCCGAAGTTTGATTTTGAGCCGAAAGGGCACGAAGAATTGATGACGGCGCTTGATTTGATTGATTTCGAGCGCGGTGCGAAAGTGGCGGGGTCAAAATTTTATTTCCTGAAAAACGAAGCGGTTTTGCTCGAGCAGGCGTTGATAAATTATGCGCTTGATGCTTGTCTCAAAGAAGGTTTTTTGCCGTTCACAACTCCGGACTTGGCCAAAGACAAAATTTTGCTCGGTATCGGATACAATCCGCGTGGGGAAGAAACGCAAATTTATTCCGTGGAAAACACGGATCTGAATCTGGTCGGGACGGCCGAAATAACGATGGGCGGTTATCATATGGACGAAACATTCAATGAAGAAAAATTGCCGCTGAAATACGTGGCCTTCTCGCATTGTTTCCGGACGGAAGCGGGTTCATATGGCCGGCACAGCGCGGGTCTCTATCGGGTGCACCAATTTTCAAAAGTGGAAATGTTTGCCTACACTCTGCCCGAAGAATCCGAAAAGATGCATGATTATTTCAAAGACCTCGAGGTGAAAATTTTCAAGGGACTGGGCGTGCCGTTTCGAGTAGTTGATATTTGCACGGGTGATTTGGGCGGGCCGGCCTATCGAAAATACGACCTTGAAGCCTGGATGACCAGCCGCAACGGGTGGGGAGAGGTGACTTCGACTTCAGACACGACGGATTATCAGGCGCGGCGGCTCAATATCAAAGTGAAACGCGCGGACGGAACGAAAGAATATTTGCATATGCTGAACGGAACGGCGATTGCAGTTTCGCGCGCGTTGATTGCCATTATCGAAAACCGCCAGCAGGCCGACGGGTCGGTGGTGGTTCCGGAAGTTTTGCGCAAATGGATGCCGGGAGGGATGGAGATAATTAAGAAGAAACAAGCTTGAGCGAAAAGGAAGTGAACCTTTCTCCCATAAAAGACATGGAACTCCGGGCATCGCGCATTCCCGGAGTTGTTTCGTTGGCGCAGGGGGTGCCGTCTTTTGACACGCCCGATTCGGTGAAGCGGGCGGCGATTGAGGCGATTGAAAAAGGGCGGGTGGCCAAATATTCGCTCGCGCCCGGGCTTCTGGAACTGCGCGAAGTGATCACTCAAAAGCTGGAACAGGAAAACAAATTTTTTGACTTTGAAGAGGAAGTGATTGTCACAGCCGGATCCATCGAGGCAATCACAGCAACGCTGCTCACTATTTTGGCGCCGGGTGACGAGGTTTTGATTCCTGATCCGACTTATACTTCCTATCAGTCAGCTATCAAGGTGGCGGGCGGCGTGCCGGTTTTTGTCCCGCTCGATGAGGCGCGTCACTGGGCATTTGACATCGCGGAACTCGAGAAAAAAATTACCCACAGGACAAAAGCTCTGCTTTTCTGCAATCCGAACAATCCGACCGGCACGATTTTCACGCGCAACCAGTTGCACGCGGTGGCACAGCTGGCCATCAAACACAACTTTTTTGTCTTGAGTGACGAGGTATACAAGGATTTTATATTCGATAATAATGAAAAATTTTATTCCCTGGCTGAAATGCGGGGGATTCGGGACAGATTAATATATATATTTTCTTTTTCGAAAGCCTATGCGATGACCGGTTGGCGGATCGCGTATCTGGCAACGCACAGCGAGCTCGCGAAAAAAATTCTGGGAGTCCACGACGCGCTGGTCACTTGTGCGCCGGTGGTGTCGCAATACGCGGCTCTGGCGGCGCTTGAAATGGCGGACGAAGAGTTGGCGAGATATCACAAAATATACAAAAACAGACGAGATTTGATTTGCCGGCGGCTGGACAAGCTGTCAGATATTTTTGAGTACCAAGAACCGGACAGCGCCTATTTTGTCTTTCCGCGAATAAGAGCGGGTGGCGATTCCAAACAATTTGCGATAGAATTGTTGGAAAGAGCGAAAGTGGCGACAGTGCCCGGCGTGGCCTTCGGACCAAGCGGAGAAAACCATATTCGGGTGTGTTTCGGGCGAAGCGAGGAGGATATTGATCTTGCTTTTGACCGATTAGAAGAATTTTTCAAGAAATAATTGCCATGAAGCCTTTTTTCAAAAAATTCGTCCAGTTTTATCTGAAATTGTACACAAAAATTATTCTCTGGCGGTTTCGTCCGTTTGTTGTCGCTGTGGCGGGAACGACGAACAAAACGGTGGTCAAAGAGTATATCCTCAAGTTTTTGCGCGAAAAGTACGGAGAGCAAGAAGTGCGCGGGAATCCTCGAAGCTACAACACGGAAATAGGCCTGCCGCTGGCAATTTTGTACCTCGAGTCTGGGGAATCTTCATTCTGGAAGTGGTTGAAGGTTTTGGTTCGGGCAAAAATGAGAGCCCTGTTTTCCCGGAAGTTTCCATCCAAGCTGGTTTTGGAATTGGGTGTTGACGAAAAAGGCGATATGGAATATCTGCTCTCGCTGGTTCGTCCCGACTGGGCGGTGGTCACAAATATAGAAAGCAATTATTCTTTGGATGCCGAGTCAAATTTGGATGATATTTTTGGGGAAGCAAAGTTGCTTGCGGAAAAATTGCCAAAAAACGGAAAATTGATATTGAACTTTGATGATGAAAGAGTGAAAAGCCTTGGTGAATTTTCAAAGGCCGATACGATCGGATACGGTTTTTCAGAAAACGCGGATGCCAGGGTGGAAAATTTGAAAACCACCGTTGAAGGACAAACATTTGATTTTTCTTTTCGGGAGAAAAGGGAATCAGTTGAAATCAAAAAATACGGCCGGCACAACGTTTATGCCTGGGTGATTGCAAAAATCGTAAAAGAAAGCTTGTAGAATGTAAAATAATCAGATGGGGATTTTCTTCGGAAAACAAAAAAACAAACCGGTTCAGAAATCTTGGCAAAGAAAAAGCGCCAGAAAGCACCCCGCCGGTTTTGATCGGAGGGAAAAGAAACAAAGGCGGAAATTTTCACGCTTTTTGTTTTGGCTGCTGCTCGCCGGGTTTTTCGGCATTTGCGCCTATCTGGCTTTTCTCTCTCCTTTTTTGGAAATCGAATCGGTGGCGGTGGAAGGAAATCAGGATATTTCCGGTGCGGAGATTGCGGACAAAGCGTCGCAATCTCTTGGCGGGAAATATTTCGGCATTGCGCCCAAAAACAATTTCTTCCTGGTCAGCAAAAGGAGTATTTTCAACGCTGTTCGCAGCAATTTTGACCGCCTCGAAGTCGCATCGGTTGAGAAAAAATTTCCCAAAAGCATTCTTGTGAAAGTTGTTGAAAGAAAGGCCGAATTGGTCTGGTGCGGCGGAGGCGTCTGCTATTTTGTCGCGAGTGACGGGCTGGCCTATGGCGGGGCGGCCGGGACGGAAGAAGAGCTTCGCGCGCGAGATTTTTTGGTCGTGGTTGATGACAGCGCGATTCCGGTCGAAATCGGGAAAACAAAAATAGATTCGGAATACATAAACTATGCCGAAGCAATCAACGCCATGATCAGGAATGACCTGGGCTTGGGAATTGCCGAAAGCTATCACACTCCCGGAATAGCTTCGCGGGAAATCAGCGTGAAAACCGGAGAAGGCTGGATTTTGAAGACGAGCATGGAAACTTCAATTGAGGAAACAAAAAAAATAATCCAGGCGCTTTTTGAAAAGGAACTGAATGAAGAAGCGAGAAAAAACCTGGACTATCTTGATTTGAGGGTGAAGGGGAAGATATACTACAAGCTCAAAGCGCAAAACTAATTTACTTTGTATATCAAGATCGACCCGCCGATTTGGGCAGTCGGCTTTTGTTTGCGCAGCCATTCATAATCGGGTTTTCCCTCGGTGATTTTGTAATAAAGCGAATTTTGCAGGAATGTCGCCGAGATTGCATACCAGCCCGGCTCTTGTCCCGAATCGGAGTGCCAAATCACGGCTTTGTTTCCCAGATAGTGAACCACATCTCCGCCGCCGAAATAATCGACGCGGATTTTTTGTATGTTGTTTTCCTCGACAAATTTCTGCAACCTTTTAAGATCCTGTCCCCAGTCCACATTTGAATCCGTCACATACTTGTAGCCGTTTTTTGGCCCGCCAACCGTTTCATTGAAATAGGCAAGATAATTCGGCCAGGCTGTCGCGGTTTCGGCAATGATCCAGGCAACCAGAAACAGAACAATGCCCCAAAAGAAATTCATATACTCTTTTGAAATTCTTTTTCCGAGCGCAGCCGCTTCCTTTGAAATCAGAATGAACATGAACGGCAAAATTGGAAAAAGATGCCGGAAGCCGATGTTTAGATTGCCGGTGATGCTCACATAGGCATAAAGGGTGATAAAAGAAAGCATTGAAAATTCGGCGATGTGGCAATCAAGATAATTTTTGATATTTTGCCAGATTCTCTTGGGGAAATCAGGGAGGTTGGATTTCAGGAACATAACCAGGCCGATGGCGATTGAAAGCAACAGCAAAATCAGTGTCGGCAGCGGCTCTTTGATGAGAAATACCATTGGGAAGTATGACCGGAAACTTTGATTTGTGACTTGGCCGAAGAAAAAAGTCGTGTTTCCGCCCGCGACGCGCCCGAAGACCATGAAAAATCCGGTGAGATACTGGGCATAGGGGCGAAGAACGGAATTGTCGGCCATTTTGTGGAGATACGGCGAGGCCAGCTTCTGGGTTCCTCCATAGAGCTGGGTATCAATGAGCTGGTGAACTTTTTCCGGCGGCATTTTGAAGATATTCAGCTCATATACAAGGCCGACCAATACGCCGCCGATGATGAGAACGATGATAAATGTAATCGTGTACAAATACAATTTCTGCAGCCAGAATTTTTTGATTTTTTCCGACCCCAGGAAAGAAAATTTGTTTTTTTCCTTTCTTGCGAATGCGTAGGCTATCAGTGTCAGGCCGAAAACCGGGACAATCAGAACGGCGGAAAATTTGGCGAGTTGGGCCAATCCGAAAAATATCCCGGCCAAAAAAATTGTTTTCCAATTCGGATTTTTCAGATATTTCACGAAGAAATAAAAAGCAAAAACGACAAAGGCTGCTATGCCAAGATCAGTCGTTACGTAATGATTGTGCCCAAGAATATTGGGATCAAAAGCGTAGAGTGCAAGAGCCAAGAGTCCGGCTTTTGCCCCGAACAATTCTTTTGTCCATTTGAAAATCACGAAACCAAGCAGAAGAGATATAAGAATAATCGGGAAGCGCGCCCAAAAAAGCATTGATTCGGTGTTGTTTTGCGGCATATACAAAAATCTCCAGCCGGCTTCCCATTGGCCGTTGGCGCCAGTTGTCCAAAATTGATCGCCCGCGGGGAAAGTGAGATTCAAAAATTGCATCGGAATGCCGGCCAAATCTTTGAGAAGGGGCGGATGCTCGGGATTGAGGCGAAAGTCGTGGTATTTGATGTATGAATATCCGGCCGGAATGTGCGCCACCTCGTCCATAATGGCGGCGTCACCCAGTGAAACGCCCACGGAAATGGCGAACATTATCACAAGGATCGCAGCGACTATGTAGTTTTGGTATTTTTCCAGCATATTTTCAATTTATATTTATCACAAAATAGTCCGTGCCGTTGCCCGGCTGGGGGTCGATTTTTTGGACATAGGCAGACGGATAAACCGCTTTTATTTTTGCGATAGCTTCTCCGTCATAATACATCAGAACCACTCTGGCCGGGGCCTTGATGATGTTGGGGTCGAATCCCGGCCGGACATAGACTATTCCGGGAGTACGATAGTGAGTGAGAAGCTTCACAACTTCGGCCGAAACAGGCAGTCCGTCTTCCATAATCTGCCCTCCGGCGTTGGCAATGACGTATTTGTGGACATCCGGCGGAAGATTGTTGAGATAAAGCGCCATATTCTTGAAATTTTGGGAAAAAGCGGCGTGAATTTGCGGCGCTTGCGCCCAATCCACGAAATATTGCTTGATGGAGAGGGCGCCGCTCCAAATTATGACGAAAATCAAAAGGGATTGAGAAAGAAATTTTGTTTTTCCCGGTTTTTGCCGTTCCAGATACACAAAAGTTTTTTCTATTGCAAACGCCGCGATCAGAATTGCAGCGGGGAGAGTTCCAATCGCGCGAAGCGAATGCGGCAGGCCTTCATAGGTGAGCGCCTCCGGCAAAAGCATCACAAAAAACCAGGACAGAATCAGTGTTGCAATAACCAGGCGTTCATCCGGTTTCCCTTTGCCGAATCTTTGATAAAGCAGAAAAAAGAATTTTCCCACGAGCCAAAAAAATCCAATCAGAAAGAATATGCCGACGAAAAATTGGAGCTCCGGCCGGCCGGGAAAATTGTGCCGCCAGTTTTGATCACCCGAAAAATTGAACATGCCGAGAGTTTTGGCGGCGCTCACGCCGATTGCCTGGCCCAAATGCCCCTGGTTGACTTTTGGCGAAAGGATTGAAACTGATTCAGAGCGGGTTTCAAAGTATTCCGGATGAATCCAGAAAGTGAGAAGCATCGGCAAGGCGACGACGAACATCGCGACGATATAAACTGCCAGCGATTTCCAGTAGGTCCGGAAAAATTTCTTCTTCGAAAGAGCGAGTGCAAAAAGAACAGCGATGAGAATTGCGGGCGCGATCCGGAAGGCGATGTAGGTGTGCACTCCCAGTCCGAAAAAGGCGCCGGCAAGCAAATAATCATACCATTTGTTTGTCCGCAAGCCCCGAAACAGGAAATAAAACGAAAAAACGAGCACAAACGGAAGCATATTGGCGCGAAAAGAAATCCGGCTGAAATTGATCGCCCAAGCAGAAGTGGCGTACAGAAAACCGGCGATGAGCCCTGCCCGCCAAGTGTTCCAAAATTCGCGGGAAAGCAAAATGACCCCCAGAATCGTGAGGGTGCCGAAAAGGACGGCCCACAGCTTGAGAGTGATGATGCTCACTCCGAAAAACTTGAAGCCGAGGGCAATGAGATTCATGAAAAGCCCTTCCCGGCCATAGTTGTTCACATAGAACCAGCGGAAATGGCCGGTTTCAAGGGCACTGATGGCGTCCGTTCCGTTCACGGCCTCGTCGGGATATACGCCGGGCGGCAGCGAACTCAAATGGTATGTCCGTGCAAAAAGGCCGATCGCGACTATGACAGCCGCGAGGATGAGATAGAAGTACTTGTGGGTGAGAAATGTCCGGTCGCGGAAGGATTTGAGAAGCGGGTGGAGGATTTTTTTCATCAAGATTATTATACAACAAAATTTTAAAATCAAAAAGTTATCCACAAGTCCGCTGTGTATTTTTTTGTCGCGGCTTTTGTGGTATAATTGGGACAGAAATAAAAAGAAAATTCAAACGGAAGCCGAAACGCGCCTGGCGTGTTGGCTTTGTTTGAGTTAGAAAAATTTGAAATGGCGAGGAGAAATATATTGGAAGATTTGGAAAATGCAGAGGATGGCGGAAGGCCAAAACGGAAAAGAAGGAGGCAAAAACCAAAGCCTGCTTTTCGGCGGATATCAACGGAAGAAAAATATAACAATGTCATAAGCATAAACCGGGTTGAAGAAGAGCCGAAAGAAAAAGATAACAAGAGACCCGTGCGAGCAAAATCACTGCATGTCGGAGAGCAGGTATCTCCGGGAAGAGAGCAAGAGACAGTGAAGGAGGCAGAAGAAGAAATTGATATTGAAAAAGAAATCGGAGAATTCAGAGATACGGAAAAAGAATACATAAGCCATATAACAAGGGCATATTCCGAAGAATTCCGGGCAGCGAAAGCAAAAATAGAAAAAAACGGAGGAACGGCGGATGAAAAATGGCTTGCTGTATTTCGGGAAAGCTATATATCCGACAGAGTGAGATGGGGATTGGACAAAAAAAGATGGGGATCGGGCGGCCCGCTCGCGCCGGAAAAGGCGGAAATTCTGAAAAAATATCTCGAACTCAAATTGCCGGCGGACATTCCGGAAAAACCGGAAGAAAACAAACCGGAAAATCCGGAAGCGGCGAGTGAATCCAAAGAAAAAAACTTCACGCCGGAGCAGATGGCGGCCATCCGCAATTTGATGAAAATCTCCAGCGCGAGATTCAAACAATATTTCAAAGAGTCGGAGAGTTGGGAGCCGGAAGCGGGCGATGAAGAAGCAAAAAAACAGCATATATTTGACCAAATGAAAGCGGCGCTGGGCGGCGTGATGGCGGGTGATGATTTTCTGAAGAAAATGTTTCCGGAAGAAAAAATTCCCGAAGCGGTTGAAACAATCATGGATTTTGTCGCAAAATTCAATATGAAAAAATAAAAATATGGGCGAAAAACTGCCGGTGGTGAAAATTGAGGGTGATCTTAGCGGTGATCTCAAGACAAAAAGAGTTGCGACCGCGACGCATATCGAGGAATTTGGGCCGAAGCCGGGAGACAGCGCAAAAGCGGAAATAAATCCCGGATACTTCTTTGACATATATAATCTTGATTCACTGAAAAAATTTTCCGAAAAACAGGAATTGGAAGAAAAAAAATCTTATGAATTTTCGCTGGATCGAGCCATTGAAGCGTTGAAAGATACGAAGGGGATAGTGGGACTAAAAAACCGAGATGTTCCAACGATCGTTGTTTCAGATCTTCATGCCCGGCGAGATTTTTTGGTGAATGCTTTGAGCCAAAAAGATGAAGAAGGAAGCACTGTTTTGGATTTGCTGAAAGAAGGGAAAATAAACATGATTTGTCTTGGAGATGGAATGCATTCGGAAAAAAGTTCAAATTGGGATGTTTTTGATCCGAACCCGACAAAGGGAGAAGGATTCAGGGAGCTCAACCCGAAGAAACTCGAAAAAGAAATGATTGCTTCGCTGGGATTGATGAAGATAATAATGGAGCTCAAAGCCAACTTTCCGGATTCGTTTCACTACGTTCGAGGAAACCATGATGATATCGTTGGAAATGTTAGCGGTTTTATGAAATATGTGCCGGAAGAATTTGGCGGGGAGTCCGGCATTGTAAAATGGTGGACTAAAAATCATTTCGGATTAGATTTTCTAAATAAATGGGCGGAATTTGAGAGTAGACTACCCTTAGTTGTAAAGGGGAAAGGATTTGTTGCATCTCATACAGTTCCGGAAGAGCAGTTGGCAATACAGCAGATTAATGACCGGGATAAAAAAGCGTTATGGCAGATGCTTTGGACTGATAATACGGAATTTTTTGATTTGTTGCCAAATCCTCAACAAATTTTTGAAGGGAATTTAAAAAACTTGGGGGCATCTAATTCGACGTGGATTATCGGCCATCGACCTGTGCCTCAAAGAAAATATAGGAGGCAGTTTCATGATCAGCTGATTCAGATTAACAGCAGTCAAAAGCAGCTAGTTGCTATTTTCTCTCCTGATGAAATTTTTAATCCGGAGAAAAATATTTTTGATTTGAGAACTGAAAAAGCGACAGGGCTTGGTGTCGCCGGGAATCCGTATGCGGAGCCGGGAGGCGAACCATCATTTTTTTCAAGAGTCAAAACTGGATCCCAAAAAGGAATTCTTGACACGATACGAAGTTCGGATGCTTTTATACGAGCAAAGGCTATACGGTCAGCCGGTGAAATGAAAGACCCAATTTTTGTTCTGGATATAATCAACGCTCTCAAAGACGAAAACCCAAATGTCCGTTTTGGGGCGGCATGGGCGCTGGGATCGATCGGCGATCCGCAGGCAGTTGAACCGTTGATTGCAGCTTTGAAGGATTCTGATGAGACGGTTCGCTATCGCGCGGCGGAGGCACTCGGGGGATTGAAAGACCCGCGAGCTGTTAGATCTCTGGAGGAAATAACGAAAGATAGCGGAGAAGGTGTTGCGCAAGTTGCCATTGCATGGTGGGCGTTGAAGCAAATTAATGAAGGAGAGAGCGCAAAAAGCACTGAAACAGTGATACCTGATTATGAAGTTGGTGTGGCTGAACCTGTCGCGGAAATGGCGGAAGCAGGCGCAGCTGAAGCTGACAAACCGAAAATAGAATTTTCGCCGGAACAGCAGAAGGTGTTGAGTATTTTGAATGTGAAAATGAAAGTCTATGCGGATAGGATAAAAAATCTTTATGACCAAAGGGGCGAAAGCGAACATTTGTCCGAAACGGTTTTGGCGGGAATTTTGGAGGAACAATCCAGCCGGATGTTCGCCGCGATGCGCGATCGCGGAATTTTCAAAGCGGAAGAAAGGAAGATTATAATTGGCCAATTATTGGGTAAAAATTCATAGAATAAAAAACATATGTCTGAAAAACTGCCGATTGGCGAAGAAATAAAAAAAATTCAGCAGCAGGAAATTGAAGACCTCAACAGATTGGTGGATGAGGTGGTGGCTCCCGCCGCGCCGCCGGATCCGCCTGGCGAGCCGAAAACTCCGCCGGTTGCACAGCCGGCTCCTCCCGCCGGTGAGTTGAAGACTCCGTTTCCCGGGGTGAATCCCGACAATTTGCCGGATACCGGTCGTCAGAGATATGCCTATCGCCAAGGAGATGAATTTGCCGCGACTTCAAAAAACTGGAAAGAAACGGAAAAAGCCGGGAGAGACGAAAAGATTGCGCCGAAAAAAAACCTTTCTGTCGAAGCAGGGCCGGAGGATATTCAGCAAGCAGAATTGAATCAAGTTATCAATGATTTCTGGGCAAAGCGTTCACAAATCGAGGAAATGAAGGCGAAAAAAACCAAATGGTATGCGTCTTTGGCAAATACTTTGGGCATAAAAACAAGGAGTCTCGATAACGACGAGGAAGTCATCAATCTGGAAAAAGAAAGCGAGGATATTCGAAAAATCTTGGCAGCAAAAGGATTGAAATTATACGCCAATGACAAGGTGCGATTGAAAGAGTTTGTTGATCAATATGTCAATACGCTCAAGTTGGCTCCGGAACTGATAAATCGTGAGCTGGATAAAAGAGCGGAATTGGCCGGTTTGCCGGAAAATGTCTTTGCCCGGTTTCACAAGATCGGCGATACATTGAGCAAGATGAAATGGTGGCAAAGAAGTCTGGTTATGGGAGGCTTGGGATTGACGGCAACGGGTGCGATTGTGTTTGTTGGAGCGGGAACAGTCGGTGCAACTGTCCTCGGCTTGGGTACTCGATTCGGTTTGAGGGGAATTGGAGCGGCTCTGGCAGGAATTGGAAAAAAAATACATTTGCAAAAAGAACTCAAAAAAGAAAGAGATGTCAAGGGTGAAAAAGAAACAATGGGCATAATGGATTTTCTTTCGCAATACGAACACGACTTGGATGCGGGAATTGAAATGGTTATCAATAACGGAAGGAATCTGGCGGAGATGAGAAGAAATTATGAAGAGGCAAGTTTGCAAAATACCCGCCAAGCGCTGAAGTTCGCGGGAAAAACCGCTGCCTACAGCACAGCTTTCGGCGAAACATTCCGCGCAATTGGGCAGGAAACGGGAATCAACGTTGCCAGTATTTTCAGAAAAATCGGCGAGCATACGGGAATAAGCCTTGGAGGCGCCAAACAATCTGTTGAGCATTTCTTAGGTATAGATAACGTGTCTGCGAAGCATGTGGCTGTGGGAGGAGGAATAACGCAACAAACTGTCGAACATCTTCAGCCCTCGGGTGGCGCACAGCAGAATTTGTCTCCGGAGAGCTATGCGCAGGTTGAAAAAGCCATAGCCTCGTACGAGCCGGAGCACAATATGAGTATGGATGACATAGTTGCCAAAGAAGCCGCCAAAATGCAAGCCGCCGGGCTGGGGATTGAACCCGAAACAAAATCGGGCGGGAGTTTGCAGGACTGGGCAAAAAGCATGCCGGCGGCGGGGGCCGAAGTTCAGGCGCCGGAGGTTCCCAAACCGCAGTTTGAAGAAATTTCCGCGGTGAAAATCAAAGCGGGCGGGACGATGTGGGGAAGCATCGAGAACAACATCAAAGCGAATCCGGAAGCCTACGGTCTCGATCCGAAAAGCCCCGGCTTCAAGGCTGATATGCACAAAATGACCCAGCAGTTGCTCGATGAATTTGCCTATCGAAAGGGCTTGAGCTATGAGCAGCTGGACCAAATCGCGAGAACGAAAATCAGGGCCGGAGACTCGTTCAAAATAATATACAATCCCTCGACGGAAGAAATATCTCTGGATGATTTTCACGGCAAGGCTTTCGGTCCGGACGTTTCCCAGGCTGCTCCGGCCGAGGAAATTGTTTCGGGAAAGGCGGCGGCAGTTTCGCCGGAGCCGGAGGAAGTGAAATTGAAAGCGGGAGCAACGGCGGCGGAAGAAGTGCCGAAGCGGCCGGGCGCTGGCACGGCGGTGGCCGAGCATCAGCCGGCGCGGCCGAGGGGGGCGGGGAAAATGAAATATTCTCCCGAAATAGAGGAGATGGATCGAGTGGCCAAAGAAAATTGGGCCAAAGCGACTGATTATACCGATAGAGTTGCAAAATGGAAAACCGAGGTCGGCAAACTCAATGAGAAAGACATGGCGTTTGTGAACCAGAAAAATTTTCTTGCGGCACGTGGAGCGTTAAATAGGATTATTGAAGGGGCAGGAATCGGCAGCCGGGCAAATTTTTGGGAAACGCATGCTCCCGATTGGTATAATCGGATAATGGGCGCAGAAGACTATATCGCCCAAGATGTGAGTCAAGCCGATCAGGTGAACGGGGCGAATAGCAACCTTTTGCGACTCAAAGTTTTGTTCAATGTGTTTGGCAAGCCGGAAGGCGGCACATCAATGAGTGATTATTTGGCGAAAATATTGTCAAATCCGGTGAACGCCGGGCGGGTGAAAATAATCACTTCTGGCAATCTTGATGAAATACTCAGAATGAGCCGCAAATAATCAATAAAATAAATTTTTTAAGAAAATATTATGCCACAAGACACGATCTTGCAAAAGTCAATCATCGAAGAGTTGGGGCTTGAGAATCTTCCCAAAGAAAAACAGGAAGAAATTCTCGTCAAGATGACGGAGGTGCTGCTGAAGAAAATTTATCTCGAGACTTTCGAGAAACTCGGCGAGGCCGAACGTGTCGAGCTTGGAGATATGCTCGACAAAGAGACTGAACAGGCCAAAGTTGAGGAGTATTTGCGCTCGAAAATCGAAGATTATGACGGATTTGTGAAAAAAATCGTCGAGGATTTCACGGCGGAGATGAAGAAAACAACGGGGGATCTGGGGGAGATCAAAGAGGAGGAAATGGCGAAGGCGGGGGTTTAGATGTAAATCGTCAGTGAATACGAATTTTCTTGAAATTTAAGTCGCATTCACTGACTCCCATTTATATGTCACCAAACAATTATCAAGAACCAATCGAACAAAAAGATCTCGATTTGAGCCGAAAAATACACGAAGGAGCTGGTGAAAGCCAAATTGAGCAAAAAGAAACTATTCAAACCCCGGAGCAGGCGGCGGAGGCGGGTGCGGAAAAAGTCGAGGAAAAAGTTTCCGAAAAAATAGAAACGGCACGGCAGGCGATCGGAGCGCAGACGGCGCAACCGGCGGTCCCGCTCAGCGGGATTTCGGATGACGCGCAGGCAGTCTCTCAAATCCAGGAATTCGAGAAAAAAGTCGAAAAGCTGGTCGAAATGGCCGTCCAAAAGGGCCCCGAATATGCCATTCAGGTCGCCCAGCAAATGGACAAAGGAAAAGATCCGGCGCAGGCGGACAATTATACGCTGGACGAAGTGCATGACCGGTTGGTCGAAGATGAGTTGAGAAAGCAGCTGGTGGCGAAAGGACTGCTTAGGGAACTCTAAAATTCTTACTCCAAATAATCTTCCCAAAAAATAAAAAGCAAAATTTTAGATGGACGTATATAATCTAAATCTCATCCTCTATCCTCTTGCCGGTTTTGTCGCCGTTCTCTGTTTTGCCTCCGGCGCCCTTTTGATATTTCGCAGCTTTGTCGCTTTCCGCGGGCAGATCACGCGGTCTTTGAATATGGATCTCGACGTGGTCAAGGTGAGCCGGCCGCTCCGGCGGGAATCGCAAGGCGGGGAACAGCAGCAGCCGAAATCGGAAAAAGAACTGATTTCGGTGATGGAACATCTTTTCGCGAGCCTTGGGAATATCAAAGAACAGGCAGGATTTTTTCACCGGCTCATATACGGCGACGCGGTGGTGGTGCTTGAGATTGCCAATCCTTCTGAAAATGACGAGATTTCTTTTTATGTCGGAGCGCCGAAAAAATTCATCAATATTGTCGAGCGGCAAATTCACAGCTTCTATCCGAAAGCCTCAATCGAGCGGGTGAAAGACTACAATATTTTTTCTCCGGGGAGCTTCACGGCCGCATCCAGTCTCGCGCTCAAGGACAAACATCATTTTCCAATCCGGACATACCAAACTCTCGAATCCGATCCGCTCAACAACATCACGAATGTGCTGGGAAAATTCGATGAAAAAAAAGAAGGTGCGGCCATTCAGGTTTTGATGAAGCCGGCGCGCGGCCTTTGGCGCCAGAAGGGGCGTCAAGTGGCTCACAAAATGCAGCAGGGCCGCCAACTCGAAGACGTGAAAAAAGACACGCTCGCGCGGCAAGCCGGCCGGGGTTTTGTGAATGCTCTTCTCAAAAAAGATCGGGACTTGCAAAAAGATATCTTGAAGCAAAACAAAGAAGCGGTTCAACTCACTCCCGAAGAGCAGGAAGTAGTGAAGAAAATCGAAGGAAAGGCCGGCAAGGCCGGTTTTGAGGTGAATATCCGCCTGGTGGCTTCGGCGCTCACGCAGGAACGGGCGGAGGTGATTTTGTCCGAGCTCGAAAATGCCTTTATACAATACGAAAATCCAGGCCTGAACAGCTTCCGCGTGACGCGCGAAAACAGCCGGCGTCCGAAAAATATTGCTTTTGATTTCATTTTCCGCAACTTTCGCGATGATCAAAAATTCGTGCTGTCCTCGGAAGAAGTCGCCAGTGTTTTTCACTTCCCGCTTTTTTCAACCGAAACGCCGAAAATCGCCTGGCTCAAAGCGCGGACAGCCGCGCCACCCTCGAACATTGCCAAGGAGGGAATCAATTTGGGCTTCAATGATTATCGCGGCGTGGAAACGGTGATTCGCCATTCGGATGACGACCGCCGCCGCCATTTCTATATCATCGGTCAAACGGGAACCGGAAAATCAACGATGATGGAAGAGATGGTCAAGCAGGATATCCGGGCGGGCAAGGGCGTTTGCGTTGTCGACCCGCACGGGGATCTTGTCGAACATATCCTGGAGTCTGTTCCCAAGGAGCGGGCCGAGGATGTGATTTATTTCGATCCGGCGGATATGGAGCGGCCGTATGGTTTGAATATGCTCGAATACGACACTGCGAAATCAGAGCAGAAAACTTTCGTCATCAACGAAATGATCAATATTTTCGACAAGCTCTATGATTTGCGCCAAACAGGCGGCCCGATGTTCGAGCAGTATATGCGCAATGCCGCGCTTCTTGTGATGGAACATCCCGAATCCGGCTCGACATTGATGGAAATTCCGCGAGTGTTGGCTGACGAAGAATTCCGGCATTTGAAACTTTCGCATTGCAAAAATCCGGTCGTGAAAAATTTTTGGGAGAAAGAGGCCGAGAAAGCGGGCGGGGAAGCGGCTTTGGCCAACATGGTGCCCTACATCACCTCAAAACTCACCCAGTTCATTTCCAATGATATGATGCGCCCCATCATTGCGCAGGAAAAGTCAACCATCAATTTCCGGCAGGCGATGGATGCACAGCAAATCATTCTGGTGAATCTGTCAAAAGGAAAAATCGGTGAGATAAACGCTAATTTGCTGGGGATGATTATTGTTGGCAAAATCCTGATTTCCGCGCTTTCGCGGGTGGATATGCCCGAGGAGCAAAGAAAAGATTTTTATCTCTACATTGATGAGTTTCAAAACTTCACGACCGATTCGATCGCGCAAATTTTGTCCGAGGCGCGAAAATATCGGCTGGATTTGATCATTGCCCATCAGTTCATCGGCCAGCTCAAAGAAGAAATTTCAAAGGCCGTTTTCGGAAACGTGGGATCAATATGCTCGTTCCGGGTGGGAGCGGAGGACGCGGAATTTTTGCAAAAACAGTTTGAGCCGGTGTTTGATGCGAATGACCTGATAAACGTCGACAACCACAATTGTTTTGTGAAACTGCTCATTGCAAGCCAGGTCGCGCCGCCGTTCAATATGAAAACTTATCCGCCGGCTGCGGGCTCAAAAGAGATTGCCGAGGCGGTCAAGGAGCTTTCCAAGTTGAAATACGGGCGCAATCGTGATATAGTGAATGAAGAGATAACAAAAAAGGCCAGTTTTGTTTCCGCTCCTGCGACTGCCGACGCGTTTGATATGGGAGAGAAGCCGCTATAATTAATTATTTGTTTTGATAATTGACTAGAAAGTGAGGTGTACTATGACTGACGACATGAACACGAACCCGATGCCGGAAGAGCAGACTCCGGAAGCTCCGGCCGCTCCGGAAATGCCGACTGAAGCTCCGGCCGCTCCGGAAGCCCCGGTTGAAACTCCGACGGATGCCCCGGCGGAATAAATCTCAAACGTCCCTCTTTGAAACAAGAGGGGAAAGAGGGATTTTCAAAAAAGCCTGTCACCAAGACCGGCTTTTTTGTATACAAGGGATGAAAGAAATTGATTACGTAATTTGTTACGTAACAAGATTAAATTTTGACATTTTCTTAATTCTTTGGCGTAGACATTGCCTTACGTTTTTAGCGACCGCTAGAATTGTAAGGCAGTTTTTTTATAGTAAAATATTTTGAAATGAAAAACCGCCCGGACAGGATTTTCCTGTCAAGGCGGCAATCATCCCAAAGCTCTCCTAAAAGAGATCGGGTTGTTTTTTCCCAACTTGATTGTTGAGCTGACGTCTCTTCATCTCGGCATGCTTGGCTTCAGCATAGCTGTTTGTGATTGCGATAGCTTGCCGCCGCAAAGCAGTATAGAGGTCGGCAGGAATGTCCATTGCGCCGGACGAAAAACTGCGGGATTCTTTTCGGCGAGAAATTTCAATGAATTTTTTCTTGCCGTCGATAGTTGTCCAGCCAAAAGTGATTTCCATTCCCAGGGCTTCGAGAGTCGCCCGGTTTGGTGATCCTTCGATAACTTTTATCAAGTTGCCGAAACCTTTTTTCTCTTCCATTTCCGGAAAGAGATTTTTATTTTCCATTTTAGCCATTATTTCAGTCTCCCAATTATCTTGTTTTTCTCACTATATCCAATTTTCATCTTGGCCGCAAGTTCGCGGAAAGTGCGGATGGTTTGATCATAGGTCGGGCGGTCGACGGGATAGGGGACAAAATCTTTTCCGCCGTGGGCAAAGGAATATCGCGCGGGGTCTTCATAGGAGGCTTTCGCGCCATAGATCACTTCGGCGGTGAGAGCCAAGGCTCGGATAGTCTTGGGTCCAACTCCTTTCAGAGACAAAAGATGTTCATAATTTTTCGGTTTTATTTCACTCACTTCGTATAAGATTTTCTGCAAATATTTGCTTTTCGTGAAATCTTCGGTGACAACGGGCAAGACTTTGAAATCATGGTCATGAAGGCGCATTTTCGTGAGTTCCTGCTTCTCATTTCCGATTGACATGACATCGCTTTGAGGCGTGGAATATTTCCGCAAAAGCTTCAGATCTTTCATCAAAGTATTATAACTCCCTTGCACGAGCTCTGTCGAAACTTTTTGCGTCGGCTCACTTTCGCGCGCAGTCATATTAAGTCCGGTATTGCGGCCGTCGGATATAATCCCGCTGTGAGGTTCGATGACCAGGTTTTTTACCTCATCTGAGAACCAATGGTATCTTCTTGCCGTCACATTTTTTTCGTTCATTCCCTGCTGGACGACCGCCCAAACGCCATTCCGGCTAAAAAAGAAACTGTGATGATAAATCTGGAACCCGTCTTGAATAAGGGAAGAATCAACTTTGGCGGCCATGCGCGAATTATATTCAAGTGAATTTATTTTCTCCTGTGGCAACTCCGCCCACGCGCCCAAAAGAGAAATCTGCTCCGGCGTCTTGAGCGATGTTTTTCCTTTTCCGCCGCAGATGTATACGCCCAAGTCTCTTTCCTCGCCGCGGATCGCTTCTTTCAAAGCCGCAGTCAAGATCGTTGTGAGCCCCGAAGCGTTCCAGTCGAAAGCCAGCACCGTTCCGAGCGCCTGAAACCAAACCGGATCGGCAATCCGCTTCACAAATTCATCCGGCCCATATTCCGCCACAATCACCCGGGCCATCTCGCGGCCCAATTTCACCATCCGCTCAAAAAGCCATTTCGGACACTTGCCGTAGTCGAGAGTAAATGTGGTAATTCCACGTTTGAACATACTATCACCATATCACTAAATGCGGCACTTGTATAGATTTGCGTTTATTTTCATTTTGTTTTATTATTTATACACAAAAAAGACGATAAGGGGGCATCAAAATGTATTTTCTATTAACAAAGACTGTTGGGGTAGAAAAGGGTAGTTTGGCGGGTCTAGAGACAAAAAGGTGTCTGGTCATAGCGGATGATATTGTTCAAGCCGCAAAAAAAATAGGACGGGAAATTACTTTTTTAAGCGATGACAAGAAAAACGCTTCGCTGCGGTTAATCGGCCCGGAAGTGGATCATTACGAAAGCTGGGTGTTGTCATTTATTCCGGAATGCGGCGGAGTATACTGAAGCCAGACAGGAAGCTCGGTCGTGTTTACGGGGCGTTGGTGGCAAAAGCCGCCTGCGCCTCTTTTCTTTTGGGCCTTGGGCGTATATAATGAGTGGACGATGAAATTCAAAATCTCTGCAAAATTCAAACCGGCGGGGGACCAGCCGGCGGCGATCAGAAAATTGGCTGCCGGACTTCGGCGTGGCGCGAAGTTTCAAACTTTGCTTGGCGTGACGGGCTCGGGAAAAACTTTCACGATGGCCAACGTGATTGAGAATGTCCAAAAGCCGACGCTCGTGATTGCGCCGAACAAAACGCTTGCGGCGCAGCTCGCGCAGGAATTCCGGACTTTTTTTCCAAAGAGCGCCGTCGAATATTTTGTTTCCTATTACGATTACTATCAGCCGGAAGCCTACATCGCTTCGACGGACACGTATATTGAGAAAGAAGCCGACATCAACGACGAAATTGACCGTCTGCGCCACGCGGCCACGGCCGCCGTTTTGTCGCGGCGGGACACAATCATTGTCGCTTCGGTTTCATGCATATATGGCTTGGGTTCGCCCGAGTATTATGAGGATATAACGTTGAAGTTGAAAGTCGGAGACAGAATCGATCGGAGTGAAATTATCCGGGAGCTAAATGACATGCATTTCGTACGTTCGGATGTTTTGCTTCGGGGGCGATTCCGGGCGACGGGAGAAAATATTGAGGTCGTTTCTCCGTCCCGCGAGATCGTGACTCGGATCGAACTCAAGGACGGTCGGATCAAAAAAATTTACGATTATGACCTTTTGACAAGCGAGCAGCTGGGAAATTTGGAAAAAGTTTTGATCTATCCCGCCAAGCATTTTGTCGTGCCGGAGCCGGTGATGGCTGACGCACTCGAGGAAATTGAAAAAGAACTCGAAGAGCAGGTTGCGTATTTCAGAAAGAGCAACAAATTGCTTGAAGCGGAAAGGCTGGAACGCCGGACGAAGCAGGATCTTGAAATGATGCGGGAGATTGGATATTGCAACGGCATCGAAAATTATTCCCGCTATCTCACCGGCCGCCGGGCAGGTGAACCGCCGTATACTTTGATTGATTATTTTCCCAAAGACTTTCTGATCGTCATTGATGAATCGCACGTCACGGTGCCGCAGCTCAATGGGATGTATAACGGCGACCATGCCCGCAAAAAATCACTCATTGAAAACGGGTTTCGCCTGCCAAGCGCGTTTGACAATCGGCCGCTGAAGTTCGGTGAATTTGAGGATAAAATAAATAAAGTGATTTTTACATCGGCGACGCCGGCCGATTATGAGCGAAAAAGTTCAAAACAAATCGCCGAACAAATAATCCGCCCAACAGGTCTGGTGGATCCCGAACTAATTGTCAGGCCGGCCAAAGGCCAGGTGAAAGATGTGATGGCCGAGGTCCAGAAAGTTGTGGAGAACAAAGAAAGAGTATTGATCACGACTCTCACCAAAAAAATGGCCGAGGATCTTTCGGATTTTCTCAAAGAAAGCGAAATAAAAGCCGAATATTTGCATTCGGGCGTGGCGGCGCTGGAGCGCATCAAAATTCTCGAAGATCTGCGGCGCGGGAAATTTGACGTGCTTGTGGGCGTGAATCTCTTGCGAGAAGGATTGGATTTGCCGGAAGTGTCGCTGGTCGCGATTCTCGACGCGGACAAAGAAGGTTTTTTGCGCTCGGAAACGTCGCTCATTCAGACCATTGGACGCGCGGCGAGAAACGTGCGCGGACACGTGATTCTCTATGCGGACAATGTCACGGGTTCAATGCATCGAGCTATCAAAGAAACCAATCGCCGGCGTGAACTCCAGACCGAATACAACAAAAAGCACCACATCACGCCGCAGACCATCCAGAAAAAAATTGAATCGATTGTGGACTTTGAGCTCAAGCCCGAAGTGCCGCAGGAATACGTGAACCTCGAATCGCTCGAAGACATCGCTGGCTATGTGAAGCAAAAAGAAGCCGAAATGAAAACCGCCGCCCGAAATCTCGAATTTGAGAGGGCAGCGGTGATTCGGGATGAAATCATGCAGCTGCGAAAATTGCAGATGGGGTGATTGAAATTGATTTATTAACTCAATAGTATTACTATAGATAAAACCCTTAAATGGGGCATTTTTGTGTTTTGTGAGAATTTTATATGGATAAAATAATCATTCGCGGAGCGCGCGAACATAATTTGAAGAATATAAATCTCGAACTTCCGCGGGGGAAGTTCATTGTGTTCACGGGGATTAGCGGTTCTGGGAAAAGCACACTGGCTTTTGACACAATTTTTGCCGAAGGACAGCGAAGATATCTTGAGAGCTTGTCGAGTTATGCCCGGCAGTTTTTGGGGCAAATGGAAAAACCGGATGTTGATTCAATTGAGGGCTTGAGCCCGGCGATTTCCATCAGTCAGAAAACGCCATCTCAAAATCCGCGCTCGACAGTCGGAACGGTGACCGAAATTCACGATTATTTGCGGCTTTTGTACGCAAAAATCGGCGTGGCGCACTGCCCGGTGGATGGAAAAGAAATCCGGAAACTTTCCATTGATGAGATTGTGGATAGAATAATTGACCTTGAAGCCTTTAGACGTCCGACGTCTAAAAAAATTGAAATACTTTCGCCTGTTGTTCGGGAAAGAAAAGGGGATTATGCGACGCTTCTCGGCGAAATGTTCAAGCGGGGATTTTCCGAGGCCTATGTCGATGGCAAAAAAATTGATTTGACCGAAAAAGCGAAGTTGGGCTTGAGTCTGGCGAGATACAAAAAGCATTCTATTGATATAATCGTGGATGAAGTGGAAATAAATGATGAGAATATATCTCGTATTTTTGAAAGCGTGGAGAAAGCGCTGAAGCTTTCGGGCGGTTTAGTCAAGGTTCGATCTTTCCCTTCCGGCAAACAAGTTGCCGGAATTCCTCAAGGTCGAACCTTTAGCGAAGTTATTTTTAATCAAAATCTTTCTTGTCCGGATCATGAAGATATAATCTTTCCGGAGGTTGAACCGAGATTGTTTTCATTCAACAGTCCGCAAGGCGCGTGTCCGACTTGTGAGGGGCTGGGGACGAAAAAAGAAATTGATCCGGATTTGGTCATACCTGACAAAACAAGAACCATTGCCGAAGGGGCGATTATGCCCTGGAGCTTCAGACCGAACAGCTATCTCGGGGCAATTTTGCGCGCTGTTACAAACCACTACCGCATTCCGGATTATGTCCGTTTTCGCGATCTCGCCGAACGCCAGCAAAATATTTTGCTCCACGGAGAGGAAGAACCGGATGAAATCGAAGTCAAAATGAGAATGAAAACCGGAGCGGTTTGGCGCTTTGACATCACCTGGAACGGAATTTTGGGCTTCATGCGTGACCGCTATTTCAAAACCGAATCGGAGGCTGTGCGCGAAGGCATCGAAAAATATATGTCACCGAGCCCATGCCCGACCTGTCATGGGTCGAGATATAAAAAAGAGGCTCTGTGGTTCACGATAGGAGACAAAGACATACATCAAATTTCTTCTGCAAGTGTTTCGGAAACAGCCAAGTTTTTTGAAAATCTCAAATTGACAGAGCGCGAAAAAATAATTGCCGACAGAATTTTGGAAGAAATCAAAAACCGGCTGAAGTTTTTGGACAATGTCGGCTTGGGATATCTGACTTTGGCCCGGGCGGCAAACACTCTGGCGGGCGGAGAAACGCAAAGGATTCGTCTGGCATCCCAGATTGGCTCGCAACTCGTTGGAGTTCTGTATATTCTTGATGAGCCTTCAATTGGCCTGCATGCGCGGGACAACAAAAGGTTGCTCGACACGCTTCACAAATTGCGCGATTTAGGAAACACAGTGATTGTGATTGAACACGACGAAGAAACAATCCGGAGCGCCGATCACCTGGTGGACATCGGGCCGGGGGCGGGAAAACATGGGGGTGAAATAGTCGCTGAAGGGAATGTTGGTGAAGTTGAGAAAAACAAAAAATCCATCACCGCCAAATATTTGCGGGGAGATTTGAAGATTGAAGCGCCTGCATTCGGCCGGCCGGTGAAAAACAAAAAATGGCTCACGATCAAAGGGGCGAGCGAGCACAATCTGAAAAACATCACCGTCGAATTTCCCCTCAAAGTTTTCACGTGCGTAACGGGCGTTTCGGGGTCCGGGAAATCAACGCTCGTTGAAGATATTTTGTGTAAAGGCCTGTCGTCGAAAATTATGCGATCGCTTGACAGGCCTGGACGCCACAAAGAAATTCTGGGAACGCAATATGTTGACAAAGTGATTCATATTGACCAATCGCCGATCGGGCGCACACCGCGCTCAAATCCGGCCACGTATGTCGGATTTTTCACGCCGATTCGGGAGCTTTTCGCAATGACGAAAGACGCACGCGAAAGGGGATACGGCCCGGGAAGATTTTCGTTCAATGTTCGCGGTGGCCGCTGCGACAATTGCAACGGGGAAGGTTTTTTGAAGGTTGAGATGCAATTTCTGCCGGATGTTTTCGTCCCTTGTGATGTTTGCCACGGAAAACGTTATAATCGAGAAACACTGCAAGTTAAATACAAGGGAAAAAATATCGCTGATGTTCTTGAAATGCCAGTAGCCGAAGCAACAGAATTTTTTGAAAATTTTCCGAGAGTCTATAACGCTTGCAAGGTATTGGATGATGTTGGTTTGGGCTATATTACGCTCGGGCAAGCCGCAACAACTCTTTCTGGAGGGGAGGCTCAACGCATAAAATTAGGCTCAGAGTTGGCAAGACGGGGCACAGGCAACACATTATATATTCTTGATGAGCCTACGACTGGTCTGCATTTTGATGATGTGAAAAAACTTTTGAACGTCCTGCATCGCCTGGTTGATGCAGGAAACACAGTGATTGTCATCGAGCACAATCTCGATGTCGTGAAAACCGCCGATTGGATCATTGACCTTGGACCCGAAGGCGGCGAACTTGGCGGCCGCGTGGTCGTCACCGGCCCGCCGGAAGAAGTGGCAAAGTATGGGAAAGAAAGTTATACAGGGAAGTTTTTGAAAGAAGCATTGAAAAAATGAATAACCTAAAATCAAAAATCTCCAAACTTCCCAGATCCCCCGGCGTGTATGAATTTCGTGATAAGAAAGGAAAAATTCTTTATATTGGAAAAGCCACAAATTTGCGGGATAGGGTGGGGAGTTATTTTGCGAGCAATGTGCACGCGGACAGGCCAAATATTGGGCGGATGATGACGGATGTCGCAGATATTAAGATTCATCAAACGGATTCGGTGCTTGAGGCTTTGATACTCGAAGCCAATCTCATCAAAAAACATCAGCCGAAATATAATGTCCGCGAAAAGGACGACAAAAGTTTCGGCTATTTTGTGATCACGCGCGAGGAGTTTCCGCGGGTGCTGGCAGTTTTCAAAACGCAATTGGGAAAATATCAGGCAAAAAGCGTGTACGGGCCGTATATGTCCAAGCATCAGATGGAAATCGCTTTGAAGTTGATTCGCAAAATTTTTCCGTTTCATTCCGTGAAACAGCATTCGGAAAAATATTGTCTGGATTTCCAAATGGGAAGATGTCCGGGGCCGTGGGCGGGAGCGATCGGCAAAAAAGATTATCTCAAAAACATCCACGGAATCGAAATGATTCTCGAGGGAAAAAAGAAAAAACTGCTCACGGGACTTGAAAAGCAGATGCGAGATTATTCGCGAAATAAAGAATATGAAAAAGCCGCCGAAGCGCGTAATCGTATTTTCGCATTGCAGCACATTCGCGATGTTGCGTTGATCTCTGACGATTCCAAGAGTTCAACTCTGGGAATAATTCCGAGAGTTGAACTCTTGGATAAGCTGCGGATCGAGGCTTTTGATATTTCCAATCTTGGCGGAGACTTTGCGACAGGATCAATGGTCGTGTTCGCGGGCTCGAAGCCGGACAAAAGCCAATACCGAAAATTCAAAATTATGACGGTTGCCGGAATTGATGACATCGGCATGATGCGGGAAATGCTCCAGCGCCGGTTTCAAAATGACTGGCCGCTTCCCGATTTGATTTTAGCTGATGGAGGGAAAGGGCATCTCAATATGGCGCGGAACGTCGTGGCTGAATTTGGCCATGACATTCCAGTTGTTGCAGTCGCTAAGGGGCCGACGCGCAAGAAGGTGGATGTGTATTATAACAAAGAGGCGCAGATCTTTCATGATATCGTCGGCAACACAAAACTTGTCGAACGTATCCGCAACGAAGCCCACCGGTTCGCGATTTCATATCACAAAAAACTCCGCCGAAAAAACTGGAAAGAAAAATAAAATCTTGTAAATTTCTTGCGTACGCAGAAAGTTTACAAGATTTTTAGAACATAAAAAAACAAACCCCGATGCTATATTGGGGCTTGTTTTTTTGGAATTATTCCTCTTTCTTCGGGCCACAAGGATGGCCGCAATGGCGACAATTGCAGGACGAATCGCAGGTGCACTTGTTC
>Ga0172370_10000256_pt1 | contig 80855 bp, 70 predicted proteins | sample LakKiv5m_FD_114538 | JGI IMG/M metagenome (GOLD analysis project Ga0172370, IMG submission 114538) | Freshwater microbial communities from Kabuno Bay, South-Kivu, Congo - kab_022012_11.5m | ecosystem: Environmental > Aquatic > Freshwater > Lake | place: Democratic Republic of the Congo... | reverse complement strand
TACTAATGATAGAATTTCGGATGTCAATAATAATTTTGGTCTACTCATTTTTGCACCATTGTTAATTTTACATAGTGCAAATATAAACAATATATGTCTTATTACAAATAGGAAATGATATTACTTCTTCTTCTTTGGTTGTTGTTTCTTCTTATAGCTTTGTGTTGCTCTACCGGGAACCGAACGACCTTGGGATTCTGCCATATCCTGGGCTTCACGCATTTTCTTTTGCAGCCAGCCCTCTTTCTTTGGAGACTTTTTCATCTGTGCAAGAGTTGGTCTGTTCTTTGAGTAGTTATTGATATAGACCTGCTGAACTATGCTGAAAAGGTTAAACATGAAATAATAAAGATTCAATCCTGACGGCAAACTGGAAAATATCATTGTGAACATTACAGGCATAATATATATCATTGCTTTTTGTCTTGGGTCTGTTATTGTCAGCTTTTGCTGAAGAAACATTGTGATTCCCATAAGCAAAGCAAGACCTGAGATGAACTTGATTCCCAGCAATGAAAATGGAAGATGTACCAACACATCGGGCAATGATAAATCTGTTATCCACCAGATAAAATCTGCCTGCCTTAAATCAATCTGAGACCTTAGCACTGACCAAAGAGCAAATAATATCGGCATTTGCAACAGAAGAGGCAAACACCCGCTTGCAGGATTGATACCGTATTCGGAGTAAAGCTTCATCGTCTCTTTTTGCTGTTCCTTTTGGTCATCTGCGAATTTTGTCCTAATCTTATCCATTTCCGGAGCAAGCAATTTCATTTTTTGAGCAGAACGCATCTGTTGAATCGAAAGTGGATACAATAATATTTTCATCAAAATGGAAAACACTATTATCGTTACTCCGTAATTCGGGATGAACATGTGGATAAACATAAACAGTGGTAAAATAAGATATTCACCAATGTATCTTATAAAACCCCAACCGAAATAAACCATCTTTGTTAGCTTGTATTCACCGACAATATCGTAATCGAGAGGACCTACATAAACCTGGAATTTTTTCGTATCTTTACCTCCGTCATAAGGTATTCTGAAGGATATATCATATAGCTCGACGGACCCTTCATTTTTGACGTGTTTCTTTTCGCCGTACATATCAACCGTTCCATCGAAGGAGCGATATGGTTGTGGAATAATTCCGACACCAAAGTACTTTGTTTTTATACCGGCAAAATCAATGATTCCTGTTCCTGCATCTTCGATGGGTTCATCATCGGTTGCATTAATCTTCTGAGGGTCGTCATTCATCGAAACCATTGCCTCGGCATCGGAAGATTCGTCAACTGTGTTCCACTCCTGATACCTCAAGCCTTCTGACCAGACGTAATTATAACCTCTTGTCGGAATGATATCCTCGAGAGAATTAAGTGTTATTTCTGTATTAATATGATATTTGTTTCCAAAGAAAGTGATTTTTTTCTCGATATATTTTTCTTCAGAAATTTGCAATCTTGCAACCAATGTGAGAGTTTCTTTTCCGCTGAGTTTGTAACTATTTTTCCCATCAGTTTTGATATCGAAAAATAATTCACGTGTATCAACCTTTTTTGCATCTTTTGTAATAAATGTCATATAAAGCTGACCTTTGATGTCAGGGTCATTGTTCCAAATCAACTGGCTTGGATATTTATTCCATTGCTTAAAATTCTTAAGCTCCCATCTAATCAAAGATGCACCCTTATTGCTGATTTTAACTTTTAAAAGTACTGTTTCGATTGTAATTATATTCTCATCGCCTTCAGCAAACTGTGCAAAGTATTCTCCGAACTTTCCAACAAATTTCAAAGAGTCAGTCGCAGGAACAACAATGCTGTCTTTTACTTCAACCGGTGCTTCGGCTTTAGCAGGTTTTTCTGTATCCACAATTTGAGTTGTGTCAGATTTACTTTTTTTCTTCTGCTCTTTTAAAGAGTCATGCTGAGTAGTTACCGAAGTGTAAAACAGCCAAATCATCACAACAACTGTGATGAGTACTATTGCCATTAGTGAACGTTTATCCATAATTAAAATCTATTTTCTCTTGTTACAAAATTTCGTAATGCTTTTTTAAATCAATTGTTGCCGTAGATTCTGAAGCCAAATTCGTTAAATTGTTTTTGTGGTCATGATTGCAAGGCACCGGATCGAAACCACCTGGGTTGAAAGGATGGCATCTTAAAATCCTTCTCATTGCAAGCCAACTGCCTTTTCCAGCTCCGTGAAGACGTACTGCCTCCATAGCATATTCCGAGCAAGTAGGATAAAACCTGCAAGATGACGGAAGATATGGAGAAATTCCAATCTTATAAAATCTGATAACTAATATGATTAAATACTTCAATTTTTATTTCCCGTTTTGTTGGAAATGTAAGATTTGGAACTTTGTAAAAGTTTACTTACTGAAAGCTTAACCTCGTTCAAACCTATCAGTCCCGGATAAGCAGGTGCCCATCGCCGGATAATTATAATATGACTGATTTTATCGAACAAAGTAATATCTTCCTTTAATAGTTGTCTTAAACTTTCGCGTAATAATCTCTTAATTCGGTTTCTGATAACAGCTTTCTTAGCAACTTTTTTACTGATAGCTACTGCATAAAAAATAACCCGAATTTCATCCGGATTAATTTCTTGTGGGTCAGTTACGAATTTTATGAACGAAACACAGTCTTTATTTCCGAATTTTTGTCCGTTTTTAAAAAGCTCATCAAATTTCGCTTTACCCTTGATTGCTTGCAATTTAGCTGAAACCATGCTAAACCTAATCTATTTGTAATTAAAGCAGATAGAAAAAAGCTAAATTTTTTCATTTAATAATTGCCAATTCTCAATTCTTAATTGTTAATTGTTAATTGTTAATTAATTACGCTTTCTTACCTTCGTTGCTAACTGTTAGTTTATATCTTCCTTTAGCTCTGCGGCTCGACAAAACTTTCCTGCCATTTTTAGTAGCCATTCTTGCTCTGAAACCATGCTTATTTAATCTTTTTCTTCTGCTTGGTTGAAAAGTTCTTTTCATTTCAATTCACCTAATTATTACTTAATTATATATATTTATTACATTCAATTTTAAGGAACTACAAATTTAAGATTATTTTCCGAGAAATAATAATATTTTTCGGAAATTATTTAATTATAGAGAGTTGATTATGGTTTTCATTATCTTTGTCTGGCTGATAAGTACCATTCATTCTTTTAAATAATTGATTTTTCAATTATTAATAATCATACTTTTAATTTTTTTTTTTTAAGCCAGCTATTACAACTGTCACCAAAAACTCTGTGGTAAAAATTTTCCTATCAGCCATTTACTGTCTTTCGGTTTTCGGTTCACAGTTCACAAAAGACTCGAACTTCAACTTTCTGCTTTCTGCTTTAGGCATTTTGCTTTTAAAACCCTTTTAAAATAAAATAAATTACATTTCGCATCATTCCCGTAATTTCGTCCAGCCTGTTCTTTGAAAAAAATAATGGAGAAAAATCCCCTCAATCAAGAGGTGGCAAAGTGCTGTGTTCCCCTCTCTCAAGAGGGGTGCCCCGACTTGTCGGGACGGGGTGTGTACAAATCATGCAAATCAAACAAATCACATAAATCAAGGTTCAGACAAATAAAATAAAAATCCTTTTAAAATAAAATAAATTACATTTCACACCACCAATATTATATTTGCATTGTTCGTTCTTTGAATATCGTAACAATTGTTAATCGTGAATTGTGAATTTTCAATCGGCTTTTTGCTTTCTGCTATGGGCTTTTTGCTTTTTTCAAAAACCGATGACAACGATGACAAATCACTTCACAATATTTCTAAGTACCTGAAAATATAAAACGATATAACAATTTGGTTTTGTCTTTCAAGTAGTCAAATAAATGCCATCATCGCCAAATTTGACGACATTATGAATTAAATTTGGAAATTGTAAAACTGAAAATCAACTCTGTGTCCACTGTGTAAATTCTCCGTGTCCTTTGTGGTTAAATATTTTCTTCTGACTTCTGCTACGGTTTCCTATCCAGTTATTTTTGCCCAGCTGTCGCGTAATGTTACTGTGCGGTTGAAGACTATTTTTTCTGCTGTTGTGTATTTGCTATCAACACAGAAATATCCCTTACGCTCGAACTGGAATTTGTCTCCGATTTTTGCATTTTTCAAGTACGGCTCTGCTTTGGCTGTAATGATTTCCAAAGAATCGGGATTGATATTATCCTGAAACGGTTCAATTTGCATAGGGTCTTCGTTGAGAAATAAATTGTTGTAAAGCCGAACTTCAGTGTCAATGCAATGCTTTGCGGATACCCAGTGAATTGTTCCTTTCACCCTTCTGCCGTCAGGCGAAGAGCCACCCTTTGTCGCAGGGTCGTAAGTACAATGGATTTCGGTTATGTTGCCTTTAGCATCTTTTATAACATTTGTGCAGCTGATGTAATATGCATAACGAAGTCTGACTTCTGCTCCGGGAGAAAGACGGAAATACTTTTTGGGTGGATTTTCCATAAAATCATCTCTTTCGATATAGAGTTCTTTCGAAAATTGAATTGTCCTTGTTCCGGCAGACTCGTCTTCGGGATTGTTGATTGCATCGAGCTCTTCGACCAAATCATCGGGATAGTTGTCAATAATAACTTTTATCGGGTCAAGAACCACCATTACTCTGTTAGCTTTTTTGTTAAGGTCTTCGCGAATGCAAAACTCAAGCAAAGCAAGGTCAACAACATTTTCTCTTTTGGCAACACCGATGCGTTCTGCGAAATCCCTGATGGATTCAGGAGTATAACCCCTGCGTCTCAAACCGGAAATAGTCGGCATGCGAGGGTCATCCCATGCATCAACGTATTTTTCTTCGACAAGCTGAAGAAGCCGTCTTTTGCTCATGACTGTATAGCTGAGGTTCAGTCTTGCAAACTCGATTTGCTGAGGATGGTAAACATCGAGTTCATCGAGTACCCAATCGTAAAGAGGTCTGTGGTCTTCGAACTCGAGAGTGCATAGTGAATGAGTGATATGCTCGATAGAATCAGAAAGGCAATGAGTATAATCATACATCGGATAAATGCACCAGGCATCTCCTGTTCTGTGATGGTCAGTGTGCTTGATACGGTAGATGACAGGGTCACGCATATTGAGATTTCCTGACTTCATATCAATTTTTGCTCTCAAAGTTTTAGAGCCATCGGGAAACTCACCTGCACGCATCCGATTGAACAAATCAAGGTTTTCTTCGATACTTCTGTTTCTAAAAGGGCTTTCAGTGCCGGGTTCGGTCAATGTTCCTCTGCTGTTTTTAATTTCATCAGCAGACAATTCACAAACATAAGCTTTGCCTTTTTTTATTAGCTGGACTGCATAATCGAAAAGTTGTTCGAAGTAATCAGAGGCATAATATTCGCGGTCTTCCCAATCGAATCCAAGCCATTTGACATCTTCTTTAATGGAATCTACATATTCAACATCCTCTTTTGTAGGATTAGTGTCGTCATATCGGAGGTTGGTTATTCCTCCAAATTCGATAGCAACGCCGAAATTCAGACAGATGGATTTAGCATGGCCAATATGCAGATAGCCGTTAGGCTCCGGAGGAAAGCGTGTGTGAACACGTCCTCCCCATTTATTTGTTTTCAAATCATCACGTATAATCGCCTTAATAAAGTTCGTTGACGATGCAGATTCATTATTTCCATTCATAATTTATACCAAGTATTTTTTAATTAACATTTTTAAAATAAGTAAATTTTTGAACTGCAAATTTAACATAAAGTCATGAAAGATTTGATATGAAAATTAAACAAAAATATAATCTTCTAATATGTAATTATCTATTTTCTTAAATCTAATATTTTTACTTTATCTGAATATAGCGAGACAATATCCTGTTAATTTTTCACTTTTCACTTTTCGTTACTCTCTAAAAAATATGTTTTCATAACCCCTTTTCCTTTTATTTCGATATCACCTCTTTCAATAAATTTAATATTCAAGTTGCCATTCCCACTTGTGAATTTATTATAAAATTTTTCGGAGACATGAATTTTATCCATTAATCCATATTCTTCGAGTCTGCTTGCAATGTTGACAACATCAGCCCAAAGGTCATAAATAAATTTCTTTTTGCCAATAATGCCTGCAACAACCGGACCGCAGTCAATACCGCATCTGAAATGAATAAGGTCGCCATAAGTTGGTTGAAGTTGTATCGAGACATTTTCCATTGCTTCAATAGCGAATTTAGCTGCTGATACTGTATGGTCTTTTTGTGGAAGTGGTATTCCGGCAACAGCCATATAGCAATCGCCAATAGTTTTGATTTTTTCCATTCCGTATTTTTCGCAAACTTTATCAAAAATCGTAAAAATTTCATCGAGCATTGTAACAACTCTTTCTGGAGGTTCCTGAGAAGCTATAGTAGTGAACCCAACTATATCGATAAATACTATTGAAGCTTCCTCGAATTTATCTGCAATAAATTGCTCACCAGATTTTAAACGTTCAGCTATCATTTTTGGCAGGATATTCAACAGGAGTTTTTCAGATTTTTCCCTTTCCTCAGCTAAACGTTCATTTTTGTACATAAGCTCATTTGTGCGTTTTTTTACTTTTATCTCTAACAATTGCTTCTCTCTCAGTAATTCATCGGATATTTTTTCAAGTTTACCTAATCTAATATCGGAATCATCTATTAAAATTTCAATGTTTTTTTCAGCTTGTTTTCTTTTATGTCTTTCAATGGAAAAATATCTGAGAAAGATTAAATAAGTATTTATAAAAACATAAATAGTAATAACCGGGATATCATAAGTTATATGAAAAACGTTTGGACTTAAAAAAACAATGGCTGAAAGCAGATTGAACAAAGATAAATTCAGCCAAGGTATAGTTAATATTCTTTTATCCCAATTAAAAGCAAAGACGGCTTTATCATAATCAAATCTGTCGAATTTTGTCAAATTTGGCAATTTGTCTAGTCTGAGTAGCTTTTTTATTGTTGGTTGAAAGATTGCTATAACACAGTCGAGACCTGTTGTGAAAGTTGAATTATAATATATATCATCTTTTTTTGCATTATAAGGTTGCTTTTGCTTTAAAATAATTTCTACGGAGTTTTTACTTTTTGATAAAGTAATGTAATAAACATAAGCACGAGTACCTTTGTTAGCAATATACTCAAGAGTTTTAATCAACATACTTTCAGGGACATAAGAGAAACCGGCTAAAGTCCAGACTTCAAATGCTTCCCTGAAGATTGAAACCAGACTGCTTTTATTCATAACAACTTTTAAAAGTTCTATTGAAAAGTGGAAAAACTCCGAACTCATCCAACCATGTTCAATTTTACTAAAGTCATTTTTGAAGCTGATATTAGTTTTTGGTCCGGCAAGTATATCGCACCATTCAAGCCATTCAGTCAGATCAACTCCCTTCTTTCTGAAATAAGTCAATGTTGCAAAATATGCATTGTTTTGGACATCCTTATCCTCCTTTCCAAATGGGTCAAAATCAATAAATCCTTTTTCGTAAATCCGATGATATTTGGAAAGCTGAACATCATCACCTTTTGAATATCTCCAGCTGTAGTTTCCTATCAGCTTTTTTGTAAACATAATGAAGTAGAAATAATATTCACAATTATACCATCTCCGGGAATCCAGCAATTCCTGTCGTGTAATATGATAAGTTTTTGATTTTGAATGTTCATTGAGAAGTTCTATCAACTCTTTTGAATTTCCACTACATTGTTCGAAGAAAAGAAGAGTTTCCGAAAAAGCTTCACCGGAAATGCCATAGGTTTCGATTATATCTGTATCCTTAGGGTTAATGTATCTTCCATATTCATCTGTAGTCCATGGTGCAAAGACCATTCTCCTGCCTGTAATATCAATGCCCCATTCTTTCTTCATAAATTTCCCCTAATATACATTTATCACTATTCACTTTTCACTATTCACTAAAAAATACGTCTTCATCATCCCAATGCCCTTAACCCTGATAGAACCTCTCTCCATGAATTTAGATTTCCATTCGCTATTATCATTTATCAATTTGCTGAAATATCTTTCAGTGCAATGAATCTTCCCTGATTCTCCGTATTCTTCCATTCGGGAGGCGGTATTTACAGTATCTCCCCATAGGTCATAAATGAACTTTTTTTCGCCTATTACACCTGCGACAATTGGACCGCAATCAATACCGCATCTGAACTGAATCAGAGTTCCGTCACCTGTTATGTAGCCATTTAATTTACCCATTGCCTCGATAGCAAAGTTGGCAGCCGCTTCAGCATGGTCTTCCCTCGGCTGGGGCACACCCGAAGCCGCCATATAGCAATCACCTATTGTTTTAATTTTCTCTAAACCATGTTTTTCGGCTATGTGGTCGAATTCTGTGTAGATTTGGTTTAATACAGCAACAATTCTTTCCGGAGTAGCATCTTTGGAAATTTCTGTGAATTGAGCTATATCAATAAATACAATACTTGCCGAATCGAAGCTGTCGGCAATAGACTTTTCCCTAGATTTTAAACGTTTTGCAATAGCTTTTGGCAATATATTTAATAAGAGTTTTTCAGATTTCCGCCTTTCCCAGAGAGTAACAAAAGCAACTACAAGCAAAGCAAAAGTACCTGCGATTAATGATATAATAATAATCCATTGTTTCCGGTTCTTTTCGATTTCCATGATTTTATGCTCATTCAGTTTTCTTTCCATATCGAATTTGTCTTCGAGACTGATATTCAGATTATTGATGTTCTCTTTGTATAATATTTCCTGTAACCCGGAAAACTTTTCCCAAAAATATTGCATGGAATCCATATTTTTCGAATAATAAAAATAGTTAATTGAGGTTTTATAGCAATGATTAATTAATGATAGCAAATCGCTCCCTTTAACAGCATTATAGGTTAAATCTATATATAGTTTTGCTGTGTCAAGATTCTTCTTTGTATCAATATATATCTGTGCGATATTTAACAAATCCCAATAATATCCTGCTAAATAATTAATAGCCAAGTTCTTTTTTTTAGCTTCAAATGCCATGGTAAGTGCCGTATCGTATTTCTTTTTTAGCAGATAAATCAGTGATAATTCTGCATAAGTGTTTGCTTCAATTTTTTTTATATCATTCGAATATTCTTTATCGTCAATTGATTTTATTACATCCAGAGTTCTGAAGAGAAAAATCAGGGCGGAGTCATTTTGTCCATTTTTATTGTATATTTTTGAAAGATTATTGAGGTTATTTGCAATCCTGTTAATATCGTTATTTCGTTCATTAATTTTTAGTGCTTTAATGCTCGATTGTTTTGCCTTATCGTACATACCAATATGACTTTCAACAATACCAATATTAACATAGCAATCAGCAATAAGACCTTTGTCATGGATTTTTCGAGCATATTCTAATGACCTTAAGTACATTTCCTGGGCGCTATAAAATTTTTCCTGCAGAAGATAGGTGTTCCCTAAGCTTGTATAAATTTCCGAAATTTCCATATTTGTTAAGCTAGTTTCCTTTCCAACTTTTAAGAGTTGTGTATAGTCTGCAATGGCAGAATTAAAATCACCTGTAGCAGTATGAATATATCCTAGAAATTTTAAACAGGAACGACCCTTTTCGCTATTTAGATTTACAAATCTAATGCAATCCTGAAAGGATTTTTCGGCAAGTTTAAACTCATTAATACTAATAAACAAATATCCTCTCGAATAATGACTTTCAGCTATTCCATATTTGAAGCCGATTTTTTTTGCCAAAACCAGAGCACTGTCATATATTTGCAAAGCTTTATCTGGTGAAATTGTACTTAAGGAATCTGCAAGTTTAAGCATCAATGTCACTTTTTTCTTGTCGTTTCCGGCATTTTTAATTCTATGGTTAAGGGAAAAAGTGTCGTTAGATGCCAAGAGGATAGCAATATTTGCATAAATCAAGAATGTAATAATGGTTACAATTTTTAGTTTCATAAATATAAATTTTTGACTTTGACAAAAAATAATTTGAAATATAAAAAAAAATATTTATATTTCCATTGTCATTTTTTTTATAACTAATTAAAGGATAGAAATATGCCACCAATTAACAAAACGCTCAAGCAAAAAAAAATTGGTACATTGCCCGTTAAGTCTCTCGGGAAATTACCATCTTCAAAATCTAAAATACCTGAACATCCTAGAGGGGAGACATGTAAATTTACATCTAATACACTGCCGGCGGGAGGTTCATTGCCCATTCGTATTCCTCCTGGACAAAAGATACTTAGTGTAAGTAATCCATTTGATGGGGAGGGCAAGGTAACTTTTGTATTGAATGGTGTAACAAGAGAAATGTTTTATTCACCTAAAGAAGTTGACTTGGGTAGTGTTTACGATTTTATTGACCCTGTAAATATGGATTATTCTTTTCATAATATCGCCGGTATGATTCCTTCCGGAGTTATTATTAATGTTGATGATTTCATCTAACTTATTTTTTAGCTTTTTTCGTTGAACTTATTTTAAAAAATAAAAATTTAAAATATTTTATGTCATTTTTTTCTTAACTAATTGTAAAGGATAGAAATATGCTGAAATTTTCATCAAACAAATTGCCTGCCGGGGGACAATTACCAATTCGCATACCACCGGGTCAGAAAGCGATTTTAGTCGAAAATCCGAATGGTGGACAAGGTCAAGTTGAATTTACGCTTGACGGTAATCCCAAATTAATCCCTTACTCAGCATTATTTCCTAATACTGGGCAAGAATTTGATTTTACTGATACTGTAAATGACTCATATGTTTTTACAAACAATGCTATTGGTGCTAATCCTCTAACTGTAACACTTAACGTGTGGGATTGATATTCATTAAGGGATACCTAATGAATTGTGCAGTTAATAGGTATTGTTAATTTGTGTATCATTGTGTTTAAAACAAATTCCCATACCCTAAGATATTCTCAGGGTCAAGGGATAGTTTTATTCTTCTCATTATTTCAATTTTCTCGTTTCCATACATTTGGAGCAGGTATTCTTTCTTAAGTTTGCCAATTCCATGCTCAGCCGATACAGTGCCACCATATTCCAATGCTTTGCCAATGCAATTTTTATAGATTTCCTTTGCTTTTACCAGTTCAACTTCATCTTTAGACAGGAGATTTGCATGGAAATGCGAGTTTCCGATATGTCCCCAAAGAAAATAAGTAATCCCTGAGTTATTTAACTGTTCTTTAATGTAACGATAATATTCTTTTAGATATTTTGAAGGTACTGCTGAGTCCGTCCCGATTTTTATTGAATTATACTTTGTAATTAACTCATAGACCTGCAAAGGTAATTCGTGGCGGAACTCAGATAGTTTCTTATGCTCATTCTCATTCATAGCCGACCATGTAAAATCAGCCAAAGATGAATATTGATTGATTAGTTCGTACCAATTTGTCAGGATTAAATCTTCATTTACGCTTGCATATTCCTGTTCTATCCAAATTGCTCCTGCACTGTTAACGGGAATCTGAGGAAATTTATTTCTTAATAAATCAAGAGATTTATTGTCGAAATATTCGATCAATCGCGCAGAAATATGTTGGTTGGTCAGATAATCTTTTTTGTTATTGACGATACTTTTTTCCCTAACTTCATCAACAAATCCAAGCATTTTATTTTCATCGTTAAAGAATGCTATTAACCCAAGAACTTTTTCGGGAATTTTCAAAATTCCAACTTCTATCTCTGCAATAACCCCAAGAGTCCCTTCGGAGCCAATAAACAAGTCAATAGCATCCATCCCATTTTTTAGGTAATAACCAGCAGCATGTTTGACATTTGGCATATCAATATCTTCAACTGGAATTTTGTAAGGTGTTTTTTTATTATCAAATAACAATATAACGGCATCTTTCTCAAAAATCTCACCTCTTTTCAGCTCGAGCAAATGACCATTTGACAGTATTATTTTAAGCCGTTTGACAAAATCCCGGGTAGTTCCATACTTAAAGGTTCTTGCGCCTGATGCTGCAGTGCTAATATTACCCCCAATCATGCTGTTAGTTTCTGTGGGATTCGGTGCATAAAAAAATCCCTTTTCTTTCAATTCATTTTGAAAATCTGTGATGATCACACCTGGTTCAAGGATTGCAGTCCGGTCTTTTGTGTTTATTTGAATTATTCTATTCAATTTTTCCATTGAAACTACTACTCCCTCAAGCGGGACTGCACTTCCTGTTAAACCGGTTCTTGCTCCTGATATTGTAATTTTTATTTTATCATTGTAACATGCAGAAATAATTTCCCAAAGTTCCTCAAAATCTTCAGGAATTAGAATTGAAGAGGCATTTCCCTTAAAATTTGATGCATCTGCAAGATAAGGTTCAATCAAATCTTTCTCTTTTTTTTCAAGCATTTTCTATTAAAAAATTATTATTAATTAGAATTAATTACATTATTTACCGTCAGACTCACGATATTTTTTTAATTTAGCATTTTTACGAATGAAATAAAAAAGTTGAATGAAAATAATTTTTAAGTTACTAATAATCATTATAAGTTTATTTTTTGTGAATATCGAAGTAATATTTGCATTGGATTCAATCATTGTCAATAAAGTAATTAAAACCGAATTATCTGAAATATTCGCAATTCATCCGAAAATCGGCATTGGTTTAAATATGTATAATGCTTCATTGGTTAAATTTGAAAATTCTGTTGATTGTGGATTGTTCGAAAAGGGAAGTGGATTTGCTTATTCTGGTGGTTTTTTTTTGGAAAGAAAATTGGCAGATAAATTTTTTTTAGGATTAGGAGCAGGATATATTGGCAGAAGTGGTGAGTTTTCGATTGAATCAAAAATACCATCAAGAGATGTAAACTCACACGAACTTGAGTGGGTGGAAACGGAAAACAAGCTTTCTCCAAATGTTACATTTCTCGAGTTCAGCCCGGAACTTAGATATTCAATAGTTGATGATTTAATAAATGGACCTTTGAGATTTGCTTTTGGATTGCGATTTGGAATACCGATTGTTAATACTTTTTCTCAAAAGGAAGTAATAATTTCTCCGAGTGATGCAAAATTCATCAGCAGTAATTCGAATGAACGATTGATTGCAAAAGGCGATATTACGACAATGCAGCAATTTCATTACGGTATTTCGCTTGGTATCGAAAATATGCTTAAAATTGGCGAACAAAATTTCTTTACCCAGCAGATTATTTTTGATTATAATTTTAATGATGCATGCACCGATGTGAAATGGAATATTTCTGCATTACGGCTTGATTTGGGATTCAGGTTCAGTTTTATGGAGAAGAATGAAATAATTATCCTCGATACTCAGAAGATTGAGAAACCAACTGTCGAAATACCTATAATCGTTAAAAAAGACACTGTTTTAGTGCAAAATTTATCTTTTGAATTTGTGGATGAAAAACCTGATTTACAGATTCAGACCGGTACAGAATTTTTGGCAACACTCCCTTTGGTCAATGCTGTCTTTTTTTCATCCAATTCGTCGGAAATTCCAAAGGATTATATTATAAAAGACACGGTTTTACCTTCGCAGTTTTATGGGAATACAGTTGAGAACAGAAAATATATATTGTTGAGAATAGCTGATTTGGTCAGGAAAAATCCGAATGCTAAAATTATTATTCACGGAACGACTTCCGGAATTGTTAATGAAACAGAGGGACTTGAACTTGCAAGAAAGAGAGCAGAATCGGTTCAATTTACTTTGAAAAATCTTGGTATTAATGATTCAGTTATGACAGTAAATTTCAGTTTGATGCCATTATATCCTTCAAATCAGGATTACCCGGAAGGTAAGCTTGAAAACCAAAGAGCAGATATTTTCGTGCAAAATGCACCGCTTCAGGAATATGTCGGTTTCCAAAAATATGCAGAGGTTACCGGCAAAATAAAGCTGAAAATTGAACATGAAAATTTGAAGGAATTGAACGAAATAATACTCGAACCTTTTTTTTATGATACAATGATAATTTGCTCTCAACCTGGTGTTTATACAATTCCCGTAAAGCAGAGAATTTATCTCGAATCCGATACATTTCAGTTATCTGCTGAATTATCGTACAGGAATATTATTAAGGATTCAAAAATTTCTTTGAATACAAAAGATTTTGAGTTGATTCAAAAAGAGCTGTTACTGAAAAATTTCAATGCTATTCTTAGATTTGAATACAACAGCAGTGAACTAAGTTCGGAAAACAAGGAATTACTCATCCAACTCGTTCAAAGAATACCCGAAAATTCTACGATTATCATCAGCGGCAGTGCAGATGCTTTGGGAAGCGAACAGCAAAATATCCAACTGGCATCTCAAAGAGCAAAAGCTGCTGAAGATTTTTTAAATCAAATAACACAATCAAAATTTAAAATAATAACTGATGGAAAATTTTTAAAGCATTCCGAAAAAACACCTGAGGGTAGATTTTTTAACAGGGCGATAAGTATAAGGATTCAGTAATTATAGAAATTCTGAGGAAAAAAAGAAAATGCAAGTTGAACAATAGAAATGAATTTCTAAAGTATTTAAATTAAAGTTCAGTCAGTTATAACAACTGACTGAACTATTTTTAAATTAATCTCAACCGAAATCTTTGGCTCTTTTTCCACCAGCCATTGCTACAATGACATCGTCATAGTAATCTGCCATTTGTGCAACAGATGTCAATGTTGTCAACAATTCATTTTCATCGAGATTAGAACCTGTAATCGAGTGAGAAAAGATAATGGTTCCATCAAACAACAGTCCAAAGGCACCAAATTGAATCTGGGCATTTTTTCTCAAAAGAAAATGCATTACTTCATTATTAACTTCCGCCTTCCTAACTACATTGGCACTGCAAATGATGATTGTTTCATTATCAATTAAATAATGAATCGTTATCATCACCTGAGTAGAACCATGTATAATCGTAAATTTCCCGTTTTCAAACCTGATATAGTTCGGGAAATTCGCTTTCAAAATCCTGTCAACCTTATTACAAGCATCGTTATAAGATTGTTCTGGGCTTTTATTATTTTCTGTCATTCATAACTCCTTAATTATACTTTAATATTTTTCAAATTAATTTTGTAATAATCCCATCTTTTGCTTTAATGCCAATAGTTCATTGTCAACTGATGATTCTGTCTCCAGCATCTTGAATTCCTCTTCGAGTCGTTGTCCCGAGTCGGCAAGTTCTCCAAAAGCTGATGCTTCAGCTTCGAGTTGCTCTACCTTTCTTTCGTATTTATCGAATTTGCTAAAAGCATCTGAACCAACTCCAGCCATTGCCTGAGAAATTTGCTTTTCAGCTTTGGCTGCCTGTGAACGGGCAATTAGAGTATTTTGTCTTGTTCTAGCTTCGTCAAGTTTTGATTTTAAGGTTGAAAGCCGGTCTCTTAGCTTCTGTGCAGTTTCTTTTGCTTGAACATAGACAGGTTCAAGGTCGGTAACATTTCTCGATTCCAAGGACTTTTTCTCCAATGCAGCTTTAGCCAAGTCCTCCCTGTTGCTATTGAGTGCTTTAACGGCTTTTTGCTCCCAATCCAAAGAATCTTTCCTTGCTTTTTCAATTTTTCGTTCCAAGGTCTTTTCATTGGCAATAGCTCTTGCTACCGCAAGTGCAGTTTGATTGATTGACTCCTCCATTTCGATAACCATTTGCTTCAGCATCTTCTCCGGGTCTTCTGCTTTATCCAGAAGGTCGTTGATATTTGCCTTAACTACATCGGCTACCCTATTAAATATTCCCATAATAACCTCTTATATTTTAACTAAAATTTCAATATTAAACTTGTAAAATACATCTGTTTTTCCAAAAAATCAAAATAAACTTTTCAGAAAACTCAAATATTTTTATATTTTCGCATGTAAATATAATAATTTTTTACAAAAAGAACGAAATTTTATGAAATTTAATATGCAATCCATACTCGAACAGGCACAAAAAATGCAGGAGGAAATGGAAAAAGTCAAAAGCGAAGTGAACCGTAAAACCGTTACTGCCGAAGCCGGCGGTGGCATGGTTACTGTAACCATGTCAGGAAATAATGAATTAAAGCAAATTAAAATCAGTAAAGAAGTTGTTAATCCCGATGATATAGAAATGCTGGAAGACCTTATCGTTGCCGCTATCAACAAAGCCAATAAAGCCGCAGGTGAAATGGTTCAACAGGAGATGGGTCGTATCGGAGGCATGCTTCCAAATATTCCCGGATTAAATTTAAATTTATAAAAGAACCTATTTATGTTATATACATCAAAATCAATAGAAAAGATTGTAGAGTTATTCTCTTCACTGCCGACGATTGGTCGAAAGACTGCACATCGTCTTGCATTTTTTCTTTTAAAGCAGGACGAAAAGTTTATCGAGCAATTCTCCGATGGATTGAAAGAACTGAAAAAGAATGTTAAATTCTGTTCTGTGTGCTACAATTATACGGAATCAGACCCATGTCCTATCTGCTCTTCGAGCAAAAGAGACAATTCCATTATTTGCGTCGTTGAAGAACCGAATGATGTTCTTGCTATTGAAAAAACTAACGAATTTCATGGTTTTTACCATGTTTTACACGGAACATTAAACCCTTTGGAAGGAGTATCGGCACAGGATTTGAAAATTGTAGAGTTAATTTACAGATTGAACAACGGTGTAAATGAAGTAATTTTAGCTCTGAACCCGACAGTCGAAGGTGAGGTTACAACTCAGTATCTTTGCAATTCTATAAAACCTTTGGGTAAGAAAATAACAAGAATTGCCAGGGGAATTCCGATAGGTTCGGATTTGGAATACGCAGATGAGGCAACACTTTCACGTGCATTACAGGGAAGAGTTGAAGTTCAATGATGAAACTGAAGATTTATATATTATTTTCAATCTCGATTTTGTTATTTGGTTGTGATTTATTTTCAACCCGAACACCGGAACCGCCTGATACTGGTCGTTCAGGTTTTTTACCTCCTACAACTGCAACAAATGTTCTAACGAATCTGGTTAATTCAATCAAGAACAAAAACTCCGAAAATTTTCTTGCCTGTCTTTCGGATTCTACAACGGGACATCTTGCTTTTTCATTCATCCCATCAACGGAAGCCCTCGCAAAGTTTCCCGGAAAGTTCTCTGCATGGAGTAAACTATCCGAGCAAAGAAGTTTTATTTCAATCCTTACTTCAATTAAGGAAGACCAAACTCCTTCATTAACTTTTGAAAAAAATACTGATGATTTTGAAATTCTCACTAGCGACTCAGCTATTTTTTATTCTAATTATCATCTGCTAATTCCCCACAGTAAAGAATCGGTGCCAACTGTATTCGACGGGACAGTACAATTGACGATTAACTTATCGAACCAAAGATGGAGCATCACCAGATGGGTGGATATTTCCTCGTTTGAAGATTCTTTAAAATACTCTTGGAGCATACTAAAAGCAAATTTTTCGGATTGAATTGTATTAATTGTACTAATTTTTTTCATTATATTAATTTTCTTATTTTGCATTAATCGGTTTATTAAAAATTAAAATAAAACAATATGAAATTAGCAATTTCAAGCGACCATGCGGGTTTTGAACTTAAAGAAAAACTCTCGGAATGGTTACAAAAACACAACCATCAACTATTAGATTTCGGAACTAACTCTCTCGAAAGTTGCGATTATCCCGAATTTGCTTACTCTGCCTCACTTGCAGTAGCTAAGGGTGAATGCGATTTCGGAATTATTATATGCGGTTCAGGTATCGGTATGAGCATCGTTTGCAATAAGGTTAAGGGCATCAGAGCGGCTAACTGTTGCTCGGAAGAAATGGCTTCACTTTCCAGAAAACATAACAATGCAAATGTACTGAATCTGGGTGCAAGACTAATGGACTTTGAATTTGCTGTGAAAATCACTGAAACATTTCTGATTACTCCATTCGATGGTGGTCGCCATGCAATTCGAGTAGGTAAAATTCATGAACTGACTGGTTGTTAACACCTTTCAAAAATAAATACTCAATTTATCCTTCTTTGGTTTAGTTTTGACTAAATTTTTGATTTTTTTTAATAATTATGTTTTTAATTGAAATACTTGAAGAAACATTACTGCTATTTCTCGAAATGGCACCATACATTATGTTAGGGTTGCTTTTTGTCGGGTTATTAAATTTGTTCTTCAATAAAGATTTGATAGTCAAACACGTTGGAAAAAACAATTTCATGTCTGTTTTGAAAGCCGCTCTATTCGGAATACCTTTGCCTCTATGCTCTTGCGGAGTTGTGCCTTCGGCAGTATATATGTCGAAAAATGGTGCTTCAAAAGGAGCTGTTGTATCATTTTTGATTGCAACGCCACAAACAGGTATTGACAGCATGATTGCCACATACGGAATGCTCGGATGGGTATTTGCAATTTTCAGACCAATTGCTGCACTTATTATGGGAATAGCAGGTGGAACAGTTGTAAGATTCATTAGGTCAGAAAACGATTCAAGAACAATTTCATTTCAGGAGTATAAACCAGCTGAAAATAAATTCGATAATTGTGAATGTGAAGATGATTGCGATGACGATTGCGATTGCAAAATAGAAAAGCAGCAAAGCAAATTCAAAACATTCTTTCAATATTCATTTGTAGAATTTCTTGATGACATATCTGTACAGTTCGTTATTGGATTATTCATATCTGGATTAATAGCATATTTTATACCTGACAATTTCTTTAGCGGAAGTTTCCTTAATAATGGAATAGCAGGTATGCTTCTTATGGTTCTGGTAGGTGTTCCGATGTATGTTTGTGCTACGGCTTCAATACCAATTGCCGTAACATTAATGATGAAAGGATTTTCTCCGGGAGTAGCTTTTGTTTTTCTTGCCGCCGGACCTGCAACAAATGCTGCATCATTTACAATTATCATGAATGTATTGGGAAAGAAAATTGCTGTTACTTATGTAGCCATCATCAGCGTTACTGCTATTATTTTTGGACTGTTGCTCGACAAAATATTCGAATATTTCAATTTAAATGTTCATTCAGTTATGAATCACACACACAACCATTCGGATATGTTGTCAGCTGAGTTTAAGTGGTTCGTGGGGGCAATATTTTTTACATTACTGGCTGCATCATTTTATAGAAAATTTATATCAAGCAAAATAAAAAGAAAGGAAAAATCTGTGGAAGCAACAACAATCAAAATCGAAGGAATGTCCTGCAACCATTGCGTAATGAATGTTAAAAAAGCAATCTCCGAAGTCGAAGGAGTCAGCGAAGTAGAAGTTAATCTTGCACAGGGAGAAGCATATATTAAAGGCAATTTCGATTTATCGAAAATATGCACTGCAATAATTGACGTGGGCTATAATGTGAAATAGTTAATTTAAAACATTTCCATATACTGCTTCAAATCCTCAACCTGTTCGTTGAGTGATTTTTCAATTAGTATTGAAAGCGAAAAGAAATTGACTATTGCGTTTACGGTAGAATCCTCGATGCTTGCTTCCGAAATTCTGTTCTTTAAACTTTTATTCAATACAGCTAATTCTTCATATAATTTCTTCAGCCCAGTCAGTTCATAGTCAGGTTTATCACCGTTTCGGGTTTTCAAATAATCTTCAAGTAAATACAATCCGATTGCCCGTTGTAGTGTCTCCTCGTAAGTTGCAAACGGCAGATGAAAAATTGCCATTGATTTAAGCTTGCTTAACACCGGGCAACTGCTTGTTGCCATTATCAACCCAAACAGCGAGCCAACTACCATCTGGGCGTCGCATTCCTTGAAATATGTCCTTTCGTTTGTGTTCACTGTAACCTGAACGTATTCATAAGACTTGATTGTCTGAAATAAATTAATGACGTCCATAATGTCCAAAGCCACAGGACACTTTTTGGATTTGGTAGAATCAAGGGTACAAACCGGACATTTATGAAAATCGAGATGTGTCCAAAAAAGCGATTCTTTTTCCTGCTCTTTTGTATCATATTTCCTGTTCATATCAACTTGATAATAAACAGTCTTATTTTCTGCCAGTTCTATGATATATTCGCTTGTCATACTTCTCCTCTTTATATTAATTTATTGAAGAGTTTATCAATAAACGTGCCCAAAATAATATTAACTAATGCTGAATTATTTTCGATGCCGGCTGTTGCCGATAAAATGTAAAATGGAAATAATTCTTACTCCTGTCTCCTGATTTCTGTCACCAAACGACAAGCTGAAGTTGACATTTTCTCTTGAGTATTGAAATATGTAAAATTGGAAATTAGATTTTAGATATTAGATATTAAATGTTAAATGTTAATCCATTATGATTCTACTATTTTGGCATTAATCCAAACATTTGCTTCAGGACTCTGTGAAATCTGTGAACACTGACCGGATTCGCATACATGAATATACATTGTTTGGTAACCAGATTTTTGTAATTATGTGCCTTTGCTATACTCATTGTCTTCTTTGTATTGCAAGTTTGCTGAACCCAGACTGACTTCATCCCTTTGTTGATGGCGGATGTCAAAATATCATCAGTATCGTTCTTCTTTGTCATTATTAATAATCTGTCAACTTCCTTTGGCAGTTCATCAACAGATTTGTAGCATTTCTTTCCTTCGATTTCTTCCGCATAAGGATTAACCGGAGTAATGTCATACCCTATGTCCGAAAGTTCCTTATATACTACACGGCTAAAAGCTTTCGGGTCGCGTGACAATCCAGCTATGGCAAATTTCTTGGATTCTAAAAATTCGTTTATCACATTTATTGAAGACATAATAAATCCTTTCGTCAATTAATACCATTTCTTCTTTTTCATAAAAAACAACATTAGCAAACCTGCTGTAATCATTACTATCCATACTAATGGATAACCCCACTTCCAACCAAGTTCCGGCATATATTTGAAATTCATGCCATAAACTCCTGCAAGAAATGTAAGGGGAATAAATATCGAAGCAACAATAGTTAATGTTTTCATAACCGAATTCATTTTGTTGCTCAAAGACGACATATAAAGTTCTATATGTCCAAGCAAAACCTCTCTCATAACATCCAAATCCTGAACGATGCTTTTCAGATGGTCGAGAACATCGGTAAAGTAGCGAGAATGACTGCTGTCAATAACAGGTATATCTTCGTCAAGCAATTCCCTGATAACTGATTCGAGCGGGAAAATTGCCTTTCTCAAATGTATCAATTGCTTTTTATAATCAATAATTTTCTGGAAATTTTCCTGTGTCGGATTAAAGTAAATTTGTTCTTCAAGTTCATCGATTTTATCATTGATATTATCCAAAACAAAATAATAATTATCAACGATTGCATCGATGAGCAAATATAGTAAATAATCAGCAGTCCTTTTTCTGGCTTTGCCTTTTCCGTTGGTAATCCTGTCTCTTATGACATCAAAAACATCTCCATGCTTTTCCTGAAAAGACAAAACGTAATTGTTCCCAAGTACAAAGCTGAGGTGTTCTATATCAATTTCTCCGGCAGAATTGATTCTCAACATTTTTAACGTGATGAACAAGTTATCATCCTCAACATCAATTTTTGGTTGTTGCTGGGTGTTTAATATGTCCTCCAAAATAAGAGGGTGAAGATGAAAATATTCCCCGATTTCATTAATTATGTCAGTTTTATATAATGCGTCAACGTTTAACCAATTGATTTTATCTTTCTGAAATTTATCGAGAATTTTCTTAAATTCAGATGATTTATATGTACTAAAGTTATCTGCATCGTAGGAAATCAAGTTTATTAAGATTTGCTTATCGAGAATATCACCGGTATAAGTGAGAGAGCCGGGAGGCAAACCTGCCTTCTTAGCCCTTTGCGGAGGTACAAGAAATTTTAAATTCTTCTTAATATAATCGCCTAAATCTCTTTGCATTTTTCAAAATCCGATATTTGCAATTGGCAAATTTACTAAAAAAATAAGCTGAAAACCATAGAATTTATAATTTTTATCAATTAAATTTACCGTATTTAATTATATTTGTAAAAAAATACTTAAGGATTTGAAATATGGAAAAAATTGCAATATATCCCGGCACATTTGACCCGATAACAAATGGTCATATTGACGTCATTGAAAGGGCAAGTAAAATGTTCGATAAAGTTATCGTCGTCGTTGCAATCAACTCAAAGAAGACTTGTCTTTTCAGCGAGTCGGAACGCTTTGACATGGCAAAGGAATCGTTAAAACATCTCGATAATGTTTCGATTGAAATGCATCAGGGTTTGACTGTTGATTTTGCCCGCAAGGTAGATGCTTCTGCCATTATCAGAGGAATTAGAGCGGTATCGGATTACGAATATGAATTTCAAATTGCATTGATGAACCGCAAGTTAAATCCTGAAGTTAATACAATCTTCCTACTACCACACGAAAAATACACTTATTTAAACTCAAGCATAATCAGGGAGCTGTCACGCTACAACGAGGATGTCTCCGAATTTGTCCCCGATGCAGTTGCTAAGAAATTGAGGGAAAAACAAAGGTAGTCAAAAAACTAATGTAGTTTAATTTTCTAATCATTTGTGTTATAAAACACTATTTTTCAAATCTATTTTTTAGATGTTAGAGATTAGAAGTTAGCAATTAGATAAAGCCAATAAACTAAAAGCTGAAAGCTAATTTAAATTTTCAATTTTCAAATAATTTTCGTCATTACACTTTTGCATGAATAGGAGTGCAAATTTGAAATTAGGGGTGCAAATGGAACGATCTGTAATATTTTGGTTTAGTTTGACTTATCAAATTCATCATTTAGATTTTCATCATTTGCACCGATTTTTAAGTTTTTATATGAGAATAAAAGTTATCATTTTTTATGTCATTTCATGTTGTGTTCAAACTATTTTGTAAAATTGTGTTAGCTTAAGTATTCTATATTTAGTTAGTTACAAAGTCGATTTCGCTTTTTTCATGAAAAATCGCATTTTTTTTATTTGTCTGAACCTTGATTTATGTGATTTGTTTGATTTGCATGATTTGTACACACCCTGTCCCGACAAGTCGGGGCACCCCTCTTGAGAGAGGGGAAGAGGAATTTCACGAAGAGCCACAAAAGTATAAAGACGCAGATTATCTGGATAGCTGATTGCTGCCGTCAGTTGTAATAACTGACAGAACTGGAAATGAGAGAAAGGGAAATATTAATACTAAAACACTAATTAACTAAAGTACTAAAGCATTAAAACGGTACATCATCTATATCATCTGTATATGGTGTTTTGTCGTCGAAAGGAGGGATGAAGTCGTCTTCTTCCTGATTGTCAACCGGCTCGATTTTCCATGCGTCGAGATTTGTGAAGTAGCTGACTTTGCCGTCTTTTTCCCAACGGCGACCTTTGATGTTGAAACTGACTTTGACGTTGTTGCCGATACTGTAATTCTCGATTAATCCGCATTTATCCTGTAAAAGCTGGAATTTAATTTGCTCTGTGAAGTCTCTTCCGGAGCTGTTTTCAACTGTTTCAACAACAAATTCTCTTTTTTGAAATGTTTCACTGACATTTTGTATTGGTAAAATGTCTGTCAGTTTTCCCTGTAATGTATAAGTCATATTGTATCATAAATAATTTTAAAATAATTAAGCAAAATTACAATTTTTTCTTTATTTTTTCGCAAAACTAATTTGATAAAAAATATTATTTCAAATTTTATGAAGATTTTTCAAAAGTCCATTACACTTTCTCCTCATAAAAGAGGTTTTCATCTCGTTACGGATGAAATCGAAAAGGAAATTCCTGAACTTAGAAATGTTAAGTCAGGGATAACGCATATTTTCATTAAACATACCAGTTGCGGATTGACAATTAATGAAAATGCAGACCCTACTGTCAGAGCCGATTTGAATACATTTTTTGACAGACTTGTTCCCGAATCAGCGGCACTTTATCAGCATACATTGGAGGGTTTGGACGATATGACATCTCATATTAAATCAACTTTAACCGGCAGTTCTGTTACTGTTCCTGTTAGCGATGGAAGATTTAATCTTGGTACCTGGCAGGGAATCTACCTTTGTGAATTTAGAAACGGAATGCGTTCCAGAAAAGTTGTTGTAACAATTATAGGAGAAGAATAGGATGGTTAAAAAAGCAGTTGTATTGATGAGTGATGGTATGGATTCGGCAGTTTGTACAGCTATCGCCCTGAAAATGGGTTTTGAATTAGCTGCATTGCATTTAAATTACGGGCAGAGAACTCAAAACAGGGAAAAGAAAGCATTTGTTGATTTGATTAAGTTTTTTGGTATTACTGAAATTTTAGAGGTTGATGTTTCGTACTTTTCACAAATAGGGTCTTCGAGTCTAACAGATAGAAATATCCCAATTACGAATTGCGAATTACGAATTGCGGAAGATAATTACATCCTTCGACAAGCTCAGGATGACAGACAGCAGAAAGGAAATAAAAATATTCAACACATTCGGACAATGTTTAATCAATTACGAATTACAAATTTCGAATTACGATAAGAAAGTAAGAATTGATATTTCGCATTTGCCATTGGGGTTGTATTTTGTGAGTGTTGGGAATGATGTCGAAAAATTTGTTGTCATAAGATAAAAATTACAATTTTCTTCTTCTTTCTATTATTCTATTTTCTGTTTTCCATTGCCGGTTCACTAAATTTTTAAAAATAAAAATTTTCCGATTTCGTAACATACACTTATACATTATAGGATTGAGTATGGAATTTAAGGATTATTATAAGATTTTGGGAGTCAGCAAAACAGCTTCTACCGATGAGATAAAAAAGGCATACAGAAAGCTGGCTTTGAAGTATCACCCTGATAAAAACAAGGGAAATAAGGATGCAGAGGCAAAATTCAAGGAAATAAGCGAGGCTTATGAAGTTTTGAAGGATTCAGAAAATCGGAGCAAGTACGACAACTTAGGTTCATCTTATAACCGCTATCGCCGGACAGGAGGTCGTGGTTCGGATTTCAACTGGAATGATTGGTCTTCAGCTTCAGGTGAAAGGGTTGGCGATGTTTCAGATTTCTTTGAAAATATATTTGGCTCATCGCAATTTTCGAAAAGAGGTTTTAAGCAAAAGCCGGGAAAAGGAAAAGATTTTTTTTCGAATATTGAAATCTCCCTGGAGGATGCTTACAGAGGAGGACATGTGCTTTTGAGCATTGATGGAGAAAAAGTTGAAATTAAAACAAGACCTGGAATTAAAGATGGTCAACAATTGAAAATATCGGGCAAAGGAGAAGCAGGTTACTACGGTGGTGCTCACGGAGATTTGATTTTAACTGTTTTCATCAGACAACATCCGAAATTTTCAAGGCAGGAAGATGATTTGCACACAGAAATTGATATAGATTTACTCGATGCTGTTCTTGGTGCTGAATACAGAGTTGATACTTTCGAGGGTAAATTGAATATCAAGATTCCTGCAGGTACAAGCTCAGGAAAAATGCTAAAGATTAAAGGAAGGGGTATGCCAAACTACAATAGCCCTGATTCAAAAGGCGATTTATATGTTAAAATAAACATTATTGTCCCAGCAAATTTGTCCGTGAAGGAAAAAGAACTTTACCAACAATTGAAACAACTCCGGAAATGATGGAAGAATTAATTAAGTTGGCTATTGCTCATCGAAGTCTCTTCTTTCCCTTTTTTCAATAGGAATATCCTTAAAAAATTTATCGAAAACATAGCTTAACTCTTCATTGAAATTTCCGATATCCTCGTGAAATAACATTATGTTTGTCCTCAAAAATTTCCCGTCTTCCTGTTTCCTGCTTTCGGTGATTTCCAAATAAGGGAAACCTTCGTTAGTTTTTTTTACATCAAAAAAATAAGTTCTCTTTCCTGCTTTAACTCTGTTTTCATAAATCAATTCATTTGAATGCCTCTCCATCCTTAACTATCCTCCATTAAAAGTAAATCAAAAAAATCTTAATATGTGATGACAAAATTAACAATTAAAATCAATGCAAGCGAAAATTTTTTTAAATACCGAGAAATAATACCTTCGTGTCGCCCATCTTTCTTTCGTTCAAAACATGGAATTTATCGGGTATTATCAACTGAGTTGCTGATGATTGTTCAACCACAAATATCCCGCCTTTTTTTAAAAGTTCAAAATCGGCAATTGCTCCAATCACCGGATTAAACAAAGCACTCTGATATGGAGGGTCAAAGAAAATAAGGTCAAATGCGATATTATTAATTTCAGATTTCATTGACTTTATTTTTTTATAAGCATCTCCTTTGAAGATTTTAAAATTATCAACAGAGAGCTGTGATGCGATTTTTTGAATTAAAGCAATTGACTTACTGCTTTTCTCAAAGAAATAACAATATTCAGTTCCCCTGCTAAGTGCTTCAAATCCCAAAAAGCCCGTGCCTGCACAAATGTCTGCTATGACTTTTCCTTCAAAACTAAGATGGTTTGATAAAATATTAAAGATTGATTCTCTGGCATTGTCGGTTGTAGGTCTTATTTCGGCAGGGATTGCTCCCGAATAACGTCTTCCCCTATATTTCCCGCTAATAATTCTCACGTTAAGTTATATTTATTTCAAATAACATTTGTTATTTGAAAATTATTGGGGAATCCTGCACCCAAACAAGCCGGAAAAACATGTGCCATCCGATTGCAATACTCCCTGTAATCATTATCAAGTTTTGTAGTGAGCATCCTGAAAGCATTTAATCTGCTTATTACAGTGAATGATTTAGAAAAAGACTTCTTAAAATCATTCATTAATTGAGGAGTCAGGGCTTCACCTGACATAAAAAGGTATTTTATTTTTGAGGATAACAGTTCTTCTGATTTTTCAAATTCAATTTTTAAATTGCTAATTGAATTATTCGAAAAATCATTAAGCAAAGTGAAATATGCAGGTTTACCCTCAGCACAGACCACGAGCCAGCTTGAATTGATTCCGAATGAGATTATTGCGGTATTTTCGTTTGATATTTCAGGATAATTAAAATTTAATGATGAAATAACCGATAGAAAAGGAAAAATAATCTTAGTAACGGGAATATTCAGGGCAGATAAAAAATATTTACAATTTTCTATAACATTGTTCTTCACAAAAACAGCAAGTGCATATTTACTTCCCACATTTTTATTTACTAATCGAACGCATGATACTGAAAAATCCTCATAAACTTTATCAGGAAAATTCATGCGTATTTCAAGTTCACAAAGTTTTTTAAGGTTTCGCACATCATCATCATCATTTTGCGGGAGCAGTGCCGTATAAATTTGTTCTGATGGCAGAATGAGTGCAATTTTATTAACATCATGACCAAAATCCTGAGTGATTAATGGAATATCCTGGCTGAATGTAATATCCGAAAATTGATTATCGCTGAAATCAGGCACAATTCGTTCGGAATGTATATATTTAAGCTCATACCCCTTCATTACGGGTTCGATAATAGAGAATAGAGTTCTGTTTTCAGCAATATGTACTGCTAATGTTTTTTTCATATTAAAATTTTGTCGTTAACAATATGGCAATTTAGGGAAAAAATAATTAACTAAAAGAAGTTAACTGTAATTTTTTTGGTGTTGGATTCTAAAAAATATTATTTTTTTAACCTTCCAATATGCATGATGAAAAAGACATCTGAAAAAATACATTATAACTGATGTATGATGCTCCGAGCAAACTGTAGAATCCTTAATTATGTGGTTTTCAGATTCTTCACTCCACTACCTTTCGTTCAGAATGACTTTTTCCGAGTTACTATAATTCAATATTCTTGCATTGCGAAATTTCAAATTGTAAAGTTGTGTGGTTTATACCGAATTTTTCACACATTAAATCTTCAATTATTAATTTTACAGGCATTAGATTGCTAATTAAATCATCGTCAACTTCGATGTGTGCTTCCAGATGAATCTGATTATCATTGAGTTTCCAGAGGTGTAAATGATGAGTATTTTTTACTCCAGCGATATTTTCAATAACATTTTTTATTTCTTTAATATCAATATCACCGGGAGCCGCCATCATCAGAACTTCAACAGCTTCTTTTGTTATTTTGTAAGTTTCTACTAAAATGTATAAAGATATTAAAATTGTTAGTATGGGATCAAGCCAGTAAATCTCATAAAAAATAATAAACAAAGCTCCGAGGATAACAGCGAAACTCGATACGGCATCGCTTAACAGATGAAAATAAGCGGCTCGGATGTTTATGCTGTCTTTTGAACCTTTCTTTAAAAGTAAAGTACCGGTTACATTTGCAAACAAGCCGATAGTAGCGACAACAAGCATCAATTGTCCTGTAATCGGTGTAGGATTATTAAATCTTTCGATTGCCTCTTTAATCAAAAAGAAAGAAATGATGAGCAGAGTAGATGAATTAATTATTGCTGCAAAAATTTCCGCTCTTTTTAAGCCAAAGGTGTATTTTTCAGTCTTAGGTCTTCTCCCGAGCCGAATGGCTATATAACTTATAATAATTGCAATTCCGTCGCTGAAATTGTGCAGAGCATCGGATATTAAGGCAAGACTACCCGAGAGCAAACCTCCAATCACTTCAGCAATTGTGATTATAAAGTTCAGAAACATCGTTATAATCAGGTTTTTCTCTGATTTTTTATTTGTCTGATTATTATTAGGTTTATAAGTCATTATTTAGGATTCGAGAATGACTTGATTATTGAAGTATCTTCTTTTAAACCACAAGGCAACATTAACCAAAGCGAGCAATGCAGGAACCTCGACTAAAGGTCCAATGACTGCGGCAAATGCCTCTCCAGAATTGATTCCGAAAACTGCGACTGCAACAGCTATAGCAAGTTCAAAATTATTGCTGGCAGCCGTAAAGGAAAGTGTTGCAGTTTTTGAATAATCAGCACCAAGTTTTCTGCCGAGCCAGAATGAGACAAGAAACATTATTGTAAAATAGAGCAAAAGAGGAATCGCTATTCTGACGACATCGAGTGGTAAATTGACAATATATTCTCCTTTGAGCGAGAACATAACAAAAATTGTAAAGAGCAAAGCAATTAAAGTCAGGGGGCTGATTTTGGGTATAAATTTCTTATGATACCATTCCTTGCTTTTTAGCTTAATCAATGAAAATCTTGTTATTATTCCGGCTAAGAAGGGAATTCCAAGATATATAAAAACACTTTCGGCAATTTGCAATATGGTTATATCAACATCGAATCCCTGCATTCCGAACTACTCAGGTAGTATGGTTATAAATACATAAGCATAGAACGAAAAGAATAATACCTGAAAGATTGAGTTGAATGCAACAAGTCCTGCCGCATATTCTGTGTCACCCTTAGCCAGTTCGTTCCAAACGATTACCATAGCAATGCACCTTGCGAGACCTATCATAATAAGTCCAGCCATGTATTGCGGGTAGTCCTGCAGAAAAACGATTGCTAAAACAAACATTAAAACCGGTCCAATAAGCCAATTTTGTACAAGTGATAAAGTCAACACTTTGAAGTTCTTGAAAACATCACCCAATTCCTCATATTTCACTTTGGCAAGTGGAGGATACATCATTAATATTAAACCAATAGCAATCGGGACATTTGTAGTACCGGAGTTAAACTGATGCCAAAAGTCAACAATACCTGAGAACAAATATCCCGAAAGAACACCAACAAGCATAGCGATAAATATCCACAACGTCAGATATCTGTCAAGAAAACTTAGTTGCCCTGAAATTCTCGCTGTCATGTCAAAATTACTTTACTGCTGAAACTGTTATGCTGTAGATAGCGGTTCCTGATTTATAGTATGCTTCTATTTCCGATTTCTCCAAATAATCGAAAAGCAAATCTTCAGGTAATTTTATCTCATTTTTCTTGTGAATTTCGATTTTGCTGAAACCTGCTCCTTTTATTATATTCAAATAATCGGCAATCTGCTCGGCTCCTGTTACACAACCTGTGTAAAATCTTGCTATTGACATTAATCTGTCAGGTAAGTTACCATCAAGAACTATATCAGATATACAAAAATTTCCACCGGACTTTAATACCCTGTGAATTTCTGAGAATGCTTTTTGTTTATCCGGTACCAAATTGAGAACACAATTGCTCACCACAACATCAACAAAATTATCTTCCATTGGAATTTTCTCGATTTCCCCAAGAAGAAATTCAACGTTGTCCACTTTTAGCTTATATTTGTTGAAATTTGCCTTGTCAACCATTTCTTCCGTCATATCAAGTCCAAAAACTTTTCCTTTCTCACCAACAATTTTTGAAGCGATGAAAACATCATTTCCGGCTCCTGAACCAAGGTCCAAAACAATATCTGATTCTTTAATACCTGCAAATTCAGTTGGAATTCCACAACCTAAATTCAAATCAGCAACCGGTTCGTAACCTGCAACTGTGTTATAATCATCCTGCATCATGTCGAAGTATTGGGTATCACCGCAACCGCAGTTACAACCACATCCCTGAGTTCCTTTTGTTGCAATTTTTCCGTATTTGTCCTTTATGTGTTCCTTTATCATTTCTTCTGTTGTCATTATTTTTTTCCTTTATATATGGTTCTTACAAATTTATTAAAATTTTCTCTGTAAAGAGAGTTTGTTTTTCGAATTAATTAAAATCTTAATTATTACAGTTCTTTATAAAATTTTTTGAATTCCAATCCAATTTCGTCTCTGATTCTTCGGTACTCATTCAGAACTTCTTCATCTGTCCCCTTTGCCTCGTAAGGGTCATCAAAGCTAATGTGCCTTCGGTTTTTGACATTACCTGTAAATACCGGGCATTTTTGTCTGGCATTGTCGCAAACGGTGATGACATAATCGAATTCATCATAAATAAATTCTTTTACATTTTTTGGATATTGCAAGGATATATCTATCCCAATTTCATTCATTACTCTTACAGCTTTGGAACTTACAACAGAAGCCGACTGAGTCCCTGCAGAATAAACCTCAAGTTCAGAGTCAAAGGATTTTAAGAAGCCTTCAGCCATTTGACTTCTGCAGGAATTTCCGGTGCATAATATTAAAATTTTGGATTTCATAACACTTTAACAAATTGAACATTCCTTTTTCTCGAATAATTTATCAATAATATTTTTTGCCATTTCCCAATTTTCCTGGCAAATACAATAATATACTTTTGGCTGCTTAACTTGTTGCGTAATTAAACCCGCATTCTTCAGCTCTTTTAAATGCTGAGAAACAGTTGACTGAGATAATGGAAGAAAATCTACAATGTTTCCACAAAAGCATGTATTCTGACTTGCCAGTAATTTCAATATTTGAATTCTTGCAGGATGCCCTAATGCCTTAGCAAATCTTGCTAACTTAATTTCTTCATTAGTATATTCATCAGTTTCTTTTTTCATTTTTTACCTCAACGTATATCGTAAATTTACGATAATTGATTGAAATAAACAAATTTTTTTATATGAATATTAAATAATTTTCCAATTTCTTGAATTCCATGTTTATATTTCAATAAGTTAAATTAATATGAAAAGTTGTTAATATTTTATATGGTAGAACAATAAATTTTTTTCTTGTATGTTTTATTTAATTATTTTATATTGTTAAATCATGCTAAGGGTAATTTCGTAATTTTTAATTTAAAATGTATATTTTAGCATGATTTTTGTAGCCAAAGGGGAATGATTTTATTAATTATTTGGGGAAAATTTTGAAAAGATTCGGTATAGCATTCTGTATAATTATTATATGTTTATTGTGTTATGGGATAACCATAGCTGACGAACCTTTAAATAATACTCAGACTAAAGTTCAGGAACCTCAAGCTCCTGAAAAGAAACAACAGATTGCTCCGAATCAGTTAGCTCCTCCTCCTGCTCAAAGGGAAAGGTACCCTCAAGCTCCACCAAAATATCCTAAGCAGACAAAAGAAGCTCCGACAACACAAAAAGAGGAAGTCCCTTCAGGTAAATTACAGGTTTTTCCTGACGAGTATTTTGAACTTGATGATTATTCCAAATTGAATGTTAGAAATAATGACGTAATTCTTAAAACTTTGGAGCATGCAAGACAGAAGTATATACAGGCAAAGATATTTATAGACAAAGGGGATACGGCAGAGGCAGCAAACTATTTTGACAAAGCAATTGAAATACTGAACAGAATCACGAGTTATCCCGGAATTGAGAAGAACACCGAGTTTACAGACCTTGCAAGAGCAATCATGGATGCATACGAAACGACTATACAATCAATTGAAAATCTCAATGATGAATCACCATTCTTTGCGGTTAGAGACAAATTATTCAAAGAAATAGAACTTAGCGAGCCGGTAACAGCACCGGTTATGAAGTCTATAGAGATTCCAAAGGATACATCGGTTTCACTTGTCGGAGCAAAACCTATCTTGCCGGAACCCAAACAGGTTGTAATATCATTGATTGAAAATGAAGAAGTTTTAAAAAACATAGCTTTTTTGACTGAGGAAGGTAAGAAAGGTGGAAAGCGATTTTTTAAGAAATGGCTCGAAAGAACTACACGTTGGTTTCCACTGATGAGACAGATTGCTTCTCAGGAAGGTATGCCAGAAGAATTGATTTATTTGTCAATGATAGAAAGCGGTTTGAGGACAGATGCTGTCTCTCATTCGAATGCTGTCGGTCTATGGCAATTTTTAAGGACAACAGGTCAGGATTATGATTTGAATACTAACCCATCAGTTTGGTACGATGAGAGAAGAGACCCTGAAAAATCAACAAGAGCCGCCATGAGATTTTTAAAAGACCTTTATAATCAATTAAATGATTGGCATTTAGCACTTGCGGCATACAATTGTGGAGGTGGCAGGGTAAAAAGAACACTCAGGAGTTTTGGAACTGATTCTTCAACATATTGGGATATAAGGGATAAACTTCCAAAGGAAACTCAACATTATGTACCTATATACATTGCGGCAACAAAAATCGCACTAAATCCTGCAGCTTATGGTTTTAATACTGACAGTCTGAAATTCGAAACTGAATATTCTTATGATACTTACACTCTTACTGAACCGGTAAGTCTGAGTGTTATTGCTAAATGCGTAGATACAACCCGTGAAGCTATACAAGCTCTTAATCCGGAACTAATGAGGACAATAACTCCACCGGATGTAGAATCATACACGATTAAAATTCCGAAAAATAAGATTCAACTTTTTGTTGCAAACTATTCTACTTTGTCATCGTCGGATAAGCAGCCATGGATTGAGCATAAAGTTGCTTCAGGTGAGTCAATCGCAAAGATAGCAAGAGAATACGAGGTTTCGAGAAATGAGATTGCAACAGCAAATAATTTACCAAGTTACAGGACAAAAGTCAAAGTCGGCTCGGTTTTAAAAATTCCGGTTGATAAAGATTACTATGCCGCTAAGAAAAGAGCCGAAGAAGAAAAAGCAACTTCTGTTGCAGTTTCAACAAAAATCGTTCAGGACCAAAAGCGGCTGACACATTCCGTCAAGCATGGAGAGTCACTTTACAGCATTGCTAATAAATATGGAATAAGTCTGATAGACCTTAGAAATTTGAATAGCATACCTTTTGATGATGATAATATCTTTATTGGTCAAAAACTAATCGTTTCAACATCCGAAATAAAAAAGCCGTCAGCAATAACTGAAACTTCAACTCCAAAATTAGTAAGGCATAAGGTAAGGGAAGGAGAGACATTGCATGCCATCGCTGAAAATTACAATGTAAGTGCTGAGGCAATTATGGCAACTAACAACTTAAAGGATGAAAAGCTTTTACAAGGTCAAATGATAGCTATCGAGGTTACTTCGACATCAACAGCTAATATCATAACTAAAACGAGTTCAGGAAGAACTGTCTTCCATCAGGTTAAACCCGATGAAACACTTGGTACCATTGCCGGAGTCTATGGTGTTACCGAAGAAAGTATTATTAAATGGAATTCCGATAAAATTGACGGTTCTACAATTTTAGCTGGTAGTGTTTTAAAAATTGAAGAGCCAAATATTTCAAAAGGTTCTGCCCAGTCAACACCGAAGAATGTAAATAAAGCTCCAAAGTACTACACAGTCAAAAGAGGAGAAACTCTTTCGTCCATCTCAAGGAAATTCGGTGTAAGTGTTAGCGACCTCATCTCCCGTAATAACAAACTGGAGCCGGACAATCTTAGAGTAGGTCAAAGAATAAGAATACAATAGCTTATTAATACAAATCAACTAAACTATTATATTATTGTCTATTCGGTAGGCAAATTTAACTCTTTTAACTCCAGTTTTTGAAATTTAATTTGTATATTAAATAATTTTTGCCAATTTTGTTTTTCTAATTTATTTAAATTATAAAGAAGTTAAATATTGTTATTTATATGAGAAAGGTACGAGATGTACGATACAGTAAAAAGAACTGATAATGAATTATATGCTTGTTTGGAAAAAGAGTTTAACAGACAGAACAATAAAATCGAACTGATAGCAAGTGAGAATTTCACATCGCTTTCGGTAATGGAAGCTCAAGGTTCGGTTTTGACCAACAAATATGCTGAAGGATATCCGGGTAAGAGATATTATGGTGGTTGTGAGTATGTTGATATGGCTGAAGATTTGGCAAGGGATAGAGTAAAAAAACTTTTCGGTGCAGAATATGCCAATGTGCAGCCACATAGCGGAAGTCAGGCAAATATGGCTGTTTATTTCACTTATCTTAAACCGGGAGACACTGTTCTTGGTTTATCGCTTGCACACGGAGGACATTTGACGCATGGTTCACAGGTAAACTTTTCCGGAAGGTTATTCAACTTTATTCCTTATGAATTAGGCAAGGAAACGGGAAGAATTGATTTCAACCTTGTCGAAGAACTTGCACAGAAGCACAAACCAAAAATGATTACGGTAGGTGCTTCTGCATATCCGAGAGATATTGATTTTAAAACTTTCAGGGAGATTGCCGATAAAGTAGGAGCTTTTGTTTTTGCAGACATAGCACATCCGGCTGGTTTGATTGCAAAAGGACATTTGACTAATCCTCTTCCCCACGTGCATGTTGTTGCTTCGACTACACATAAAACTCTGAGAGGTCCACGTGGTGGGATAATATTACTTGGTAAGGATGAGCCAAATCCTTTTGGGCTTGTAGCTCCGAAATCAGGCAGAACAAAGAACATGAGCGAACTGCTCGATTCATGGGTAATGCCCGGTGTTCAAGGTGGTCCTTTGATGCACGTCATTGCGGCAAAAGCTGTGGCTTTCGGTGAGGCATTGACAGACGAGTTCAATAGTTACATCATTCAAGTTATGAAAAATGCGAAAGCACTAGCTACAGCTTTGACTGATAAAGAATATAATCTTGTTAGTGGTGGTACTGACAACCATTTAATGCTTATTGACCTGACAAATAAGAATCTTTCCGGTAAGGATGCAGAGATTGCCCTTGACAAGGCAGGAATTACTTGCAATAAGAATGCAGTTCCTTATGATACAAAACCGCCGCTTGTTACTTCGGGAATACGTTTAGGCACACCAGCTATGACTTCGAGGGGAATGAAAGAGGAAGAAATGAAAAAAATAGCTGATTTTATTGACAAAGTAATTATAAATTATCAAAATGAAACTGTCTTAAATCAGATAAGAAAAGATGTGGAAGATTTTACATCGGGATACCCTTTATATCCTGAATTGAAAAACTGAGAAAGAGAATAAAATTAGAGTCGGGGTGAATGAAAATAATGAAAATAGGGTTGTACGTCCAAGAATTTTCACCACCCTGACAAAATTATCATATACAGGTAAAAACCCAATTATTTTTCAAATTAGCATTAACGTTTCTTTTTTTCAACGAAAGATTGCTGAATAGTTCTTTGGAAATTGAAGCAAGAAATCTGTAACTGTTGTTCGACTTATTGACAATTTCATCATCCATATCTTCATTAATCTTCAGGTTAGAAAAAGCGAAAGAGTAATTATATAGTTTTATACCATAACCGAAATTAGATTGTATTCCCATTGTAATATCCTCAAAAAGAAACTCAAAAAATGAAAACGGAACAATATTTGAATTAAATGTTATCCGGGGCTTTGGAATAACTATCGAAAAAACAAAAGCCCCGTATAACATTTTGAATAAAAACCCTTCCCGTCCAAAAAACTATCTTAGCAGTCCAAAGCAATTAACGCCCGAAGACATGAAGGATTACTTGAGGTTCAACTACGATAAAAATCTATTTCTAAATTCTTTCTTCCGACATTAATTTATTATACCAAAAACCCAATCTATATTAACTTTATTTGAATAATAAACTTAATACTACAGATAAAAAAACCGGTCCGGGGGTTAAAAGCGTCTTGTATGAGGTTCAACTATGAAAAAAATAACGAAAACCTCCCGGACAAGTTTTATAAAAAGGGAATTTCTTCTTTTTTCAAATAACGAACATTTTGTACCATTTTCTACATACAAAAAAACGAAAATGATGTTAAAAGAAATATAATGGTTTATATGATTTTAATGTAGAATTTCTAAATTTAATTTTGTAGTTGAAATTACTACAACTTACAGCTAATCATCAGTAAATTTTGATTGTAAGAAAATTTTGACCGGAAATTATAAACTAATAATGTGAAAGGGAAATTAATTTATTAACTTAATTTTATTTATCGTTTTTTTCTAAACAAGGACAGATTCTCTTTCGGGTTGTTTTATCAATTACAATATCTTCAAATGCTTTAAAGCTTTTTACCATGTTTTTGACATTTTCATATCCTTTGTTAACTCCGTCAGTATTTTTCAGCCAATATTGATATGCATCCTGATTGCTTATACTGCAAAACTGCATTAGAATCGCAGATGAAATATACCCTGATTGATGCCAACCGTTCCAGCAGTGAAAGTAAATGGGACCTTTATCGGGATTATCAATAACATCTTTTACCATCAACATAATTTTGCGTAGCTCTCCACGGCTGTTACCGCTTATTTGATAATATTTTAGAGTATCGGAAGTTTTTTCGTTGACCCAGTATTTTTTTGATGTTTTATAGTTAGTTGCGTATAAGTAAACTGCTGATGAAAACCCTTGTTCTGTGAGATTCTTTAATCCATCTTCAGGTAGTGGATTGTGATTATCCCTTTTACATGTTTTATGATAAAAATTATTAGCCCCACCCCTGTAAGCAATTCCGTATAAAATTGTTCGCATGTTCCTTGTACCGTACAAAGAGTCGTAGCCGTTCCCAAAGTTATCCGTTATCTTCTCATTGGCACAATTTACTCCAAATTTCTTTTTATAATATTCAATTTTATCGGTTTGTGCATTGAGAATAGTAGTTATTAGAATTGAAAATAAAAGGGCAAATAGTAAAACGTGAAACGTAAACCGTGAAGCGTAAACCGTAAAGCGTGAACCGTATTTATACATATAACAATTTCTTCTTATTATTTTAAATAAACTTATTTATTTTTTTACTGTAACGATTAGATATGAATTTTAATACAAATATGATTAAGCGATAGACCGAATATTCGAGAAACATAGGGATATTTCTTATTTATTTAAAGAATAATTTATCTGGTTATTAAACGTTTATATAAAATTAATTAAGATAAATTAAGTATGAAGATGGAATCTAAGCAAGAAATAATAAATAGATTGAAAAAGGAAAAGAATGCCATCATTCTCGCACATTATTATCAGGAATCCGAGATTCAGGATGTTGCAGACTTTTTGGGTGATTCGTTGGCATTGGCTCAACAGGCAAAGAAGACTAATGCTGATGTTATAGTTTTCGCAGGTGTGCATTTCATGGCTGAAACAGCAAAAATTCTTAATCCATCGAAAATTGTTTTATTGCCGGATATGAATGCCGGGTGCTCATTGGCTGACAATACTCCATCAGATAAATTCAGGGATTGGATTGAGTCGCATCCAGGGCATACTGTTATTTCATATATCAACTGTTCAACACAGGTCAAGGCAATGTCGGATATTATCTGCACATCTTCTAATGCCGAGAAAATTGTTAATTCTTTGCCTAAAGATGAGAAAATTTTATTCGCACCCGACAAGTATTTGGGTAAACATGTTATTAAAAAAACTGGCAGGGATTTGGTTCTTTGGGATGGCTCATGCGAAGTACATACTGTTTTCTCTGAACTTGAACTGATAAATTTAATGAATAAGCATCCTGAAGCAGAAGTCCTGGCACATCCCGAATGTCCTGAAAATATCTTGGTTTATGCTGATTACATTGGCTCTACATCAGGTATTATCAAACAAAGTGTTGAATCAAATTCCAAAGAATTTATTATTCTTACTGAACCGGGAATTATTCATCAGCTTGAATTGAAAACAGAAGGAAAAACATTTTACACGGTTCCGAACCTTGAAGGATGCAGTTGCAATAACTGCCCTTACATGAAACTGAACACACTCGATAAAATAATATCAGCTCTTGAAAACATGGAGCCGCAAATTCACATAGAAGAAGAATTAAGGTTGAGTGCATTGAAACCAATCGAAAGAATGCTTGAACTGTCATGATTCAATACGAACAAATAAGAATTTTACCAGAGCAATACATTATCCAAAAGATAACTGAATTTCTTGCCGAAGATATGCCTAAGGGTGATGTTACAACCAAAGCAATTTTTTCAAGTTCTAATTATAACTCACAACTCTCAACTCCAAACTCAATAACTGTCATATTGCAGGCAGAAGAAGATTTGATTTTTGCAGGAGAGCAGATTCTCCCATATTGCTTTCAGAGAAAATGTGCTGTTGATTTAAAATGCAAAGACGGGGATTTTATTAAGAATGGAGAAATTATTGCTTCAATATCCGGAACTGCAGAAGTCATTTTATCTCACGAAAGAGTAATGCTGAACCTGATTCAAAGACTATCAGGAATTGCCACAATGACAAAAAAATATGTTGATATCGCTAAACCTTACGGAGTGAAAATTCTCGATACAAGGAAAACGACACCGGGTCTTCGGCTATTTGAGAAATATGCAGTAACTGTTGGAAGTGGGTTCAATCACCGCTTGGATTTGTCTTCGGGAATACTTATTAAAGACAACCATATCAAAGCCGCTGGTGGAATTAAACAGGCAATAGAAATGGTAAAAAATGATAATCCAAAAAAGCTGAAAATCGAAATAGAAGTCGAAAACCTCGATGAAATTAAGGAAGCATTGGATGTCGGAGTTGATGGCTTTTTGCTTGACAATATGTCTCCCTCCAATATTATTGAAATAGTTAAATTTATCCGAAACTATATTGTGCCACTATCTTCAGATAGTGGTAACCTAAACAATTCTGTGCCACTATCTTCAGATAGTGGATACATTTTCATTGAGGCGTCCGGTGGCATCAATCTTAGCAACTTAAGTGAATACGTTAAAACGGGAGTGGATGCCATATCATGCGGTGCTTTGACACATAGTGTTAAAGGAGCGAATATTCATTTGGAGTTTAGTCGTTAGTAGAAAGTTAACAGTCGGTTGTTTTCAATGTATAATGTAAAATGTAAAATGAATAATTATGTGAAACAATCCTAATTTATTATTTTTTATTCAAACAAATAAATGAATCAATAATTTGTTTTAAGATATTTTCTTTGTTAAGTTACAAAATAAAAAATCTATAAAATTGATCAAGATTTAAAAATGAGAAGAATTATCATATTTACTGTATTAATATCTATATCGCTTCTTTTTTGCTGTAAGCAAAACGGAGATTATGCTAAGCAAAAAAATCAGGAGTTTGAAGAAATCTCCAGGGAAATTGAAATGCTCGAAAATAACAAGTCAGCAGAATCACAAGATTCCGAAGCTCCTGTTTACGATGTAAAAGTTCTGAAAGCGTATCCGCATGACCCTTCAGCATATACTCAGGGCATGGTTTTTCACGATGGTTACTTTTACGAAAGCACAGGGCTTGTGGGACATTCGACATTGAGAAAAGTGGAAGTAGAAACCGGGAAAATTCTCGAAAGCATCAAGGTTAAAGGTACTCATTTTGCTGAAGGTATAGAAATTTTCGACGACAAAATTTATCAACTTACATGGATTTCGCAAACCTGCTTCGTTTACGACATAAAAACTTTGGAACTTGTCAATAGCTTTTCTTATCGGGGTGAGGGCTGGGGATTGACAAAAATTGATGACTATCTCGTAATGAGTAACGGTTCAAATAAACTGAAATTTCTGAATCCAAAAAACTTCGAGGAAATTAAAACCCTCGAAGTACATGACGGTAAAAATCCTGTTTACAGCTTAAACGAACTCGAGTATATCAAAGATGAAATCTGGGCAAATATTTACCAGCAGGATAAAATTGTGAGAATTAACCCCGAAACAGGAAAGGTGAACTCCTACCTGAACTTATCCCCACTTTATAAATATCTCAAAAACGGCGTAGCACAAGATGTTTTGAACGGCATTGCCTACGACAGCCAAAACGACAGGATTTACCTGACGGGTAAGCTTTGGGAATTTGTCTTTTGGATTGAAATTGAGAAATAATAAAATTCTTTTCTGTCAATACACTATCACCTTGTGTGCCCTTTGGTAGCCCCGTCAACTTCCAGTTGAAATAAATACAACCGGCTTTACAATTTGCTCTGTTCCATTCATTATCATCCTTACCCAATAAACACCTGAAGGAAAACTTGCATCCGGTGTAAATTGAATCGTATGCTCACCTGCTTCCTTGAATCCTGAGAAAATATCTGAGACTTTTATACCAAGATTATTTACTAATTCAATTTGAATATTAACATTATTTCGATAATTACAATTAATATTAATTGAATTTGATAAAGTTGAAGGGTTTGGATAAATATAATAATTATTGCAGTTTTTCAAATTTTCAATATTTAATATAATTTTATCTTCATTAAAAATAGAAACTCCATTATTAGAATAAATCCATTTATTATTATTACGATCAATGAATAAAAATAATACAAAATTATCTGGCAATAAAGAATTCTCTGAATTAAATAATTCAATTTGTTGGTTATATATTTTTGAAAATCCAAATTTTATTGAACCACACCAAATATTAGAATTACTATCTACAGCTATAGTGTTCAAATATCTATCAGGTAAGGAAGAATTAATTGAATCAGTATTCTCCCAATTTTCTTGATTAAAAATACTTAAACCTAAATTTGTGCCAATTATTAATTTAGATTTTTGCAAAACCATTGAAAAAATTGTATCCGAACAAATTTCAGAATTTTTTATATTATAATTTTCCCAATCTTGTCCATTGAATTTAAAAAGCCCATTATGATGTGAACCAGCCCAAATTGTCCCTTTATCGTCAGTAACCAAACATCGAATACTGTCAGTAATAAGACTAGAATTGTTCTTATTAAAATTTATTATCTCATCATTTATTTTCACAAATATTCCATAACCGAAGGTTGCGATCCAAATGTTAAAAGTTGAATCTAAACAGATTGACATTATTTTACATTTTGGTATTTTCGGATTAATATTATTAACAATTTCCCAATTATTTCCATCAAAACCAATTAATCCGCTTGTACCTACTCCTAACCAAAGTTTTTGGTTTTTATCTATCTGGATTGAGCTTATAATATTCTCTGGGATTTCTGAGTTTAATGTTGTATAATTTTCATAATTAAAATTTTGTTTATCAAACTTTATTAAACCATTATAAAAACTTCCTATCCAAATTGAATTTTTATCTTCACAAAAACTTATCGCTTCAACTTCAGGATAATATTTCCATTCAATTGAATAACCAATATATGAAAAGATAAATAAATTAGTGATAAATAATACAAACTTCTTCATTTAATATAATAGTTTAATTTTAATTTAACTTAAAAAAAAATTATTTGATATTTACTAATAAGTTATATAATAACTCAGTTATATAAACTGAATTATTATATAACATTTAATCGAAAATGTTTAACACCCACTTGAGCATAAACCAAGAAAGCAACAAACAGATGTAAGAGCACTAGTTACTCCACCCCATAGCCAACTCGCAGCAGCATTTACTTGAGGTGTCCAAAATATATATCCTGTTACAGCACTAGCTGTAGCAGCACCAACATATCCAAAAGTAATCCCTCCTAGTACGTCCGATGTAGCTGTCCCAACAATTTTATACCAAAGTGGATAACTATTAAATAAAAATGGCACAATCTGAATTCGCGGAAGTTTTTTAGAATTTTTAGGTAAAAACTCCGGTAGTGTTGTTCTCCAAGGACTATTAGAATCTGTATAAACATCATACCAATAACTGACACTATATCTCAGTACAGATGAAGCAACTAATATTTGTTTTTTTTCAGAGCTATTTAAATTATTGTTATTGATTATATTCGATTCCCATGACTTTACCGTGTTGATAAAATAAATAACAGTAGTTTCAGTTGAATCATTCTCTAAAAGAATATTAATATAATTTAATAACTCATATAATTTATCTTTGGCTAACATACTTAATCCATAATTTTCAATTATTTGGTCAACATTCATGTAACTCACACTTGTAAAATAATCATCTACAATTTGACCAATACTGTCTTCACAATTCGATGTTGGCACATCATATCCACGAGAACAGCAAAAATCTGATATTAACTCATTCATTTTTGATTTGTATAAGGAAGAGTCCAAACATAATTCATTCCAATGATCGGCAACATAATCTAAACACTCATTATGATAATACCCAGCACTGTCATAAGGATTTGAACTATTAGATGGGGCTATTTGCCCAGTCCAATAATGAGGATCAATTTTTTTATCATATTTTGAAATTGGAGTATTTTCATCATTACAACCAATAATAAAAAAAACCATCATTATTAATAATAAATACTTTTTCATTTTAAAATCCTTTTAATTTGTTGTAAAAATTTTTTATTTTTGCAACTAACAATCAGGAAGATTCGCTGATAGTAGTTGCTGGTAATAGGGTAATAATAGGAAGGCGGTCTTCCTGATGCTATTTTCTCACGGAAAATAAGGTGTCTGATTAAAACTATTTAAGGCGGTCTTGCTTGCATAAAGCCCTCCTCATTATTATCGAAATATTCAATGAAATCTATATAAACACAATTAATTTCAAGTACATTAATAACCCAAGGAAAAATCTCTTATTACAACATACAAAATAAAACAATAAATTCCAAATTATTTTTATCGTTCTAAGTGTTTTTTTTTTTTTGATAGTTAGCACGATATTTAAATATTATTTGTTGCTTTTCAACAGATAAATCATTAATCCAAACAACAGCAAACCAGCTCCTGTTAAGCTTGTCATTTCCAATCCGATTGCCGGTAACAAAAAGCATGACACAAGCACAGCACCCAAAGCTGAACCGTATAAATCCGCACTGTAAAGATTTCCTGCCGTCGTTGCATTTTCCGCATTATACCGGAGTGATAAGTTTGCAAACAAACCACCTGCTAAAAAAGAAATTATGAATATTATAATGAAGAAAATAATGTAAGTCAAGTATTGATTTAATTCCTGAAAGTTAATCCCTGTGAAAATGAATGACAGCAAAACCAGAGATGCTGATAACAGCAGTAGCATTGCAATTGTCCGTTTTCGTAATTTATCATTTTCATTATTCGAAGTACCCACCACAAATCTTGAACCAAGCGACAAGCCAAGCATAAATAGAGCAAAGATTATCCCAATGTACTGATAAATATTCCCGAACAAAATCTGGAAACTGAATATAACTATGATTTCACTCATGCTCAATGAATAGCCGACTGTGAACATAACAAAATCAAGTTTCTTAAGCCGAAACAGGATTAGTCCAAAAACAATTGCAAAACAAGCTAAAATCCAATATTTATTTATATCAAAATAACTTAGGAAATAATCAATTTGTGAGTAAAAAGCTATTGGCTTAAAGTTAGTGTTTACCGAAGCATTTGTATCTAATGCATGAGTAATAAAATCCGCTCTTTGTAAAAGTGAAAACTGATTTAGATAGAATTTGTTCACAAATTTTGTTGCGATTTTTCTTGATTCGATCTGAGAAGGAATATCATAAATCAATTTATTGTTGGAAGCAATATAATGATTTGAAGAAGAAGGAATTATTATGACATTTTTAAAAACAGACTTCAAAGTTTTGTATATAATTGACTGAACTTTAGCCGAACTTTCACTCATGTAATTCTCAGTAGCAGGCATTTTCATTGATATGACACCATTCGCCAAAAGATGTTTTTTCAATATTTTTATAAATTCAATTGTATAAAACCTGTTAAGCTGAGCAGTGGAAGGTGGTGGCAAATTTAATATAATAACATCGTACTTTTTACTGCTTTCTGCTAAATACAATTTTGGGTCATCAATAATTACATTCACATTTTTTGAAACTTTACTGCTATTTTGTATCTTCATTTTGCCATATAAACTGTCAATCCTAAGCAGATATTCATTTTGCTCGATGATATCAATCACTAACGGTTTGTATTTTAATATTTCCTGCATGATGCCGAATAGCCATCCGCCAATCATGAGTACAGATTTGGGATTTGGATGCTGCACCATAGCAAAGTGAACTGTTTCTTCATTTTGGATAATATTATCATTTGAAGCAGATAATACTCCTGATTCGAAAACATTGAACTGCTTACTTGTTTTGGTTACAGCTACATTTCCGTATGGAGTGTCTTTGTGTTCGATTAATTTTTGTCCGGGGAATAATTTGCTTTTGGTTATATAATCATAATCCAGCCAATAAATATTTATCGCAGAACTTAATAATACACAAGATATTATAACTGCAAAATTTTTTTTATTTTTTGCAGAGACATATATCAATAAAAGAAGATTAAGAATTGCTACACTAAGTAAAATTATTATAGAATTAAAAAATTGAACCAGAATAAGACTGATTAAAACTCCTCCTGCAACTGTACCTGATGTTTCAATGAAATAGTTGCAAGCAACGATTTCTTTTTTTTCTTCGATACTTGAAAGTAATGTAAAAAACAATCCCGATAAAAAAGTGAATGGAAGCAAAACTGCAATAGAAGTAATTGTAATAGGCAAAATTCCAATCATCTCACCCGTTGAAAACACTTCATACCATAAGCATCTGAACAAAATAATCGTAATGAGTGGAATTATGCTGAAGAATATTTGAAGAATTGTTATAACTAAAGTTTTATTTACTAACCTTTTAAATTTACTACCTGCTTTAGCACCTAATCCCGTTATAAGCATCCACGTAGCGATAATTATTCCAATCGTCAGTTCATTTCCCTGAACAACTGACAAAAATTCCTTAAGTATAACAATCTGAAAAATTACAGATGTAAAACCGAGCGAAAAAACGAGTGGCTGTAATTCCTTGTTTTTAATTTCCTTCATAAAAATCAAATTACAAATAAATCAAGTTATATCATAAGAGTAATCTGTAAACTGTCATTCTGAATGCTGTGAAGAGTCTATTGACTTAAAGTTCAGTTAATTCGAGATTCTTCGCTTTGCTCAAAATGACACAGAAAATTGAGTTTTAAGAACTACACATGATTGTAAAAAAAGCCGCAGACCTTTTCAAGGAATGCGGCTTAGATTCAATCTTACATTCTTACTTAATTATAACAAGTCTTCGGACTATTTCAGAATCCTTAAGAACCAATTTAACATAATAAGAACCACTTTCCAGTTTAGTTAAGTTAAGTTCCTTTGCAAAAGTTCCTGAAATGTTTGATAATTTTTCTGAATACATATTTTGTCCGAGCATGTTTACTATCTGTACTTCTGCGAAATTATCCCTGCAGTTTTCCAGCTTAAGTGTTACGTTACCATCAGCCGGATTAGGCATTAACTGCATTCTAACATTGCCAGTTTCAAAATCTTCTATACCTGTGCAGTTTTCGACAAATAATGAGACAAGACGCTCTTGCGAGGGACATCCATCTTCGGTTACAATCAGTCTTATGGTCTTTGCACCCGGTGATGTGGGCCACATTACTGTGTGAGGTCCTTTGCCGGAACCCGGTGTGGCTGTGCCGCCATCGAAGTTCCAAGCATAAGTTGCACCAGCTCCCGCTCCACCTGTGTAAGTAACAGTTACGACTTCATCTTTGCAAACAGTGTCTCTGTCAATTGAATATTCGGAAGACGGTCTCGGTATTGCTGTTGATGTAACTGATGTTACAGGACCTTGTCCGCAACCGTTAACTGCTCTTGCGGTAATAGTTGCATCGCCGGTGCCTGCGGTTACATTTATACTGTTGCTTGTACTTGTTCCTGTCCAATTGTTCCCTGTTACAGTCCAAACGTAAGATGTTGCACCCGGTACAGCTGGAACAGAATAACTTTCTATACCTCCAACACAATGAACATCAGGTTTGCTAATTGATGTCGGTGCTTTTGGTAAAGTATCAGGTCTAACAGTTAGAGTTCTTACAACTCCCATACCGCAATCATTCATAGCACGGACTGACAAAATACCCGATGCTGAACCTGCAGTAAAGTTACAACTGTTGGTTGTGCTAGGAGCTACACTCCAGCCGGTTCCGGTAACGCTCCATACGTATGAAGTTGCTCCCGGCACTGCCGCTATTGAATAAGTAGCTGTCGAACCTTCGCAGTGTCTTGAGGGTTCGGTTATAACACCCGGCATTGCTGGAACTTTGTCAGGTGTCAATACTTCCGCATATATCGGACCGCTACCGCATGGATTTGTGGCAAACACAGTTATTGTAGCGCTATGAGAACCTGCTGTCAGGTTAACGTCTCTTTTCGACAAATATGATAAAGTCCATAGGGTTGTTGCTCCTGGAGCGTTAATAACATTCCAAGTATAATCGTTAGCTCCGGGAACAGGATTAATGCTGTATGTTTTTATAGTCCCCATGCAATGTCTCGTTGGTTTCGAAATTGAATTAGGAGCAATAGGCAATCTTGTCGGAGTATAGTAGAATGAAGTAGTATCGCTTGCACCGCAAAGCGAATTAGCAGTAACGGAAATAAGAGCCGTTACTGAACCTGCTTCCAAGTCTATGTAATTCGTTGTGCTGGCTCCTGTCCAACCTGTTCCCACGACCCTCCATGTATAAGAGATTGCTCCCGGCACTTCAGTACAGGCATAAGTTTTAATCTCACCTTCGCACTGGCTCGGCGGATAATAAATTCTATCCGGCTTTGGTGGTATTACCAAAGGAGTCATCACTGTTGTAACAGTACTGCTCGAAGCACAGTAGCCGTTTGCCACTACCGAAATTGTTCCGCTTGATGCACCTGCTGTAATATTAATTACTCTACTCGTACTCGTACCCGACCAACCGGTTCCTTTTACATACCAAGTGTAATCTGAAGCATAGGTATCCGTATTGACTGTGTAAGTTGCAGTAGTTCCCGCACAATGATATGCCGGAGTAGTAATTGTAGGTGTCGAAGGAGAAAACCATGCGACAGCCGTCGTATAAATTGGTAAACTTACTCCGCAATTGTTTGCAGCAGCAACTGTAACTGTACAACTACCAGTACCTGCCGTTACATTTACACTGCTGGTATTACCTGTAACACTCCATGTCCCATTGTTAACACTCCAAATGTAGTTTGTTGCACCGGTTACCGGACTGACACTGTAAGGTCTTGCAGTACCAGTGCAATGAGTCGCCGGCTTTGTTATTCCCGAAGGAGACGACGGCGTATAAAGCGGTGGAATGATTTTTGTAAAAGTAGCACTGTTTCCGCAATCGTTTACCGCCCAAACCGAAACGGTTGCACTACTCAAAGTCAAAGTTCCTGATGTTAAAACCAATGATGATGTAGTACTACTCGGTGCACTCCATTCTCCTCCGCTAATTACTGACCAACCGTATGAATTTGCATGCTCAACCAATGGTGTAACGGTGTATGTTTTTGTTGAATTATTGCAATGTCCACCAGCCGGAGTAGGTACTATATCAACCGGTGCTCCGAACGGAGCCAGGATTCTTGATATGGTTGAACTGCTTCCGCAAATATTATTTGCTGCAACATAAAGCGTACATTCTCCCATTGTTGCAGTTCCAGAGCTAACGGTGAAATCCGTCGTAGTACTCGAAGGTGCAGTCCAGCCAGGGTCGTCGCTTACTAAAAACCAAGAGTACCATAATGCACCCGGGACAGGGTCAACATAATAAGTATTACTTGTTCCCGGACAATGAGGTCCAGGTGTAAGAGCTTTGATTTCAACCGGTGCCGGTTTAGGAATAATTGTCGTTGTCATCGTTGCCGAAGATTCACAATTATTATAAGCCCAAACTCTTAAAGTAGCATTGCCTGTACCTGCAGTTACCTGGGTCCATGTCTGAGTAGTATTGCTTGCAGACCAGCCAGAACCTGTTATCTGCCAGGTATAACCGCTTGCCAGTAAAACCGGGTCTACAGTGTAAGTTTTTGATGTTCCCGTACAATGAAAACCACCGGGAACATTAATCGGGGTAATATCACCTAGTTGATTAATCACTTTGGTAAATGTTCCGCTATTGCCATCAACATTAAACGCCCAAACGGAAATAGTTCCGCTTTCAGGACCTGCTGTTAATTGATTAAATGTACTTGATGTAGTACTGCTGGCAAAACTCCATGCCGGACCAGTAGCCACCCAGTAATAACCATCTGCCGGTCCGTCAGGAATTAAGCTAATAGTTTGCGATGTTCCACTGCAGAATGGCAGAAGAAATCCAATATCCGTTGGGTCGGAAGGTGGTGCTGCCACTGCTTTCAGCGAAAGAAAGAATAATGCTAATAGGAAAAATATTTTAAATTTTTTCACTGCTTTGCTCCTTTCAAAGTGTGTATAATAATTTTATTCGATTTTCTCATTAAAGATACAATTTTATTTTAAACAAAATTTTCAAAAAATAAATTCTATGCTTAATTTGTCGTAACTAACAATATTATAAATTTCAACAAAAAAATATTTTACTAATATAATAAATTATTATATAGTTAAAAAATATTAACTTTGAAATCTTTTCAATTCCATTTTACTTGAAAAATAAAGTTTAATCCCCCCCCAGTTGTTTTTGCGAACTAATAATTTTAACTTAAAAAAAGCTAATAAATTCAATAATTCGTCAAAAATATTTACAATAATACGTTTTTTTTTAATCATTTACAAGGTTTTTTTGACAAATATTAAAAATATTTTAAAAAAGGATGAACTTAACCGTGATGACGTCATTAAATTATTGTCAGTAAAGCAACATGATGAAATAGAAGAAATCAAGTCAGCATCTTATAATACTTTGATAGAATTTTGCGGGAACAAGGTATGGCTGAGGGGACTGATAGAGTTTTCAAATATTTGTATAAATGATTGTTATTACTGTGGGATACGTAAAAGCAACATCAATTTAAACAGGTTTCTGTTAAGTAAAGATGAAATTCTTGAATCAGCAAAATGGTGTGCTGAAAAAGGGTTTGGTTCGATTGTATTGCAGTCAGGGGAGAGAGGTGATGAAAAATTCGTTGACTTTGTTTCTGAAGTTGTTTCTGAAATAAAAAAAGAAACAATCTCCGAAAAACTTCCTTCCGGACTTGGCATTACACTATGCATCGGCGAGCAGTATTTTGATTCCTATAAAAGATTATTTGATGTTGGTGCTCACCGTTATTTGCTTAGGATTGAATCCAGTAATGAAGAACTCTATTATAGCATTCACCCTGCTAAACAAAATTTTCAAAAAAGAATCGAATGTTTGTATATGCTTAAAGAAATCGGATTCCAAACCGGCACAGGGGTTATGATAGGTCTTCCTAATCAGACTTTGGAGCATTTGGCAGACGACATTTTTTTCTTTAAGAAATTAGATATTGATATGATAGGTATGGGTCCTTACATTATTCATAAAGACACACCTATGGCGAACAATACAACTCAAAACTCCGAACTCTCAACTCAAAATTATTTACTTGCATTGAAAATGATTGCAGTTACACGCATTTTCCTGAAAGACGTGAATATCGCTTCCACTACTGCACTTCAAGCACTCAAGCCGTTGGGAAGAGAAGCAGGACTTGAATTTGGTGCCAACGTTTTTATGCCGTTAATTACACCTGCTCAATACAGAAAAGATTACCAGCTATACGACGGCAAACCATGTATTGACGACCTCGCTGATGAATGCTACGACTGCTCCGTAGCAAGAATAAATTCAATCGGCAGAGAAATCGGCTTTGACGAATGGGGCGATTCGAAGCATTTTAGGAAAAATCACTAATCACTGAAAGTTTTCTCTAACTCTCGTGCTATAACTATCTGCTGCATCTCTGATGTGCCTTCGTAAATTTCGAGCACTTTAGCATCCCGCATCATTCTTTCGACATGATATTCCCTTACGTATCCATAGCCACCGTGAATCTGTACGGCTTCTCTTGTAACCTCGTTTGCTATTGTCGAAGCAAAAAACTTCGCTTCAGCAGATGCCTGAACATAATTTTGATGAGTATCCTTCAAATATGCGGCTTTCAAGACCATTAGCCGAGCGGCATTAATTTTTGTGGACATAGTTGCAAGCTTTGACAGAATCATCTGATGCCTGATAATCGGCTTTCCAAAAGTTACACGCTCCTTCGCATACTTTACGGCTCTTTCGTAAGCACCCTGAGCTACTCCGACAGATTGTGCCGCAATACCAATTCTTCCGCCGTTTAAACTCTCCATAGCAATCCTGTAACCCTGGCCAACATAACCGATTACATTTTCCTCCGGAACTTTGCAATTTGTAAGCCCAATCGAACAGGTATCGCTCGAACGCATACCCATTTTATCTTCCTTTTCTGCAGGTACAAATCCTTCTGTGCCTTTTTCAATCAGAAAACAGCCTATGCCTTTATGTTTCAATTCCTGGCTGGTTTGTGCGAAGACTATGTAAAAGTCTGCATTTCTTCCTGTGGAAACCCAATTCTTCGTACCATTTAAAATCCAAAAACCATCACTGTAATCCGCAGAAGTATATTCATGTGAAGCATCAGAACCGGCTTCAGGTTCGCTCAAACAGAAAACTCCGATTTTCCCACCTGCCAATGTTCTCAGATATTTTTCTTTTAAAAAGTCACTTGCATAATGTTCTAAAATCCAATTCACAAGCGAATTTTGCACAGATAATACTATTGCAACACTTGCATCAACTTTTGCAATTTCTTCAATAGCCAATACATAACTGATTGTATCCAAACCACTGCCACCCCAGTCTTCGGAAACCATCATTCCCAAAAAACCAAGCTCACCAAGCTTGTTAACTATTTCCCTTGGGAATTCTGCCTTAATATCACGCTCAATTACTGAAGGCAATATTTCCTCTTGTGCGAATTTCCTTGCAGTATCTCTGATAGCTTCCTGTATCTCTGTAAATTCTAACGAAAACATAATTTACTTTCTAACATATTTTAAATAAAATTAACTGCAAATTATAATTTAATTCTCACAATATAAAATCATTTTAATGTAAATTTCTCATTATCTCTATTCTGTAACAAAATAATAAGTCTGCCGATAAAAATGAAAAGTCTCTCCTTACTTTGAAATATGTTTTCCTTGCAAGGAGAGACTCTTACTGACTTAATTAAAATTTACTATTATCTGATTAATACAATATTAAAGGAATTTACTGAATTTCCGGATTTCATCACAACACTGTATATCCCCTGAGCTAAACCTTGAGCTGACCAATTCACATAAATAGCAGAATTAACACCAACCTCCTCTGCGGGATGATTCACAACAAATTCACCAACCAAGATACCTGCATAATTGTAAATCTCAATTTTTAAATCACTATTTACTGTTCCAAGTATTCCAAAAGTAATTTTATCAGTGAATGGATTTGGAAAAGCATCAACCAAAAAATTACTTGTACGATTTTCGAGAACAACGGCAGGGTCTTTTGAAACAAATGTTCTGACTTCGGACCATGCACCTGTGTTATATTGATTTGAAGCATTCACCATCCAATAATATCGGGTGTTTTCAGCCAAATTTGTACAGTCATAATAAGCAAATTGCAAACCTGTTTTTTCGCTAAATATGTCATTGAAGTTCGCATCCTTTGCAACCTTAATCCCATAAGTCTGGTAACCGTCAACATGATTCCATGTCAATCTTGCATTCAAAGGAACCTGTACCGCTTCATTTTCGGGCCAAGAAAGCTCAGGAGAAGCAAGTACAGTAACAAATTCCCTCGATTCCGACCATCCGCTGTTAGCATCAGGATTGAGAGCCATTACCTTCCAGAAATATTTGCGGTTATTTTCAAGGTTACTGTAATCATACTCAGTTGAAAGTGTGTTTTCCTCTATTACATTTGTTGAAAAATCGAAATTCTTCGATACCCAGAGTGTATAACCGGTGGCACCTGCAACACCATTCCATTCCAATCTTCCGTCAGTTGGTGCATCACGCTTTTGGTGCAATGGTGAGAAAAGTTCCGGATTCGCTATTAATGTAGTGAATTTTCTTGTTTCTGTCCAATCGGTAGTACCGTCGCTTGTTGTCGCTCTCACTTTCCAGTAATAAGTTTTATAATTCTTAAAACCAGAGTAAAGATAAAACGTATCTGCATTTGTTCTGTCAACAATAGGATTACTCATATCCTGATTTTCAGAAATATTCAGCGTATAACTTGTTGCACCTTGTACTGAACGCCAGTTCAAATTTCCGCTTAAAGCCAAACCTCCTTTATTATTATCAGGTGAAACTAAAACAGGTTCTCCTGCAGTTGTAACGAAATCCCAAACAAGAGACCATTGCCCTTGTTCACTGCCGCTGTTGGCACTCACCTTCCAATAATATGTAGTATTCTTTTGCAAATTACTGTATTGTAGCGATGTGGCATTTACGAAAGTCTGATTTAATATCGGGTTTGAAAAACTTACATCACTTGCTATCATAGCATTATAGCTTGTTGCTCCAGCCATTGATTTCCATGAGATTACACCACTCAAAGCATTACCACGAGAACTTTTTTCCGGCAACATAAGCACTACTCTACCAATTCCAGTTTTGAACTTCCAAGTTTTTGACCAGTTGCTCGATAATTCTCCTGCAAGTGACCTGACAGTCCAATAATAGGTTTGGTCAGATTCCAAAACGCTATAAGCAGCAGATGTTTGAGTTAAAGTTGAATCATTGATAACCAAATTGTCCAAATTTTGACTTTTACTTAATTTCACATGATACTTCGTTGCACCATTCACATTATTCCAAACGAGCATTCCGTCCACAGCAACATCATTGCTACTGTCAGGAGGACTTGGTATTGTGGGTGGACCTAATTTCGTCGTGAAATTCCATTTTTCCGACCAATCACCGGTTCTGCCGTCACTGCTTTTTGCTTTAACCCTCCAAGTGTATTTAGTTATCGAACTTAAACCAGGCATAGTTAAATTTGAATCAGTGACATTACTATTATCAATCATAAGTTGAGTCATATTTGTATCGCTTGCAACCTGAACAAGATAGGAATTTGCACCTGTTACCTTGTTCCATCTCAACTGACCGTTCAACTCTACATTAAGTTCTCCGTTCGCAGGTGCAATTAAAGTTGCTACTCCAAGTTTTGTCGTAAAGCTAAAAGAATTTGCCCATGCACTAAGTTGACTTCCGGCTACTGCCTGGACTGACCAGTAGTATTTTTTATTAAAATTCAAACTTGAAACAGGTACGTTTGTTCCCGTAACCCCTGTCTGATTTAAAATTGTAGTCGAGTAAGTCGGGTCATCGGACAATCTTACATTATAAGTCGAGGCACCTGTAACTGAATTCCAAATCAGTAATCCTGTCAAAGGCATACCGAGAGAATCGTTTTTGGGTGTTACTAAAACAGGAGTTGCAAGCAATGTTGTGAAACTCCTAACCTCAGACCAGCCGCTTTCATTGTATGGTGATGCCTTAATGGCTTGAAGACGCCAATAATAAACTTTATTATTTTGCAAAATTCCTTGTGGAATCACATAAAAAGTATTCCCGATGGAACTCATTTGTAATACGGTTGAAGAGAAGTTGGATGAAAGGGATATTTCAACCGAATAATAACTCGCATCTGAAACTGATTGCCATCTCAAAGTATCGGTTAATTGAATATTCAAAGCACTATTGGCTGGTGATGTAAGAGTAGGTGTGGTTAACTGTGTAGTAAATGTTCTGTATGCCGCCCATTCGCTTGTCTGGCTTCCGACAGCCCTAACTCTCCAATAATATGTCTGTGCAAAGTTTAAAGCCGGAGATACAGTAACAGTAGAATCCGTTATTCCTGTCTGATTGTAAGCTAAGTCGGTAAAACCGTTGTTTCGTGATACTTGTACATCATAACTTGTGGCACCTGTAACCCTGTTCCATCTTAGAATAGCACTGACTGGAATTCCATAAGCCAAATCTGCAGGGAATACTAAAACAGGTATGGTGATACCTGCACCCGAACCAACTGTAAAACTTATTGTCCCGCCGGCAGCTCCAATACTTGAAATATTCAAACCGCCATTACTGCCGTCGCTTAGGAATGCTTTCGGAGATGTATTATCATTTATTTCAGTCCTTCCAACACTTGAAGTGTAATGAGCATTTTCAGGATTCCCCCTGACTGATGTTGTGCCGTTAGGTCTGTAAACATAAATTTCGTCGGGTGGTCCGTCTGCATTACCTTCCAAAGCTGGTGTTATACGGTAAACAATCAAACCGCTTCCGGGTAAAGGTGATTCAAATGTCCCTGATTTGAGGCGGTACTCAACCACAAAAAATTCGGTCGTAGAGTTAGGTGATGCTATTTTGTAAGCGTTATTTGTCGAAGATGTCAAGGGATTAAGAGAATAATTCCCATTCGATGTTATTTCCGGAATGTTTGATATCCAACCTCCATAAGTTTTCTTCATCCATGCACCCATGTGTTGTGGCGGATTGGTTGTCGAACCCATGACATCCCATCTCCAGACAGGGTCTAATCCGTCCTGATTATAATGATACAAATCAGGAGCTCCTAATGTATGGAACATCTCGTGAGCTAATACACCATTACCGGAAGTTTTTAAAAAATTCTGAAGCTGAAAATTATAATCCCAAACTCTTTTGCCGTTGATTTGAACATTCAATGTATATAAAGCCCATCGGTGGGGCCAAAGCAAATCCGACCAACCATCCTGACTTCCCTTGACTATAAAGCAAACATTATCAACATAACCGTCTCCGTCATTGTCAATCGCCAGACCCCCCGGAATTTCAGAACTTGTCCCATTACAAGCGTCTCTAAGTAGAGCATGTTCCCGGTTTCTTTTTTCGGTATCATTTTGATAACCATTTGGATTATCATTTACATCATAAGGTTGAAAATAATTTCTGTTATGACTGTCCTGGAAAGACTTGACTATACTACTGCTTGGTCGTGGATAAAAAGAGCTATAAATATTTAATGTATTATAAGAAACTTCTCTGAAATAAGTCAATTGAGAATTGCCTGAACTTGCATTGAACATCGTATGATAAGTGCTGGTGTCATCAGCAAATTCGGTTTCATCCGCAAAACGGATATATATGACTAAGTTTTGAATTGTACCTGTATTGCTTACAAGTAACCTTTCTTTTTTCTTAATGTCCGGTTTGGGAACATGCCGGTAATGTTCTGTTCGCTTTTGCTCGAGTATGCGGGGTGAAGGCAATGCCCTCGCCGAAAGACCCAATGCCACAGGATTGCTCGAACCAAAGATATGCTCTGTCGGTGCCAAAGTATCACCCGAACGAACTGCATAAACGAACCATCTCGTTTCAGGATTCTTCACGATTGTAAAGCCGTCTTTATCATGGAACCTTCTGAAGAATTCATCGCCTGTTACGAAGCATTCCAAAATTCTTCCATCCGGTTGAGTTATGCTAGTTGGTATGTCCTCCAAATATGCCGCTTTTGCACTATACGACCAAAAAAATCCTATAAGCAAAAGCCCAAAAACCGGTAATTTCTTCCAAAAAAGTTGCATAATTTTCATAGTAACCTCATCTATATTTATTAAACTTTTTCAATATCAGAATCATTAAATTTCGCTCTAAATATTATTTTAACAAAAAAAATTGAACAAATAAATATCAAAAGTTTTAATTTACAATTAAAATACATAATTAACAAATTTTAATATTAAAATATTAACGAAATTATTCTGATAATAACTTATGGAAGTAAAAAAAAGTCCGTAAATCTATTTAATAAAGGAATTTCATCATAACTATCTAATCACAAAAAACTTTTCACAATCATCACCAACCCTCACAAAATAAATTCCAATTGGCAAATGCGAAATATCAATACGTTCTGTAGGGACAGGTTCGGTACCTGCCTCTACGGACAAAACACATTGTCCGTAAGTATTGTATATTTTGATATTATAACTTTCCGAAAGTTTCAAACTTTCAGAAAGTTTTATTTCAATATAATCCGATGCGGGATTGGGAAATATTTTGAATTCCTGTGCTATTTTATTTTCATTTTCCTCAACATTAACTACAATAGTATAAACTGTCGTATCCGATAGTGGATGTGGTTTTGGATTTGGTTCACGAATGAATTTGAATAACTTAAATCTTTGATCTTGATTTTCCCATGAATTTTCTGTATAATATACATCTCCAAAATCATTCGATTTGATGTCTTCAGGATAAAATGTAGGATAATCAATCCATGATTCTCCATAGTCAGATGAATAAATATAATGCTTTGAATCGTAACCAACTTTCGCAAAAATATCGCCATTTCTTGTTGCAACTACGCTACAAGTATCTCCCCAATACAACCAGTTTTTATAAGAGTTAATACCTCCTACCACATAATAAAGAGTATAATAAATATTATCCATTTGGTCAATGTATAAAGTTGAACTATTATCCTGTGATGAAGAAAAATAAAACTTGTTCCATGTTTCACCATGATCGTCTGAACTTAGAATTTTCATTGATGAACAATCATTTACCCCATCAAGAAAAATTTTATCATCGGACATGAATAATATTTTATCAGTTCTCAGGCAATTTGTGTCTTGAAACGAACTGTCCATCAACTCCCATGAACTGTCATTAATTCCTTTCCGGTAGAATAATTGATTGTATCGAGATTTAAAAATTTTAGGTTTTTCGTAATGCAGATCCGAAAAGAAAGCATATTTAAATCCATCAGGAGATATTCCAAGAACATCGGGTATCCTAAAGGAAAACTCATTACTGTTAATAATATTAATGACGTTATTGGATAAGTCAGCAGTTATGGTCTTATTATTTCCGACAGCAGTAAGTACATTGTTTTTATCAAAAGACAAATTTGAAAAAACTTTGTCTTCATAATAGTAAATATTTAAAGAGTACTCATTCTTTTCATTGTATAAATGATTTGTATCTGACAATAAATGATACCTTGAAAAACCTGAATCTTTTGAATAGGAATATCTTGCTATCACAGATTCGATGGTATCTCTATTTGAATCTGAATCATAAAACTGAGTATAATAATTAGCAAAAGCCAAGTCGCCATTTGGGCTTAAATCATAGTATTCTGAAACCGGTACAAGTCCGTTCGGAATGGCAACACTTTTAAGTTGTGGTTGTTTTAAGTCAATAAAATCGAAACCGATTGTATAAGCATTAATAATTACTTTATCAACTTTTTTAGAGTATTGGAAACTTCGTGTGAAATAAAATTTTGGTTGATCCCCAAGGTAATTTATTTTTACAAAGTCAGTCCACAGATTAACTTCTTTATTATATTTCCAAATAATGTTATTATAATTATCATAATAATAAACATGATTATTTTTATCTAAGAAAATACCAACTCTATATCTTTCACCTAAGACTGTAGAGGAGGATGTGGTAATAAATGGAGAATCTGAAGAAAGATGTTTTAAATCATAATTATCATAAAGAAATTGATACAAATTATTTTTAGCATCCATAATAAATAAATTACCTTCGCTATCAACATCGAAAGATTTGATTATCGTATCTGTAGGTATTAGTAATTTTTCCCAGAATTGTCCGCCATTAGATGATTTGTATAAAAACTCATCTCTTGGAAAAGATAATGCATAAAGAGAATTTATGGAATTTGAATAAATAAAATTAAATAAACGTAAAGTATCCAAATTTGTCTTTTGCCATGTAAGTCCAAAATCTGAAGAAAATATCGGTGAATGTTTATCAAGTTCAATAGCTAATAAACCACTAATAGTCGCTTCAACATGTTGTAATCTTTTATCTTGATATTGCAAAATAGTCCATGTTATTCCATTATTAAAAGATATGAAGTAATTTTCTTTTTCCCAAATAATCAGATAATTGCTAAATTCAATCAAATTATAATTTCTTGTACTAAATGGAAAAGTTAATTGATTTGAGATTCCTTCCCAACGCTTTCCTTTGTCAGTACTTCTTAAAAGCTGAAAATCCTGAAATGCCATTATCGTTCCGTCAGACAGGACATCAATAAAATTTACAGGTTTATTGGTTACTAATAGTACTTTGTCTATAGAATCTTTTTCGACTGAATATCTGCAAACGGCATATTTCCCGTTGGACAAAGGAGATGAAAAAAGGACATCATCGTTTTCATCAAAGCATTGAGTGATTACGTTCCCTTGCAAAACAATCTGTTCCTGCCAGTACTGACAAAACAGGTTTTCAGAAGATATTGCTATCGTTAGGCAAATAAAAAGTAAAACTCTTTTCATACTTTTCCAAAATATGTTTATCCTTTTATATGTAATGACACATGAAACAGGAAAACGTCTCAAAAATATTTCATCAAATCTGCAAACAGTTCGATTAATAAGACAAACAACAGAATTTACAGGATAAAAATTTTATGAACTTTTAAACTAAATTTAATCCTCAAAAAATCAATATTACCAAATCTTAATACAATGTCATTTCAACAGGAAAATTCTAACTCCTTTTTGCTAAAATCTCCAGTACTTCTTTGCATTTTTCATTGGCTCTTTTAACCAATGAGCCGGCTTCATCGAGCTTTTCTTTTTTGAATTTATCGTCTTTGATGCCGGGCATGTTGATTAAAACATTTTTATGAGCTCCCCAGATACCTGTTTCCAATGCTTTGGCACCAACTTCAATATCGGATTTGGATGCTATGTTCCCATATCTTGCACATTCGAGCATGGCATCCCATGCCGAATCGCCTAATCGCATTGTCGTTAGCGGTACTTCGATTGCTTTTTTTAATCCTTCCTGCATTTTTTCATCTCTAATTTTTTTCTGTTGGTCTGTATCTTTCGGGAGACGCAATGCTTCGAGATAATCGTTGAATGCGTTGGTATCTGCATCTATCATCGGGATTAATTTGTTTGTCGAGTTATAAAGTGTCGGAATGATTTTTCGCATTTTTTCTTCGACATCTTCGAACTTTCTTACACCTTGAGTTAAACGGGAAACCATACAACCCAAACCAACGCCAACTGCGGCAATCAATGCTGAAGCAGAACCACCACCGGGTGCAGATGTCCTGTCGGCAACAGCTTCGACAAAGCGACGTGTTGTTAAGTTAGCCAAAGGTTCATTCGGATTTTCCTGAACTATATATTCGATTATTTTCTTTTTCGGGTCGAAGTGTTGAACGGAATTTAGTCCGAGACGGTCTATCACAAGCTGGACTTTTTGCCTTTCGTCAATGATGAAAAGATTTTCTTTTTGAATATAAAACTCCGCGGCATTCAGCATGGCATCCAGTGGTACAAGACCCACAATCTCAGAACCACCGACTCCAACGTTGATAGTTTTTGCAATATTTTTACACTCTTCATAAAATAGATGTGGAGGAGTAACAATGTAATTAGTCAGGTTTGCACTAATCTGTGCAGTATTGTATTCAGCAACCCACCAACCCATAGCTTTCACCTCGTTGAAGATTCCCGGGACACCTTGATTTCTTCCTGCCTCACGTAAATCGAGGGCTATACGGTGTGCCTGATTGTGAGTTCCGTAGATATTTACATTGTACGCTATCAGAAAGAATCTTGCACCTGTAACAGTTGCACCCCATTCAGGAATAAATTCCTGAGGACCGAAGTCAGGTTTCCACTCCGGCTTATAAATTTTTTCCTTAAAACCTTCGTATTCGCCTTCGCGGATTTGGGGTAGCTTTTTTCGGTAATCTGTGTTCGATGCTTCTTCGTAAAGATAAAGAGGAATACCGAGTTTTTCTCCTGCTCTTTTTCCAAATTCTTTAGCACATTCGACACATTCTTCCATTGTAACATTTGCAACAGGAACAAACGGACAAACATCCATAGCACCCATGCGGGGATGTTCACCTTTGTGCTTTCGCATATCAATCAATTCTTTGGCTTTTTTTGCGGCATTAAAAGCACCGTCAACAACAGCATCTGGGTTACCGACAAATGTAATAACCGTTCTGTTTGTGGAAGCACCCGGGTCAACATCGAGCAAAGTGCAACCTGCAGTATCGCTTATTGCTTTGGCGATTTCATCAATAATTTTTTTATCTCTGCCTTCTGAAAAATTAGGCACACATTCGACAATTTTTCTCATAAGTTTCTATTTTCTCAATTCTAATAATTTTTAATATCATGATTTCAAACTTAATTACTTTGCAGGATTTTCCGGTTTTGCAGGTCTTTCAGGGCGTGGAGGTCTTTCCTTTTTAGCCGGTCTTTCGGGACGAACCGGTTTTTCCCTTTTATTAGGACTAGTCTGTTCTATTGATTCATCTGATTGTCCAGTGTCCGGCACATCTTTCTCAACTCTGTCTGAGGTAAATTTATAAACCGTAATTTTGTCAACACCACTAATCCAACGGTCTGCTCTCATGTCTTTTGGGAAGATTATTGTTGCATCAGTCAGTATTCTCGCTTTTTCTGCAGGGCTGATGTTTTTTATCTGAAGATGAAGTCTTTTCTTTGTACCAAATTGTGCAAACTGTGCTTCAAGCTCACTTAGGTCAACATTTCCTTCTTTATCATCACCCATAACCAAACTATCACCGACTTTTTTAACTTCCTTTCCGTACATCAAAACCGCCGGTAAGTTAGTTAAAAGATTATCAAATTCACTATAGTTTGCCGTAACTGATTGACCCAGTTGGTTTTCAAATACAAAAACAAGTTTTGACTTATCTTTTTTCTTAATAGTATCAATAACCGGTTTAATTATTTCGGTAACGTCATAGGAATAGTGAAAATCGGTTTGTTGTCTTGATTGAAAAATAAGTTGAGTTGAAACATACTGAAGTGTCTTTTCCAATTCGGTTGTGTTGATTTTAATTTCAGCAATTTTTGTAAAATTCTGAGCTTCAAGAAAATTAATTATTGTAAAAAATACAATAATTAAGCAAATTATCCTTTTCATATTATACTTTTTTAAATGTTTTACATTAATTTAAATAAATAATTATACAAAGATATAGTTTTCGTAAATAATAGACAATTAATGTAAATAAAATTAAGGGAAGATGAAATTAAAATTATAAGTTTGATAAAAGCTAAAAATTTACTAATTTTCATATTTTTTAATTGGTTAGTTTAAAGTTTTGTTTGGAGAGCGACAATGCAAAGAATAATGCTAAAGTCGAAAATACACAGGGCGAGGATAACGGAAGCAAACCTTTATTATGAAGGCAGCTTTACGATTGATGAAGATATAATGGACAGTGCGGATATTATACCTTATGAGAAGGTTTCGGTTGTTAATGTCAATAATGGTGAAAGATTTGAAACTTATGCTATACCAGGCAAACGGGGGAGTAAGACTTTTTGCCTGAACGGTGCAGCAGCAAGAAAGGGTTCGGTCGGTGATGAGGTGATAATTATAACTTACATCCATCTTGAGCCTGAAGAATTATTATCTTTCAAGCCATCTATGATATTGGTTGATAAAAATAATAACATTATAGAGAAAACTCACGAAACAGCCCCACATAAATTGATTAGCCAAAATTAAAAGACATGACCAATATTAAAACTGATGAATTAGCTGTTATCATTTTAGCGGCAGGTCAGGGTAAAAGAATGCTTGACCCTTCCAAGGCAAAAGTTATGGCTCTTCTTAACGGGAAACCTCTTTTGGAGCATGTCATAGACTCAGCAAATAAATTAAGTGATAAAATTTATATTATAGTCGGCTACAGGAAACAAAGTGTTATTAAATTTGTTGATTCATTACAAAGAAAATTTGTAATCGTAGAGCAAAACGAGCAGTTAGGTACCGGTCATGCTGTAGCTCAGACTAAGCAATTTTTAATGAGTTTCAATGGCAATATACTTATACTTTGCGGTGACGTACCTAATTTGAGTTTCGCAACTTTGTTAAATTTTATCGAAAAACATAGAAGCAAACAAGCGGATGTTTCGGTATTAAGTACTATAGCTCAAAATCCTTTTGGTTATGGTCGCATTATAAGGAATGACAATAATGACTTCTTAAAAATCGTCGAGGAAAAGGATGCAAATCCTGATGAAAGTCAAGTAAGAGAAATAAACAGCGGTATTTATATTATAAATTCAGGATTGCTTTTTCCTGCACTGGAAAAAATTTCAAACAAAAATGCACAGGGTGAATATTATTTAACGGATATTATTGAAATTTTGAGAGAAGAAGGTGCAAGTGTTTTTGCTTTTCCTGAAGCCGATTTTGAAGAGTTGCTGGGAGTTAATTCTCCGGAAGACTTAGTTAAAGCTGAAATTTATTATAAGAAAAAATTTCTGAAGTAAGTAAAATAGATTTTGAAAAGGTGTAAATTGTTAAAGTCAATCAATCATATTGGGATAGCTGTCAAGGATTTGGATTCGAGTATCGAACAATTTAAAAAAATATTCGATTTCGACATTGTCCATAAGGAAATAGTGGAAAAGCAAAAAGTTAGAGTAGCGTCGTTTAAAGCAGGTAATGTATTAATTGAATTGACCTCTCCAACTGACAATGATTCGCCGATAGCAAAGTTCCTCGAAAAAAAAGGAGAAGGTATTCATCATTTGGCTTTTGAATCCAATGATGTTAATTCAGAGTTGATTCGTTTGAAAAAAGAGGGTGTGAATTTAATTAATGAATCAGCACAAATGGGTGCTCACGAAATGCTGATCGCTTTTTTACATCCTAAATCAACAAATGGCGTCTTAATGGAAGTTTGTCAGAACAAGTAAACAAAATATCTGAAAACTTTTTTAAATTAAACCTTTCCGAAGGTTTTGGAAATATCTTGTAAATAGTAAATTGAAAATTTTGATAAAGGAGGTTATATGAAGGATAAGATTTGGAAAGTAATATTAATACTTATCATTGTTAATTTTACATTTTTGGTAGCTAAAGAATCATTGGTGATTAGTGCGGCGAAAAAAGAATTAAATCGCTTTATGAGTGAATTGAAGACTCAGCCATTGCCACCTTATTTTATTGGATACGGGATTACCGAAACTAAGGAATTGGATTTGTCTGCTTCAATGGGTAAAATAATGAACGACAATGAGGATTTCAAACGGGTTTTGGATATTGACCTTAGAGTTGGAGATTATAATTTTGACAACACTCATATTATACGAGGTGAATCCTTTGGCTTTTATTATGGGAGAGGTTTAGCTTTGCTCCCGATTGAAGACGATGAGCAAGCATTAAGAAATTCAATTTGGTATGCTACGGACAAAAAGTACAAGGATGCTATCGAGAGATATGAAAAAGCACTTACAAACGCCAAAGTTAAGATAAAGGAAGAAGATACTTCAGCTGACTTTACCAAGGATAATAGCTATACTTTTTATGGTGATGATATAATCTTTGAATATGACAAAGAGAAACTAAGGCAAAAAGTAAAAAAAGTTTCAGCTTTATTCGCAAAATATGATTGGTTATTTACTGGATATGTAGGTGTTAGCGTAAAGCTTGTAAAAAAATACTTTGTTAACTCCGAAGGTACTGAACTTGTAATGACCGAACCGTATGCACGAATATTCATTTCCGCAAAAACAAAGGCAGATGACGGAATGAGCTTGCCGCTTTATAAAAGTTACTTTGCATTCAATCCAAATAATTTACCCGACGAAAATGTGCTGTTAAACGACGCACAGGAATTGGTAAATACTTTGGATGGCTTACGAAAAGCTGAATTGATGTCAACTTATACCGGTCCTGCTATGCTTTCAGGGGAAGCATCCGGAGTATTCTTTCATGAAATTTTCGGGCATAGAGTCGAAGGGCACAGATTGAAAGACCCTGACGATGCACAAACATTCAAGGGATTCCTGAATAAATCTGTTCTTCCGGAATTTATTGATGTTATCTTTGACCCGACAATGAAAACAATCAAGGATATTGAATTATCGGGATATTATCAGTATGATGACGAGGGAATCAAGTCACAAAAAGTTGAAGTTGTAAAAAGCGGAATTTTTAAAAACTACCTTATGTCGAGAGCCCCAAATGAAAAATTTGCTCAATCAAACGGACATGGGAGACGTCAGCCGGGTTATGATGCGGTATCGCGTCAATCGAATTTGTTGGTAATTGCTCAAAAAACTACTCCTCTCGCAGAATTAAAAGATAAATTAAGGGAGGAATGCAAAAAGCAAAATCTTGAATACGGATTGTTTTTTGTCAAAGTTCAAGGTGGATTTACTTTCACCGGCAGGACGATTCCAAATTCATTCAATGTGCTTCCATTATTAGTTTATAAAATATTTGTGGATAAAAGACCTGATGAAATGGTCAGAGGCGTTGACTTAATCGGAACACCTTTAACGACATTTTCGAGTATATTCGCCGCCGGTGATGACACAGGTGTTTTCAACGGAATTTGCGGTGCCGAATCAGGTAGTGTTCCTGTGTCGGCAGTCTCACCCAGCTTACTTGTACAAAAAATCGAAGTTCAGAAGAAGTCCAAGTCTCAGGCAAAATTACCAATTTTACCTGCTCCAGGTGAGGACGAAAATCAATAATAACAATGCAGAGAGCAATTAAATGACACAGGTTTTACATAAAGAAGTTCAGCATATCACACAAAAGTGGTTGATAGCTTTGGTGGCATTTGCGGCTTTAACCCCATTGGTTTTTTTCGTAATAGGATTAATTTTTCAGGTGGGTTATGGAATTGAATTTGGTAATAAGCCCATGTCAAATATTTCACTTATAATTTGCACATTGATTTCTGCAGTTTTTGCACTCCTTCTTTTCATATTATTCAGGTTTAGTAATTTAACTATCGAAGTTCGTTCAGATGGCTTTTACTATAGATATTTCCCATTTCATTTAAAAGTTCATTCAATTAAAAAATCTGATGTTAAAAGCGTAAGCTTAAGAAAGTTCAGTGCAATAGTTGAATATGGCGGTTGGGGTATCAGATATGGATTCGGTAAAAGGGGTAAAGGATATATTGTATCAGGAAAGTATGGTGTGCAATTTGTTCTGCAAAACGACAGTAAGGTTCTTTTTTCGACGGATGAACCTGAGAAAATAAAAACAGCATTAGATAAAGTATTTTAAAAATAGAAATTAAATTTAGGAGATAGTTATGTTGAAATATAAATTCTTAAAAATATTATTTGCACTTATTATATTGATTAGTTCGATTTCATCTGCCAAGCCCGATGATGAAATCAGACAGGCAATGAGAGATGAGATAAAAAGAAGTTTGAATCAATTACATCTTGAAACGTTGGAAAAGCCATATTATATAGAATATGTTCTTGAACTATCTGATGTTTCAGCTGTACATGCAACATTGGGAGAATTGACCGGGTCAAATAACGACAAGAGAGCTAAGCTGAAAGTTGGATTAAGAATCGGAGATTACAAGTTCGACAATTCTAATTTCCTGGATTTTGGTTTTCAATTTTTCGGAAGTGGGGATGATGAAGAAGATTTTAAAGAAAGAAACATACCACAGGAATTGGATTACAAGTCTCTGCGTCGAGAATTATGGCTGGCAACAGATGCAGCATATAAGCAAGAATCCGAGGTTTATTCCAAAAAAATTGCAAGTCTTAAAAACAGATTACGTAAGGATACTACTCACGATTTTCTGAAAATTCCACCCGAAGTTTTGTATGATACAATTCCTATTCCAATATTTGACCGTTCAAAAATCGAGGAAATATGTAAAAGTTTATCAGGAATTTTTAAGACATATCCCGAGATTTTGCAATCCTCTGCAGGGGTTGAATTCATACCAAACCGAACTTATTATGTCAACAGTGAAGGAAGGGAATTCATTCGCAATGAATTTTATTTAGGACTTGAAGTTGTTGCTCTGGCACAATCTTCTGACGGGATGATGCTGACTGATTATTATACCATATTCGTGAAAGAACCAAAGGATTTACCGTCTCTCGATTCGATGACAAAAGCAGTAAAAGCAATGGCTGAAAAATTGAGTAAAGTCAGAAATGCAGGATTGCTTGAAGAATCTTATTCAGGACCAGTACTTTTCGAAGGTCAGGCAGCAGCACAGATTTTCTCTCAAGTTTTTGCTCCTAATTTAGTAACTCAGAGAATGCCTATGACAGAAAGAGGTATTCAGGAAAGTGACCGTTTTACAGCTTTTCAAACAAAAATCGGCGGGAGAGTTTTACCTGAATTCCTAAGCGTTAGTGCAAACCCCGATAAAAAGCAATTTAACGGAATTGAACTCTTCGGTTCGTTCAAAATAGATGATGACGGTGTTTTAGGAAAAAATGTTACCCTTGTTGACAAAGGATTCCTTAAAACCCTGCTTTCTTCGAGAGTACCTACAAGAAGAGTCCGGGAATCAAACGGGCATAGACTCGGTGGAGCACCAATGGTGAGTAATATTTTTGTTACTGCCTCCAAAGAAAGCCAGAAATCTAATTCTGATTTGAAGAAAAGAATGCTACAGCTTTGCAAGGATAGGGAATTGGAATTCGGAATAATTGTCAGAAAAGTTTTAGACCAAAATATCCAGTTTACAACGCTCTCAAGAATATCTGCAGGTAATTATCCAATGAGCAGAAGCGATAAGGAAAATACTTTATTGGAAGTAGTTAAAGTTTATGCAAACGGCAAGGAAGAACCTATAAGAGGAGTCAAGGCAAAAGGATTTGGTACTTCTACATTCAAAGATATTTTGAATGTAGGAAATAATAATTATGTGCTTAATTATCTTGCTCCTTCGGTAACTTATTCATATTTTGGTGGAGGTAGTCAATGGGTTGGTGCTTCGGTCGTATGCCCTGATTTGTTGTTTGAAGATGTTGAGATAAAGCCAATGGAGGAAGATTTTCCAAAACCTCCTTTAATCGCTAATCCGATTATTAAATAGTTTGTTGGGTGTTAAGTATAATTGTAAAATATAGTAATTAAATTTTTATGGAAGATTCATCAAAAAGTGTTAAAACAGAAGTAGCAGTTCCGTCCAAAATAAGTTATGGCGGTGCATATTTTTTAGCATTGATGCTAAAATTCAAATGGTTCACAATTATTGTCGTAATTTTGGTAACAGCGGCTTCGGTCTTTTTTACCCTTCGAATGCCTGATTGGTATTCTTCAAGTATAAATGCCGTACCATCAAAAACACAGGGTTCGCTGTTCGAAAATATGATGGGTGGTATATCATCGGCTTTGAAGGAATTTGGTATGACCAAACTCGGTGGAGCAGGTGGCTCGGATGCTTACGATTTCATTGTTTTAATGCAAAGCCGTTCGGTTAAGGATTCACTTATTGATAAATTCAATCTTGCAAAAGAATATGGTATTCCCGATACTCAAAGGACTTTGATTTATGAGGAGCTTGATGATAATTTGGAAATAAGTTACGAAAAAGAAGGTAACTACACAGCAACCGTTTATTCGAAGAATAAATACAAAGCAGTTGAAATGGTCAATTATTTAATTGAAGTAGTCAATGGATTGGCTCAGAGGATTTCCCAAGAAGATGCTTCGATGAACAGAAGATTAATCGAGAACAGAATCATTCAAACTGATTCCGTGATAAAAGCAGTTGCTGATTCGCTTTCGAAATATTCAAAAAAGAATTTTTTAATATCGGTAGAAGAACAGGCAAAAGCAAGTAGCAGTGCTTACGCAGATTTAAAATCAGAGTTGATAATCAAGGAAACAATGTTTGAAGCATATAAAAACCGTCTAGGAGATAATGATGCTTACACGAAAATGATGGGCGAGGTTGTGGGTGGATTAAGAAATAAACTGGAACAGGCAAAGAGTCAGCCTGGATTTGCAGGAAATTTTTCGCTGGAAAATGCAACCGGTGTTGGAATTGAATATGTACGACTTCTTGCCGAATTTGAAACATTTACAAAGGTTAAAAGCGTTTTGCTCCCGATGCTTGAAGAAGCCAAACTCGAGGAATCAAAGAAAACGCAGTCATTGATAATCGTGGACTCTCCGAGGTTGGCTGACAAAAAAGTCAAGCCGAAAAGGGCATTGATTGTTGCCGGATTTGCATTTGGCACATTTATACTTTGTGTCGTTTTTATCATTATGCTGGATGGATTCAGAAATTTTAAAAAGAATTACAAAGCAATTTACAGTCAAAATAATTAAGGATTTCTGATAATATATTGCTAATGTTATGTCAAAACCATTAACACTCGATGGCAATTTTAACGAAATTGCATTAAAGCAATCGGTCCCAATTGTTTTGGCAGTTTTGTTTTTGGTTTCAATATTACTACTGATATTTTTTGGGACATCGGCGAATAATAACATCTATATTTATATTTCAATTTTGGGTGTTTTACCATTGCTGTACTTAATGATAAAATACCCCAGAATCTGGATTTACAGCATAGCACTAACAAATATTTACTTCTTTTATGACAGAGGAGATGAGGTATCATTAATTGAAATAATTTTGGCAATTCAATATTTAGGTACGCTATCAATATGGATGTTTTGGATGTTGCTAATAAAAAGGGAAAAACTGGTAGATAACATAGCAGATATTTTTATCTTTTTCTTTTTATTAATTATCCTCGGTAATAGCATTATCAATTACATTAATTCAAATGATATGATGATATGGGTTCGGGAGGCATTCAATTTATTGCTATTATGTATTTATTTTCCTATTAAAAAATATTTTACAGAGAAAAAAGAATTGATGACATTACTTGTCATATATTCCATTGTTGTTACAGCAAGTGCATTTTTGCATTTCAATACTTATTTAAAAGTACTTCAGGGAAATATACAATATGCTTATGAATTGTCTCAAGGAATTAGGGTAAATCAATCATTATTTACAGCCGGAGCAGTATTCGGGTTTATATTTGCCCTTCACACAAAAAACAAAATACTATCGCTGATATTAGTTGTTTTTACAAGCGTATCAATTGCAGGATTAGTTACTTCTTTTTCGAGAACATATTGGATTATACTTATTATAGAAATGTTAATAGTAGTTTTTTACTTATCAGGAAGGCAAAGAATTAAACTAATGGCATTTGCTTTTATAACTTCGTTGGTGATTTTGGTTTCACTACTTTATATCTTTGAAGATAAATCGAAAATAATGGTGCAATTACTTGAACGAAGATTGACATCTGCAGGAAAAGGGACAAGCGACATTTCCATACAAGCGAGATTTGCCGAATACGAGCAGGAGTTTAAAGGAATCATGGAATATCCAATGGCAGGACAAGGATTGTCAAAAAAGATTACTTACTGGAATACTCTGGAATCTTATACATCAAGGGTGCAATATATTCATAACGGATACATTTATGTGGCTTATAAAATGGGAATTCCTGCTTTTTTTGTATTCTTTTTCCCTTTTATTTATTATTTGGTCAAGGGTGAAAAATTAGCAAGGAAAGAATCGGATGTGTTCTTCAGAATATTAACTCTGGGTAGTTATCTGGCAATTCTAATGATATTGATTTCGATATTTACAGCTACTCAATTATCATCGAGAGAAGGAAATTTTGTTATCGCATTATCATTTTCATTTATTAGTATTGCAATGAATAGGGCTAAAAATACGGAGATGCATGATGGATAGGATTTCTTTAAGCGGTGAAGTATTTGATTCAAAAAAAAGACAGCAGATTTTCAGAATCATGATTGTCTTATTCGCAATAATTTTTATTGGACGGCTCGCCATTTTGCAATTGGTTCAAGGAGAAATCTATCGCGTCGAAAGTGAAACACAGGCAATTAAGCAAGTCGTTATTGAACCTTTCAGAGGAAATATGTTCGACAGGAATGGCAAGCTAATCGTACACAACGAACCATCTTTTACTTTAACAATTACGAGAAGTGATTTTATATGGGAAACGATGCCCTTGCTCTGCGGGATTTTAGAGAAAGATTCAAACGAAATCAAGCAAATTTTGTATGAGTATAGAACAATCTCAAAATTCACTCCAATTAAAATATACAAGGATTTGGAATTTTCCAAAGCCGCTTTGATAGAAGAATACAATGATATCCTGCAAGGGGTTGACATTATTGTCGAGTCGAAAAGACTTTATAATATAAAAGGAAATCTGGCACATGTTCTTGGATACAATAAACCAATCTCCTCGTATCAATTGAAAAGCATGAGTTATTACAGACCTGGCGATATTATAGGACAGACAGGTCTTGAGAGTTCTTATGAAGAGCAGTTGAGAGGCAACAAAGGGGTAAAGTATATCGCTGTTAATAAATTTGGTGCAAAAGTTGCAAGTTTTGATAATGGAAGAAGGGATATTCCCGCAAGCAATGGCTATGATATATTCTTGACTATTGATACAGACCTTCAATATAAAGTTGAAAGATTACTGAGAGGATGGAGGGGAGCAATAGTAGCTATTGACCCTAATAACGGAGAAATTTTAGCTATGGCAAGTTCACCGGATTACAATCCAAGAGATTTCAGCGGAAAAATACCTACGGATATTTATACAAGTCTTGTAACAAACAGATATGCACCGATGTATAACAGGGCGATAATGTCAAAATATTCTCCGGGCTCTACATGGAAAATGCTTATGGCTATTGCCGGCTTGTCGGAAGGTGTTATTGATGAACATACGAAATTGAAATGTAAGGGTTCGATTAAACTTGGTTTCAGGACATTTAAATGCCACGGGGCACATGGCAATATCAATGTCCGGACGGCACTGAAAGTTTCCTGCAATGTTTTCTTTTATGAATTGGGTATGAAACTCGGTTTGGAAAACATAGAAAAATATGGCAGAATGTTTGGTTTTGGTCAAAAAACTTACGTTGATTTACCTGATGAAAAACCAGGTTCACTGCCAACTTTGGAATGGGCTGAAAAAACATTTGGAGTAGCTGACGTGCCAAAAGGATATCTTGTAAATTTTGGTATTGGTCAGGGAGAAGTTTCTGCCACTCCATTGCAGATGGCTCAATACACTGCAACAATAGCCAACAAAGGCACCTTATATCAGCCGCATATTGTAAGAGCAATACATAATAATTTTACCGATAAAAAAGAACCTGTTGCTTATGACAGCCAAAAACTTCCGATTAAAAAGGAAATATTTGATTTAATCCATAAAGGCATGTATGATGTTGTTCACGGTTACGGTGGAACAGCAACAAATGCGAACTTACCAAGAATCAAAGTATGTGGCAAAACAGGAACAGCTCAAAATATCGGTAGAGACCATTCATGGTTTGTTTGCTTTGCCCCTATGGACAAGCCAAAAATAGCACTATGCGTCATGATAGAAAACGGTGGCTACGGAAACGAAATTGCAGCACCAATCGCAAGACAAGTACTTTGGAATTATTTTAAGATGGATACTTTATATTTGCCCAATTATGTTAAGAGATCTGCATCGGACTCTGTCGCTGCTGATTATTCCGTTCCGGTACGTGATTAAAAGCCGTATTTCATAATTATTTTATTATATAATAATTCACGTTTTCAGAATGAATAAATTTCATTCTTGATGAAAAAGTTTTTCTGATTTCAATAAGTAATTCCTTTAATTCTTGAGGATATTCATCAATATTAATAAAAACATCTTCCATAATAATAATCTTTGAGTGAGAAGTTAAGTTTTGTAAATCTTTGAGTCTGAAAAGACTTTTTTTGTACTCCTCATCATTTTTTAATTTGTAAGAATTGAGACTAATATAATCTACTTTAGTCTTGTAAATATCGAAATAAAACGGCAGAGTCCAACTGCTCCTGAGAATAATTAAATCATGAGGTTCGATATTTTTTTCAATTTCTCTGAAAACCAAATAAGTGTAGTCGCGATTTACATCACCGCTATAAATAAAAACACCAAATAAGTTAACGCTAATAATTAAAAATGCTAAAATAAAAAGTGCTTTACTATATATTTTACTTCCTTTTATTGTTTTTATTAGTGAATAATTTAATATTATAATCAGAAAAAAAGCAGTAGTTTGAATAAACCAAAATCTTTGAATAGATCCAATCCAGAAGAAAGGCATGATTGATGTCAATAAAATCCAGGAACTGAGATATAAGATTTCTTTTTTCTTTTCAATAAATAAAATTCGTATGTTTGAAAAAGTTTTATAAATTACAAATATCAAGACTAAAAACAGTAATAATGTTAAAGCTGTTAAAATTAAAGACAATAAAGGTTCAATTGATTTTGCAAAAAACACTTCTTCGACAAATGAGACATTTGATTGAAGGTTACTTTGTACAAAGTTTTTAAATAATGGCAAATTGAAAAGCCAGTAAGGAGCAACTACTGTTTGTCCTATACCCATGATTGCTGCTTTTAATGCACTGCTTATTGTTTTTGTCCATTCGAATATTCCCTGGTAATACGTCATCCAAGATAGCATACTTTTAAATGTATATAACTTTAGCCCTACAATCAGGACTAAAAGATACGAACCAGCAGAAATAACAAATGACGATGATAGATATGACCAATAATACTTTTTGAATAATAACCTTCTGTTTTTACCTAAAATCATATTCAAAGTTATTACGAAAAAAATAAAAATACTCCATTGATTAAAAATAATGGCTATTCCGTGGAATAGACCAATTGCAAACCACTTCTTCAGGGTTTCTTCATTACCAAGATACAAATAAAATATTAACATCTGACAAAACAGGGAAACAGCATAGACATTAGCCGAAGTTGATACGATCCAGAATCCGAAAGATAGTGAGGGAATAGCAGAAAACACAATAGAGTTAAGAACTGATTGATTGAATCTATTACGTATAATCAAGTATATAACGATAGCAGATAATGCTCCGAATAATGAATTAAATGAATCAACAATCAAAATGACATTATCAAATCCGATATTTGTCAGAAATGTATTCCAATGGTAAAATGCCGCATGATAAACCAGATGATGTGGAAAATAGAAATAATATGAACGTGCTATATCCGCTATATAGCAAGCAGAATCAAGCACAATAGTCAGACACTGATTGCCTGTCAATAAATATATCAACAGATATAATAAAAATAAAGGGATAATTACTTTTAACTCTCTTCTAATTTCCATAAAAAACTTTCTTATAAATATTAATAAATGCAATTTATGTAAATTTTTTTATGCAGTTATACATTTTTTGAGGTTGGCAGACAAAATTCTTTTTGATTCAATCATTATTTTTATAATAATTCCCTATATTAATATTTCCTGTTATGTTTAACAAGTATATCTCACTCATGGCATTGTCAGACTTCCTAAGATTGTTTCTCTTTTCGCACCTGTAACTGATGTAATGTTACCAGGTAGATTTGCAATATTCCTGTATGCAAGATAAGCAAAACACACTGCTTCCTTTGCATCGGGGTTAATTCCCACATCTATGCTTGATACAATTGATGCATCCGGCAATTCAGCTTTTAATTGTTGCATTAATTCTAAGTTACTCGCACCTCCACCTGAAACTATTAATTTAGCCGAGCTGTCAGCATATAATCTGATATTTGCGGCAATTGACCATGCAGTAAATTTTGTCAATGTGAAAATAGCATCAAATTTGGAGATTGAATTTTCTTTTATTATCTCCGCAATTTTATCAAAGAATTTTTTATTAAACAGCTCTCTTCCTGTTGATTTTGGTGGATTTTGTTTAATGAATTTTATTTTTTTCAGGTGATTGTACAACACTACAGACAACTTACCTTTCACAGCAATTTTACCGTCTTTGTCAAATTGTTTTTTGAAAAGCCTTCTTGTGAATTCATCGATTAGAACATTACCCGGACCGGTATCGAAAGCAATGATATTGCCTTTTTGGGGGATATATGTTATATTAGCAATTCCACCAATGTTTAGAGTAATAACATTATGTCCTTTATCGGATAAGAATTCTCTGTCAAATATTGGAACTAAAGGAGCTCCCTGACCTCCTAAAGCAATATCTGCTGTTCTGAAGTCACTGACTACGGGAATACCTGTTAAATGGCAAAGAACAGATGCCGAACCAAGTTGCAATGTTGTTGGGGGTTGAGAGTTTGGAGTTGTGAGTTTACTTCTGGTTGGTGGTTGATGCCAGACAGTTTGTCCGTGCATACCGATTAAATCTATATTTTCTTTTTTAAAATCAATATTTTTTGATAGAAAATCAATTGCTTTAGCATAATAATAAGATAATTGAAAATTAAGATTCGACACATCTTGAATTATGATACCGGAATTAATAACTTTATAAATCTTTTTTTTAAACTTATCATCAAAGGGCAGATAATAAAATCTGAGTAGTTCAAATTTATGTTTTCCATTTTCAAACGTGAACTTAACAAGAGCGGCATCAACTCCGTCAAGAGAAGTGCCGCTCATAAGTCCGCAAACTATTCTTGGCTTTGAAAGCCAGATTTCATGGTCTAAATATTTTCTTTTATCCCGCATTAAATCAATTCAAGATAACGGTCGAGTTCCCATTGTGTAACCTGAATACGAAAGCTATCCCACTCATTTCTTTTGGCATTGATGTATTTTTGAATGAAATTATCATCGAATACAGCTGAAATTACTGAATTATTCTCTAATGCTTTCATAGCTCTCCAAAGCGAATATGGCAAGAATTCGATATGTCTGCTTTCGAGCATTTTTTCATCAAATTCAAAGACATCTTCTTCAACGGGAGGAGGTACAGACATTTTATTTTTTATGCCGTCCAAACCTGCTTTCAATAGCACTGCAAAAGCCAGATATGGATTTGAACTTGGGTCAGGATTTCTTATTTCAAACCTTGTGGATGTTTCTTTTCCGGGAGAGTACCGTGGAACTCTTATCAGTGCTGACCTGTTTTTCTGTGCCCAGCAAATGTATGTTGATGCTTCATAACCGGGAACCAATCTTTTATAAGAATTGACAGTAGGATTCAAAAATGCAGCCATTGCTTTTACGTGTTGCATTTGTCCTGCCATAAATTGATAAGCTGTTTCGGAAAGAAAGTATTTATCTTTTTTATCGAAGAATAAATTGGTTTTGCCATCCATTGAAAACAAACTTTGGTGGACGTGCATACCGCTGCCATTAATTCCTGTGATGGGTTTGGGCATAAATGTTGCATGAATACCATGCTTTTGAGCGATCGCCTTCAAAGTATATTTGAAGGTCATTACCCTATCAGCTGTTGAAACTGCATCACCATATTTAAAGTCTATTTCATGCTGTCCTGGGGCAACTTCGTGATGACTCGTTTCTACGTCAATATCCATAGCTGACAGTGCTTCCATCATTTCTCTTCTTATATCGTAACCGAGGTCGAGAACCAAATCGAAATATTGTCCTGTATCATGGGTTTCAATCACTTTGTTGTCTGAAGTTTTAATTCTCCCGTTATCCATCTTGAACAGGAAAAACTCAAGCTCTGGACCTGTGTAATATTTAAAGCCCATATCTTCAGCTTCCTTTACAACTTTTTTTAGGATATATCTTGGGTCACCTGAGTAGGGTTCACCATCTGGCATATAAACATCGCATATAACTCTGGCAATATTGCTGTCATTTTTAGCTAACCAAGGTATAACAGCGTAAGTATTTACATCCGGTTTAAGCAACATATCACTTTCAAAAATTCGGGTAAAACCTTCGACCGATGAACCATCGAACCAAAGCCCAAATTCAAGAGTATCCTTAATTTTGGGTGCCGGAATAGTAACGCTTTTAGCCATTCCCATCATGTCTGAGAATTGTAAATTTATGAAATCAACTTTATCAACTTTTATTTTGTGTAGTAAGTCTGCAGGACTCATTTTGAACCTCATTTATATTTGTTTTAGAAATTTGTTTTTATAAAAGAAAAAACCCTGAAGCTAAAGACTAAAGGGTTTGCTGTCTATTTTAATATTTTTTTCCACAAAAAATCAAAACACTATTAAATACAATCACTTTCTTTATGAAATTTTTACACTTATAACTTTCAAACTATCAAACTAAATTATTATTTTTGTCAATTTCGAGTCAAAATACTCCTGTTGTGGTGTTGGTGAAATATCTTTTCCCAAATTCAAAATAGCAGGACGATATTTTGATACTTTTTCCTGTAAAAATATAAGCCCCTTTAAAACTGCTTCAGGTCTAGGAGGACATCCAGCGATATAAACGTCAACCGGCAGGAATCTGTCAATGCCCTGAACAACTGAGTAGCTTCTGAACATTCCACCTGTTGATGCACAAACTCCCATTGACATCACCCACTTCGGGTCTGGCATCTGGTCATATATTTTTCTCACGACCCAAGCCATTTTATAAGTTACTGTACCAGCAACTAGCAGGAAGTCTGACTGACGCGGTGTCATTCTGAAAACTTCGGAGCCGAATCTCGATATATCAAATCTCGGAGCGGCAACCCCCATCATTTCAATGCCGCAACAGGAAATTCCGAGTGGCATGGGCCACATCGAGTTTTTTTGAGCCAATTTGATGACAGATTCAAGTGTCGTAGTTACAAAACTTTCTTTTTGCAATAATTCGACTAATCCCAATTGAAACCTCCCTTTACCAATTCATAAAAATATCCTGCGAATAACACCACAATAAAAATAACCACAGCAATAAAAGCGCTTAAGCCCAGCTCCGATAATTGAGTTGCCCAAGGATAGAGGAAAACAACTTCTATATCAAAAACAATAAAACTAACTGCAACCATATAGAACTTAACGGAAAATCTTTCTCTCGCATTGCCGAAAGGAAGCATTCCGCTTTCGTAAGTCGTTTGTTTTTCTTTGGTAGCGCGTTTCGCACCAAGCCATTCTGCCGCAAATAGAAAAATTACTGCAAAAGTAAATCCTACCACAACCATTAGTATCAAAGGTACATATTCAATCAGCATTATTAACCTGTAACATTATTTTAAATTATCAAATGTCAATTATCAATATTCAAAAATATATTTTTATCAGTTAAAAATCAAAAAGAATTGAAAAAATGTGTATTAAATAATTATAATTTATATCAATCGTCATAAAATTTGATAAATATATATTTTGAATGAATTAGGATTTTTAATGTCAGAAGAAAACAAAAACAAGAAGGAAGATAACAAATTCAATCCTTTCGGGGATTTTAAAAATATGCCAAACAAAGACCAGCAAATGAAAATGTTCAGGAACATAATAATTTGGATGGTTGTATTCGTTTCAATAGTCAGCATTTACATGTTTTTCAATACTCAGCAAAAGCCTGAATCGCAGGTTTCATATACGCAATATCAGGAGTTTTTAACCGAAAATTTAATTGACAGAGCTAAAATCACCAAGAGCCAACTTAATGATTTTGAGTTTCACGGAACATTAAAAAAATACGTAACTGTAAAGGTTGAAGGACAATACAAGGAAGTTATATATTTTGTTACAAAACTCGGAGTATTAGACACAAAGACTGAAGAGCTTTGGGCAAGCAAGGGGATTGAATGGACTTATGAAGAAGATGAAAGTGCTTGGATGAATGCACTTTGGTCAATTTTGCCTTGGGTGGTATTGATTGGAGTTTATATATTCTTTATTCGACGTATGCAGATGGGTGGAGGAGGTGCCCGTGGTATTTTCTCATTTGGGAAATCAAGGGCAAGGTTATTAACCGGTACACAAAATAAGATTACATTCAAGGATGTTGCAGGAGTTCAGGAAGCAAAATATGAGTTGGAAGAAATTATTGAATTTTTAAAATCTCCTACAAAATTTCAGAAGCTTGGTGGAAAGATACCCAAAGGAGTTTTGCTTTTAGGACCTCCCGGAACAGGTAAGACTTTATTGGCAAGAGCTGTAGCCGGTGAAGCTGATGTCCCGTTTTTCTCCATTTCCGGTGCAGATTTTGTAGAGATGTTCGTAGGTGTGGGAGCCAGTAGGGTAAGGGATTTATTTGAGCAAGCAAAGAAAAACTCTCCATGTTTGATTTTCATTGATGAGATTGATGCAGTTGGCAGACAACGCGGTGCAGGTCTTGGCGGAGGACATGACGAAAGAGAACAAACTTTAAACCAATTATTGGTTGAGATGGATGGTTTCGAGCAAAACAGCGGAGTAATCATCATCGCCGCTACAAACCGACCGGATGTTTTAGACCCTGCATTGCTTCGACCAGGAAGGTTTGACAGGCAGGTTGTAGTTGATAAGCCGGATATAAAAGGACGTGAAGGAATATTCCAGGTACATACAAAGCTAATACCTCTCGGAGATGACGTTGATTTGGAAGTACTTGCACGGGGAACTCCCGGTTTGGCTGGTGCTGATATTGCCAATATTGTCAATGAAGCGGCTTTACTTGCCGCAAGACGTGAAAGTGAAAAAGTTACTATGTATGACTTCGAAAATGCCCGTGATAAAGTCCTTATGGGTATTGAAAGAAAGTCTCTTGTTATTTCCGAAAAAGAAAAGGAGATGACTGCATTTCACGAGATGGGGCATGCACTTGCAGGAAAATTGATTCCTGAGAGCGACCCCGTCCACAAAGTTACAATTATACCTCGTGGTAGAGCATTAGGAGTTACTTCTTATTTACCTGTAGAAGATTCACATTCATTTTCAAGAGCATATATCGAAACGAGAATTGTTGTATTGCTTGCCGGCAGAGCGGCTGAGAAAATAAAATTTAATCAGTTTACAACAGGAGCGGCAAATGACATAGAGCAGGCAACTCGTCTTGCAAGAAAAATGGTTTGCGACTGGGGTATGAGCGATATACTCGGTCCTGTTCAATTCAAGCATCATCAGGAAGAGATTTTCCTTGGCAGGGAAATATCCCAACCACCCGACCATAGTGAAGAAACTGCAAGGATTATTGATAAGGAAGTTCGAAGGATAGTCAACGAAGCTTATGAAAAAGCAATAAAGATTTTGGAAGACCATATTGAATTATTGAATAAATTCTCAAAAATCTTGCTCGAACGAGAAGTCCTCGATGGCGAAGAACTTGACCAGTTGGTAAAAGGAGAAGAACTCGCACCAATTAATGTAAAGACTTTGAATGCTATTAAATCTATGAAATTTGAAAATGGGGAAGCTGATAGCAAAACAGAAAAAGAAAGTGAAAAAGTAATCAGTAATAATTAAAAATATAATTTATTTGTCAGTTATGGAAACACATTTTTTACCAGCTGAAAAGGAATCTTTAGAAAAAGTTTTTAAGCAGAACTTAACTATAAAAAATGATATTGGCAAGACATTGTTACTCGATGCAGTACCCATTTTATATTTGATTCTGAACGATAAAAGACAGATTGTATGGGCTAATAAAGCTACTTTGGATTTTACCGGTTATAAGGAATTAGACCAAATTCTCAGCTTAAGACCGGGAGAGCTTTTCAATTGTTCTCATGCCTATGAAACTGAAGGCGGATGCGGAACTACGGAATTTTGCACTACTTGTGGAGCTGCCATTGCGATTAACGCCGGTTTGAACGGAAAAATTGAGTATCAGGAATGCAGAATTGAACAAAAAGATTCTAAGGATTCACTCGATTTGAAGGTTACATCAACTCCTTATAATTCTGATGGAGAAAAATTTGTTATATTCACAATCGAAGATATCAGCCACAAAAAACGCAGGGTTGCACTCGAAAGAATTTTTTTTCATGATATTGCAAATATAGTAGGTAATATTGATGGCTATCTGAAAATACTTGACCCATCAAATATTCAGGGTTTCAATGATGACAAGCAAATTTTAATCAGCTTAAGCCAGGACCTTCTTGACGAGATAGATTCCCAGAAACTATTAGTGAATGCTGAAAATAATGATTTGCCCTTAAATATTTCAACCGTAAATTCATTAGTTCTTCTGACAGATAAAATTAAAAAATTTCAAAGGCATTATATTACAACTGATAAAAATTTGGTACTTTCTCCAGATACCGCCGATTATAATTTGCAAACCGATGCCACTTTACTTAAAAGAGTAATCGGAAACATGATTAAGAATGCTATAGAAGCATCAAACCATGGAGGTACAATTACCGTGGGGAGTTTTATTAAAGATAACAGCATAGAATTTTGGGTTCACAACGAAACGCACATGCCAAGAGAAATCCAGCTTCAGCTATTCCACCGTTCTTTTTCTACGAAAGGTACGGGAAGAGGTCTCGGTACATACAGCATGAAACTTTTGGGGGAAAAGTATATGGGTGGTAAGGTTTCTTATACTTCAACACAATCGGAAGGAACTACTTTCAGAATAATCATTTCATTATAGTTATAATTCTTAATCTATCCCCACCATACGATTTTGCTAATCAATCGTAACTACCAAAAAAAAAAACACTTATTAAGATTTTATTTGGAAATCATAAAATATTGTATTATGTTTGCGATATAAAGAAAATTATTTGTGTGTTTAGTACTTTTTTTTCACAAAAGAAAGGAGGCACATATGCTAAAGTTATCGATAAAAAAAGCTGACGAACCTGAAATTCGCCAGCCAATCCTTGCTTATTAAAGCAATGCCATTCACGAAGTAAAACTTCGACTGTTTTTTACTTTAATAATTATTTAAAAATACGAAAGGTTATTGATATGAAAAAGAAATTTTTAATATCGTTTCTCACACTTTTCATTCTGACGTGTGTAGT
>Ga0172370_10000252_pt1 | contig 81018 bp, 87 predicted proteins | sample LakKiv5m_FD_114538 | JGI IMG/M metagenome (GOLD analysis project Ga0172370, IMG submission 114538) | Freshwater microbial communities from Kabuno Bay, South-Kivu, Congo - kab_022012_11.5m | ecosystem: Environmental > Aquatic > Freshwater > Lake | place: Democratic Republic of the Congo... | reverse complement strand
GTGGCGAGCCACTCCGAAACAGATCCGTATGGATAACGGCCCGGAGTTGATCTCGCAACGCTTGGATAGCTGGGCCAGGGAGAAGCAAATTGAACTGCTCCACATCCAGCCAGGCAAGCCTGCACAGAATGCTTATATCGAACGGTTCAATCGAACGTTTCGTGAAGATGTTTTGGATGCTTATCTGTTTGATAATTTGGAGGAGGTGCGAGAGATTGCAGAGCGCTGGCTGGAAGAATACAATACCATTCGTCCGCACGAGGCTTTACAGGGCTTGTCGCCCCGCCAATTCGCTATTCAAAATGCCTGAGTTTGTCTACTTCTCATTGGTATGAAAAATGGGAGCTTGACACTTTTGCGCTGTCCAGATATTTTTCGACTTGCTCTGCGACAACTATATCGCCTGCCCATACTTCTTTGTTCATTGAGCCTGCTATGCCTACATTGACGACTGTAGCCGGTTTGAATTGTTGTATCAAACGGTCACTGACCAATGCAGCATTATCAGTATTCATTCTCCCGATGAAAGTTACAACACAGCGATAAGGATTAGGTGCTCTATCAAAAACATAATAATATTGATTTATCTCATCATTGAATGAAGGTTTTGGCCTTCTATCAATAAGTGAGAAGAATTCGCGGAACTCCTCTTGAAGAGCGATTACTATTCCTATGTCAAATGGATCGTCGAAAGATATTATTCGCTTTGAAATTTTCGTATCCTGTCTCTCGATTTCTTTCGAACTTGAAATTGCTTGGGCTAAATCTAAAAGATAGTATTTTTTCTTTCTTTGAATTTCACTTAGATGGTTTTTACAGAATCTGGGTCCCCCTTCAATGCCTTTGATAATGTCGGGCATGTTGTTGCAAAAATTCATAACGCACCCACGCGTGTCATCATGGGTATTCAAACCAGCCGACATGGATAATGCGGATAGAACGTTGTTTAGTAAAGCACGAAAAATATAGCCTTGTCTATCATTTGATTTTACAAATAAGTTTCTCGTAAAATCAAGAGAAATCGCTTGCGTATTTCCTATGCTAGCGAGATACAATTGGTAATAATTTTCCCAGTGTATCCGTTTTTCAGTAAAAACAATAATCTCATCGCCTGCTGCGTAACCAGCTTCCTTCCTTATGGAATTTGCGATTTTTATAATTTCATCTGCCTGTTCAGTGCCTCCCATTAATAGAACTGATTCCAGATTTTCAGGTGGAGTTATTCCGTGAAATTGCAGGACACTTTGACTACTATTCCATTTATCTAGTATTACTCTTAACTCATCCGAAAAATCTGGATGAAGGTGTATGAGAACATTTTTCATATTTTCCTCCGCAATTGGAAACAAAACGCCATTTTGGGTGTCACTGCTACGATGTATTTATACATTACCTATCGAAATCTGACAATAACTTTAATCTTCTATTTCCATTCACCATTTATAATTGACCCTGCTAATCGAAAAATCCAAAATCGGAAATCGAAAATCCCATGACCCAACTTGTTGAATGTATCCCCAATTTTTCCGAAGCACGCCGGCCCGAAATCATTGACCAGATCGTGGCGGCCATCACATCTGTCGAAGGTGCGCGCCTGCTGGATCGTTCGTCCGATCTCGATCACAACCGCACGGTCGTCACATATGCCGGGCCGCCTGAAGCCGTCGAAGAAGCCGCCTTTCGCGCCATCCAAACTGCCTCCGAGTTGATCGACCTGAACAAGCACACCGGCGAACATCCGCGCATGGGCGCAACCGACGTTGTGCCGTTCGTCCCGATCTCAGGCGTCAGCATGGATGATTGTGTCCAAATGGCGAAACGCTTGGGCGAGCGTGTGGGCCGCGAGTTGCAGATTCCGGTTTATTTGTACGAGCAGGCCGCCTCACGTCCCGAACGAACGAATTTGGAAAATATCCGCAAGGGTCAATATGAAGGCATCAAGGCCGAGATAGAATCCAACCCAGACCGCAAGCCCGATTATGGTCCCGCAAAAATGGGACCCGCCGGTGCAACCGTCATCGGTGCGCGCGCTCCGCTCATCGCATTCAATGTTTATTTGACAACCGACCAGGTTGACATCGCCAAGAAGATCGCGAAGGCCGTGCGGCAATCTTCGGGCGGATTAAGATACGTGAAGGGCGCGGGATTTTTTGTGGACGGCCGCGCCCAGGTCTCGATGAACCTGACGGATTTCCGCGAGACCCCGATCGCGCGCACGGTTGAATTTATCCGCCGCGAAGCTGAACGTTACGGCGTGGGCATTCATCATTGCGAGCTGATTGGATTGATCCCGCAGGAAGCGCTGACCGATGCCGCGGTTTGGTACACACAGCTCGATGCTTTTTCACACGAACAGATTCTCGAGTCGCGGCTTTATTCAAATTCCGACCTGCAACCTTCCAACGTTCAACCCTTCGATCAAACTCAGGGCAGGCCTGCAACTTTTTTGACCGAAGTCGCTGCTTCAACGGCCGCTCCGGGCGGAGGTTCGGTCGCGGCTTACGCGGGCGCGTTGGGTGCGGCATTGGTTGAAATGGTGTCCGGGTTGACGATCGGCAAAAAGAAATATGCCGAGGTCGAAGCCGAGATGCATGCCATTCGCGCGCAAGCTGGCGAACTCCGCAAAGAATTGACCAGCGCCGTTGATGATGACGCCGCGGCTTTTGAAGCTGTGATGGGTACGTTCAAATTGCCGAAGGAAACCGAAGAACAACAGAAGGCGCGTAAGGCAGCGATTCACATGGCGACCATCAATGCCGCGCATGTCCCGCTTCATACAGTCCAGGACGCGGTCAAGGTGATGGAGTTGGCCGGAATGCTGGTGAAGGATGCCAACTTGAATGCCATCAGCGATGCAATGTCCGGTGCGGCGATGGCGCGTGCGGCGATCACGGCCGCGGGCTACAACATCCGCATTAATTTGAATTCGCTGGATGATAAGTTGGCAGGGGAGAAGATGTTGAAGGAATTGAAAGAGTTGGAAAAGAAGGCCGATAAGATCGAGAAGGAAATCCGCAAGACGATGGAAGAGCGCGGCGGAGTTTAGGAAATTATGGAGTGCAGGAGCTTGCTCCTGCACTGAGCTTGTTCCTGCCAAACGCCAGCAAGCTGGCTGACTCCAAAACTTATATGGAGTACAGGAGCTTACTCCTGAAAAACGCCAGCAAACTGGCTAAATCCAAATTTTATTTGGAGTCCAAGAGCTTGCTCTTGGAAATACGCCAGCAAGCTGGCTGACTCCACAAGGAGAAAAGTATGGGATTAAAACCTGATCACTGGATTCGCAAGATGGCGTACGAGCATAAAATGATCGAGCCGTTCGAGGATAGGCAAGTCCGCAACGGCGTGATTTCCTACGGCGTTTCATCGTACGGATATGATGTGCGCGTGGCGGATGAGTTCAAGATTTTTACCAACGTTTTCTCTGCCACCGTTGACCCGAAAAACTTCGATACGAAATCCATGGTGGATTTTATCGGTGATGTTTGTATCGTCCCGCCCAACTCCTTTGCGCTGGCGCGCACGGTTGAATATTTCCGCATTCCGCGCAAAGTGTTGACCGTTTGTCTTGGAAAGTCCACGTATGCGCGTTGCGGCATCATCGTCAATGTCACGCCGTTCGAGCCGGAATGGGAAGGCTTTGTCACGCTGGAAATTTCCAACACCACGCCTCTGCCTGCAAAGATCTATGCCAACGAAGGCCTGGCCCAGGTGCTGTTCTTTGAAGCAGACGAAGAGTGTGAAATCTCTTACGCCGATAAAAAAGGAAAATACCAGAAACAACAGTCCATAGTTTTGCCGAAGCTATAAAATCTGGTGCTTCAAAAAATGAAAAATAGATTTACTTCCATCCGATTTTCTGTGGAAGCAGTCAGTGTTCGGGCCATTGCTTTGCTGACCGCCGCGATGGGCGTGGTAAACGTTCTCTCGGCGGTCACGCCGTCTATGAAGGTGCGTCTGGTCCTGCTCGAGGAATATCTACCTCTTCAAGTTGCACAGGGCGGGCATCTGACTTCAGCTCTGGCAGGTTTTGCTTTGCTTCTGCTTGCGACCAGCCTATGGAGACGCAAGCGCGTTGCCTGGTTCTTAACCGTGATGGTGCTGGCGATATCCATCGTTACACATGTCATCAAAGGGCTGGACTATGAAGAGGCTACCCTTGCCATTATTTTGCTGGCTGCCCTGATCGTCTTCCGCTCGCACTTCCATGCTCGTTCAGATCCTCCATCCATTCAACAAGGAATCCTGACTCTCCTGGCGGCATTGGCTTTCACGCTGACTTATGGAGTCGTGGGCTTTTATTTGCTGGATGGACACTTCCGCGTCAACTTTGGACTTTGGGCCGCGCTCCGTCAAACCGTTGTGATGTTCACCCAGTTTTATGACCCCGGTCTCCAACCCATCACTTCCACTACCCGTTTCGGTCGCTACTTTGCGGACTCGATTTATATTGTCAGCGCTGTAACAGCCGGTTACGCGTTGCTCATGCTCATTCGTCCGGTATTGATGCGCCAGCGTGCATCGCCTGCCGAACGTGCCCGTGCCTGGGAAATCGTCCAGACTCATGGACACACTTCGCTGGCGCGTTTCACTTTGCTCGACGATAAACTGTTTTACTTTAGTCCCGGCGGGTCGGTGATCTCATATGTCGTCGAAGGACGTACCGCCTTGGTGCTCGGCGATCCGATTGGTCCCAATCGCGATTTGTTGCTTTGCATAGATGGTTTCAAATATTTTTGTTCGCTTAATGATTGGCTGCCGGTTTTTTATCAATGTCTGCCGGACCATTTGAAAACATACAAGAAGGCAGGATTTAGCGCGATCCAAATTGGGCAGGAGGGCCTCGTTGACCTTTGCGGCTTCACGCTGGAGGGCGGCAAAATGAAGGGCATCCGTTCCTCGGTCAATAAAATGAAGCGGCTGGGATATAAGGCCGAGGTGCTTGATCCGCCGCATCCAGCGTCGCTTTTATCCGAACTAAATGACGTCAGTGATGAATGGCTTTCTGCCCGAAATACATCAGAGATGCGTTTTTCTGTCGGATGGTTTGATGCAGCCTATCTCAATACCTGTCCCATTCTGGTCGTTCGTAATTGCGAGGGAGTGATTGATGCGTTCGCCAATATCATCCTTGAATTTCGAGCGGACGAAGTAACCGCCGACATGATGCGGCATCGCTCAACTGCCGAGAAAGGTCAGATGGATTTTCTTTTCGTCTCCTTGTTCGAATGGGCGCGCGCTCAACAATATGCTCGATTTAATTTTGGTCTCAGCGCGCTCTCCGGCATTGGGGAACAGCCGGAAGATCCCGCCCTTGAACGCGCTCTGCGTTTTGTGTTTGGACACGTAAATCAATTTTATAACTTCAAAGGTTTGCATGGCTACAAAGATAAATTCGAGCCGGTCTGGTCGCCGCGCTATCTTGTCTATCCGGCCGCGAATCTTCCTGCCGCTGCAACTGCTTTGATCCGCGCAAATACCGGTAATGATTTTCTGGGCGGTTATCTCAGCCATCCCAAATAGCAAAACATTCTATTCAAATTCTTATCTCAATACATCGATACCTTGACATCAATTCCTCTAATATGATATAAACGGCAAAATCTTAAAACTGAATAGCTTAATCAGCACTCTTATCCAGAGAGGCGGAGGGACCGGCCCTTTGATGCCTCGGCAACCTGACGAAAGTCAAGGTGCCAATTCCGGCAGATCTATTTTCTGGGAGATGAGAGGGCCATGTTGTTTAATTATCAAAAGCCCCTTCATTTTCCGAAGGAGCTTTCTGTTTTACCTGGTGGATGTCATGCTGAATGCTCCACACTTTTCAATTGCAGCCGAACGTTGTGTGCGGCATTCAGGGTAGCGCTACCCAATATAAATCGTTCCAACCAAAGGAGAGAAAGTTATGGCTACAAAAGATCGTAAATTTGGCTTCAGCACTCGTCAGTTGCACGCGGGCTATTCTCCCGATCCGACCACCGGGAGCCGGGCAGTGCCTCTATATCAGACGACCAGTTACCAGTTTCGCAACACGGAACACGCCGCGAATCTATTCGCGCTGAAAGAATTGGGAAATATCTATACCCGTATTATGAATCCCACCACTGACGTATTGGAGCAGCGCCTCGCCGACCTCGAGGGCGGAGTGGGGGGGCTGGCCGCCAGCTCTGGTCATGCTGCTCAAACCATGATCGTGCTGACTCTGTGCGGTGCGGGCGATCATATCGTCAGCAGCAGTCGCTTGTATGGCGGCACTTATAACCAATTCAGTTATACCTTCCCGCGCATCGGGATTGATGTCACGTTTGTGGATCCGTCCGATCCGAAGAATTTCGAGAAAGCCATTCGTCCAAATACGAAAATTATCTATGGCGAAACGCTGGGGAATCCGGATATCTCGGTATTCCCATTTGAAGAAGTGTCGGCAATCGCAAAAAGGCATAAGATTCCGCTTGTGATCGATAATACGTTTGCCACACCATATCTGTTCCGTCCTTTTGAACATGGCGCGAATATCATCACACATAGCACGACCAAATTCCTCGGCGGCCACGGAACGACCATCGGCGGTGCCATCGTGGACGGTGGTAATTTTGATTGGACCAGCGGTCGCTTCGATAATTTCACTACGCCCGATCCTTCATATCATGGTTTGGTCTACGCCGATCTGTTGGGCGCTGGTCTGCCGCCTTTCATTATCAAAGCTCGTGTGCAGGTCCTGCGCGATATCGGCGCTTCCCAGGCTCCCTTCAATAGCTGGCAGACAATTCAAGGAATCGAAACGCTCAGCCTGCGCATGGATCGTCATGTACAAAATGCCCAGGCGGTTGCTGAATATCTTGAGAAGCACCCGAAGGTAAGTTGGGTCAAATATCCCGGCCTAAAAAGTCATCCTGATTATGCGCGCGCGAAAAAATATTTTCCAAAGGGCCCAGGCGCGATCCTTGGGTTTGGGATCAAAGGTGGTGCCGAAGCAGGCAAAAAGTTCATCGAGAGCTTACAGCTTTTTAGCCACCTTGCCAACGTCGGCGATGCCAAGAGTCTGGCTATCCATCCAGCCACAACTACACACAGCCAATTGACCGCCGAGCAGCAAACCAGCGCGGGTGTCAGTCCGGATTTTATCCGCCTGAGTATCGGCATCGAAGATATTGAAGACATTTTGTGGGACCTCAATCAGGCCCTCACCGCGTAATTTTTTGTAGGGGCGCGGTTACCGTGCCCCTACATAGAGCAACCATGCCCGTCAAAATTCCAAATACTCTGCCCGCCCGCGCTATTCTTGAAGACGAGAATGTCTTTGTGATGGGGGAGGAACGTGCCTATCATCAAGACATCCGTCCGTTGCGAGTCGCCATTCTAAATTTGATGCCGACCAAGATTGCCACTGAGACACAACTCCTGCGGCTTCTGGGCAACTCGTCGCTTCAAGTGGATGTGACTCTTTTGCACACGGTTACACATGAATCAAAAAATACCGATGCTGAGCATCTGTTAAATCATTACAATACTTTTGAAGAAATTCGTAAAGAGAAATTCGACGGCCTGATTATCACCGGTGCGCCCGTTGAGCAAATGAATTTTGAGGAAGTGGATTATTGGCCTGAACTTTGTGACATCATGGATTGGGCCGAAACAAATGTGTATTCGACTTTTCACATTTGCTGGGGCGCGCAGGCGGGACTTTATCATCGTTATGGGATTCCTAAATATCCTCTGTCAGCCAAGATGTTCGGCGTCTTCGAGCACCGCACGCTCATTCCGACCGAGAAGCTGCTACGCGGTTTCGATGACACTTTTCTCGCCCCTCATTCCCGCCACACCGAAATCCGTCGCGCAGATCTGGAGGAAATCCCCGATCTTCAAATCCTCGCTGAATCAGATGATGCCGGGATTTATATTGTCGGCTCGAAAGATGGGCGGCATATTTATATTACCGGCCACTCAGAGTATGATCCACTCACGCTCAAGGCTGAATATGACCGTGATATAAGCAAGGGGCTGCCGATCAACATTCCACGTAACTATTTTCCCAACGATGATCCATCCACGCGGCCATTAGTTCGTTGGCGCGGACATGCCAGTCTATTGTATGCAAACTGGCTGAATTATTATGTGTATCAAGTTACGCCGTTTGATTTGCAGGATATTCCTCATGGGATGCATATGGATTTTTAAAGAAAGAAGCTCAACTATTCAGCTGAGCTTCTTGAGATTTATCGATTTTCTTTTTATGTAGACCTATGATTGTACCGGTTCGAACTTCTTTACATCATCAATTGCTTTCTTTTCATTCAGGAAGGGCAGGATGATTAAGCCCATCACAAAGAGGAAGATCAAAGACAGAATAGCCGGACGCAGGTTTCCGAAGGCTTGATTGACAATGGCAAACAAAGCGGGGCCGATCCACGAAGTGCCTTTATCACTAACTTCGTAGAAGGAGTAGTATTCCGCTTCTTTGCCATTCGGGATCATTTGAGCAAAAAGACTGCGGCTGATGGCTTGTGAGCCTCCGAGTACGAGGGCGATGACAACGCCCAACAACATAAACTCTGTGGCGCGGTTATCGCCTTTCATGCCAAAGTATGCGTAAATAACCACACCTGACCAGATGACAAGGCTGATGATGATTGATCGTTTAGCTCCAACCCAGCCAGCCAGTCGTCCCCAGAAGAGCGCTCCGAAGAAGGCTACGAACTGGATGAGCAGAATTACTTCTGTTAATGTACTGGTACTCAACTCGAGTCCGCCACGGATAAGTGGTGCCGCTGCAAACGTGGATGACATGGCTATTACAGTTTGGATGCCGTCATTATAAAGAAAGTAGGCAAACAAATATTTGAGTGTCTCAGGGAAGTTTCTAACTTCCTTGATTGTTTTGCCAAGTTGTTTGAAACTCACACTAAAATATGTCTCATTAGGTGGAAGCGGACGGCGCGCATGACGCGGGCGCAGGCGTGCCCACGTTAGAAAAGACCAACTCAGCCACCAGATACCTGCTGAGGCCAGGTTGATACGGATGGCGAGTCCTGTGGGAATACCAAGTTTATTATGGAGTAAAAACAGAGCCAGATTCAGGGCCAGTAGGATGCCGTCGCCGAGGTAGCCCATTGCCCATCCGAAAGAAGAGACGCGGTCGCGTTGATCCTCGCTGGCAATATCCGGCAGGTAAGAATTATAGAAAACGATCGATGCGCCGAAGGCTAAGTTGGCTACAATGAAAAGCAGTCCACCCATCCACCATATTGGGCCGGTAATGAAGAACATCAGGATGGTTGCCACCGCACCGATGGTCGCAAATATCTGCATCATGCGCTTTCTCAAATGAGAATAATCAGCAATAGCTCCCAGGATTGGAAGAAAGAACACCTGGAGCAAGACTGAGAGCGAAATGCAATACCCCATGAATGAATCGGGCGCAACGGGGATGCCGAAAAGATTAGCCAACAAAGGAGGATGAATGGCTCCGTTCCATTCCACGCTGTTCTTGATCAGGAAATCTGCTTTAGCCGCATCTGCTGCCAGGCTGGCAACATAAGGCGCCAGGAATACTGTTCCCACCGTGGTGCTAAAGGCGGAGTTTGCCCAATCATACATTGCCCATCCGAAAATTTCCCGTTTGTCGTTCGTCATTGCATTCTCTTGTGACATTTCTCCTCCATAGAGCTTTGAGTATCTACGTAGAAAACACATTGCGTTCAGGTGAGTTTCGACGCATTATAAGAGGAAAGTCGCTGAGAGTTTAAAATTGGTCGTTTTCGATCTGGCCGGCCTCCATTTTCACTTTTAGCAGTTATATAAAAATCCTTGACGTAGCTGGGTTTACTTCATATAATGTTTGGTCGCTGTCCTGCTAGGGTGAGGCAGGTGTAATTGTTTTAATCAGCAGCAGGCATAAGGTCAGGAGAGAAGCGAATGGCGTCAACTTTGCCCCGTAAGAATTATGCACGTATCCCAGTTAAGCTTGATCTTCCCAATTTAATAGATATTCAACTCGATTCATTTGAACGCCTCAAAAAAGAAGGTCTTGGCGACCTCTTTCACGAGGTATCACCGATTGAGTCTTATAACAAGGGGATGAAATTGTTCTTTCCCAGTCGCGGTCCCGAATCGAAGCTGTGGGGGCTGAAATACTGGTTCGGCGATCCAAAGCATTCAATTGAAGAATGCGTCGAGCGCGATCTGACATATTCAAGCCCGCTGTATGTTTCCGTATTGCTGGCCGGTCCCGACGTGCCCGAACCGATCAAGCAGGATATCTTCCTCGGCGATTTCCCTGAGATGACGGACAAAGGCACGTTCATTATTAATGGAACGGAACGCGTGGTCGTCTCACAGTTGATCCGCTCCCCGGGTGTGTACTTCGAAGCGCCTTCGGACCGTGCTACTGGCCGCCCGTTGGCCATGGCTAAACTCATTCCTGATCGCGGTGCATGGATGGAGTTTGAAACCCGCAAGAGCGATTATATTATTTTGAAATTTAACCGCAAGCGCACAGTGCCGATCACGGTCTTTTTGCGTGCATTAGCCGCGGTAAGCGATGAAATAAAAGATTCGCCGCTCAAAACCGGCAGCGACGAAGAGATCCTTTCTATTTTCCGGGATGTGGATACAAACCCGGATCGCATGTTTATGGCTTCCACACTTAAGCAGGAGCCAGAATGGGATCTTTCTGCGCATAAGACAATCGCTGAAGCGGCTCTCATTGAGTTCTTTCGTAAGATGCGTCCAGGTGATCCGGCCACACTGGAGAATGCCAAGCAGTTCCTGGAAGAGCAGTTGTTTGATCAGCGCCACTATGATCTTGAGCGCGTCGGTCGTTATAAATTAAATCAGAAGCTCGATCTGAATATTCCGATTCCTCATCGCACCATTACCAAGGGCGACATTATTCGCCTTGTACGTCGCATGATCCTCATTAATAACGGCATCGAACATGCCGATGATATTGATCACCTCGGCAACCGCCGTGTCAAGACGGTGGGTGAGTTGATCCAGAATAAACTCCGCATTGGCCTGCGCCGCATGGAACGCGTAATTAAAGAGCGTATGTCCATTCGCGACCAGGAGCAACTCTCGCCTGTGACGTTGGTCAACATTCGCCCGGTGGTCGCTGCATTGCGTGAATTCTTTGGTTCCAGCCAGCTAAGTCAATTTATGGATCAGACCAATCCGCTGGCCGAATTGCGCCATAAACGCACGTTGTCAGCTCTTGGTCCGGGTGGTTTACGCCGCGAGCGCGCAGGCTTTGATGTGCGTGATGTGCATCATTCGCATTATGGACGAATCTGCCCGATTGAAACACCTGAAGGTCCAAACATCGGCTTGATCGGACGCTTAGCTTCATTTGCTCGCGTCAATGAGTATGGCTTCATTGAAACGCCTTATCGTAAAGTTTATAAGACTTTGGCTGCCGATGATGAACGCTTGGCTGGACGAACACTGCGGGAAGCGGTGGTTGATCCAAAGTCTGAGGAAAAAATTGCCAAGTCTGGCGAGGAGATTGACGCCAAGTTGGCCAAACGTCTGGCGAGGATTGGCGAAGAGGTCCCCATCGTTCCGTTTGTCTCGGAACAAATAGATTATCTTTCCGCGGATGCAGAAGATAAGTTCGTTATTGCGCAGGCGAACGCGCCGCTGACGGAGACCAATGAGTTTGTTCGCGAGCGTATTTCCTGTCGTTATCATTCAGGTTTCCAATTCTCCACATCTGAAGTGGTGGATTATATGGATGTTGCGCCTCATCAAGTAGTGGGCATCAGCGCCGCGCTCATTCCGTTCCTTGAACATGATGATGCGAACCGGGCCTTGATGGGTTCGAACATGATGGCTCAGGCCGTGCCGTTGGTGCGTCCTGAAATTCCGTTGGTTTCAACGGGCATGGAACGCGCTGCCGCTCTTGACTCTGGTCAGGTAGTTGTGGCCGAGGAAAATGGCGAAGTTGTTTCGGTGACAGGCAGTAAGATCATTGTTAAAGAAAAGAAGGGTGGACTGCATACTTACCTGCTTCGTAAGTATCAGCGTTCCAACCAATCTACTTGTATTGACCAGCGTCCATCGGTTGTGAAGGGACAGGTGATTAAACGCGGGGACATTATTGCCGATTCCTCCTCGACTGAAAGCGGCCAGCTGGCCCTCGGCCAAAACGTAGTTGTGGCCTTCCTGTCATGGGAAGGTGGCAACTTCGAAGATGCCATCCTGCTGTCCGAGCGTCTCGTGCAGGAAGACCGCTTCACTTCTGTGCATATTGAAAAATATGAAGTTGAAGCACGCGATACGAAGCTCGGCCCTGAAGAAATAACCCGCGACATTCCGAATGTCGGTGAAGACGCGATCAAAGACCTCGACGAGAACGGGATCATTCGCATCGGCGCCGAAGTTGGCCCGAACGATATTCTCGTCGGCAAGATCACGCCGAAGGGTGAAAAAGAACTTACTCCTGAAGAACGTCTGTTGCGCGCCATCTTCGGTGAGAAATCGCGTGATGTGAAGGATACATCTCTGCGTATGCCTCATGGCGAGCGAGGCAAGGTTGTGGATGTGAAGGTCTTTACCCGCGAAGACAATGCTGATCTTTCTGCTGGTGTGGACATGATGGTGCGTGTTTCTGTGGCGCAACGCCGCAAGATTACGGCTGGCGACAAGATGGCAGGACGTCATGGAAATAAGGGCGTTGTGTCGAAGGTTGTTGCCGTTGAAGATATGCCGTTCCTTGAAGATGGAACGCCGGTCGACATCATCTTGAATCCGCTGGGTGTGCCAGGTCGTATGAACATCGGCCAGGTACTCGAAGTCCATCTCGGTTGGGCGGCCAAACGTCTCGGTTTCCGCGCGATGACGCCCGTTTTTGACGGTGCCAGCGAAGAGCAGATCGAGGCTGAGCTGGCGCGTGCCTGGATTGTTGACCAAGCCTGGAAAGAATCTGCGATTGCCGCCTGGGAATGGATCAAAGAGCAAGAGTATGAACCCGAGTCGATTCAAGATGATGATGAAGTGCGTCGCCTCTATCTTGAGTCGTGGCTTGGTAAGCGTAAGTATGATGTCTATAGCTTGAATGATGTAGATTATGCTCGTCATGCCGCGGCGAAAGAATGGTTGCGTGACCGCGGTTATGATCCGAAACTCATTTTAGGTCCGCTGGAAGAAGAAGCCGTACGTCGCGATCCCGAAGCGGATCAAACGACTGTAAGCGCCTGTCTGCGATTGTGGCTGGAAAGCCTCGGTTATACAAAGCGTGTTGCTCAAGCAAATCTTTACAGTGCTGCACAAGAAGCGATGCGTGAAACCGGCTCCCCAATGCCTGTGCTTGGAAAGCAAATATTGCGAGATGGCAAGACGGGACTTCCTTACGATCAGCCTGTCACTGTGGGTGTTATGACTATTCTCAAGTTGCATCACCTTGTCGAAGACAAGGTGCATGCACGCTCGACTGGTCCATACAGCCTCGTTACTCAACAGCCTCTTGGCGGTAAGGCGCAGTTTGGTGGTCAACGCTTCGGCGAAATGGAAGTATGGGCGCTGGAAGCATACGGTGCCGCCTATACTTTGCAGGAAATGCTTACGGTTAAATCGGATGATGTGCAAGGCCGTGTCAATACTTACGAAGCCATCGTCAAGGGGGAGCAAATCGAAGAGCCGAGTATCCCTGCTTCGTTCCGTGTTTTGGTCAAGGAGTTGCAATCGCTTGGTCTTGCAGTCGAAGCGATCAACGAAGGTGGGGACGTGGTCAAGTTTGGCAAGGATGAAGAAAAGACTCATCCGCCAAAGATGGGCACGGGTCTGATGGAATTGGGCGAAGGTGGCAGCGCGCATCCTGTACGTTCAAAGAAATAGTGCCCATTTATTCTTGACTTGCGGATAACCGCATGTTAGAATAACCCGCCGTTGCCTGAGAAAGACGGGCGGCATTAACTCCCGCCCAACAACGCCCAATGGCAACTACAAATGAGGCCATCATTGTTGTATCTGATGGTCTCATTTCTTGCGAATAGTCTTTGTGAAAGAATTTGTAATCGGAGGCGAACGTGCCGACAGTCAATCAAATGGTCCGCAAGGGCCGAAAGAATAAAAAATCAAAGAGCAAGGCCCCTGCGTTGCAGTTCACGCTGAACAGTCACAAGCAACGTCGTGTACGCCAGGACAAGGGCGCGCCGCAAAAGCGCGGCGTTTGTACCGTTGTCCGAACCATGACTCCCAAAAAGCCGAACTCGGCGTTACGCAAGATTGCCCGTGTCCGTCTGACCAATGGCATCGAAGTCACAGCGTACATTCCTGGTGAAGGCCATCAGTTGCAGGAGCACTCTGTGGTGCTTGTGCGTGGTGGTCGTGTAAAAGACCTGCCGGGCGTTCGCTATCATATTGTGCGCGGCTCGCTGGATACGACCGGTGTTGCCAATCGTAAGCAGAGCCGTTCGAAGTATGGCGCGAAGCGCCCCAAGTAATTTGACGGAGATCAAGCATGAGACGTGGAAGTCCTGAACGGCGGCCTGTTCCGCCAGACATGCGCTATAACAGCGTGAACGTTCAAACTATGGTTCAACACGTAATGAAGAGCGGTAAGAAAAGCACGGCTGTGCACGTGATTTACGATGCCATGGATTTGATCAAAGAGCGGACCCAGAAGAATCCTATGGAAGTCTTCGATGCGGCGCTTAAGAACGTTTCTCCAGCGATGGAAGTCCGCCCGCGACGTGTGGGTGGTGCTACTTATCAAGTACCAATGGAAGTGGCCACAGACCGTCGTCTGACCCTGGCGCTTCGTTGGATCCTGAGCGCGGCGACCGAGCGCGGCGGGAAATCCTTCGCTGACAAGCTCGCTTCAGAATTGATTGATGCGTCCAACGAGACAGGCGCGGCGATTCGTAAGCGCGATGAAACTCATAAAATGGCTGAGGCCAATAGAGCCTTCTCTCATTACCGCCTCTAATCGTACGAGGAAAATTTTAATAGATAGGTAGATTGGCAAGAATGGCACGCGAATATCCGCTGGACAAATATCGAAATATCGGGATCATTGCCCACATTGACGCCGGAAAGACGACAACTACCGAGCGTATTTTGTTCTATACCGGGAAGACTCACCGTATTGGTTCGGTGGACGACGGCACAACCGTCACTGACTGGATGGAACAGGAACGCGAGCGCGGTATTACGATCGTTTCAGCGGCTATTTCTGCTGAGTGGAAGGGCTATCAGATCAACGTTATTGATACGCCTGGTCACATTGACTTTACCGCCGAAGTTCAGCGCTCCCTGCGCGTTCTTGACGGCGGTGTGGTTGTCTTTGATGCAGTTCAAGGCGTGGAGCCTCAGAGCGAAACCGTCTGGAGACAGGCGGACCGCTATGGGGTCCCGCGCATTTGTTTCGTTAATAAGATGGATCGTATCGGCGCCTCGTTTGAGCGCACCATCCAAACGATCATTGACCGCCTGGGAGCAAATCCCATCGCGATGCAATTGCCGATTGGCAGCGAATCTACATTCAAGGGTGTGATTGACCTCCTTGAAATGAATGCTGTTGTGTACGAAGATGATCTTGGCAAAGATCCAAAGATCGTTGAGATTCCCGCAGATTTGAAGAGCGCGGCTGAAGAAGCTCGCCATAATATGATCGAGAAAATTGCAGAGCTTGACGATGCACTAACAGTCAAGTATCTCGAAGTTGCTTCGATTAGTAATGCTGAACTTAAAGCGGCGCTTCGCAAAGCTGTGGTTGCAAATAAGGCCTATCCCATTTTCTGTGGATCATCCCTCAAAAACAAGGGCGTACAGGTTTTGCTGGATGCCGTCATTGATTATCTGCCTTCCCCGTTAGACATTCCTTCAGTCAAAGGCTCAGAGCCGGGCAGTGAAGAACTCACCATTGAGTTGCCCACCCAGGATGATGCGCCTCTAAGTGCTTTGGTCTTTAAGATCGTGACCGATCCTTACGTTGGACGTTTGGCTTATTTCCGCGTTTATTCCGGCGTCGTTTCGCAAGGTCAGATGCTTAATAATTCGACCAAGGGCAAGCGTGAACGTATCGGACGTTTGATCCGTATGCACGCCGACCGCCGTGAGGATATTACCGAGGTTCGTTCCGGGGACATTGGAGCGGCGCTGGGTTTCAAGGAAACTTTTACCGGCGATACGCTTTGTGATAATAAAATTTTGGTGCTCGAAAATATTACCTTCCCCGAGCCTGTTATCTCTATTGCAATTGAGCCGAAGAGCAGCGCCGATCAGGAAAAGATGGGCGAAGCGCTTCGAAAACTTTCTGAAGAAGATCCGACTTTTCGCGTCCGCTCGGATGAGAACACCGGCCAAACCATTATCTCAGGTATGGGTGAGTTGCATCTCGATATTCTCGTTGATCGTATGTTGCGCGAATTCCGCGTACAGGCCAATGTCGGTGCGCCGCGTGTTGCATATCGCGAGTCGATTACCAGAGCCGTGCCGGAGATTAATTATCGCTATGCCAAGCAATCTGGCGGCCGCGGTATGTACGGCCATGTTGTTATTTCAATGGAGCCAGGTGTGCGCGGCTCCGGCGTATTATTTGAAGATAAAGTTCGCGGCGGCACAGTTCCGCGCGAATATATCCCCGCCGTTGAAAAGGGTATTAAGGAAGCCGCAGAAAGCGGTGTCCTGGCCGGTTATCCTGTTGTTGATTTGAAAGTTACCCTCTTCGATGGTTCGTATCACGAGGTTGACTCTAATGAAATGGCTTTTAAAATGGCTGCTTCCATGGCATTCAAAGAAGGTTTCCATAAAGGCGGGCCTATCCTGCTCGAGCCAATGATGAAAGTTGAAGTGGTGGTGCCGGAAGAGTTTCTTGGTGATGTAATGGGCCAATTGAATAGCCGCCGCGGCAGTATTCAAGGCATGGATGTCCGCCCTGGTAATGCCCAGGCCATTCGCGGCTTGGTGCCGCTTGGACAGATGTTCGGGTATGCAACCCAACTTCGCTCGGCCACGCAGGGCCGCGGTGTCTTCAGTATGGAATTTGACCACTATGCGCCAGTACCGCAGTCGGTGGCAGAAGAAATTCTTAAAGCATAACCGTTTTCTTTTTTTTCATAATAAGGAGTTCATTATGGCGAAGCAGAAATTTGAGCGAAACAAACCGCATCTGAATGTCGGGACGATGGGGCATATTGACCATGGCAAGACGACCCTGACGGCGGCCATCACGAAGGTGTCGCAACTGCTGGGCAAGGCCGAATTCAAGGCATATGATCAGATCGACAACGCGCCGGAAGAAAAAGCGCGCGGCATCACGATCAACATTGCGCACGTGGAATACGAGACGGACAAACGCCATTATGCCCACGTGGACATGCCCGGTCACCGCGACTACATCAAGAACATGATTACGGGTGCGGCGCAGGTGGATGGTGCCATCCTGGTGGTGGCGGCTCCGGATGGACCGATGCCGCAGACGCGCGAACACGTTCTGCTGGCTCGTCAGGTGGAAGTGCCAAGCATCGTGGTGTACTTGAACAAAGTGGACATGATGGACGATCCGGAACTGCTGGAATTGGTGGAGTTGGAACTGCGCGAACTGTTGACCAGCTACGGCTTCCCGGGCGACACGACCCCGATCGTGCGCGGCAGCGCCAAGCAGGCGCTGGACAGCACCTCGAAGGATCCGAATGCGCCGGAGTATGCCTCGATCCGCGAATTACTGCGGGTGGTGGATGAGTATATTCCGGAGCCGAAGCGCGAGACGGACAAGCCGTTCATGATGGCGGTGGAAGACGTGTTCTCGATCAAGGGGCGCGGGACGGTGGTGACGGGACGCATGGATCGTGGCAAGGTGAAGATTGGCGATCCAGTGGAGATCATCGGCTTGCGCGAGACGCGGGCTTCGGTGGTAACGGGCGTGGAGATGTTCCACAAGCAGTTGGACGAAGGCATAGCTGGAGACAACCTGGGCTTGCTGTTGCGCGGCATTGAGCGCACGGATATCGAGCGTGGGCAGGTGTTAGCCAAGCCGGGTTCGATCACACCGCACAAGAAGTTCCTGGCGCAGGTATATGTGTTGAAGAAGGAAGAGGGTGGGCGGCACAAGGCGTTCTTCAGTGGCTATCGACCGCAGTTCTACATCCGCACGATGGATGTGACTGGGAACATCACGCTGCCGGAAGGTGTGGAGATGGTGATGCCGGGGGATGATGTAAACCTGACGGTGGAGTTGATCGTGCCTGTGGCGTTGGAGCAGGGTTCGAAGTTCGCCATCCGCGAAGGCGGTTTGACCGTCGGTGCGGGTGTCATCACCAAAATCATCGAGTAGGCCTAAACATGACAAAACAAAAAATACGTATCCGCCTTAAGGCTTACGATCATCGTGTTCTCGACCAGTCCGCCAAGCGGATTGTCGAAACTGCTGAGCGCTCCGGCGCACATGTAGTTGGCCCCGTACCCTTGCCAACCAAGATAGAACGCTTTACAATACGGCGCTCTGCATTCATTGATAAAGACTCGCATGAGCACTTTGAAATCCGCACACATAATCGTCTGATCGATGTTCTTGATCCTGACTCCAAGACGATTGACATGTTGATGCGTTTGAACCTGCCTGCGGGCGTGGACATTGAAATCAAGATCTAAATAGTGAATCACGGGCGGGGAGGAGATTTCCTCCCACCCAGAAATTCGACAGCGCAAGAACGATCCTGTGCGTGGCTGACAAATACCGAAAGCCCCGCCAAATTGTTTGACTGCGTTGCCAGGAGATGATGCAGACCAAGCCCGGTCTGACAGTCTCGCAAAACTTTTGAAGGAGAAAAATCGATCATGTTAAAAGGGCTGATTGGCAAGAAGATCGGCATGACCCAGATCTTCGATGAACAAGGCGTCGCGTATCCTGTGACGCTCATCGAAGCTGGGCCATGTTTCGTTACCCAGATTCGCAAACCGGAGAAGGAAGGTTACTCCGCCGTGCAACTGGGCTTTGCTGAGGTACATCCCAAGCGTCTCACCAACGGTGAGTTGGGACACCTTAACGCCAGCAAGATTCCCCCTCTAAAATTCCTGCGTGAATTCCGAACCAAAACTCCAGAGTTGAACATCGGCGATAAAGTAACCGTTGATGTCTTTGCCATTGGCGAACGCGTGGATGTGGTCGGCGTAAGCAAAGGCAAGGGATTTGCAGGCGTTGTAAAGCGTCACCACTTCCATGGAATGGACGCCACGCACGGGACCTCGGACCGGGAACGCGCACCAGGCTCGAACGGCTCTGGTACCACTCCAGGCCGCGTCTATCGCGGTTCACGCCGCGCCGGTCACATGGGTTCTGATCGTGTTACCGCACAAAACCTAAAGGTCGTGATGGTGGATGCAGAACGCAACTTGATTGGTCTGTATGGCGCTGTACCGGGCGGCAAAGGCAGTCTCGTCATGCTGAAAGAAACGCGCAAGCAATAGGCGCTGAGGAAACAGGAAGAATAGCCATGAAAGTAGACGTTCTTAACATGAAGGGTGAGAAGATCAAGCAGGTGGAATTACCCGCCTCGATCTTTGAAGCCAAAGTGAATATTGACCTGATGCATCAGGCCTATCAGCGCCAGATGGCAAATGCGCGTCTCGGTACTCACCAGACCAAAACGCGTGGTGAGGTCGCCGGTGGTGGCCGTAAGCCGTATAAGCAAAAAGGTACCGGCCGCGCCCGCCAGGGGTCCACGATCTCTGCGCAATGGGTCGGCGGTGGTCGTATCCATACGCCGCATCCTCGCAAGTATACGCAGGCCATGCCAAAGAAAATGCGTCTGGCCGCGTTACGCTCTGCGCTTTCCGCCAAGGCTGCTGATGCAGGTATTGTTGTTGTAGATGACATCCAACTTGACGATGCAAAGACCAAGATGATGGCAGCCGTGCTGAACGGTTGGGTGGGCGATGCAAGCGCATTGGTGCTCATGCCGGTTAACGATGCTTCGTATGAGAATGTGACGCGCATTGCCAGCAATCTCCCCGACACAAAAATCCTGCTGGCTTCATATCTTAATGTGCGCGACCTGCTCGGCTACGATAAGGTCGTTCTGCCGCTCAAGACGCTTGATGTTTTGTCGGCGCATTTGGGCAAGGAGTAAACCATGGCGACGATTTATGATGTGCTTCGCCGTCCGCTGGTGACTGAAAAATCCAGCTATCAATCGAGCAAGCTTGGCCAGTATTCGTTCGAGGTTGTCGAAAGCGCAACCCGCACCATGGTCAAGGATGCCGTTGAAACCATGTTCGATGTAACAGTCGAACGTGTAAATATCATTAACGTTCCGGCCAAACGAGGCCGCCGTTCCAAGTCTCGCCGTCTGCTGGTTCGGAACCCGAGCTATAAGAAGGCAATTGTGACTTTGGCCGAGGGACAAACCCTCGAGATCTTCGGAGGGGTTCAATAATGGCCGTCAAGAAATATAAGCCCACAACTCCCGGTCAGCGCGGGATGACAGGCTACACTTTTGAAGAAATTACCAAGTCCGCGCCTGAGCGTGCGTTAACCGTTTCGTTCGGACGTCATGGCGGCCGCAATGCGAATGGCCGCGTCACTGTGCGCCATCAAGGCGGCGGGCACCGTCGTTTGGTGCGCGTGATCGATTTCAAACGCGAAAAGCATGACATCCCTGCCAGGGTTGCCGCGATTGAATACGATCCGAACCGCACGGCTCGTCTGGCTCTGTTAAATTATGCAGATGGCGAGAAGCGCTACATCATCGCACCGTTGGACCTGAAAGTGGGCGACACGCTCATGTCCGGTCCGAACGTTGAAATCCGTCCCGGTAACTGCCTGCCAATCGCGAATATTCCGGTTGGTACCCAGATCCATAATATTGAGTTGAAGTCAGGCCGCGGTGGGCAGATTGTCCGCTCGGCAGGTGGCTCGGCCCAGCTTCTTGGCAAGGAAGGCGATTTCGCGCAAGTCCGCCTGCCGTCCGGTGAGGTGCGTTTGATCCACCAGGTTTGTTACGCTACGATTGGCACGGTCGGCAATCTCGACCACAGCAACATCAAGTTGGGCAAGGCGGGCCGCAATCGCCATCTGGGCGTTCGCCCCGGGGTGCGTGGTTCTGCCATGAGCCCGCGCGATCATCCGCATGGTGGTGGTGAAGGGCGTCAGCCTATCGGTCTTCCCGGGCCGAAGAGTCCGTGGGGCAAGCCAACGCTGGGTTACAAGACCCGTCGCAATAAGAAGAGCGACCAGTATATTGTGCGCCGCCGTAGTAAGACCAATCGTTAGGCGCTGATAGGTAAGAGGTAACTTATGTCTCGTTCCCTTAAGAAGGGCCCTTACATTGAGCCGAAACTGCTCAAACGTATTGAGGCAATGAATCAAAAAGGTGAGAAGAAAGTCATTCGCACCTGGAGCCGCGCCAGCGTAATCTTCCCGCAAATGGTCGGACACACAATTGCCGTTCACGATGGACGCCGTCATGTACCGATCTATATTACGGAAAATATGGTGGGGCACCGCCTCGGCGAGTTCGCCCCGACCCGCACCTTCCGCGGACACATGTCGGCGGCGGCCGCGGCTGAGAAGGCTACTCCAGCCCCGGCACCTGCGGCAGGAGGAGCTAAGCAATGACGCACGATATTCGCGCTGAACTTCGCTTTTTGCCTCAGTCTGCCCAGAAGGTTCGTCTGGTGATCGATACCGTGCGCGGCATGGACGCCAACACCGCGCTCGAAAATCTGCGCTTTGTCAACAAGGGCGCCGGTGAGCCTGTTTTGAAACTCATCAAGTCTGCCGTGTCGAATGCGGAAGAAAACTTCGGCGTCAGCCGTGATGACCTGTATGTCGCGCAGATCTTTGCCAACGAAGCGCCCACTCGCAAGTGGCGACGCTTTGGGGCGCGCGGCCGTTTCAAACCGGTTTTACGCCGCCAGTCGCATATCACCGTCGTCCTGCGCGAGCGCGGGTCATAGGAAAGGACTGAGAAATTTATGGGCCGCAAAGTACATCCAATTGGTATGCGTCTTGGGATTAACCAGCCTTGGCAAGGCCGCTGGTTCGCCGAAGGCAAAACTTATCGCGAGCAATTACACCAGGATTTCGCCATTCGGTACTTGTTGCAGGGTGGCACGTCCAAAGGCGGCACGGCGAAAAACAATCGTGTGCTTGAATTACGCAAGGAACTGCCTGAGATGGTTTTGAAGGGCAAGGCAGGTGTTTCTCGTATTGATGTGGAGCGTTTCCCTGGCAAGATCCGTATTGCCATTCACACTGCAAAGCCCGGAATTTTGATTGGGCGCAAGGGCGAAGGCGTGAAGAAAATTCGCTCTGCTCTTGAGGCTTTGGTTGGCAAGAAGATTGATCTTGATATCAAAGAGATCAGCTCACCAGATACCGATGCAATGCTGGTTGCCAAGAATGTGGCGGACCAGTTGGAGCGCCGTATTGCTTATCGCCGCGCCATGAAGCGCGCCATTCAACAGGCCATTCGTCAGGGCGCCAAGGGCATCAAGATCATGGTGGGTGGACGTTTGGGCGGCGCGGAAATGTCGCGCGATGTTTGGCTGCGCGAAGGCCGTGTGCCTCTTCAGACTCTGCGCGCCAACATTGATTTCGCCAAGACCGAAGCGGCGACTACTTATGGTCAGATCGGTGTAAAGGTCTGGATTTATAAAGGCGAAGTGGTGCCGGAAGTAGAAGAAAAAACTGAGACGACGGAAGGCGTGTACGTCAGCCAGTAACGCTGTCGTCCTGGAATGAGGTTATTGCTATGTTGATGCCAAAACGTGTTAAATGGCGAAAGCAAATGCGCGGTCGCATGAAGGGTAAAGCCCTGCGAGGCGCGGAAGTCTCGTTCGGTGAGTTTGGCCTGATGGCGCTCGAACCGGCCTGGATCACCGCCCGTCAGATTGAAGCCGCCCGCCGCGTGATCGTCCGTGAAATGAAACGCCGCGGCAAGGTCTGGATCCGCATTTTCCCGGCCAAGGCGTACACCCATCGTCCGCCCGAGACCCGCATGGGTTCCGGTAAAGGCGGCGTGGAATATTATGTTGCAGTCGTGAAGCCGGGCCGCATTATGTTTGAAGTCGCGGGTCTGCCGGCCGATCAGGCGATTGCCGCCTTGAAAGGCGCACAGTACAAGTTCCCGATCAAGACCAAAGTTGTGAGCAGTCACGAGGCAGGAGAGTAAGAGATGAAGGCCGAAGAAATTCGCAAGATGTCGGCGGAAGAAATCCGCTCAAAACTCTCGGATACGCGCGAGGAAATAATGAAACTGCGCTTCCAGCAGGTAAGCGGCCAATTGACCGACACCAGCCGCCTGCGCTTCCTGCGCCGCGATGTTGCCCGCATGGAGACACTTCTCAATCAGTCTCTGGTCGCGGCCGCCAAGGAAGGTAAGTAATGAATAATCGTCGTCGAATCGTTGGTAAGGTCACCAGCAACAAAATGACCAAGACGGTTGTGGTGGAGATCGTCCGCAAGTTCCGCCATCCGCTTTATAAGAAGGTCGTTTATTCCAGCAAGCGCGTCAAGGCGCATGACGAGATCGGTTGTCAGGTTGGGGACCAGGTTCAGATTGTAGAATCCGCTCCGATGTCCCGCGATAAGCGCTGGGTTGTCGAGTCTGTCATCAAGCGTGAGATCCGCATTGCGGATGCAGGCGTCGAATCCGTTGCCGCCGCGGATGTTGCCGAAGTTGTGGCCGACAAGAAATCAGGAGAGGAATCATGATCCAACATGAATCTCGAATGAAAGTCGCCGACAATAGCGGCGCGCGCGAATTGCTTGTCATCCATGTGATGGGCGGCTCGACTCGCAGATACGGTCACATTGGGGACGTGGTGGTGGCTACCGTTAAATCGGCCGCTCCTCAGGGCGCGGTTAAGAAGGGCGAAGTTGTTCACGCCGTTATCGTCCGCATGACGAAGGAATGGCGCCGTGAAGACGGCTCATACATCCGTTTTGATGATAATGCCGCCGTCATTTTGGACACCGATGGTCAGAATCCCAGAGGCACGCGTATTTTTGGACCAGTAGCTCGTGAACTGCGCGATAAGCAATTCATGAAGATCGTATCGCTGGCACCTGAAGTGCTTTAGGCGGACGCAGGAGTAATGGTATGAAAGTAAAGATCCGTAAAGGCGATACCGTCGAAGTAATCAGTGGCCGCCTCGAAGACAAAGGCAAACGTGGCGAGGTCATCAATGTGATGACCGATAATGACCGCGTAGTGGTGACGGGCGTGAATATCCGCACCAAGCACCAGAAGCAGCAACAATTGCAAAATGGCCGCCAGATGAATCCGGGCCGCATTCAATTCGAAGCCACGATCCACATTTCGAATGTGATGCTGGTCTGCCCGAAATGCGGTGAAGCCGTACGCGTTGGTATTCAGCGCGATGAAATTGGCGCACACCGTGTTTGCAAAAGTTGTCAGCAGCTGATTGATTAGGCCGTGGAGCATCATGATGAATAATATGCAAGAACGTTATCAAAAAGAGATTGCTCCAGCCCTGTTCAAGGCGTTCGGTTTCAAGAACGTTATGCAGATTCCGCACATCGAGAAGGTTGTGGTTAACATTGGCTTGGGAGAGGCGCTGGATAACCCCAAGGCGCTCGAATCCGCCGTGGCAGACTTGACGCAGATTACCGGTCAAAAACCTGTGCTCACAAAAGCGAAGAAGGATATCTCCAACTTCAAGCTGCGTGCAGGCCGTCTGATCGGCACCAAAGTTACCCTGCGCGGCGAACGTATGTGGTCGTTCCTTGACCGTTTGTTGAATATTGCCCTGCCGCGCGTGCGCGACTTCCGCGGTGTTTCGACAAATGCTTTCGATGGACGCGGGAACTATACGCTGGGTATTAAAGATCAACTGGTGTTCCCGGAGATCGAGTACGACAAAATTGACAAATTGCGCGGCATGGAGATCACAATCGTGACATCTGCCAAAACTGACGAGCAGGCGCGAGCCCTTTTGCAATTGCTTGGAATGCCGTTCAGCAAGAAGGAAGCATAATATGGCGAAGAAATGCATGCAATTTCGTGAGCTCCGTCGGCGTAATGCCGTTCAGGTGCGCAACCGTTGTCAGCGCTGCGGACGCCCGCGCGGCTATATTCGCCGCTTCGGTCTATGCCGCATCTGCTTCCGTGAACAGGCGTTGCAGGGCAAGATCCCGGGCGTCGTGAAGGCGTCCTGGTAGGCGGAGGTAGATCATGGTTAATGATCCGATTGCTGATATGTTGACTCGCGTCCGCAACGCTGTGATGACTGGACAAGCACAGGTTGCGATGCCAAATTCCAAGATCAAGGTTGAGATAGCCAAGATCTTGAAGGATGAAGGATTCCTCGAAAACTTCGAGGTTGCGGATGGCGAAAAAGTGGAGCAGAAAGTGCTTCGCATCAAGATCAAATACGTCGGTGAGCGCCGCGAACGCCGCCCCGTTTTGAGCGGAATCGAGCGTGTAAGCACGCCCGGCCGCCGCATCTATACCAAGAAGATGGAAATCCCCTGGGTTCTCTCTGGACTTGGCGTTGCCATACTTTCCACACCCAAAGGTGTGATGACTGGCGCACGCGCCCGCCAATTGGGTGTCGGCGGCGAGATCCTCTGCAAAGTTTGGTAAAGGTAGGAGGTAAAAGTGTCTCGCATTGGTCGTATGCCGGTTGAAATTCCGGGTGGCGTGCAGGTGGAAGTCAAGGGTTTGAACGTCCGCGTGAAAGGGCCGAAGGGCGAACTTCAGCGCACATTTTCCAATATTATTGGAATTGCGATGGAGAACAACCAACTGGTCATCACGCGCAACTCTGATGAACCCTCCGAACGCGCTTTACACGGTACTACACGCGCTGTGCTTGCCAATATGGTGCATGGCGTGAGCAAGGGCTTCGAAGTTGTTCTCGAAGTGGAAGGCGTTGGTTATCGCGCCGAAATGGAAGGCAAGAATCTGGCCTTATACGTCGGGTACTCGCACCCGGTCAAAGTTGAACCCTCGGCCGGAATTTCATTCGAAACAGATGCGAAGACCCGTCAGATCAAAGTGATAGGCTTCGATAAAGAGCTGGTCGGTCAGACCGCGGCTGATATTCGCAATGTGCGCCCGCCTGAACCGTATCATGGCAAGGGTCTGCGTTACCTGGGCGAACACATTCGCCGCAAAGCTGGCAAGGCCGGGAAAGGAGCCAAGTAAGTCATGGCTGTCAATAATCGTACTGAAGCTCGTGTTCGCCGCCACAAGCGCGTACGCAAGAATCTCTCCGGGAGCGCTCAACGCCCGCGTCTGGCAATCTTCCGCAGTGTAACGGACATCTATGCCCAGGTCATTGACGATGCGGCGGGGCATACCCTCGTTTCCGCTTCTTCAATTGACAAGGAACTGCGCGAAAAAGTGAAGGGCCTTAAGAAATCCGAACAGGCGAAACTGGTCGGGCAAACCGTGGCGGAGCGCGCCAAGAGCAAAGGTATATCAGCGGTCGTTTTTGACCGCGGCGGCTTCAAATATATGGGACGCGTCAAGGCGCTCGCTGACGGCGCGCGCGATGGCGGCCTGCAGTTCTAGGTCTGAGTGGAGTTTGATATGGCAGAAGTTGAAAAAGCTGGAAAGCAAGAACAATACGAACAGCAGGACGCATTCGAAGAGCGCGTGATCGAGATCGCCCGCGTCGCGAAAGTGGTCAAGGGCGGTCGTCGTTTCCGCTTCCGTGTCACCGTTGTAGTGGGTGATCGTAAAGGTATGATTGGCATGGGCAATGGCAAGGCCAACGCTGTACCGGATGCGATGCGTAAGGCCTCCGAGCGGGCGCGCAAGAATTTGCGCCCGGTCAATCTGGCCGGGACAACCATCCCGCACGAATCTCTCGGAAGAGTAGGCGGGGCGCGTGTTTTCCTGAAGCCTGCCTCGCCTGGAACGGGCGTGATCGCGGCGGGTGGTGTGCGCGCCGTGCTCGAAGTGGCGGGTGTGCGCGACATCCTGACCAAGTCCATGGGTTCGGCTAATGTATTGAACGTAGTGATGGCGACATTCGCAGCCTTGGATGGATTGAAGTCCGTTCAGCAGGAAGCGACTCGACGCGGCAAGAAGGTTGAAGAGCTGTTGCCGTTCTGGGAGCGGAGGAAGCAACATGCCTAAGAAAGAAACTTCTGACAAGACTCTGCGCGTGACACTGGTCCGCAGTGGGATTGGTTTTACCAAAGATCAAAAGGCCACCGTGAAAGCGCTCGGCTTGCACCGTTTGCATCAAACTGTCGAACACAAGGATACTCCTGCCTTGCGCGGGATGTTAACCAAAGTCATTCATCTTTTGAAGATCGAAGAGTAGGTTGAGATGAAATTAAACGATCTTGTGCCTAATGAGGGCTCCAAAAAGAATCGCAAACGCGTAGGACGCGGTATTTCCGCTGGGCAGGGTAAAACTGCCGGACGTGGTACCAAGGGTGCAGGCGCTCGCTCCGGCGAGGGCGGACGTTTGTATCGCCAGGGCGGCAACCTGCCGTTCTATCGCCGCTTGCCATTCATGCGTGGTGAAGGTTTCACCCCGCCGAATCAGATGACGTTCAACGAAGTCAACCTCGATCAGTTGGCCGAGACTTTTAAGTCCGGAGCCGATGTGAATCTGGAAACGCTTCAAGCGGCGCATTTGATCCGAGATCCGCGCAACCAGGTCAAAGTCCTGGGACGAGGCGAGATTAAAGTCGCGCTTAAGGTGAAGGTTCATCGAATTAGCGCCGGCGCCAAGTCGAAGATCGAAGCGGCTGGCGGTTCTGTCGAAGTGATCGAGTAGTCGGGTCCAAGGAGATTTCCAATGAAATCGTGGTTTTCGGGTTGGCGCTTTATATGGAAGTCGGAAGATATCCGTCGCAAGCTGCTGGTCACCCTGGGGTTGTTGGTGATTTATCGCCTGGCTGCCAACGTGGTTGCGCCAGGCGTGGATCATGCGACCTTGACTGCCTTCCGCAATGGCGGAACAGCCTCAGGCGGGTTCCTCAGTTTTCTTGACCTGCTTTCGGGAGGCACGGTTTCCAACTTTTCCCTGCTTTCGATGGGTGTGTATCCTTACATTACTGCCCAAATCATTTTACAGTTGCTGATCCCGATCATCCCTGCGCTTCAGCGCCGCATGCAGGAAGATCCGCGAGAGGGGCGCCAGTGGATGGAGCGTTGGACATATTATCTGGCTTTGCCGATGGCTGCGCTTTCTGCGATCGGTCAGATCAACATTTTCAATTCCCTTTCGGTTCAGGCGTTGGGTAAACAAATCCTTCCATTCGGGTTTTCCGGAGATCTCCTGCTTCCGTCTGTGACTGTTCTTATGGCAATGACCGCCGGAACGATGTTTGCCATCTGGCTGGGTGAGTTGATCTCTGAATACGGCATTCGTGGTCAAGGTCTTTCGTTGGTTATCTTTGCTGGGATCGTGGCGCGTATGCCCGCCAATTTGGCTTCCTTATTGGCTGACCCGGCAACTTTCTGGTTCATGCTGATTTTCACCATTGTCGTGATCGTGGCGGTTATCTTTGCTATTGTCTATGTTCAGCAGGGACGCCGTAATGTTCCGGTTATGTATCCGGGCCGACGCATGGGAAGCCGTATGTCCATGCCGGTTAAGGGTACCCTCCCGCTGATGGTTAACCTGGCGGGCATGATCCCATTGATCTTTGCCAGTGCTCTTCTGCAATTCCCAGCCATCATTGCCAGTTACTTCACCAGTTCAACCACTGCATGGGTGAAGTCCTTTGCACTCTCAGTTCAGAGTACGCTGGGCGGTACCGGCACCAACAACTGGGTTTACTGGCTGTTGTATTTCCTGATGGTTGTCTCGTTTACCTTCTTCTACACATCCGTTCTGTTTGAACAACAGAATTATGGCGATAACTTGAAGAAGGTTGGCGCGCAGATTCCCGGCGTACATCCCGGCGAAGCCACCCAGAAGTACCTCAATAAAGTTCAGCAGCGTATTACGTTACCGGGAGCGCTCTTTCTCGGCTTGGTTGCTGCATTGCCATTCTTTCTGAGCCGCTTGTTGTCCCTGTTCAATGTTGGACAAGCCACCTCTTCAGGTTTGTTCCTTGTCTCTTCGGCGGGATTGTTGATCGTGGTTGGTGTTGTGCGCGACATCTTCCTTAACATCGAAGCCGAGTTGAAACTTCACGGCTATCAGGAATCACTTCTCGTTCGATAATAAAATCAGGAGCGAAGATGGCGCCCTACATCGTTCTGCTCGGCCCTCCCGGCGTTGGTAAAGGCACACAGGCTAATATTTTGGCTGAGAAAACCGGACTGGCTCACATTTCATCTGGAGACCTGTTCCGAGAGAACATTAAGAATGAAACGGATCTGGGAAAACTCGCCAAATCTTTTATTGATAAGGGCGAGTTGGTTCCTGACGATGTGACTATCGCCATGATCAAGGAGCGCCTCGCTCGCCCAGACTGTAAAGCGGGCGCCATTTTAGATGGCTTTCCCCGCACCCCGGTCCAAGCTGTTGCTTTGCAGAAGATGTTGGCCAATTTCAAAGGCGATGTGGATGTTGTCCCTTTTATCACCGCCGCGCCGGAAATCCTGATCGAGCGCCTAAGCGGCCGTTGGACATGTCCACAGGGACATACCTATCATCAAAAGTTTAATCCGCCCGCAGTTGCCGGTAAATGTGATATAGACGGTTCCGAACTCTATCAACGCGATGACGATAAGGTCGAAACGGTTGCTCGACGTATCAAGGTCTATCTTGAGCAGACAATGCCGCTGGTTGAATATTATCGCTCGCAAAAAAAATTAGTTGAAATTGATGGCACACAACCGATCAAGTTTGTCACGGATGCGTTGCTGTCCGAGATCAAAAAGTAATCAATTATGAATTTTGGACGCCAGGTAAATGTCAAGACCACTGAAGAAATCCAGACTATGCGCGCCTCGGGGCGCATCAATGCTGAAATCCTGGCGACCGTTAAAAATTTGATACAGCCCGGTGTTTCAACAGCTGACCTCAACGCGGCTGCTGAGGAAGTGCTGAAGAAACACGGATGTTATTCGCCTTTCAAAGGATACAGTAAGCCGCCGTTCCCAGCCTCGATCTGTACCAGCGTTAATGAGGAAATGGTCCACGGCATTCCCAGCAGGAAACGCATTCTGCGCGAGGGAGACATCGTCTCTGTAGATAGCGGTACGGTGTTCCAGGGCTTTGTATCTGACTCGGCCTTTACGGCCGGGGTAGGTGAGATTTCCGCGGAGGCCAAGCGCCTTCTCGAAATCACTGAAGGCGCGCTGTACGCAGCAATCGATAAGATGCGCGTCGGCAACCGCACGGGCGATATCTCGGCGGCGATACAAGATTATGTAGAGAGTCGTGGCCTTCACGTTACACGTGAATATACCAGCCACGGCGTCGGACGGCAGATGCATGAAGGACCGATGGTTCCGAACTTCGGTTCCGCGGGAACCGGGTTGCCTCTTCGTCCGAGAATGACCATTGCAATTGAACCGATGGTTTTGATCGGGACGCATGAAACCCGCGTCCTGCGTGACCAGTGGACGGTAATCTCGGCAGATAAGTCATTGACGGCTCACTTTGAGCATTCAGTGGCCGTCACCGAAGGAGACCCCCTTATCCTGACTGTCCCATGATGATTTTTCTGGAGATACTGTTTTCACTGGACGGAACAAGCAACAACCTGTATAATACTGCGTCTTTGGTTGCACCAGTAAGTAAGGAGTAGTTATCATGAAAGTATCACCTTCGGTTCGCAAGCGATGTGCCAAGTGCCGAGTTGTTCGGCGCAAGGGGATGGTCTATATCATTTGCGAAAATCCAAAACATAAACAGCGACAGGGTTAGCATCAGCTATGGCGAGAATTGAAGGCGTTGACCTGCCCCGCAATAAGCGGGCTGAAGTGGGCTTGACCTATTTGTTTGGTGTCGGCCCGACGCGTTCGCGCGAGATTTTGGCCGCGACTAAAGTCAGTCCTGATACTCGTATCAAGGACCTGACCGAAGCCGAGGTCGCCGCGATCCGCGAATTTATTTCGAAGAACTATAAAGTGGAAGGCGATCTGCGCCGTGAACAGCAGATGAACATTAAGCGCCTGATCGAGATCGGCTCTTATCGCGGCTTGCGTCACCGCCGCAATCTGCCTGTCCGCGGACAGCGCACCCGCACCAATTCGCGTACCCGCAAGGGTACCAAGAAAACCGTTGCCGGGCGCGGACGCCGTCGCGGCGCGAAGAAGTAATTCAGGAGTTGATGAAATATGGCTCAAAGTGTACGCTCCGCGCGCCGAACGACCGGCGCCAAAAAAGGAAAGCGCAATCTGTCCTCCGGGCAGGTGCATATCTTTGCGTCTTTCAACAATACAATCGTGACGGTCACAGACTCTGAAGGCAACACGGTCTCGTGGGGTTCTGCCGGTTCGGCTGGCTTCAAGGGTTCTCGTAAGAGCACTCCTTTTGCCGCTCGTCTAGCCGCAGAACAGGCCCTCAAGGCCGCTCAGACCCTCGGCATTCAGGAAGTGGACCTGTTCATCAAAGGTCCCGGCCCCGGACGCGAGAATGCTATCCGTGCCGTTCAATCTATGGGGTTGAAAGTCCGCTCCATTTCAGATATCACGCCGGTCCCACATAACGGCTGTCGGCCTCCTAAAAAGCGCCGCGTGTAATTTAGTATGAGGTAGTAGATATATGGCAAAAACACTTAGCCCGGTTTGTAAACTCTGCCGGCGTGAAGGCGAAAAATTATACTTAAAGGGCGAGCGTTGTTTCACTGCGAAATGTGCGTTCGAGAAGCGTAGTTACCCTCCGGGCCAGCATGGTAAAACCTCCGGCCGGGGCGGAAACGCCTCCCGCACTGGTCAGTCGGATTTTGCTCGCCAGTTGCGCGCCAAACAAAAAGCCCGCCGCATTTACGGCGTGCTGGAGCGTCAGTTCCGCCGTTATTATGAGGCGGCTCTTGGCCGCCGCGGCCTGACCGGTTTGAATCTTCTCCAGATTCTCGAATCCCGCCTCGACAACGTTGTTTTCCGCATGGGATTTGCGTCCAGCCGCTCGCAGGCACGTTTACTTGTGACGCACGGTCATTTCACTGTCAACGGCCGCCGCAACGATGTTCCTTCCACACTCTTGAAGGAAGGCGATGAAATCGCCATTCGTGAAGGCTCCACCAAGTTGACGTATTTCAAAGAGTTGCCCGCTTATTTTGAAAAGCGCACTTCTCCTGCCTGGATTAATCGGGATGCCAAGAAAATGGCCGGATCGGTTTCCCGCTTCCCGGAGCGTCTGGAGATTGACGCTACTCTGAACGAACAGCTCATCGTAGAGTACTATTCTCGCCGTTAGTTCTTTGGCCGCGCTGGGATGATGGGTGGGCGACCTCCTTCATTCATACGCTTTCTTCTTTTGAAAGGGAGAGTGAACCGTGACGGGTACTTCAAACATGGTCATGCCGAAGATCGAGCGCGAAGCTGAAGCTCGGAATTACGGCAAATTTGTTATCAGCCCCTTGGAGCGCGGATATGGCGCGACATTGGGAAATGCTTTACGCCGCGTCCTGTTGTCATCGCTTGACGGCGCGGCGGTCACTTCCATCCGCATCGGAGATGTGTTGCATGAGTTCAGCGACATTCCCGGTGTGCGCGAGGATGTGATCCAGTTAACTTTACAGATCAAGCAGATCCGCCTCAAGCTGGACGGTGTGGACAGCACCCGCATGAATTTACAAGTGCGCGGCGAAGGTACGGTTACCGCCGCCGACATCGTTCCGTCTGCCGATGTGGAGGTCGTCAATCCCGACCTTTATCTTTTCACTGTGGACAATCCGAAGACCAAACTCGACATCGAGTTTACGGTTGAGCGCGGTCGCGGTTATTCCCCGGCCAACGAACGCAGCGGACATATGCCCATCGGCGAACTTCCGGTGGACGCCATTTACAGCCCGGTTAAGCGCGTCAATTGGGAAGTGACCTCGGCCCGCGTTGGGCAAAGCACCGCCTACGACAAACTCACCCTTGAGATTTGGACCGACGGTACAATCTCTCCTGAACGCTCTTTGAGCACATCTGCCAAACTGATCATTGACCACCTGCGATTCATCGCTGGAGTTAATGAAGAGACTTTGACGATCGTAGCCGAGCACGAGGCAGGCGGAAGCCGGCTCTCCAGCGAAATGGCCGAGACGCCGGTCGAGGCTCTTGACCTTTCGGTGCGTGTCTTCAACTCGCTTAAACGTACGGGTATTACAACCGTTGGCGACGTGCTCGACCTGCTTGAAAAAGGCGAGACCGCCGTGATGTCCATCCGCAACTTCGGTGAGAAAAGCCTCGATGAATTGCGCCAGAAGATGCAGGAAAAAGGTTTCCTGAAAGACGAAACGAAAACTCCGGAGTAATTGAGAGATGCGACATAATGTAGCAGGATATAAACTTGGCCGAAGCAAGGGTGCGCGTATTGCTTTACGACGCAACTTGATTAAGCAATTCTTCACCCACGAGCGGATCCAGACCACCAAGGCCAAAGCGGCCGCCATCCGTGGCGAGGCTGAACACATGATTACGGTTGCGCGCAACAGTGCCAACGGCAGTGACTCGGAAAAAGTAGCGGCGCGCCGCCTGGTTATTTCCAAACTTGGTGATAATCAGCTCGTCAAGCGTTTATTTGATGACATTGCGCCGCGCTTCGCGACTCGCCCCGGTGGCTACACGCGCGTAACAAGACTTGGCCCGCGCATGGGTGACTCGGCTGAGATGGTCATCCTTGAACTGGTTGAAGAGTAAGAAGCTTTTCGTAATTAGTTCTTGGCTAAAAGCTGATTGCTGAAAGCTAAGCGCTAACATGGCACGTTACAAACTCATCCTTGCTTACGATGGCTCAGCGTTCGCTGGAAGTCAGCGGCAGGCGAAACATCGGACGGTGCAGGGCGAACTCGAAACAGCCTTGCGCGGACTCGGCTGGTCCGGTCGCTCTGTGACTTTGGCCGGGCGCACCGACACAGGCGTTCACGCCTCGGGACAGGTGGCCTCGTTCGACCTCGAATGGGCGCACAGCCTCGATAAACTGCGCGATGCCCTGAACGCCGGTTTGCCTGCTGACATGGCCGCGCAGGAAGTGCAAATTGCGGACGAGAAGTTCCATCCGCGTTTTGATGCGACCTCGCGCCGTTATAGTTACCGCCTTTTCTGTGGAAGTGTCCGCGACCCATTGCGGGCGAAACTTGCCTGGCGGGTCTGGCCTGAGATCGACAGCGATGCGCTTCACGAAGTTGCCAAAGTTTTTTTAGGCCGGTACGATTTTGCAGCCTTTGGCTCGCCGCCACGCGAAGAAAGCTCCACGATGCGGACAGTGATGTTATCAGAGTGGACAAAGGTTGGTGACGAGTGGCGATTTCAAGTCCGGGCCGATGCGTTTTTATATCGTATGGTGCGGAAACTGGTCTACGTCCAGGTGACTGTAGCGCAAGGAAGATGTTCTAAAGAGACAGTGGTCAATGCTCTGGAAAGACCGCAATTCAAAGTGGTAGGAGCAGGCCATACCAAAAATGAAATCCCTGCGGGGCTGGCACCCGCACATGGATTGACTCTCGTCGAAGTGACCTATTGAGTCGTCCGAGTAAATAAGACGGAGAACCTAAGTGTATAAAAGTTATTATCCGAAATCCAGCGAGATTGATCGCAAATGGTTCGTGGTGGATGCAGACGGCCAAATCCTCGGCCGTCTGGCGACGCGCATTGCCCATGTTCTGTTGGGCAAGCACAAACCAACCTTTACGCCCGGCGTGGAAATGGGTGATTATGTTGTAGTGGTTAATGCCGAGCGCGTGACTGCGACCGGCACCAAAACCAGTTCAAAGATGGATACCAAGATGTATCATCATCATTCGGGCTATCCCGGTGGCTTGAGGACCGTCACTCTGGGCGACCAGTTGACCAAACACCCTGAGCGCGTCCTGCAGGCCGCGGTGTGGGGCATGTTGCCGCATAACAAGATGGGCCGCTCTTTGCTCAAGCGTTTGAAGATTTATGCCGGGCCGAATCATCCGCACGGTATTCAGAACCCCGAGCAGATGAAGTAGAAAGGAAAGAGAACTCATGGCTGTTCAATATTACGAAGGTATTGGCCGACGCAAGGAAAGCACTGCCCGCGTCCGCCTGATGAGTGGAAGCGGCAAGTTCATGGTCAATGAGAAGGAAGCTTTGGCCTATTTCACCCGCATGGGCGACCTGGACGATATCCTGCTTGCATTCAAGGCCACTGGTCAGGATGCCGCCAAGTATGATGTGACCGTTGTGGTCAGCGGTGGCGGCGTAACCGGCCAGACCGACGCGGTCAAGCTTGGCGTGGCGCGTGCGCTGGTCAAGATCAACGCCGACTGGACTTCATCTCTGCGCAAGGCTGGCTTGATGACTCGCGATGCCCGCGTGAAAGAGCGCAAGAAACCAGGTCTCAAGAAAGCCCGCAAGGCCCCAACTTATACCAAGCGTTAATCGTACGTAAAAATTAATTCGTAATGCGTAATCTTCTGCGTGAGTTCATCTTACGCAATACGGATTACGCATTATCTGTTTAACGGAGAACAACATGCCTGGAATAATTCTGCTCGGACTTGGTCCCGGCGATCCAAACCAATTAACGCATGAAGCCTGGGATGTGCTTTCTTCTGCTGACGAAATCTACCTGCGCACGCGTCAGCACCTGACCGTGAGCGGGCTGCCGTCTTCGGTCAAAATTCACTCGTTCGACGATCTCTATGAAGACGGTGAATCGTTTGACGAAGTCTATGCGTCCATCACTCAAAAGATATTGGAACTTGGACGCCGCTCACAGGGTGTGATCTACGCTGTGCCCGGACACCCTTTCGTAGCTGAATCCACCTGCCCGGAAATTGCCCGCCTCGCGCGGGACGAGGGGTTGGATGTTCGCATCGTGGAGGCTGTTTCCTTCCTCGAGCCGACTTTCTCCGCCCTCGGCCTCGACCCGTACCCGCGCCTGACTCTCTTTGACGCGTTGACTCTTGGCCAGGCACATGTCCCGGTTTTTACGCCGGACATGCCCGTGTTGATCGCACAGATCTATTCGCGGCTGGTCGCTTCTGAAGTTAAATCAACGCTCAACGCCATCTATCCTGACGAGCATCCGGTACGATTGATCCACGCGGCTGGGACGAAGAATCAGATCGTTGAAGATATTGCGCTTTATGAAATTGACCGAAGCGAACACATCGGTCTGCTGACATCGCTGTATATCCCGCCACTTGGCGAGGGAACATCGTTCGAATCTTTTCAGGAAATCGTGGCCCATCTGCGCGCGCCAGATGGCTGTCCGTGGGATAAAGAGCAGACTCATGATTCGCTTCGCAAGCATTTGCTGGAAGAATCCTATGAAGCCATTGCCGCTATTGATTCCGGTGATTTCAATGCGATGCGCGAAGAATTTGGCGATCTGCTTTTGCAGATCATGTTGAATTCGCAGATCGCCAGCGAAGAGGGCGGGTTCACGGCCAATGATGTGGTCAAAGGAATTTATGACAAGATCGTCCGACGCCATCCGCATGTGTTTGGCGATGTCAAAGTGGATGGCGTAGATGGTGTTCTGCAGAATTGGGAAAAGTTGAAGGAAAAAGAGAGAAAGGGGAAAGGGGAAAATAAAAAGGGGTTATTGGATGGCGTACCGCTTTCTTTGCCAGCTTTGAGCCAGGCGCAGGAGTATCAGGACCGCGCTGCACGCGTCGGCTTTGATTGGCCGGAGGTGGACGGGGTGTTGGATAAAGTCCGTGAGGAGATCGAAGAGATCAAACGCGCCGAAACAGATTTTGAATTGGCATCCGAAATTGGCGATCTATTTTTCGTGCTGGTGAATCTGGCGCGCTGGAAAAAGATCGACGCTGAGTCGGCATTGCGCGGGACGAACATCAAATTCAAGAAACGTTTTGGCTTTGTGGAAACGGGTGCGAAAAAACAGGGGCGGAATTTATCGGACATGAAATTGGAAGAGATGGACAAATTGTGGGACGAGGCGAAGAAAAAAGGACTATAGAAAAAATGGCGGATCATCCGCCATTTTTTATTGCCATTTATTTTGTATTACACCTGAATTTTTGCAACGCTTCGTTGAGCAGTCCTTTGACGGAGTCGGGCTGAGGCGTGTAGGCTTTCCACGAAAAGGCGCGCCCGCCGCAGGTCCAGGCCGCCGCGCCGCCGTAAGGCAGGAGCGGTGTGACGGTGGTGGTGATAGGGACGTACAGCACGGTCAAGTCGCCAATTGCAAACGGATCCAGGTTTCCGGTGCGTGAATCCAGGGCCTTATCCATCACGAGGTCGAGCATGAACTGCGCGTCGGATGTGCCCGGTGCATCCTGCCACCTCATCTGAATAAATGATGAATTCGCGTTATATGCGGCTAAAATGCCTTGCGACACTGTGCTCAGTACAGGGGGGTTGCTTTGCGCGCTGACGTCGAAGAAAGCCATGTCAACCGGATGGCCGATGCAGAATTGATATTCACAGAAGAGACCGCTGAGATTCATTGGCGTTGCGGTCGGCGGAAAATGCGGAGGCGGATAGGGCGTGTAGGTTGGAATGGCTGCGACAGTTTGTTGCACAGCCATTTGGATCTGCTGGCTCGGGCTGGGTGTTTTTTGGTCCACAGGCCGACGCGAACAACAGCACGGACAATATTAATAAAGTGCTTTTCATGGGCAAGCCTTTTGAATTGACGGCGCCAACTTTGCGGCAAGCTGCCGTTCACCCTCAGGGTTGAGATGCAGGGGCGTGTTGGTGTAATAATCGGATGAGAACTTATCCCACAGATCGAGATAATTCCAGCCATTTTGCGTCGCGGCCTCGCCAAGGATTTGACGATACTGGTCATAGACCCAGCGGGGAAAATAGTAATTATAGCGGATGTCGCTATTCAGCACGCCTTTGGCGATCATGATCGGTTCATTGACCAGGATGACGGGCACGTTCTTCGCAAGAATGTAAAAATCCTGAACCTCATCAATTGAAATTTGTTGAGGTGTTACCGTTGGCGGATTCATGCCCTCGAATTTCAAGTCGCTGGGTAATTCTATGGGGACATTATCGTAAGTGGTTTGGATCTGGTCGACGCCGGTTGCCAACTGGATGAAGCTGTAAAGTTGATATCGTAATATGTGGAACAAGGTGCGTTGCGGGCCGAGGATTTTATCAGAAGGTGATTCGGGCGGGGAATTTCTAGGCAAAAAATGAAAGCGTGCATCAAGGCTGTAAAGCTCTTCCGGGTTCTGACCGATCAGCCAATGGTCGACGCGCGTCTTTGGCATGAGCGTGTAAAGCGTCACCGGCCAGATGATTAAATCAGGCTGGTAGTTCATGGCTTTGTCAAGGATCATCAAATCTTTTGTGGCCGATGAGCGCGGATAGCTCAGGTTGTAAACCTGTATTTTTTTATTTCCGCAAGTCAAACCGAGCGCATTTATCTGACCGGAGAGCGTTTGTCCCGGCTGAAGTAAAAAGCCCCACATGGCGGAGTCGCCCAGCAGGAGCACGCGAAATTCATCATTTGCTTTCGGTTGCGAAACGATGTGCGATGCGAACATCGCATCCAAATTGCCGACATCCAGCGCGGCGTCTTCAGGCGCGTGCGTGCTGGCGGAGAAGCGTTCCCGTTTTATTTTTAGCGGCGTGTAAACGTTTAGCAAACTCAGATCAGGTCGAAAACTTAGAAAGACGAACTCCACCAACAGGAAGATGATCGTTCCCTTGAGAAAAATTCGTCCGGCATTAATGCTTTGAATCATGTTGCTAATTATACTCTTTGGAAAACTTCGTCGTCCTGATGAAGTCATCGACAAAATAAATAAAGCCCGCCAGAAAAACCATTTTTGCACAGGATAAACATGACAATCGTCCTTGACGAGTTTGGGCCGCCGGCTGTATCATCATCTTACCCGACCCCCCTGGGGGGGGTAAGGATTATCGGTGATGATGTGTCATGAAAAAAGAGAGGCCCTATGGAAAACGATAATACATTGCGACGTTTGAAAACCATCGAAGGTCATATGCGCGGCGTTATCCGCATGGTAGAGGAGGATGCCTATTGCATTGATGTGATCCGCCAGATCCAGGCGGTGGAGGGGGCGCTGAATAAGGTCAGCGCACAAATTTTGGAAAATCATCTGAATTCGTGCGTCATCACGGCTATTCGCGGCGAGAATCCTAAAGAGCGTGAACGCGTGCTCAAAGAGATCACGGATGTCTTTGAGCAGGCCAACAAAGTTTAATCAAACCGTTTCATAAAAGGAGTTTCAAATGACTACTGTAACTTATTCCGTCCCCGCCATGCACTGCGAACACTGCACCCACACCGTAGAATCGGAAGTGGGTGAGTTGACCGGCGTCCAATCTGTGAAGGCCGATCTCGACACGAAGAACGTTGTTATTTCTTTCGATGCGCCTGCAGACGAAGCCAAGATCAAAGCCCTGCTGGCCGAGATCAATTATCCCGCCGCCGGGCTGATCACCCTTTAGTTTTAACGGATTTCGTACCACGCATTGCGTAATCCGTATTTTGTAATGCGTAAGGATTGAGCATGAGCGATACAAAACAATTAACTCTACCGATCACCGGTATGACCTGTGCTAACTGTGTTGCCACGGTTGAGCGCAATTTGAAGAAAGTCAACGGCGTGGAAACTGCCGTTGTGAATCTCTCCTCGGAACGCGCCACCGTGCAGTTTGACCCGTCGCTGTCGGCGTTGCCTGATCTGATCGCCCGCGTGGAACGCGCCGGATACGGCGTCGCTACCGGCGAGGCTGATCTTGCCATCAAGCGTCTCGCGGACGATAACGATGCGCGCCGTCTCGAAAAGGCTTTACAAAAAATCGAAGGCGTGCTCGAAGCGCAAGTGACATTCACAACTGAGAAGGCGCGCGTCAAGTATGTGCCGACAGTGGTGACTCAAGCCGAGATAAGGAACGCCATTTCAAAGTCCGGGTTTGAGGCGCTCGAACTTGGTGGAGATTCCGAAGATGCCGAGGCCAAAGCGCGTCAACATGAAATCGATACGCAACGTCGTTTGTTGATCACAGGCTTGATTTTTACAGTGCCGTTGTTCCTGCTTTCCATGGCACATGATTTTGGTTTCTTGCCGATGGAATGGTTCCCCGGCAATTCCATCAAGTACCTCATGTGGGCGCTGGCAACGCCCGTGCAATTTTATGTGGGCTGGCAATATTATGTCGGCGCATATAAATCCTTGCGCAATGGCTCGGCCAACATGGACGTGCTGATCTCGATGGGTTCATCAACCGCTTATTTCTATTCGATCTTCGTCGTGTTCGGCGTCATCTCCGGCCACGTTTATTTTGAAACCGCCGCGGTCATCATCACCTTGATCCGGCTTGGAAAATTTTTGGAGGCGCGCGCAAAGGGACGCACATCTGAGGCAATCAAGAAATTGATGGGACTGCGCGCCAAGACCGCGCGCGTCGTTCGCGCCGGACTTGAAACGGAAGTGCCCGTCGACGAAGTTCGCCTGGGCGACATCGTTCTCGTTAAACCCGGTGAAAAGATTGCGGTGGATGGCGTGGTTATCGAAGGCCGCTCCGCCGTGGATGAAGCCATGTTGACGGGCGAATCGATGCCCGTTGAAAAAGGTCCCGGCGACGGCGTGATCGGCGCGACTCTCAATAAACTTGGCTTGTTGAAATTTGAGGCCACCAAGGTTGGCAAAGAGACCGCGTTGGCGCAAATTGTCAAATTGGTGGAGGACGCGCAGGGCACTAAAGCGCCCATCCAAAAACTGGCTGATCAGGTCTCGGCGGTGTTTGTGCCGATTGTGATCGCGATCGCACTGGTTACATTTGCGATCTGGTATTTCGTTGTCTCGGCGAGTTTGGGTGGACATGATTTCACGACCGCGTTGATCAATTTGGTCGCAGTGCTGGTAATTGCCTGTCCATGTGCGATGGGGCTTGCCACGCCGACGGCTGTCATGGTTGGAACGGGCAAGGGCGCGGAGATGGGTGTGCTGTTTCGCACCAGCGAAGCATTGGAGCGCGCGGGCAAGGTCAGCGTGGTAATTCTCGATAAAACGGGAACGATCACGAAGGGTCAGCCCGCGGTGACGGATGTAGTGATCAGTCATCAGTCTTCATTGAAAAGTGACCAGTTGCTGCGATTGGCGGCTTCTGTTGAGAAGGGAAGCGAACACCCGTTGGGTGAGGCCATCTGGGCTGAAGCGACAACTCGCGGGTTGAGTTTGGCGGAAGTTGCCGGGTTCAAGGCGAAGCCTGGTCACGGCGTACAGGCTGAAGTCGAGGGACGAAGCATGGCCGTTGGCAATGTCCGCATGATGAATGCACGCGGATATTCCATGAACGGACTCGAATCTGAGGTCGAGCGTATGCAATCCGAAGCCAAGACTGCCATGCTGGTCGCGGTTGATGGAAAAGTGGAAGGTATTATCGCGGTCGCTGATACTTTGAAGGATGGCTCTAAGGAAGCAATTGCCGAATTGCATCGCATGGGACTCAAGATTGCGATGATCACGGGCGATAATCAAAAGACTGCCGAAGCAATTGCAAAACTGGTGGATGTCGATGAAGTGCTGGCTGAAGTTTTGCCTGAAGGAAAATCTTCTGAAGTGAAGAAATTGCAATCGGGCAAAAATATTGTGGCCATGGTCGGTGATGGTGTGAACGATGCACCAGCGCTTGCTCAAGCGGACGTTGGCATCGCGATTGGAACGGGAACTGATGTTGCCATGGCTGCCGCGCCTGTGACGTTGATAAGCGGAGATCTGCGCGGCGTGGCGCGTGCCATTTCACTTTCACGCAAAACGCTCAGCACGATCAAGCAAAACCTTTTCTGGGCGTTTTTCTATAACGTGATTTTGATTCCTGCGGCTGCGCTTGGATTTTTGAACCCGATGCTGGCCGCAGGTGCGATGGCGTTTAGCAGCATCTTTGTAGTGAGCAACAGCTTGAGGTTACGAAACGTGAAGGCGTAATTGGTTTACAGGTCATGCAAAATTAAATCTGCATGACCTGTAATTTCTCGAGGCGATTTTTTTAATAAGAGGCTGTATGTCCAAAAAACAAAAATCAACAATTGACCCGGTTGTTATTATCATGTTCGGCGTAGTATTTTTAGCGATTTCCTTTGCATTGCTTCTGTTTCAATCACAAGAAAATAATGGAATCACAATTGCATCCAGCTCCGGCGCATGGGGCCAAATTGTAGTGGCGTTTGTCACCGGAATCACGACGGGCGGTCTGAGTTGTCTCGCAGTGCAGGGCGGCTTGCTGGCAAGCTCGCTGGCTCATCAGATCGAGCAGGATTATCTTGTGAACATGCCGCAGACTCACAAAAGAAAACGGGGTGAAGCGGGCAGGCAGGTGGCAGCTCCGCGCACAAGTTCGGCACTTCCCATTTTTCTTTTCCTTGCCGCAAAATTGGTTACATATACTTTGCTGGGTGCGTTGCTCGGCTGGCTCGGTTCATATCTCAGTCTCAGCCCAACGACGCGCGCCATGCTGATGATCGCCATCGGTATCTTCATGGTGGGCAACGCCTTGCGCATGTTCAATGTCCATCCCATCTTTCGTTATTTTTCCATCGAGCCGCCCAAGTTCATCACGCGTTACATCCGCAAAACCGCAAAAGGGACCGACACTGCCACGCCCCTCCTTCTCGGCGCGTTGACTGTTTTCATTCCCTGCGGCGTAACGCAGGCCATGATGGCGACTGCTCTTGGAACAGGCAATGCCGCACAAGGCGCCGCGCTGATGTTTGCCTTTATACTCGGCACGAGTCCGGTCTTTTTCATCGTCGCTTATCTTGCCACCGAACTTGGTGCGCGCCTTGAAAAATTCTTTATGCGATTCGTGGCGGTGGTTGTTTTGGTTTTGGGATTCGTGACTCTCAATGGCGGACTCAATGTGCTTGGCTCACCATTCTCGTTCAACAACCTGACCAGTGGCTTGCTCCCGTCATCCAGCAGCTTATCCTCGTCTGATGCATCGTCCGTCCAAGCCGCCGCGCCCGACGGCCAACTCATACTCCGCGTCCAGTCAAGTGGATATTTTCCCCGGACCTTGAAGGCTCCCGCTAACAAATTCCTGATTCTAAATCTCATCACCAATCAAACCTATTCCTGCGCGCGCGATTTTGTCATTCCCGCGCTGAACTATTACCAACTCCTTGCCGCAACCGGGACTGCGCAGGTGACCATCCCACCGCAGGCCGCTGGAACAAAATTATTTTTCACGTGTTCGATGGGTATGTACACCGGCCAGATTATTTTTGAATAATGAGATTAGATCATGATAAAGAAAACTTTCAGCGTTCCCGATATGCATTGCAGCAATTGCTCGATGAAATTGGAAAGCATCGAAGATGATCTGCCGGGCGTCAAGGGAATCAACGCCAGTTATCACAAACAACAAATGGTTGTCGAGTTTGATGAGAAGCAGGTCAGCGACGAACAGATCATTGCCGCCGCCAAAAAGAAAGGCTATCAGGCCGTCCTTGCGTAATCGTATAAATTTGAATGCCAGTAAAAGGCCGGAAACCCGGTCTTTTACTTTAAGTAACCTATTGCCGTACTTCGGTGTTTACTTCTACGTATTGAAAAACTCAGGAGGCATATATGGAACAAACTGGTTTCAAAGTCTATGGTTACCGTTGGGTTGTACTGCTGGCTTTTATGGCTATTATCGCCATCAACCAGCTTTTGTGGATTACGTTCGCTGCCATCACCACAGACGCCATGCAATTTTACGGCGTCTCTGAGCTAAGCATCGGCTTTCTTTCCCTGATCTTTATGGTCGTTTATGTTTTTGCCTCCTTCCCAGCATCATGGGTGATCGACACGTACGGAATTCGGGTCGGGGTCGGGATCGGCGCAGTGTTAACCGGCCTCTTTGGTCTGATGCGCGGATTAATGGGGCACAGTTATACCTGGGTGTTGATTGCCCAAATTGCCATTGCCATTGGACAGCCGTTTATCCTGAACGCCGTCACGACCATTGCGGCACGCTGGTTTCCAATTAATGAGCGCGCCACGGCCAGTGGAATCGGTTCGTTGGCGATCTATATTGGAATCCTCGCAGGTCTTGCATTGACTCCGTACTTGACAGCCAGATCTGGGATTGCGAGCATGTTGACTACCTATGGGATTGCGTCACTAATTGCAATGCTGATCTTTTTTCTATTTGCCCGTGAACGTCCGCCCTCACCGCCTTGCCCTCCTGATCAGGAAGCCCGTTCTCTGGTGCTGGACGGGCTAACCAAGATGATCCGTCAGCGCGACTTCATCATGTTGATGGTAATCTTCTTTGTGGGCTTGGGAGTCTTCAATGCGATCACAACCTGGATCGAGCAGATTCTCACGCCGAATGGTTTTACGGCCATACAAGCCGGGGACGCTGGCGGGGTGATGATCTTCGGTGGGATTCTTGGCGCCGTGATCCTGCCCTTGCTGTCCGATCATTTCCGCAAACGAGTTCCATTTTTAGTATTAGCAGTAGTCGGCGCGGCGATTGGTCTGGCAGGCATCGCCTACGTCACGAGCTACGGGCTGTTGCTGGTCTTTTCCTTTATCTTTGGTTTCTTCCTCTTGAGCGCTGGCCCGATCGGGTTCCAGTATGGTGCGGAGATTACATATCCGGCGCCAGAGGGCACATCCAACGGTCTGCTCCTGCTCATGGGACAAATCTCAGGCATCATCTTCATCCTTGGCACGGACGCATTCAAGTCGCCTCAGACAGGTTCGATGGCGATGTCGATCCTGATTCTCATCGGCTTGATGGTGCTCAGCCTCCTTCTTGGCACACGCCTCAAGGAGGCTCAGACTTTGAAAGTGCAACCCTGATTTTTTGGAAGGATAAATAATGCCGCGTTACTTTACGCTTGAAGAAGCCAACCTGACTCTAGAAACAATCCGCCCGATGCTGGAGGAGATCCAAAGGATTCGCCAGAATATTTTGGCGACTCAGCCTGAGACCTGGTCAGCCATCGAGCGTTCCGCGGGGAATGGCGGCAACCCAGAGATGAGCAAACTGGTTAAAAGCTTTGACCGGCTTGATGATCTTTTGCATCGCGTTCAGGAGATTGGCGTTCAAGTCAAGGATATTAACACAGGGCTCTTGGATTTCCCTGCATTACGCGCTGGACACGAAGTCTACTTGTGTTGGCAGGTTGGTGAAAGGCAAATAGAATACTGGCACGAGATCGACGCGGGGTTTGCTGGCCGCCAGCCAATCGGACTGTTTTAACTTTTCATGCAAAGTCAATCAATTCTCGTCGTATCTTTTACGACGAGAATTGATTTTAATGCGGTGTATACTTGCTCCCATCCACAAGGAGAAATATGAAAAAAGGCATCCTCTACGCCATTGGCGCTTATTTGATGTGGGGACTTTTCCCATTGTATTGGAAACAACTTGAGACCATTCCGGCTTTGCAGTTGATTGGACATCGTATTGCCTGGTCGTTTATCCTGTTGATCCTCGTTATTTTTGTCACGCGGCAGTGGAAGGATTTCCGCGCCACGTTCAATTCCAAAACCGTGCGCATTTATCTGATCGCTGCGTTGCTGATCAGCGTCAACTGGTTTACTTACGTCTGGGCGGTCAATAACGGCTTCGTGGTTGAAACGAGTCTTGGGTATTACATCAATCCACTCTTCAGTGTTCTGCTGGGCGTTATCGTTTTTCGCGAGCGCCTTCGTCCTGTTCAATGGATTCCCATCGCCTTGGCCGCGGTGGGCGTGCTTTATTTGACTGTCACTTACGGTTCGCTTCCTTGGATCGCGCTCACACTGGCTTTCACATTTGGGCTTTATGGTCTCGTCAAAAAGACCGCGCCCCTAAGTTCACTGTATGGTTTAACGCTCGAAACAGGACTCTTGTTTTTTGTCGCAATCGGCTATCTTGTCTATTGCGAGTTTACTGGTCAGGGCGCGTTCCTGCATAGCGACACAAAATCCAACTTGATGATGATCGGTGCGGGGTTGGTCACAACTGTCCCACTGCTGTTGTTTGCTTCCGCCGCGCGACGCATCCCGTTGACAACCATCGGTGTTCTGCAATATATCAATCCCACCATGCAGTTTTTGCTTGGCGTGTTGCTCTACAAAGAGCCGTTCACACATGATAGTCTGATAGGTTTCGGCATGGTCTGGGCCGGACTGATTCTCTTTTGGGCCGAGGGGCTGTACGCTCGCCGCAATATTTCTTCTGACCCGTTGCCTGAAATCGGAGAAGGCTGAATGAAAATTCTTTTTATCGGCGGCACTGGACTCATCAGCTCGGCCTGTTCGGAACTTGCTGTCGCACGCGGACATGAATTATTTATTTTGAATCGTTCCACCTCGACGAAATATCCCGCCCCTCATGGCGCGACTTTGCTAACCGGCGATGTCCACACTGCAAATGCGTTGTAGGACAGGATCATTGTCGAATACGAAAAAGTTTTTCCGAAGTAATTGAAGCGCCGGGTTTGAAAACTCGGCGCTCTTTTTTTATCCACCGGCGTATAATTTTATTGGAGTGGAATTGCCCCAGAAAGAGAGACGGATATGTCAGGAAAGCCGGGAACCATTGCTATTTTGACGGGTGGGGGAGATGTGCCGGGATTGAATCCCGCCATTCGCGCGGTAACGATCCGTGCTTTGCGGGAAGGTTGCCGCGTCATCGGTGTTCGCCGCGGTTGGGCGGGATTAGTGGATGTGATCCGAGATAAGCAGGTAGATAACAGCAATAACTTTCAAGAGTTAACTGAAGAGATCGTTAACCGCGCCGGGCGCACAGGCGGAACGTTCCTGCACACATCGCGCACCAACCCGTCAAATGTGAAGAAGGCTGATGTTCCAGATCATTTGCAGGATAAATTCAACGCTGACCGAAATGACCTGACGCCCGAAGTTTTAAAGAATCTTGATTTTCTTGGCATGGATTATCTGGTCCCGATCGGCGGCGACGATACTTTAAGTTATGGCGTGCGGCTATATAAAGAAGGCGTCAAGGTTGTTGCGATTCCAAAAACCATGGACAATGATGTCCCCGGAACGGATTATTGCATCGGCTTTAGCACCTGTGTCACGCGCACTATCGCTTTGACCAACAGCCTGCGGACGATTGCTGGTTCGCACGAAAGATTTTTGGTGTTGGAAGTCTTTGGACGTTACGCCGGGTTTACCGCCATGCTGCCGACGATGGCAGGCGCGGCCAATCGCTGCGTCATCCCTGAATTCAAGTTTAACATTGAGCATCTAACTGAATTAATGAGCAAGGATCGTTTGAGGAATCCAAGCCGCTATTCAATCGTGCTGGTTTCCGAGGGGGCGATGTTCGAGGGCGGCGAGATGATGTTTGAGGAACATACTACAGACGCCTATGGACATGCCAAGCTGGGCGGCATCGGTGATGCCGTGGCGGCGGCAATGAAGAATGTCTCACCCAAATTCAATGGCGGCAAAACGGTGGATGTTGTCGATCAGAAACTGGGTTACATGGTGCGCGGTGGTGATCCCGACGCAATCGACTCTGTGGTGCCGATGGCATTTGGAAACCTGGCGCTCGATCTGCTTCTCAAAGGCGTGCATGGACGACTAGTCGTCTTGAAGAACGGGCGCTACGATAATATGCCGCTGGATGTCATCACGGCCACCAAAAAAGTTGTCAACGTTCAGCAATTTTATGATACTGCGCGCTATCGTCCGCGGTATGAGAATTTTGAGATGAAGCCGCTCTTCATCATGGCTAGTGAAGGATAATCAAGTGCCCGTCACTTCCGAAGTGACGGGCACTTTCTATAGGGGAATGCAGTTGTGTCTTTCAACTGCAATCAAACCAACTCTTTTTTCAGTAACCCTAAAACTTTATGAACAGCAACCGGCACAGCCCTCGCGATATCGGGCGAAAGTTCATCTGTGAAGTCATACATATTTTGGGATTCGATTACGACCACATCCACGCGCTCGGGGACGTCTGCTCCCATGGAGCGCGCGACCTGCAAGGCCGCCATCAATGAAGTATCGTGTGCAGATGCAGAATGACTCGCCATCGGATTTGGGAGCGCAAGCAGCGGAAAAACTCTCACGCTTCCCACCGCGCCCTGGCCGGACTCCATTGAATCGACCAGGATCACACGCTGATAACCCAGCATCCGCTCCATCAAGCTGAGTCCACCCAACGAAGCGCAATCCACTTCGACGCAGGTACGATGGTCAATGACCGCCCATACTTTTGCTGCCACCTTCCAGCCGACGCCGTCATCGCCGAGAATGGGATTGCCCAAGCCAATTATCAGGATTTTATTCATTTTCCAATGAGATCTATAACTTCAACCAACATGCCACCGACTGTGTTGCTGTCCTTGAACAATTTGCCAGTGACTCGAACTTGATCGTTGGGGTGGATTTGTCTACTGTCATTTCCATACACAATGACATCTTGAGGGTTAAATTCAGAACCTAACTCTTCGACATGGTTGGGTTCTTTTGTCTTTGTTTGCAGCATCCACAGAGTGATTGAGGGGACCCCATCCTGTTTTCTGACGAATAAGCCGCAGCGCCATGCCCCTTCGACGCTGGCACAGGTGGTCATGCTTGAATAATCCAGCCTGCCCTCCAATATGACTCTATCTCCAATATGAGTCTTCGACCAGTCAACAACATTTATGTTGATTGAATATGCGGTCGGTGTGGGAAAGGTTGGCAGGTTCGGTTTTTTATTTCCCATCGCCATCACGATGACGAGAAATAATCCGCCGCAAATGAACACGAACAAACCGATCCCAATCCTGAGCCGAGGATTCATTTTCATGGTTTTGCCTTTAGCAAAATTGTTTCAGCACATCAACGGTTTTTCCGTTTGCATCGCGGATCGTGATTTGCAGCGGCATCTGCCCCGGCAGGGAATGGGTTGCACAACCGAAGCATGGATCGTAGGCGCGGAACGCCATCTCGACCATGTTCAACATGCCTTCAGTAACGATTGAGCCGTGTTTGATGAGACTGCTGGCCGCTTTGTTAATGGACATGCTGATCGGTGCATAATTATTGGTCGTGCCAACGATGAGATTCACTTTTGTCAGCAGGCCGCGCTCGTCGGTGGTGTAGTGATGAGTCAAAGTTCCGCGCGGCGCTTCGACAATGCCTATGCCCTCGGTCGGAATTTCCGTTGGAACGGTGTGGAAATTCGGCGAGGTGATTTCTGGATCAGTGGCAAGTTCCACCCAGCGCTCGGCGGCGTAAAGCAATTCGATCAGGCGCGCCCAGTGGATGGCGAGGCGCTGGTGAACCGGCCGGCCGCCTAGGGTCGAGAAGAAGCGTTCATATTCTTCCTGCGCCAGTGGAGTCGCCATCCCGTCTGACGCGTTGAGTCGCGAGAGCGGAGTTGCCATGTACACACCCGAATCTTTCCCGTCCACGAATCCCTTCCATCCAACTTTTTTCAGATATGGGAATTTGAGATACGTCCACGGCTCGACGTGTTCGGCGATGTGTTCGGTGTAATCCTTTGGCTCGTATTTGACGAATTCCTTTCCATCGGGATCGACCACGCGAACCTTACCATCATAAAAATTGACCTTGTTGTTCTCATCAACCATGCCCATGTAATAAGTGTGATGGTTGTAAATATCGCCAAGAATTAGATCGATATATTGCTTGTTGCCGAGCACGATGTCGTTGAAAATCTTGAGGCTGAATTGGGCAAAATCAATCGCCCATTTCCCCATCTCCTCGATTTCCTTGCGCTGTTCTTCGGTGATGCCTTTCGTTAATCCGCCGGGGATGGATGTGCACGGATGCACCTTGCGTCCGCCGATGATTTCCACAACGGTGTGACCATACTTGCGCGCTTGAATAACCTTGCCCGCGATTTCCATTCCGACTTTGTGGATGACACCCAGAATATTTCGCTCGGCTACGGGCGCATCGGGGCCCATGATGAAGTCTGGACCGCCGAGGGCGTAGAAGTGCGTGGTGTGATCGGTGACGTAGAATGCGCTGTAAAGTAGCTCGCGCAAAAGTTTGGCGGTGCGCGGCGGATCAACATGATAAACCGCGTCGGCGGCTTTTGCAGCGGCCATGTGATGCGCTTCAGGACACACGCCGCAAATGCGGTTTGTCAGAAGTGGCATTTCTTCAACGGGACGCCCAACGCAGAATCGTTCGAAGCCGCGCAGTTCTGGGATCTGGAAGTAGGTGTTGGCAACGTCGCCATCTTCATTCAGGAAAATCTCGATTTTGCCATGACCTTCGAGGCGGGTGATGGGATCTATGGTTATTCTCTGCATGGTGGCCATCCTTTTACGAAAATGTTGTATAACTGTAAGAGCTGTGTTGGAGACTGTTCGAGCGACTACGACGTACTATCGTGAATTTCATCAATGAAGTGCGCTCGATCTTCTATCTCCTCCAGTTTAAGTGATGCAAATCTGGTTGCTTCTTTCATTAATTGTTCAGCAACCTTCTTGGGTAGTTCTTTTAGTTTTTCCAGTGAGTAACCTTGCTCGCTTAGATACTCTTCTATGAGGGCTCTCTCAAGCAGAGCATTGGGGTCTTCGATGACGGAAGGGTCAGGCTTTTGAGCGTTCATGACAACCTCCAACTGTTGAAAACCGGTGTTGCTGTTTTTTTTATTTCCATGCAACTTTGGCGGCTTTGAGTAATGAGCCCGCCAGATTGAATCGATAAAATTGTCCGACCGGGTCTGGAATGCCATCAATGATGCGCTCAATCTCTTTCGGGTCGTTGCTGTCGATTACGGATGCGAAGGATGTGATCAAGCGCGCGCCATAATCCACGACGCCTTCAGCGGGACCATAACAACCGATGCACTGCGCGCCCGCAACCGGACAAGGTGCGTTGCATCCGCTGCGGGTGGCCGGACCGTTGCACGGGATGCCCTGCTCGAGCAGACAAAGACTCGCGTCAAGCGGCTGGCCGTAAATGCGTTTGAAAGCTTTGATGGTTTTGATGTTGCGCGCCCGTTTGCATTCATCGCAGACTGTTGAATTGCCTGCGCCGATGACTGAGCCTTTAGGTGGCAATTCTGCTTTGCCTTGCACAACTTGCACAACCAGATCAATTACCGTTGCAATTTGATGACTCTCCGGCGGGCAACCCGGCATGTAATAATCCACATCTATCACTTGATCGAGGGTTTTCTGCACAGGCAAAATCTTTGGGATGTGAATCTCGCCTTCGGGTGTATCGAATGAAGTGCGCGGATAGATTTCGGTTGGGTTGTCGGTTGTGATGGTGTTGTATGCGGTGTAGACGAGCTCGCCCGCCTCGCTTAAATTTGCGAGTCCAGGGATGCAGCCTTCATTGGCGCATGAACCGAACGCGACTAGTATCTTGGATTTCTCGCGAAGAAGTTTTGCGATGTGTTCATTCTCGTCGTTGCGGATGCCGCCGTTGAAAAGTGTCAGCAAAATCGAGCCGTCTTCCATCGCCTCGACATCTTTATATTTTGCATCCATTGCAACCGGCCAAAAGACAACATCGAAGTTTGCATCCACATCCAAAATTTTTTCGTGAGTGTTCAGAACGGCGATCTCGCATCCGCCGCAGGAAGCCGCCCAATACATTGCGAATTTTGGCTTGCTCATGCGGGCACCTCCTCTATTTCAGACGATGGACGATGGACAGCAGACGATGGTTTATCGTCTATGGTCAATGGTCTGCTGTCCGGTTTGCCCCAATGCAGCGGCCCCAGCGCGCGGATCTCTTCGACAAATTGGGTGATCTCAGCCGCGAGTCTGACTCCCTCCGCAGCCGAGGCCCAAACTAATTTAACGCGGCCCGCTTCAAGTCCGAGACCCTGAAGCGTGCGCCGCATCAAAATGAATCGCCGCAGAGCTTTGTAATTTTGTTCGATGTAATGACATTCGCCGGGATGACATCCAGTAATCAAGACGCCGTCCGCGCCGTTGGAGAGGGCCTTGAAAACAAAGGTCGGGTCGAGACGTCCCGAACACATCAAGCGGATCAGGCGCACGTTAGGCGGATATTTGACGCGGGCGGTTCCAGCCAAATCTGCGGCGCGGTAGGAACACCAGTTGCAGGTGAAGCCGATGATGACGGGTTCAAAGGATTTATTATTGTTCATAATTCTCTCCGTGCGTAACGCGTAATTCGTGATGCGTAATTTGCGAATTATGTTTTACGGATTACGCTGGCACGGCCTCCTCTTCGAGATTCAACAGAAGAAGGCCTTCAATCTGCGCCATGATCTGATCGTTGCTGAACCCAGTGCCTTCAATCGCACCTGCCGGACAAGCCGCGACACATGTTCCGCAACCCTGACACAGCGCTGGGTTGACTTCACTGACCATGCGATCTTCGTGGAAACTGATGGCGTTGAACGGGCACAATCCATTGCAAATGCGGCAACCTGAACATTGCTCTTCGATCACGCTGGCGCGCACCGGTTCGAGCGCCATTTCTTTTTGCTCGATCTTGCCGAGCACGCGCGCCGCGGCGGCCGCGCCTTGCGCTACACTGGCCGGAATATCTTTCGGTCCTTGTGCGCAACCAGCGATGTAAATTCCTTCGGTCATGGTCGCGATCGGGTCGAGCTTTGGATGTTTCTCGATGAACCAGCCATTGACCGAACATGAAATGCTGAAACGTTTGGCAGTTTCTTTTGAGTCGGCGCGCGGCTCGAGGCCGGATGACAAAATAACCATGTCAACCGGAATGCGGCGTTGCCTGCCCGCCAGCGTATCTTCAACTTGAATGATGAGCTTGCCTTCCTCGGTTGAAATGCGAGGCACATTGTTCACTTCGGCCACTTTGCCGCGCACGAAGAGCGTGCCTTCTTCCATTACACGCTGATAGAACTCATCATAATCCTTGAACGGCGTGCGCATGTCGATGTAAAAATTGTAGACCGTCGCGCCCGTCCGTTCGTGAATGAGATGTGCGAATTTCAGACTCTGCATACAGCAGATGACCGAGCAATAATTGTTGAAGTTGCGATCGCGCGAGCCGACGCAGTGAATAATGCCGACCGCTTTCGGCACTGTCTTTCCATCGCGCAAAACGATGGCGCCGTTGGTGGGTCCGGCAGCATTTGTCAGGCGTTCCATTTCAAGGGATGTGAAGACGTTCGGGTAACGGGCGTAACCATAATTTGTCACGCGGCGTGCATCGAAGAGATCGTAACCAGTTGCGAGAACGATATTGCCGACGTTGATCGTCACGATTTCATCTTGTTGATTAAAGTCGATTGCTTCCGTCGGACAGAATTTTTCGCAGGCTTTGCACGTTCCTTTTTCAAAGTACGTGCAATTCTCAACATCCATCACCGGAAATTTTGGAACGGCTTGCGGGAACGGCGTGTAAACGGCCTTCCGATATCCAAGCCCGGCCTCATACACATCGTCGATGACTTTCTTCGGACATTTTTCCTGGCAGATGCCACAACCCGTGCAAAGATCTTCTTTGATCTTGCGTGCTTTTTTGCGAATTGTCACGGTGAAGTTGCCAACGTAGCCTTCAACTTTTTCCACTTCGCTCCACGTCATCAGCGTGACGTGCGGATGCGAACCGACCGAGAACATTTTCGGGGTCAGGATACATGCCGCACAATCCAGTGTTGGGAAAGTTTTGTCAAACTGCGCCATGTGTCCGCCGATGGACGGTTCGCGCTCGACCATGTAAACATGGAAACCCGCGTCCGCAATTTCGAGCGCGGATTGAATGCCCGCGATGCCGCCACCGACCACCAGCGTTGCCGGGTTGATCGGAACTGTTAGTGGTTCGAGTGGCATATGATGCAACACACGCTCCACGCCGCCGGAAATCACAGCCTTTGCTTTTGCGGTCGCTGCAACTTTATCGGTGTGCACCCACGAAACCTGTTCGCGGATCGAAACCATCTCGCACAAAAACGGATTCAATCCGGCGCGGGCGCAGGCTGTGCGGAAAGTTTTCTCGTGTAGATGCGGCGAACATGCCGCCACCACTACGCGCGTCAGTCCCAATTCTTTGATATCTTTTTCAACCAATTCCTGTCCGAGACTGGAGCACATAAATTTATATTCGCGCGCGATCACCACACCGCGATGCTTGAGTTGTTCCGCGGCCCACTTTGCGACGTGCACGACATCCACGGTGCCGGCGATATTCGAACCGCAATGGCAGACGTAGACACCGATTCTTTCCTGACCCTTCGACTCGCTCAGGGCACCGCTTCTTGCTTTGCTCCCGCTACCATGAGTCATCGCGCCACCTCATCTTTCACTGCCACCTGCCGCCGCGAGGGGAGCGGCTTCGGCATCGGCAATCCCTCCGGTTTGTGCGGGCGCACCGGCCCAGACGGTTTTTGCTCCTGGATTTCAACGCCAATTTTTGCGATGGCTTTTTTCGCGCTGACGATTTCCAGCCCGAAGCCAAGTTCTTTCGCGTTCAAGCCAAAGGCCAATCCCATTAATTGAGTGAAGAAGATAATTGGCATTTTGAAATTTGTGCGAAAGAAATGATTCATCTCGCCCTGGTAGGCATCCAGATTGATCTGGCACATTGGGCAGACAGCTACCATCAAGTCAGCTTTGTGCACGTCCGCTGTGCTGATGAGCCTGTGGATTAATTCGAAGGCGGTTTCAGGCCCGATCTGAGTCATGTGCCCGCCGCAGCATTCGGTCTTGAGAGGAAAGTCAATGACTTCCGCGCCGAGAGCGTTCAGCAACAAATCGAGTTCGACCGGATGCTCATGATCCGACAAGCGATGCTCATAATCCGGGCGTGGAACCATGCACCCAAGATATGGTGCGACGCGCAATCCTTTTAGCGGCCTGACAACTTTGCTTTTGACAGTCTCCAGTCCAATATCATAAACGATCACATCCAACAAATGGCGAATTTCCAGCGAGCCGGGGGTGTAAGAAAGTCCGCCTGCTGCCAGGGCCTCGTTGACCATCTGTCCGAGTTTGGGGCGCTCACGCATGTGGAAGTCGGCTTTGGACAGGTTGAGGTAACAGGCCGAACATGGTGCGACCACGCTTCGGGTCCCGTTTGAGGCATCCGTGGCCAGGGCCAGGTTGCGCGCGATCAGCGCGTAGGCCGGCGTCAGACTGATGCCCAAATATTCCGTCGCGCCGCAGCAGTTCCAATCCTCGATCTCTTTGAAATTGAGTCCGATGACATTGGCGACCGCCATGAGCGAGTCGTAATAGGCCCGTGCGCTGGTTTCCATTGAACAACCGGGATAGAGAATGTAATCGTTCATTGCCCGGCCTCCAATTCTTTTGCGCGATCCAAAACGGTTTTGAGTTGTGAGATATTCTCAATGCGTTTTGGGATTAACGACATGCGTTTTTTGCTGAGCATGCCCAAACCCATCGGCGTCATGCCTGGCAGACGCAATGGGAAATGTTTTAAATAATGACGTGAGGCCAGCCCAAGTTCAAAGCTGCGCCCGTATTCCTCAACCATGTCTACAAAAGTCCCGGAGAAATCAGGTGCAGTGGAGTCTTGATATAACTTGGCGCGGATTGCCATGCTCTTAAGCGTGTACATCACATCCGTAATGTGAACATTTTGCGGACAACGTACAACGCAGTGATAGCATGAAACGCAAATCCAAAACGTATTGCTCTTCAATGCAGCTTCACGCATCCCAGCTCTCAACATGGCAAACAACATACGAGGAGTGTGATCCATATCTTCTGCGGCAGGGCAGGAGCCTCCACACGAGCCGCACTGGATGCACATTTCGAGTCGCGAGACACCAGCAGTGCAGGCGGAGACTTCAGCTAATAATGTCAGATCTTCGTTCTTTACGGAGACGGGAATAACTGGCGAGGCATTTATTTGCGTAGCAACCATACCGACCTCTCTTTGAAGAAGCACGCTTGTTTCCTCCACTGATGAGCGTGTCTATGATAGGAACAATATTAGTATGTGACATATTTCACAATTTAGCCAGCGATAAAAATCATGGCTAGTCAGTGACAATCATCTTAAAGGTTATTTAGCCAATCTGCCTCGTTTCAGTCAGGTTAGTGTTTTACTCGTCATGGCGTTATAATCTTGTGAAATTTATATAAGGAGAAATCAATGAAATTAAATTTTGCAATGTGGCAGAAAGCGCTCAACGTGATCCCGGAAGTCTCAAAAGAGGAATGGGGTCAGTTGGATGTGATTTCGCGATGGCTGATTTCCACACGCGCCGCTGTTCTACTCATGACCTTTCTTTCTGCCGCGCTGGCGGGAATCTTTGCTTTTCGTGACGGCGTATTTCATTTGGTCCCCTGGCTTGTCCTGACCTTTGGACTCATCATGGCGCATGCCGCTAATAATATCTTCAACGATTTCACAGACTTTGTGCGCGGCGTTGACAAGGATAATTACTTCCGCACGATCTATGGCGCGCAGCCCATCGCCAGCGGACTGATGACCAAACGCCAGCATTTGACCTATTTCGCGGTGACGGGCCTGATCGCACTGGCGGCTGGTATCTATCTCATCGCCAGCAACGGCTGGGACATAAACATTTGGATCCTGCTTGGCCTTGGCGCGTTCTTTGTATTGTTTTATACCTGGCCGATGAAATATATCGCGCTGGGTGAAGTTGCCGTTCTGATCGTCTGGGGTCCGCTTATGATCGGTGGCGGATATTACGTCATGGCACATAAATGGGACTGGAATGTCATGATCGCCAGCATCCCCTATGTGCTGGGCGTGACGACCGTGATTTTTGGGAAGCACATTGACAAGTTCAAGATTGATAAGGAAAAGAAGATATATACATTACCGGTTCTGATCGGAGAAAAGGCCGCCCGCTATGCAGTGTTATCCATGATGATCCTGCCTTATCTTTTTACCGGTTATCTCATCGCGATAAAATTCTTTACGCCTGTTATGGCGATTGTTCTTCTGGCTTTGCCCACCTTCCTCAAGGTTTATCCGGCTCTCCTCCAGCCCAAGCCTGAGACGCGCCCTGAAGGCTTCCCCGATGGACAGGGTGGCTGGCCGCTTTATTATGCGCCGCTGGCCTTTGGCAACAATCGCGCCTTCGGCATCTGGTTCCTGCTTGGCCTGATCCTGGATGTTGCCTTGCGCGTCATCGTCCCTGCTTTTTGGCATTAGCTGGTTTTTCAATCTAAACCGACAATTTCCAAAGGCTTGTCGGTTTTTTTATTTAATAATCCGGATAAAGTTATCTGCATTCAGGAAATAGTTGTATAATTTTGCACAAGACCAACCTGGAGGATCATATGAAAATCAATTTTGCAATGTGGCGTAGAGCCTCATGGGAACTCATCAAAATGGACAATAAAAAAGAGTGGGACGCACTCGATGTTGTTTCCAAGTGGCTGATCGCCACGCGTTCTGCCGTGACGACAGTCACGATTTACTCAAGCATCATTGCCGGCTTGCTGGCCTGGCGTGATGGGTATTTTGCCTGGTTGCCGTGGATCATTCTGACCCTTGGACTTTTTATTGCGCACGGCACGAACAACCTGCTCAATGACTACACCGATTTTTCGCGCGGCATTGACAAGGATAATTATTTCCGCACGCAATACGGCGTCCATCCGCTTGTGCAAAATTTCTGGACGAAGAGTCAGCAGATCCAATGGTTCCTTGTCAGCGGCGTGATCGCCACGCTGTCCGGCGTGTACGCGTTGTTTTACACAGGTTTCAATCCAGTAGTGATCGGGCTATTCGCCTTTGGCGCCCTCATCCTGCTATTTTATACCTGGCCGTTGAAATACTGGGCGCTGGGTGAGCTTGCCATCTTTCTGATCTGGGGACCCATCATGATCGCGGGCGTGTATTTTGTCCTTGTGCTTGGGAGCAACGGCAGTATGGCTAATGTTGGGAATGTGGCCCTGGCGGGCATTCCGTTTGGATTGAGCGTCGCCAGTATCAACTTCGGCAAGCACATTGACAAGTTGAACGATGATAAGGCCAAAGGTGTCGGCACCTTCCCGGTGCGCGTCGGCCAGACCTTTGCGCGCTACGTCAATATCGCGGCGATTGTCATTGCTTATGCAGTCGTCATTTATCTCGTGGTGATCGGCTATTTCTCAACATTCATGTTGTTGATTTTGTTCGCTCTCCAGCGCGCGCTGTACGCCGTCATGGCTCTTTCCAAGCCGCGCCCCGAAAGCGCCCCCAAAGGCTTCGAAGCATTTTGGCCCACATGGTTTTCCGGTTTTTGTTTTTACCATAACCGTATGTTTGGCGGACTGCTGATCCTTGGCATTTTGCTCGACACCATTTTTCGCAAACTGTCGCCCAGTTTGCCATTTGCCGTCAACTGGTTCGGTTTGATCGCACTTGGCATTGGCGCGATTTATGCCGCTGTGAAAATGCAAATGGCAAAAACAAAAAAAGCACAGGCCTAATTTGAAAAGAATAACTCATCTTACGCAAAACTGACGAGACGTTGTTGCGAGGGGTGTTTTTTCCCCGAAGCAATCTCTCTCTAAATTAGAGACTGCCACGTCGGGGAAAACGCCCTCCTCGCAGTGACATGCGAAAGAAGTCTCGATCATTCGAGACTTCTTTTTATTTCCAGATCTTCAATTTCAAGCCATTCTTCTTTTCCCGCCAAAATGCCCATCGAAATTTTTCCATCCGGCTTGAAGGCCGCAAATTGATTATCGATCCAGATGACCAGTCCCAAAGGCGGACGCGGACTCACCGGCGACTCCAACACAAGAGCCTCATTTGCCCAAAAAGCGGAGCGCGTCGGACTCCACTCGAGGCGGTAAGTGTGCCATTGTGTCGCCTCCACGCTGACGGTCGCCGAGTCTTCCTCGATCACGCGGCTCAACAGTTGACGCGTCTTCTTTCTCGAAAAGGGGAGTGCCAGTCCCGCCGGAATTAACAACGGATGAAAGCGCGGACTGCGAAATGCCTGTGCCAGAAATCCCTGTGCGGGCTTTGCCTGCCCTGAGCCTGTCGAAGGGTCGTCTCGAAAGGACAAATGGTTTTGCGGCGATGCGTAAAAGAACCACAATGCGTTCGGAAGAGCCGGCAATCTGAAGAAAGTGTCCCCCGGCCCAAAGGAAAACCCAAAGGGATCGTTCCACAAGCCAAAGCCCCATGTCCCGGGAACAGATGCGGACGAGACTCTGGCTTTCAGGCATAGTGAAAAAGGCGGTGAGTAAGGATAGTTTTGACGGGAGATGTGCGCGTGGTCGTCAAGCTGGGATAAACGGTAGCCGCCCGCGCTTCCGCCGGGAATCGTTAATCGCCAGCCGTTTGGCTTGGGCGTGATGCTGGCGTTGCGACTTAGGCGGGGTTTTAGATCCATGTTTCCAGAGACAAGTATACTCAGAAATTTTTTGATCCGAAGATGTTACGGCTCGATCTGCTCAGTTTCTGATGGTACTTCCCTGCCTGTAGAGACCGCGCCTGGCCGGTTAACCAGATAGATCCCCAGAATAATGATTCCGCCGCCAAGCAGGACGAGCAATGTGATCGACTCGTTCAGCAACAGCGCGGCCAGCAGTGTGGTGACGAGCGGCTCGATGTTAAGGAACACGCCCAGTTGCGAAGCGGGCAGGGCCTGCAGGGCGTCGTACCATGCAATGTAGGCCAGACCTGAGCCGAAGATGCCGAGCACGAGAATCGCGCCCCAGCCTTTGATGGTGATGTTGTGGATTTCGCTCAAGCCGGGACCGAAGCCGAAGATCCAAATTGTGGTGAAGAGCCAGCCGAGCAGCATCACATAGAACATCATGCGCGCCGCGGGGTGACGCGCCAGCTCACGCCGCGAAAGTACTGTGTAAATTGCCCAGTTCGGCGCGCTGATAAGAACCAGCAGATCGCCGATCGTGCCTTCCCTGCCGGTGAAGAGTGCGAAGAGATTGCCTTTGCTGACGATCAGCAAAACGCCCAATGCGGCCGCCGCGATCCCCCCGACTTGAATCCAGTTGAGTTTTTCTTTCAGCACCAGCCAGCCGAGAATGGCAATGAAGATCGGCGTGGTGGCGACGATCCAGGCGGTGGTGGTGGCCTGCGCGGTTTTCAATCCGTTGGCTTGCAGCCATTGGTGAAAGGTCACACCGATAAAACCGAGCAGGGCAAAATAAAGCCACTCGCTTTTTTCAGGAATGGCGAATTGTTTTCTCAACACCACCGTCGCGCCGAGGATGACCACGCCCATCGCGAAACGGATCCACACGATGGTGGCGGGCGAGACTTCCTGCAGGGCGATTTTGGTGGCGATAAATGTCCCGCCCCACACGACGACGGTGAAGACGGCTTCGAGGTAGGGAATAAGTTTGGATTTGGGCATAGATTTATCCTTTGGCGAGTTTATCAATTATAATTGCTCACCGGAGGCTTTTTCATGGAAATTACCTGGTACGGACATTCCTGTTTTCGTCTCACCGAACGCAACTATGCCACGGTGGTGACGGATCCTTTCGATAGCAAAGAGATCGGTTATTTCCCGCTCAAACTCAAAGCAGACATTACCACCGTCAGCCATGAAGCGCCCGGCCATAACAACAGAGACGCGGTCAAAGGCACTTCGCACGTCATTGAGGGCCCCGGCGAATTTGAGATTGGCGGTGTGTTTATCACTGGCGTCCAGACGGATAGTCCGAGTAAGAAAGCCAAAGAAGCGGTCCGCAATACAATCTACGTGTTTGATTATGACGGAATCACAGTCGCTCATCTAGGCGATCTTAAGCAGGCTCCCTCACAGGCCGAGATAGACGCGCTGGGTTCGGTCAACGTGGCTCTCGTCCCGGTGGGAGGCGGTGGCGGACTCAACGCTGCCAAGGCCGCTGAGATCATCAGTCTGCTCGAGCCGAATATAGTCATTCCGATGCACTATGCCACCCCGGATGCCAAGCTTTCTCTGGACTCGCTCAACAAGTTCATCAAGGAAATGGGATTGACCAAACCGGAATCCCAGCCTTCGCTCAAGGTCACACGCAGCAGCCTGCCCGAAGAGACGCATGTTGTTGTTTTGGATTATCAACGCGAGTAAATGACGTGCCTGTAAAAATAATCATGACCTGGGATATTGCATCCGAACACGAACAGGAATATTTTGAGTTCGTGATCGGAGAATGGGTGCCGGGCGTTCAGCGCTTGGGCTTTCAGCCGATTGACGCGTGGGCCACCGTATATGGCTCGTATCCACAAATCCAGGTCGGCTTGCTGGCGGATAGCGAATCAGCCGCTCGAAAAGTCTTCAACTCGAAAGATTGGGGCGCGCTCGAAGACCGGCTTCTCACTTACGTCAACCATTTTTCGTACAAGATCGTACCTGCGCGCAACGGCTTTCAATTCTAACTGTCATTGCGAGGGCGGTGTCTTCCCGCCCGAAGCAATCCCCTCATGAAATCTGCTCAGACTCATTGGCGATGGTTCTTTATCGTGGCGGCTCTCGAAGCGGGAGCCGCCTTCTTTGCATTAGCTTTTGTTCCACACGAAGGCAGCGGTTTTTCGATCTCGCGCCTGGTCCTGCTCGCCGCGCTGTTTGCCTTTTTCACTTTGTGGACATATTTTGCCGTGCGCCAACCGACGCGACTCGACTCGCTCGCGCGTCCTGCGTCCATTGCGGCCTCGGCGTTTCTTTCTTTGACGCTGGCCGCTTCACTCTTCCTTTTGCGTTATCTCGACCCCGTGCATTCCCTGCCTTACTTCCAGCGGCTCAGCCCTATCCTGTTTTATTTGCTGCTTCTAAGCCTGCAATCTTCTCTATTTTTACTTTTTATTCGCTTTGGATTTCATCGCGAAAATGTTCAGCAGCGCAAACCGATATTTTTCTCGGCATTCATCGCTTTCATTATTCTTATTTCTGTTTTTCTATTTATCTCTCTCACTCGCATCGGTTTGACGCCGGACAAGGCTTACTGGGGTGAGCCGGGTGTCCCGGTCATGGGCTGGCAGCTGGGACTCGCTATGCTTGGTGGTCTGTGCGTTTTATGCTTTTCGTTTTCGCGGCGTACCCGCTCGATTGACTTTATCCTTCCAGTCCTTATCTGGCTTTTGGCCGTTATCATTTGGCTCAATGTTCCCGTCAGTGTGATGCAGAATAGTTTTTATGCGCCGATGGATCCGCCGACATTTCAAGCTTTTCCGAATTCGGACGCGGGTTATTACGACTCGATGGCGCACAGCTTGTTGATCGGTTATCCATACCAGGGCGACATCCCGACGCGTCCGCTGTATATTGTCCTGCTGGCGATTTTACATTTGCTAGTGGGGGAGCGCTACAACCTCATCATTGCGGGGCAGACTCTTGTGCTGGCGCTCTTTCCGGTGGTTCTTTATTATCTCGGCAAAAAATTACACAGCCGCGCGGCAGGTGTCATCATTGCTTTGTTCGCCATCTTCCGCGAGTGGACAAGCTTGCTCATCTCCTCTCAGACGCGTGTATCCAACACGAAAACCCTGCTCGTTGACCTGCCGACTTTTCTTTTGATCGCCCTCGCCTGTCTGTTCGTATTACGTTGGCTGGAGCGCAAAGACTGGAAGAGTGCGCTGGCCGCGGGCGGCATGTTTGGGATATTGATGCTGCTTCGCACACAATCCATGTTGATTTTGCCATTTATCCTGCTGACGGTTTTTCTGGTCTTCGGCTGGAAAAATAAAAATTCCTTCCTTCTCCTTTCCTCTTTCTTCCTGTTCGGCATTTTCTTTTCTGTCTCTCCCTGGCTTTTGCATAATTATTTATTCAGCGGACACATTACCTTCGACGCGCCTTTTCAATATCAAGTTATTGCCAGCCAGTATAAATACACCGGCAATCTCGACCTGCAAAGCGTGGACTTGCAGGGCAAAGGTCTGCTTGGAATATTGCTGACCTTTGCGTTGAAAGATCCAAAGTTCGTCTTCGGTTTCATTGCCACACATTTTTTTGCCACGCAAATCAGTGGTATTCTGGCTTTGCCGTTGATCCAATCCTACAATGGCCTGTTAGCTCCCATCAATCTTTACTGGATGCAATGGGATGGCGGCTTGAGTTGGTATAACCTTCTGCTCGTCATCTTCTATCTTGCTATCATTGCTCTTGGTCTGGGCGCATCCTGGAAACGCCTGCGCTGGGCAGGATTAATTCCGCTGGCCTTCTCGCTTGGCTATTCTCTCGCAAATGGCATCGGACGCTTCTCCGGCTGGCGTTACGCCTTCCCCGCCGATTGGATTTCATATTTTTATTTCGGTATCGGTATGGCCGAAATATTTGCTAGCGCGGCTTTGTGGCTTGGAGCCAGTCCCGAAAAAATCTTTATGCCAATATCCATGCCGATGGATATTAACCACGAAGGCGCAAAGACTCGAAGTCGCGAGAAAAGAAACCTTGTGGCGAATTCTAATTGGAGTCAGGGACTTATATTGGCTGGAGTCTTTGCGCTCATTGGCGCGTTGTCATGGATGGCCAAAGGTATCGCTTCGCCGCGTTATGCGGGCCAGACTCCGGCAAGCTTGTCTGCCATACTCTCAGCCTCGCCAGCCGTCAAAAAACTTGACGTAGACCAAACTCAACTCGCAGCATTTGCAGCACAACCCCAGGCTGTTTTGCAAATCGGACGCGTTTTATACCCACGCTTTTTCACGCGCGATACCGGCTTGGCTTCGGCGCATCCGTGGCCATCTTACGCGCCGCGTGATTTTGCACGCATGGGCTTTCTGTTCTTGAACCAAAAACGCAGCGATGCTCTTTTTCAATCGAAAGAAATTCCCGACTTCCCGCAAGCCGCGGACGCCATCATTCTTGGATGTCAGCAAACAGATTACATTGACGTTCGACTGATTCTCTTCCCCGATTCGGATTCCGGCTACTTAAGTCAGTCCCTCGACAATCTCTGCCACTGATAACTGAAGCATGCCCCGCCTCGCATCTCGACTATTAACCTGGTACCGCAAAAACGGCCGGACTTTGCCTTGGCGTGGGCACCCCGATCCGTACGCGGTGTGGGTCTCGGAGATCATGCTTCAGCAGACACGCGTCGAAACGGTTATCCCTTATTTTGAAAAATGGATGAAGCAATTTCCAACCGTCAAAACTCTGGCAGATTCTTCGGAGCAGGATGTCTTGAATTTGTGGGAAGGGCTTGGATATTATTCCCGCGCTCGCAATTTGCATAAAGCCGCGCAGATCGTTACGGAACAATATAATGGCCAATTGCCGCGTGACTTGCATGCACTCCGCAAACTCCCCGGCATTGGACGCTACACCGTCGGTGCAATCGCTTCGATGGCTTTCGGCCTCGACGAGCCGACTCTGGACGGCAATCTGCGCCGCATCTTTGCGCGCGTCTTTGATGTCAGCCAACCGGCAGATGCACCTGCAGGCGAAAAGATTTTGTGGGGGCTTGCCGCCGAACATTTGCCAAAAGGCCAGGCGGGTGATTTCAACCAGGCGCTGATGGATTTGGGCGCGACGATTTGCCTGCCGAAGAATCCATGCTGTTTGATTTGTCCGCTGATGAAATTATGCAAGGCGCGCGAACTCGGTATCCAGGAAAAGCGGCCGGTGTTGAAGCCGAAGAGATCAACGCCGTATTATGTCCACGCTGCGGCGGTGATTGTGAGGCAAGGATATGTGTTGTTGGCAAAGCGTCAATCGAAGGGATTGCTGGGTGGAATGTGGGAATTCCCGAATGGCCGTGTTAGTAGCGACCCGGCTAAAGAGTTGGCAAAAGCCATCCAAACGGTCTACCGGCTCAAGGTCCGCAGAAAGGACGCGCTCGGAATTGTCAAGCACGCGTATACTCATTTCAAAGTCACGGTTCACGTCTTTAATTGTGGATTGGTTTTAATGTCAAAAAACAAAAATTTGAAATGGGTAAAGGTGATGGATTTGGAAGAGTACCCAATGGGAAAAGTTGACCGGCAGATCGCACAAAAATTGTAGGGACACAGCGACGCTGTGTCCCTACAGATTGAATTACGCCTTGCTCAATGTTACAAACACCATTGGTCTGCGATTGGTCGCTTCGCGCAAGTAGGACTTGACCGCGCCGACGATGTCCTTCTCGTTATTCAACCCGCGGCTGTTGACGATTTCCATCACGCGTTTGCGGGCTTCCGGAATTAATTGCTCGGCTTCCTCGGGCGAGACAAAGCCGCGTGTGATGATCTCGGGCTCGTGAAGCAGGCGGCCTGTTAGTTTGTCGATGCTCAGGTCGATCAGGAAAATGCCGCCGCGCGACAGTTGTTCGCGCTCGCGCATAATATCTTCATCCACTTCGCCGATGGATTGCCCGTCCACGAAGATATAATCGCCGGGAATACGCTCACCGAGTTTTATCTTGTTTCCTTGCAGTTCGACGGTCTGGCCGTTTTCGACCACGATGACATTTTCGGCTGGGATGCCAACCATTTTCGCGAGATCGCCGTGACGAGTCAACATTCGCAGTTCGCCGTGAATAGGCATAAAGTGATTGGGCCGCACAAGGTTGAGCAAAAGTTTCAGCTCTTCCTGGCTGGCGTGGCCCGATACATGGATGGGCGCAATTGAGTCGTTGATGACGATTGCGCCGCGGCGCAATAGGCGATTGATGGTTTTGCTGATCGACTCTTCGTTGCCGGGGATTGGATGCGAAGAAAGCACCACGGTATCGCCCGCTTTGAGGTCGAACTGACGATTTGTGCCAGCCGATAGACGCCCAACAATTGACGAGGGTTCACCTTGCGAGCCAGTGCACATCAGCACCACTTTGTGATCCTGCATGTGCAGGGCTTCATCCAGCTGTATCAGTAGTTCGTCGGGGATGTCGAGATAGCCAAGTTTGCGGGCGATCTTGACGTTATCTATCATGCTCGGGCCTGCCAATGCCATCTTGCGTCCGAGCTTGGCGGCGGCATCGGCCACTTGCTGGACGCGCGAAATCAGTGAGGCAAAGGTCGCCACAATGATACGGCCTTTGGCTTCCGAGAAGACTTTGTCGAAGGCCGGGCCGATGATCATCTCAGACGGTGTCCAGCCGGGGCGTTCGGCGTTGGTCGAATCAGATAGTAAAAGGTCAACGCCGCGCCCCGCGAACTCAGCCAGCTTGCCGTAATCGGTCGGCCAGCCATCCACCGGCGTATGATCGAATTTGAAATCGCTCATGTGGACGACCAGACCGGCAGGGGTGGTGATGCCGAGTCCGACCGCGTCGGGGATGGAATGGCAAATGTGGAAGAACTCGACCTTGAACGGGCCAAGCTCGATGGATTTTCCCGCTTCGATCGTGTGAATTCCGGCTCTGGCTGTCGCCCCGTTGCGCGCCAGTTTGACTTCGATCAATCCGCGCGTCAATGGCGTTGCATAAACCGGCGCGGAAATGTCGGTCAAAAAGTGATGGATTGCGCCGATGTGGTCTTCGTGTCCATGTGTGATGACAAGGCCAACGACTTTATCTGCGCGCTTGCGCAAATATTCATAGTCGGGGATGATGTAGTCCACCCCGAGCATGTCGTTTTCAGGGAACATAATGCCCGCGTCCACCACCAGGATCTGGTGATCGAACTCATAGGCGGTCATGTTCTTGCCTACTTCCCCTAAGCCACCCAGGGGAATGATCTTCAATTTTCCGTGCTTACTCATTTTGTTGTATTTCCTTTATCCTTAAAAAAAATATAGTTAACCGCCTTTGGCGGGTAAGGTCGTTGGTTGACAAATATAAAAAATATCCCTGCGGACTTGCTCGCCGGGATTCTCTAAACGTACCGCGTGCAATTGTTCTTACAAAACTGCCAAATGGCAGAAAAGGTCAACATCCGAATGAGAGTAGTATAGCAGGGGAATGATGATTTGTCTATGCCGGATGCGTTAAGTTTCGGTTAACGACGCATTACCATTTTCGATGGTGAATCCGTTCCATCATCAGGCTGAATTCGATCTGCTTCTGCTCGATTTGTTTGCGGATCTCGCTGCGCTTCTTTTCCTCGACCAAAGCGGACTCCACTTGTTTGAGCTCGGCAATCTCTTTGAGCAATTCCACCTCACGCGGCGCCATCCCGGCATTTTTCAGCAGCGAATACGCCGCGCGGACTTCCTCGGGCGTGTCGAAATAAGCCGCCAGATCAATCGGTTTACCTTTGCCAGGCAAGTCGTCGAACTCGCCGCGTTCCATTGCTTCTTTGATGATGGATTCAACCGCTTTGTCGAAATTCATGCGCTGATTTTACTGGCAAATCGTGAGAGCGGCTAACCACAAAAGTATTTGTCATTGCGAGCGAGCCTTCCGGGCGAGCGTGGCAATCCCAAATTTCTAGGAGATTGCTTCTCGAAGACTTGCAATGACATCAAATTTTCCTGGTGATACAATCCAACAGGATTTTCACGGAGGCATTCATGCAGTCAGCAAAGCTACGCGCCCGCTATCGTCACATCATGTGGTTTTTCACGCGCACCACGGCGGCCTTTATTTACTGGGAATTACTTTTGCCGCGCATCGGTCTGCGCGGCGTGACGCGTCGCACACGTTCGGAGCGTTATAAAAAGATCGCGGCCCAATTCCGGGCGATGGCGATTCGTATGGGCGGTGTCATGATCAAGGTGGGGCAGTTCCTTTCGGCGCGGCTCGATATTCTGCCGCCAGAAATTACCGAAGAACTTGCCGGTCTGCAGGACGAGGTCCCGGCGGAGGATTTCGACGCGATCCGCAAATTGGCGGAGGCCGAGTTTGGAATGCCGCTCGAAGAGAAGTTTGAGCGATTCGAGAGCGAACCACTGGCAGCCGCCTCATTAGGCCAGGTTCACCGCGCCCGGCTGCGGGTCGAAGCGCCCGAAGCGGAGGAGTTTCGCGATGTCGTCGTAAAAATCCAGCGTCCGTTTATCGAGCAATTGATCGACGTTGACTTTTCTGCATTGCGAAAATTTGGCGGCTGGCTGCAAAAATATAAACCCATCAGCAAACGCGTCAACGTGCCTGCGTTGATCGAAGAATTGTCGGGGACGGTGCATCGGGAAATTGATTATCTGGCCGAAGGAAAAAACGCCGAGCTGTTCAGCAAAAATTTCAAAGACCGAAAGCACGTCCACGTGCCGCGCGTGGTTTGGAGTTGCACCACGGAACGCGCCTTGACCCTTGAAAATGTCTTTGCGATTAAGATCACGGATTATGACGCCATTACCGCCGCTGGAATTGACCGCGCTAAAGTAGCGAAAGTTTTGCTGGATACCTATCTCAAGCAGATTTTTGAAGACGGATTTTTTCATGCCGACCCGCATCCGGGAAATCTGTTCATCACGCCGGTCCTGGCCACGAAGCGAAGAAAAGCCAGTTGGCGTTTGACGTTTGTGGATTTTGGAATGGTGGGCGAGGTGCCGGAAAATTTGCGGGATGGACTGCGCGAATTATTGATCGGCATTGGCGTGCGCGATTCCGCGCGCGTGGTGAAGTCTTATAAGACGTTGGGCGTTTTGCTTCCGAGCGCAGATTTGAAGTTGCTCGAGGAGGCCGAAGCGCAGTTGTTCGAGCGCTTCTGGGGAATGTCAATGAGCGAACTGCGCAAGATCAATCACGCCGAGATGCATCAGTTCGCTATGCAGTTCCGCGAGTTGATGTATGAAATGCCTTTCCAGTTGCCGCACAATCTGCTGTTACTTGGACGGACGGTTGCCATCCTTTCGGGCATGTGCACCGGGCTCGACCCGGACTTCAATATTTGGGAACAGCTTTCACCGTATGCTCAAAATCTTGTGGCGGGTGAGGTCGGTTCGAACTGGCAGGTTTGGCTGGACGAGATCGGGGAATTGGTTAAAGAGTTGATCGCGTTGCCCGCGCAGACGGGTCGGGTGTTGGCGCGGCTGGAGCGCGGCGACTTGAATGTCAACATGCCGCAGGTCAACCGTCAAATTTATCACCTCGAAGGCGCGATCAACCGGCTGGTGGGCAGCGTCATCTTCGCGGCGTTCCTGTTCGGCGGCGTGCTTCTCTATCGCGCAGGCGACGTCACGCTCGGTTATGTTTTCTGGGGATTGGCCGCCGCGTCCCTCGTGTGGATGGTTTTCCTTTCGCGCGGACATTCCCCGTGGAGATGAATTTTTTTAAACACAAAGGACACCAAGGGCACAAAGGAAAAGCAAAAGGTTAAACCTTTGTGTACGTCGTGTCCTTCGTGTTTAATTTTTTTGGACAAATCAAAACCGCCTCGTTCTTCGACGGGGCGGTTTGTTCCGTTTAATCTTTTTTGTCCATGCGTTCGAGCGCGTGATCCACAAGGCTGCGGAAGGCGAGCAGCATTTCCTTGCGGGCTTTGCGCCGATGCTCGACAAATTCCGGCGGAAGCATGCCTTTGATGCTCTCGCGCATTTCTTCGCGCGCGGCTTTCATATGCTCGCGTGCTTCATCGGGAATGTGCTCCGCAAATTTGTGTTTGGATGTTTTTTCAGCCATAAGGTCCTCGCTTTCTTGATTTGATTATAAGCCTTAATGGATTGTGTTACCTATCTACGGCATATTTAGGAGAATAATGCCGCTTCGGGGAAGCAAAGTAATTTCGGTTACGGTTGATCCGTCATTGAACTTAGGATCTTTTACGCCCAGGATTTTTCGATAACTGCCATGTAAATCAATCGTCTTTGTAGACCCGGAAGGATTTACCAGCACAATACCGTTTTGGAAGTCACGGCGCCAGACGTTGAACTCCGCCCTGGGGTCATTATTAAGGAGTAACGTTTTAAGCATCTCTTCTTTATTATCCACATTATATGCATCTGTTAATGGCGATCCAAGATAACCCTTTGCATTGAGCGATTGGACTGCCTGTCCAGTTTTAAGATCTACCGAATATTCATCGTACCACCAGCTTACCTGAAGGGGATCGGAGCTGAACCATGTCTTTACGTCGTGCATAGCGAAATAGCTGTTTAACATCAAAGCAGATGCCAGGGTGTAACGTAAATGGTCAAAGCCATTCTCGGTTCCGTGAGCATCGAACATTGCGACCCTTGGATTTATAGACGCCTGATCCTCCAAAACGGCAGCACGCATCGTCTCGAGCCAGCTGGTGTCCGTATTTGATAGAAATGCTTCGAGCATTCGACCGTTAAGAAGATTTAGATAAGTGTCGTCGGTTTTTGCATCACTGCCAACCGCCAACGGACCGCCATTATACCCGCTGCTCCCGATAATTAACGATCCATTAGGAAACACTCTTCGACTCTCACTCAGCATCTTTCTCGTCCCGTCATCCATCATGGTATTAATCAATACAGCGGAGTCGGCAATTCCATCGCCGTTGATATCCATCTGACCATTTGGCGGATTGTCTGTGCGGTATTTGAACCCGGACCAAACTTCATGGATCCAATCAAAGAATATACCGTCAACCTGTCCCGTTTTCATTACGTTCTCGGCAAGAAAGTTTGGCATAAAAGTATTGATGTCGGTTGACAGGTTGAACATCGGAGTCCAGGTTCCATCCTCTATGGGGAATAGGTGATAAAGCTTGCCGCGGACATCCTGCATATACCACTCCGGTTTTAACTGGGAGATAAATGTACTGAGAATGTAATTGGGATCGTTTGGAAGAATATCTGCTGCGGAAAAATAAATCAGTATGACTGCATTGGGGTTACTTTGTCGAATCGTTCCTAATCTGCCAAGAATGTAAGGTTTTGCCGTTATTGTATCGACATTCAAGGCAATAATGTCCCAATAAAACGCCTGACCTAAAGAATCATCGGATGGAGCTGGAAGCCAATTTTGATAAAGCAACTTGGGAAATTTGTGCGAATCAAGCCGTTCGGCTATTGTCTTATCTGGGGTGCCCGCCGATACGGGTAACTGGGTCGACGCTTGAGCGATCGATCCATCTTTTGCCAGCGCCCAGACACGAATATCGTCGACGCATACCTTGGTTTGTGGTGACACGCTGAATCCTGCGGTACCTTGTTGGCGATGGTCATCCGTTTTCTGTGCAATATATTTTTGGTTTAAGTAATATTTGATAAGATTTCCTGCGGCTTCAACCCGCAATGTATACCAAGTGTTTCCCTCTGTGAGAAACGGGTTTAACGGCTTAGACCCCATGCCAACATAAGGCATTCCATAACTAAGTTCTGCGGCATCATAAGATAAGTTGCCGGAATATTTTTCTGTGAACAATGTATTTTCTCGAATATCTACTGCTACGCTCTGCTGATCCGGTTTATAGTCAATGAATTTGACTTTCATCTCAACGGCATAATCGCCCCAGGTTTCTCGTCCGAACCAGCCACCAATCCAGTTATCCGAAAGAGCATTGCAAAAGACGTGGTTTCCGGAATCGTCGGTTTGCACATTCCATTTACTCCAGATGAGAATACCGGAAGGAACACCGCTTTCAAAATCCTGCTCATATAACATTGCAGCCTTCTGAGCGACCAGCGGATCGGGTGTGTTAGTTGCCATCGCCGTGGCTGTTGGATTCGGAGCAGGCGTCACAGCAGGAGTGGCGGTTGTGCCGCAGGAAGTTGCAAAATAGACGCACAGAATGATCGGTAATAATTGCCGCAGTTTCATGTCAATCCCTTTCTTTACTCGATGAAAGTAGGCGCTCAACCGATGGTTACGCCACCGCCGTATAACCATCTGATTTGGATATTATGCGGTGGAAGATTAAAAACGATAGAAATATTATAGCATCACGATTTCAGTCCGGCATATACAATCCACCGCTGACTTCCATCCAGTCCGCGACGCGCTCGACGGCGGCCTTGATGTTGTTATCTGAAACATCCAGCGTCAGACTCGGCAGTTGGGATTTTGCGATCAGTTCGCGCATCAATCCATCTCTGTAAAGCGATTTTCTTCGACGATCTTGCGAGCGTTGTTCGGGTCGAAGACTTGTCCGTTCATGACGAGATAAACTCCCTCGGGCAAAGTCTGCACGGCGATGATCGCGCCGCCGAGATTGAAATACGCGTCGGTGGTTTTGAAAGCGGCGGGCTGCATCGCTCCGGTCAACACGATGGTCTTGCCGCGCACCTGCGTGAGCAGTTTGGCGGTGGTGATCATGGTGTCGGTGCCATGCGTCAAAACGATGAGCCGGTTCGGGTCGCGCGAGACGCGCTCGAGGATCATGGCGCGGTCTTCGTCCGTGATCTGCAGGCTGTCCTTTTTGAGCAGGGACTCCACTTCGAATTCCAAAGTTGCGTTGGCGTCGTGCAAGATGGCCGCGGCCTGTGGTTCGCCGACGATGAAATCGCTTTCGAGCGTGGAATAAAATTTGTCCATCGAACCGCCGGTGGTAAAGATTTTTATTTTCATGCTTTGAGTATAGCAAAAATTGACAATCCGGGATAAGTCCTGTAAACTTCCTACATGGACATAGACCTCGATCTATACCGTCGTGAAATTCGCGTCTCTTCAAACCCGCTGGTGCGGCTTTCGGCGATTGACGTTTCTCCCGATCGCCCTCAGCGGACTATTGTTTTTCTGCACGGATTTGGGGGACAGGCTGAACAATGGCATTACCAGCTCCAGGAATTTTCCCGCGAGAACCGCGTCATTGCCCTCGACTTGCGGGGGCACGGACTTTCAGACAAACCGACGCGCGGCTACGAGATGACTCATATCCAGGCCGATCTCGATATCGTTTTGGATGTGTTGAAGGTCAGCGAGAAATTTGTTTTGGTCGGACATTCATTCGGCGGCGCAATCGCCACGGAATATGCAGTCCGTCATCCGGAGCGCGTCGAACGGTTGGCGTTGATCGCATCCGCGGGAGAATTCAAGCTGCAGTTTTTATTCCGACTCGGATTAAGTTTGCCCAACGGGTCATTGCGAATTCTCGGTTTGTTCACGCGCAAATGGTTGTCTGCTCCGCCACATGCGCTCAAACCTTTTTATCGGCAAAATTTGTCCAAATGGATCGGCTGGGGAAAGTTCAAGTCTTTGCAGGTTCCAACGCTCGTCGTTCGTGGCAATCGTGACCAGGTCTTTGAGCAAACTTTCTTCACTGAAGTGACGAATAGTATTCCCGCGGCGCAGGAAGCGGATATCGGCGTTTCAGGGCACATGGTGATGTTGGAACGCCGCGAAGCTGTCAATCGCGCCATCGAACGTTTTCTCGAAGATGAAGGCCAGCGTTCGTGGCGCGAGACCTCGGCAGTTATCCGCCAAAAAATTCCCGGGCGTGATGCTTTGCGGAAGGAACGTCCATGGCTGGCGCATTTCGAAAATGGCGTGCCTTACACGATTGGCATTCCAAACATACCTCTACATCATCTATTGCGTTCAGCTGTGAGACGTTTCCCGCTTCGCATGGCGATCTATTTCGAAGGAAGCCGCCATTCGTATCGTTATATAAATCATGAAGCCAATCGCTTCGCCAATGCCTTGCTTGGATTGGGTGTGGGCAAAGGCGCGCGCGTGGTGTTGTTACTGCCGAACACGCCGCAGATGGTGATCGGTTTTTATGGGACGATGAAGGCCGGAGCGACGGCGGTCTTTATTCCGCCAATGATCGAGCCGGATGAAGTGGTGCGGCAGGTCAAAGACTCGGATGCCAGTGTGCTGGTCACGCTGACGCCGTGGGCCGGACTGGCGCAGCAAATCCAACAGGGGAGCGGCGTGCCGCATGTCGTTTTGACCGACCCGGCTGAATATTTATCCGCGCCGAAGTATCTCATTTCGCACTGGCGCAATCGCGGCTTCGATGTTCTGAACGCCCTGCGCTGGAATCGCTGGATGGATGGCAAAAGCGATAAGTCACCGACAGTGGAAGTTCTGCCTGAAGATTTGGCTGTCATTCAATATACCGGCGGCACGACTGGGCAGGCCAGGGGTGTGATGTTGTCTCACCGCAATCTGGTTGCCAACGCGCTTCAAACCCGGCATTGGATGCCGGAAGCGGTGGAAGGCAAAGAGAGATTCTTATGCGTTGTGCCGATCTTTCATAGTTATGGATTGACGACTGCCCTGAATGTGCCTGTAGCTTTGGCCGCTTCGATGGTCATCAAGGCTCAGTTCCAGGTTTTGGATATTCTCAAAACTATCAGGAAATATAAGCCGACTATTTTCACCGGCGTGCCGAATATGTACGTTGCCATCAATAATTTTCGTGGCGTGCGGAAGTATGGAATTCAGTCCATCAAAGCCTGCATCAGTGGTTCGGCACCCTTGCCGGTTGAAGTGCAGGAGTCGTTCCAGAAATTAACGAAAGGCCGCCTTGTCGAAGGCTATGGACTGACGGAAGCCTCGCCAGTCACGCACGCCAATCCGCTGGGGGGCGAGGGAAAGGTCGGCAGCATCGGCCTCCCGCTCCCGTCCACGGAAGCCGCGGTGGTAAATCTGGCGCACCCGAAAAAACAGGTCGGGCCGGGTCAGATCGGTGAGTTGGCCGTGCGCGGTCCGCAGGTGATGATGGGCTATTGGAAAAATCCGCAAGCCACGAAGGAAGTTCTGACGGACGATGGCTGGCTTCTCACTGGTGATGTAGCTCAGATGGATGAAGAAGGTTATTTCCGCATTATTGCCCGCAAGGCAGACATGTGGTATCCTGCCAAGCCGGGCAAGAAACCCGCCTTCCCGCGTGACGTGGAAGAAGTGATCTACGAAGTGCCGCAAGTAAAGGAAGTGGCGGTGGTTGCGATTGCCGGACAGCCGATTGCTTTCGTGATCGCGGGACGCGAGCGGCCCACGGCTGAGTCGGTGATTGCGTATTGCAAACGCCGATTGCCCCCGGACTTGGTGCCCCGCATTGTAATTTTCATGGACGACTTTCCAAGGACGTTTATTGGAAAGGTGTTAAGAAGAGAGTTAGCAAAACGATATGAGCAACACGAAGCAAACTAAAAGTGACACATTCACTGCACCATCAACAACAAATTACGTGACACAAGGCAGAGGCGCACCGGTCATCATGGTGCATGGGTTGGCAGCTTCGCTTCACGATTGGGATTTTCTTCTGCCGGAATTGGCGAAGGCCGGATATACAGGTTATGCCCTTGATCTGCTTGGTCATGGGGATAGCCCCAAACCAGATTCACGTTCGTATCAGATGGAATGGCTCAGCGAGCATTTTGAAAAATGGCTGGATTCTTTGAACTTAACCCAGCCCGCCATTTTGATCGGACACTCGCTCGGCGGTTATCTCATTCTTGAATATGCGCGCCGCTTCCCGGCCCGGACCCGCGGACTGATCCTCGTTGATCCGTTTTTCACCCTTTCGCAATTGCCCCCCGCCTTGCGGTTGACGTATCGCCATCCGATCCTGAGCGGACTCGTGGCTGGCAGGACGCCTGAATGGTTGTTCCGCATCGTTGTTGATTTCACCAGCATTGCCATGGGCCATGGCAGCGGCGCATTGCATTCCCTGCCGGAAGAAATCCGCGCCCAGACGGCGCTGGATTACACGCGCACGGCTCCAGGCGTTTATAACCTGCCCAATACCGGCATGGATTTCACGCCATATTTAGCTTCCATTGCTGTGCCCACGCTGGTGGTGTGGGGGGAACAGGATCAAACGCTGGCGATTTCTTCTTTTTCGAATCTTGTGGCTGCAATGCCGACTGCAAGAGGGGAACATGTCCGCGCCGGGCATGTGCCGCACCAATCCAATTCCAGTTGGTTCAACAAGCTGACATTGGATTTTTTGAAGACTCTTTAACGTCTTCCCTACGCTTATCTTAATAAGTGCGATTTATTAAGGTCTATCCCTCATACGGCCCTTGAGGCCGCTTTTCATTCATGATAGAATGCCACTCACTTCGCTATATATACGGGATACTTATTTGACAAACCCTATATCTGGCGCTGACATTTGTTCTACTATTATTGGAGCCAACCGCAATGCGGTGTCCTTACTGCCAGTACCATGATTCGAAAGTTCTTGATACTTCACACGACAGCCACGGTGGGATTCGCCGTCGTCGTGAGTGTTTTAAGTGCAAGCAACGCTTCAGTACCTATGAACGACCGATTTTAGCGATCCCGCTCATCGTCAAGCAGGATGGGACACGGGAAGAGTTTGACCGCGAGAAGTTGACGCGCGGCATTCGCATTTCGTGCGCCAAGCGTCCCGTCTCTGCGGCGGACATTGAACGCCTGATCGGTCACGTTGAATCAGAATTGCAGAAGGTCGGCAAGGCTGAAGTTTCGTCACGCGTCATTGGCGACATGGTCATTAATGGCTTGAAGGAGATGGATCAGATCGCGTACATACGCTACGCCATCGTGTATCTGCGCCTCGACGACCTGGGGGCGCTTCGCAAAGAAATCGATCATTTGCTCGAAGGCTAATTAACGGCAGGACTCTCTCCGCTCAAGGCGGGGAGGTGTCTCTGCCGCTTTGTATTTTGAATCAGTGTCATTGCGAGCGTCTTTTGCGAAGCAATCTCCCAATTTTCAAGGAGGAGATTGCTTCGGGCAAAGAACACCCTCGCAATGACAACCCAAAATTTTATCGGAGGAGAGTGTTATATGGTCGCAAAAGTATTACCATCCAGGCAGGGATTACTTCCCACACCGCCTGTGCCGAAAGGTTTGCCGAAGGTCAATCTGACCGATAATGCCCGTCAAGTGCTGACGAAGCGTTATGTCCGCCGCGGCCACGATGGCAAGCCCGCTGAGACCGTCGAAGAGATGTTCTGGCGCGTGGCCTATCACGTTGCCAAAGTGGAGCAAGCCTGGAATGGCGATGTGATCGAGCGCGCCAAAGAGTTTTATCGCTTGTTGACAGGCAAAAAGTTTTTCCCCAATTCCCCGACTTTTACCGGTGCAGGGACTCCGCTGGGCCAGCTCGCCGCATGTTTTGTATTGCCGATTACGGATGACATGGGCCGCGACAGCGCCGGTATCTTCCAGACTTTGCGCGACGCGGCCTTGATCCAGCAGACAGGCGGCGGAAACGGCTTTTCGTTCTCGCGCTTGCGCCCGCATGGCGCGCTCGTGCAGACTTCGGCGGGGCAGGCCACCGGCCCGGTCGGTTTCCTGCGCGTGTATGACCACGCCTTTGGCGAGATCGCTCAGGGCGGCACACGACGTGGCGCCAATATGGCTGTCCTGCGCGTGGATCATCCGGACGTGGAAGATTTCATCACTTGCAAGATCAACGAAAATCAGATCACGAACTTTAATATTTCCGTCGGTATTACCGATGCGTTCATGCGCGCCGTAAAGAATGACGAGGAATGGGAGTTAAGATTCCCTGACCTGGTCGAGATGAAACATAAAGGTTTCAGCGGGACTCTCGAACAGGCCGAAGCTGCTGGCATTACCATTCATACTTATAAGAAAGTGAAAGCGCGCGAACTGTTCGACAAGATCATCACGCAGGCGCATCACAATGGCGAACCGGGCGTGCTTTTCCTCGACGCGTCCAACCGCTCGAACCCGGTGCCGCATTTGTATCCGCTCGAGGCGACAAATCCATGCGTAACTGGCGAAACCCTGATTTATACAGAACAAGGTCTGCGTCGAGCAGATGAACTTGCCTCAGAAGGAAATGAAATCATTGTTACAAGTGATGCCCGTTTTGGCACGGATACCTTCATGCCCGCTACTCATGTGTTTCAAACGGGTATTAAACCTGTTGTTCGTTTGATGACGCGTGAAGGTTATGAACTGCGGCTGACCGAAGATCACAAAGTGATGACTTCGCGTGGATGGGTCAAGACTTGCGATTTGCAATCCGGTGATCGTATCCACATTCTCAATCGCAAAGGTGGCTTTGGTGTCACTGGCACTCTCGAGGAAGGTCGAGTTTTAGGTTGGTTAGTTGGCGACGGAACAGTAAATGTTGTACGTGCTGTTCTTTCATTCTTCGGTGATGAAAAGCGTGAACTTGCGCCGATGTTTGCAGAAATGGTAACCGATATTGTTGAGCGACCTGACCAACGGCGAACTTATACCGTAGGAATAACCAATGTTGATGACCGCGATGAAGCGCGCGTGGCATCAGATCGTTTAAGAGATTGGGCCGCACAATATGGGATTACAAAAGAGAGCAAGCACTTTGTTCCCTCGGCAGTGTTTGCTGGAAGCGAAGAGATTCAAGCAGGTTTTCTGCAAGCATTATTTACTGCCGATGGACAGGTTAATGATGGCGGCGAAAAAGGTTGTTCTGTTCGCCTTTCAGCAAGTCACTTATCCTTGCTAAAAGAAGTTCAACGTCTTTTGTTGAATTTTGGTATTGCCAGCAAAATTTATGAAAATCGCCGGTTGAGTGGATATCGATCCATGCCTGATGGCAAAGGTGGCACGAAAGAATATTTTCATCAGGCACAGCATGATCTGGCGATCAGTAAATCCAACTTGGTTCGCTTCGCAAATCAAATCGGTTTTCTGACTGAAGCAAAGCAAGGTAAGTTGGCTGACTACCTTGGTAGAATGACACGCGGCCCTTATGAAGAACCATTTTTTGCAACTGTGATGGTCATTGAGCCGGATGGTGTCGAAGCGGTATATGACCTGCAGCAACCAGATACACATTCGTTCATTGCGAATGGGTTGGTTGTACATAATTGCGGCGAGCAGTGGCTTGGACCTTATGAGAATTGCTGTCTCGGTTCGGTCAATCTCAACGAGCATTGTGGCTCGGATGGCAAAGTGGATTGGGAAGGTTTGCGCCAGTCTGTCGTCACATCCACGCGCTTCCTCGACGATGTGGTCGAAGCCAATGCGTATGTGCCAGCCGTTCCGCAACTCAGCGAAGCCGCGCACCGCGCCCGCCGCATCGGTCTCGGCATCATGGGGCTGGCCGACTTGATGTATCACGTCGGCGTGAGATATGGGTCAGCGGAAGGGCAGGAGTTCGGCGCGCAGATCATGGAGTTCGTCCGCTATCATTCCATGCAGACCAGTATCGAACTGGCCGAAGAGCGCGGACCTTTCCCGGCCATTCAAAACAGCATCTACGATATGGACAACATGCTCTGGACGCCGCCTCAGCCGCTGGCGAAGTATCAGCATAACTGGAGCCGCCCCGCCATCCAATGGGACGCGATCCTGTCCGGTATCAAGAAGCACGGCATCCGCAACGCGGCGCAGACCACCGTCGCCCCGACCGGCACGATTGCCACCGTCGCAGGTTGTGAAGGCTATGGCTGCGAACCGGTCTTCGCGCTGGCTTACATCCGGCACGTCAACGATAACGGCAAGGATCTCAAACTTACGTACGCCAGCCCGCGCTTCGACGAGGCTTTGAAGAAACTCGGACTCGGCGAAGAGAAGCGCCAGGAAGTTGTGGAGCAAGTCATGAGCGAAGGCGCCTGCCAGCACATTGCAGAAATCCCGCAGGCTGTGCGCGATACCTTTGTCGTGTCGGGCGACGTCACCGCCGAAGAACACGTCCGCATGCAGGCCGCCTTGCAGGCCTTCGTGGATAACTCGCTTTCGAAGACGGTCAACTTCTCCGAAGGCGCCACGCTGGAGGATGTGTCTCACGCTTACATGCTGGCCTGGGAACTCGGCTGTAAAGGCATCACGGTTTATGTGACCGGCTCGCGCGACAAAGTTGTTTTGGAAACCAAAGCCACTGCGGACAAAAAGGACACTTCGACACTCCCTTCGGTCGCAGCACAAGCGCCTCAGTCCGCCCCGAAAGCGGACACCGTTGAAAAAACAATGATGTGGCACGATGGCAAGAAACCGCGCCCGCGGGCCTTGACCGGAAAAACTTTCAACATCGACACGCCCGCCGGCAAGGCTTTTATCACCATCAACGAAAACGGTGGGACGCAGCCCTTTGAAGCCTTCATCAACACCGCCAAGGCTGGCTCCGAGACTGCCGCCGTGTCCGAGGCCATCGGACGCTTGATTTCGTACATCCTGCGGCTGGCATCGCCCGTCGTCCCGACCGACCGGATGCGCGAAGTCGTGCGTCAGCTGATCGGCATCGGCGGCGGACGTTCGCTCGGCTTTGGCCCGAACCGCGTGCGCTCCTTGCCGGATGGCATCGGTCAGGTGCTCGATCAGTATCTGCGCGAGAAGGAAGGCCTGGCTCCGGCACTCGATGAGGAGAAATCAAATGGAAATGGCAACGGCGGACATAAGATCGAAGCCGAAGCAGAGGCTGCGGGGGTCACGCCGCTCCAGAAGGTCGGAGATCTGTGTCCTGAGTGCGGTGAAGCGGCGGTGATCAACGAAGAAGGTTGCCGCAAGTGTTATGCCTGCGGATATAGTGAGTGCTAGGATGAAAAGAGTCCCGCCAGCAGATTATTTGTTGGCGGAACTGGTTGTATAATCGGATCAAAGGTGAACTATGACTACTTTTGAACAAACTCTTTTGCGTGAAGTTGCCACCCTGCCAGAATCCCGACAGGCGGATGTTTTGGCATTTGTCCGCTTTCTTAAGATTAGTTTGCCGAGCGAAGAAAAAATCAGGGCTGATTTCAAGGAAGCCTTGAATGATGCACGCACTACAGCAAAAAAATACAACATTACACAGAATGACATTGATGCTGAAATTCGCGCGGTGCGGGAAGGTGAATGAAGAAGGTTGCACGGGCAAACTGCGCCCAGAGTGTTACGCCTGCGAGTATAGTGAGTGCTAATTGATGTAAAAAAGGTGACAGTCACATTCAAAGTGACTGTCACCTTTTGGTTTAGTGGCAGATCGATTTTTTAAGCCTAGCGCCTAGTTGTACTGACAATTTTGTGCTATCATTAATAAACAGCACAGATGTTCAGTGCTGAAATAAAAAGTAGGCCCCAAGTGTTGGCGCACTTGAGGCCGAAAAAAGAGCAGCGGAAAATTGGTATCTCCTGAGCTGCGCTTTCATGATACACAAGTTGTTTGGCAAAGTCAATGATTAAATTGACTTTCTTAGTAATTTGTTATTTGGAAGCAAGGTTCATTTATCCGCTACCAATTCCCCTCAAGGAATTGGCGTTTTTGTTTGAGGGATGAGCGGATAGATTGGAGAATTTCTGCCGCTGATAAGAAGGAGGCGCTATCGGCAGGAAGAAAGAAAATTGATTTTATAAATGAAAGATTTAAGTAAACTAATCTTGATAGGAGAATAATATGCAACGCCAATTTGTAAGTTCTAGCGATTTACGTTCAGTTGGATACGATCCAATTCAAATGGTTTTGTCAAACTCCCATTTTTCATACCAATGAGAAGTAGACAAACTTAGGCATTTTGAATAGCGAATTGGCGGGGCGACAAGCCCTGTAAAGCCTCGTGTGGACGAATGGTATTGTATTCTTCCAACCAGCGCTCTGTGATGGCGCGCACCTCCTCCAAATTATCAAACAGATAAGCATCC
>Ga0172370_10000249_pt1 | contig 81199 bp, 79 predicted proteins | sample LakKiv5m_FD_114538 | JGI IMG/M metagenome (GOLD analysis project Ga0172370, IMG submission 114538) | Freshwater microbial communities from Kabuno Bay, South-Kivu, Congo - kab_022012_11.5m | ecosystem: Environmental > Aquatic > Freshwater > Lake | place: Democratic Republic of the Congo... | reverse complement strand
GGCGGCCGAAGCGCACTGGGAGGCGCGATACGTCGTCCTCGGTCGCGCACATAGCGCTGCTATTCGCGCTTTCTGCGTCCTCGTCTGGCGCGTTCCCAGCGCACCTCCGCCGCGAGAAGTCATATTTCAGCAGCCTGCTGGGCCGGAGCGGTCCTCTTCAGTAGTCCTGTGCTAACCTAGCTCGGACACCGGAATACCGGTGCATGCCCACCTGCATCTCGGCCTGGATCGCAGTATTCACGCTGGGGGCACGGAGCCCGAGGAGGCTGCACATGCTGAGCAAGGAACGCAAGACCGATATCATCGATCGGTTCAAGAAGCACGATGGCGACACCGGGTCGCCCGAGGTGCAGATCGCGATCCTCACTGAACAAATCAACGTCCTGACTGAGCATCTCAAGTTCCACAAGAAGGATCACCACTCCCGCCGGGGCCTCCTCAAGATGGTCGGCCGACGCCGGAGGTTGCTCAACTACCTCCAGAAGGTCGAGGTAGAGCGCTACCGCACGGTGGTGAAAGATCTCGGGTTGAGGAAGTAGGCATCTAGGTGCTCCCTGGGAGGGGCCCAGAGAGCGACGTACGGAAAGGCATGGGAATGGCAGAACAGATGGTTGGCGGCGTGAGCACGACGGAGATCGTCGTGGGCGACAGGCGCATCACGCTGGAGACGGGGCGCCTGGCGAAGCAGGCGAGTGGAGCGGTCCTGGTTCGCTCAGGCGACACCATGGTCCTGGTGACGGCGGTGCTATCCAAGAACGAACGGAATGTGGATTTCTTCCCGCTCACGGTCGATGTCGAAGAAGGTATGTACGCCGCGGGCAAGATCCCCGGCGGCTTCATCAAGAAGGAAGGACGGGCCAGCGACCGGGCTATCATCACCGCCCGGCTGATCGATCGGCCGGTGCGTCCTCTGTGGCCCACAGGTTTCAACAAAGAGACGCACATCGTCGCCACCGTGTTGTCGGTGGACAGGACCAACCCACACGATGTGTTGGCGATCCTAGGGGCATCCGCGGCTCTCACGTTGTCCGAGGCGCCGTTCGCGGGTCCCATCGGCGCGGTTCGCGTTGGCCTCATAGACGGGTCCTGGGTGGTCAACCCGACCTACGAGGAGAGCGATTCGAGCCCGGTGAATCTGATCGTCGCCGGCACCGCTGAAGCGATCAGCATGGTCGAAGCCGGGTCGGACGAGGTCGACGAAGCCACCATGCTCGCCGGTCTCGAGGTCGCTCACGAAGCCATACAGAAGCAGGTTGCTGCGCTCAACGCCTGGGCGGCCGAAGCGGGCAAGCCGAAGATGGTGTTCGAAGAGCGTGGTCCCGACCGGCCTACCATGGACAAGATCAAGGACCGTTTCTCAGCTGAGATCGTTGCGGCGGTGTCCGTTCTCGAGAAACACGAGCGCTCGGCGGCCGTGGCGGCCGTGAAGCAGCAGGTGCTTGCCGCCTGGCCTCCGGCAGAGGGTTCCGACGACGCCGCCGCCGAGGTTGCCGTCCTGTCCAAAGCCTTTGATGCGGTAGAGAAGGAAGTCATCCGCCGGCGCATCGCCGTTGACAAGGTGCGTCCCGATGGACGGGCGGCCGATGAGATCCGCGCAATCAGCTCGGAAGTCGGCGTCACGCCGCGCACGCATGGTTCCGGTCTCTTCACTCGTGGCCAGACCCAGGTTATGACTTTGCTCACTCTGGGCGCCAGTCGAGATGAGCAGCGCATCGACGGGCTGGGCATCGATGAGGCCAAGCGATTCATGCATCACTACAAGTTCCCGCCGTTCTCCGTAGGAGAGGCCGGGTTCATGCGGGGTCCCGGCCGTCGTGAGATAGGGCACGGGCTCTTGGCCGAGCGTGCTCTGGTCCCCGTGATCCCCGATCAGGAGACCTTCCCGTATACCATCCGTCTGGTCTCGGAGACCCTGGAATCGAACGGATCGAGTTCGATGGCGAGCGTGTGTGGTTCAACGTTGGCACTGATGGACGCGGGCGTGCCGATCATTCGACCTGTCGCCGGTATCGCCATGGGCCTGGTGAAGGAGAAGGACGACTACATCATCTTGACCGATATCGCCGGGGTGGAGGACCACCTGGGCGACATGGACTTCAAGGTGGCGGGCACGGTGAACGGTATCACGGCCCTGCAAATGGACATCAAGATCAAAGGCGTTACCTTCCAGATCCTGCGCGACGCCTTGGAGCAGGCCCGCCTGGCCCGGCTGGCCATCCTGCAAAAGATGCTGGCCGTTATCGCGACGCCGCGGGGAGAACTCAAGGAGTTCGCGCCGCGCATCGCCACCATCCGCATCGACCCCGAGAAGATCGGAGCGATCATCGGCAAGGGCGGCGAGACCATCCGCGGTATGGAAGCCGAGTTCGAGTGCACCATTGAGGTCAACGACGAAGGGCTGGTCAAAGTCTTCGCCACCGATGGCAGACTGGGTGACGCCTGCATCGCCCGGGTCCGCAGCATCACGAAGGAGATCGAACCGGGAGAGATCATCGTCGGTCACGTCGTCTCGACCACTAACTTCGGAGCGTTCGTCAGCCTCAAGCCGGGTACCGATGGGCTGGTGCATATCAGCAAGCTGGGCGCCGGCCGCCGCGTAGACACGGTGGAAGAGGTCGTTCAGCGCGGCGATCTGGTCAAGGTGGAGGTGCTCGACGTTGCCATCCAGAACGGCAAAGAGAAGATCAGCCTTCGCCTGCTGGAGAAGATGCAAGAAGGCGGTCAGGAGTAGTCGTCCGGGACGCACTCAGGCCTGATCGGCCGAGGAGGGCCTGAGCCATCAACCAGTACAGATTGGATGAACTTGCCAACGGGCAGCAGCTGATCACTGAGCGTCTCGATCACCTGCGATCCATTTGCCTGGGTTTCTGGATTCCGGTGGGTTCCCGCGACGAGGTCGCGGGAAGCACCGGCGTCACTCATTTCATAGAGCACCTTCTCTTCAAGGGCTCGAGCCGCTATTCAGCCGAGAAGACGGCCCAGATCTTCGACACCCTCGGCGGAGAACTGAACGCGGCCACTTCGCGTGAGTACGTCGTCGTGTACGGTCGCTTTCTCGACGAGCAGCTCTCGACCGCTATGGACGTCCTGGTAGATATGCTCCTCACGCCCACCTTTACCGATCTTGATCGGGAACGGGAGGTCGTGCTTGAAGAGATCGCCATGTACGAGGATTCGCCGCAGGAGTTGATCCACGACGTTCTAGTGGAAGCCATGTTCGGCTCTCACCCCGTCGCTCACCCCGTGCTTGGCTCCCGGGCGAGCATCGCGGGCCTCCCCGAAGATGAGATCCGCGCCTATCATCGTCGCCACTTCCGTTTCAGCGACATGGTGGTAGCCGCGGCCGGCAACGTCGACCACGACGAGTTGGCCTCGCTGCTTCTCGCCGAGCACGGCGCCCGGGACAGCGCGGGCCTGCAACCGGTCACCGTCGCGGCGGACATCGAGCCGCGTCAGGCGTTCGTCGACAAAGAGACCGAGCAGATGCATGTCTGTTTGGGCGGGGAAGGCCTCGCCCGCAACGACGAGCGCCGTTTCGCTCTGGCCGTGCTCGACAGCGTGGTGGGCGGATCGCTGAGTTCTCGTCTCCTCCAAGAAGTGCGCGAGAAGCGAGGGCTCGTGTACAGCATCTATTCGTTCTCGAACATGTTCCGAGAGACCGGACTCTGTGGCGTGTCCTTCGGTTGCCGCCCCGATCGCGTGGGTCAGGTCATGGAGACGGTCATCCGTGAACTCGAGCACATAGGTCGCGTGCCGGTCCCCGCGGAGGAGCTGCGCCGTGCCAAGGAGCACCTCAAAGGTCGGGTGATCTTGGGCCTGGAGAGCACCTCGAGCAGAATGACCCGGTTGGGCAAGGCGCTGCTGATCGGCACGGAGATTCTGACATTGGATCAATTGGAGGACCGCATCGACCGCGTCACGCCGGACGACGTGCAGAGCCTGGCGCAGCAGGTCTTCTCTCCGGAGAGGATGACCGTCGTGGGCATAGGAAACGACCGGAGCGTCTTCGAGGCGGCCGTGCCTGCGGGGCGGTCGCCTGTGGACATCCGGCTTGAGCGGGGGGCGGCGTAGTCGTGGGAGCCCCCATCCGTGTCGGTGTATCCGGCGCCCTGGGCCAGATGGGGAGCACAGTCTGTCGCGCCGTCGAGGCTGCGGACGACATGGACCTCGCGGCCAGGGTCGATCCGGCGTACGGAGGGGAGGCCGACCCGGCGTCTGCCGCGCCGGCGTTCAGATCGTTGGCGACCGCTCTCGGTTCGGGCACTGTGGACGTCGTGGTCGATTTCACCCGGCCGGAAACTGTCCTGGACAACATCCTGACCTGCCTGCGCCATCGCGTGCCGGTGGTGGTCGGGACTTCGGGGCTCGCAGCCGACACACTGGCGACCGTGCGCAAGGAGGCCGACGCCGCCGGCACGCCGGTGTTCGTCGCGCCCAACTTTGCTCTCGGAGCAGTACTGATGATGCAGTTCGCCCGCGAGGCCGCGCGGTATTTCGCGGCCTGTGAGGTGGTGGAGCTTCATCACGACCGTAAGGTAGATGCTCCGTCGGGCACGGCAGCGCGGACGGGGGAGTTGATCCAGGCCGTTTGGCTGGAGGGAGGCAGCGACCGCGTGGTACCGATCCACAGCGTCCGGCTTCCGGGGCTGGTGGCCCACCAAGAGGTTATCTTCGGCGCCATCGGTCAGACCCTGACCATCCGGCACGATTCTCTCACACGGGAGTCGTTCATGCCCGGAGTGCTCGTTGCCATCCGCGCGGTCCAGAGCCTGCAAGGACTCGTCGTCGGCCTGGAGAATCTGTTATAAGCGCGCGCCCGCGCGCCGACAACGGTTCAGCGGAGGCGCCAACGGTGCCGGAAGGCACACCCAAACTAAGAGTAATACCCCTTGGCGGACTTGGGGCGATCGGTCGTAACATGACGGTCGTCGAGTACGACGACGCGATGATCATCATCGACGCAGGGCTCATGTTCCCCGATGAGGAGATGCTCGGCATCGACCTCGTCCTGCCCGATTTTCAGTACGTCCTGGAGCATCAGGACAAGGTGCTCGCCGTGGTCCTCACCCACGGCCACGAGGACCACGTCGGTGCCCTGCCCTACCTGCTTCGGCACCTGCCCGACCTGCCCGTGTACGGCACGCGACTGACATTGGGCCTCGTTAACGGCAAGCTGGGTGAACACGGACTGCAAGGGCGTGTGACCATGTGCGAGGTCGTGCCCGGAGTGCAGATCACGCTTGGTCCGTTCGACGTGGAGTTCCTGCAGGTGTGCCACAGCATCCCCGACGGAGTCGCTCTGGCCATACACACTCCGGTGGGAGTCGTGATCCACAGCGGGGACTTCAAGCTCGATCAGACTCCCGTGGACTGCCGGGTGACGGCGCTGCATCGTTTCGGCGAACTGGGGCAGGCCGGCGTGCTGGTGCTCATGTCGGATTCCACCAATGCCGAGACTCCGGGATTCACCGAGCCCGAGCGGATGGTGGGAACCAGTCTGGAGTCCATTTTCGCCCAGGCGCCGGGGCGGATCATCGTGGCCAGCTTTGCCAGCCATATCCACCGCATCCAACAAGTCTTTGACACGGCGGCGCAGTTCGGCCGTTCGGTGGCTGTGGTGGGACGGAGCATGACCAAGAACGTCAACATCGCCTCCAACTTGGGCTACCTGGATATCCCGGCCGGCACGCTGATACGGCCATCGGATATCGCCGAGATACCCGCGGACCGGCTTGCCATCATCTCCACCGGCAGCCAGGGCGAGCCCATGTCCGCGCTGGCGCGCATGGCCGCTCACGATCATCACCTGCTGCATATCACTCCCGGAGACACCGTGGTGATCTCTGCTCGTCCCGTACCGGGCAACGAGCGCAGTGTGTCGCGCACCATCAACCGGTTGTTCGCCGCCGGCGCCGACGTGGTCTACGGAGCCGCGGCGCAGGTGCACGTGTCCGGTCACGCGGCTGCCGAGGAACTCAAGATGCTGCTCAACCTGGTACAGCCCCGCTACTTCATACCTGTCCACGGCGAATACCGGCATCTACATTTCCACGCCAAGTTGGCCGTCAGCACCGGCGTTCCCGCTGAGAACGTCTTCATCTTGGAGAACGGCGAGGTGCTGGAGGTCAACGCCGAAGCCGCCCGAAAGGGGGAACGCGTCCAGGCGGGCATGATGTACGTGGACGGTTTGGCCATCGGAGATTTTCGGGATGTGGTCTTGCGCGACCGCCATCATCTGTCCACCGACGGCATCGTGATCGTGGTCGTGACAGTGCGCACCCAGGATGCGGCTCTGGTCACCGAGCCTGAGGTTCTCTTCAGGGGATTCGTGCACTCGGGCGACATGGACGAGTTGGCTCAGGAAGCCCGTGCCCGGGTGGTGGCCGCTCTGCACGCCGACGAGGTGCAGCAAGTCACCGATTCCTCCATCCTCAAGGCGCACGTACACGACACCCTCCAGCGTTTCCTGCATAAGGAGACCCACCGCCGGCCGATGGTCATGCCGGTGATAGTCGAGGTTTAGGAGGCTGTTGAGAATCAAAGTCTTGGCCCCCGGAACTCATCGGACGGCGCGATACGGCGTCCTCGCTCGTGCTCATGGCTGATCGGCGAGACACCCGGTCGACTCCTACCGTGGCGAAGCCCGGGCGCGCCCCCCGGGGGTCGACCGGAGCGCCCTCCGGACAGCGCAAGGGTGCCTCTTCAACAGCCGTGCACACGCAGGGCCGCCCGGCTTCGGCGCACAGCAGAGAACTCGTCGCACTCGCGGCGCTGGGGTCCGCCCTCTTCCTGGGATTTGTTCTTGTAGCGGGAAAGCGAGGAGGGTTCGTCGGAGAGGCGGCGGAGTCGTCCCTTCGCGTGGTGTTCGGACGGCTGAGCTATCTGATACCGATCGCCCTTGCGGCGTTCGCCGCGGCGCTCATCTTCGAGCTTCGTCCCCGATTGTCGTCTGCATGGGTGCTCGGCACGGCGCTGGGCATGGTCGGGCTGGCTCTGCTGATCGCGTCGGGATTCGCACCTCTTGGTCCGGGTCATGACCTGCAGACCTTCGTACGCGAGGCGTACCGCGACCGGGCGGGTTGGTCGGGGGAAGTCCTCTACGCGGGGGGCGTGGCCGTGGTCGGAGGCGTGGGGGTCGGCATCGCGGCCTGGATACTGCTGGTGGCAGGTGTCAGCCTCGTGACCGGACTGACCATCAGGAGGGCGGCTATCGGCACGCGTCACGCGGCCGTCCGGGCCAAGGAGGGGGCGGAGCGAACCACCCGCCAGATCAGAGAGCGGGACCACCCGGCCGCCTCCGGGGTGGGCCCCCTCGACGATCCCTACCTGGAGGGCTTCGGACCGCGCGGGTCCGATCCATCCGCCGCGCCCTTCTTCACAGAAGAGCCTGAGGAGCCGGGATCGATCATGGACGCCTATCCGCCGTTCGATCCGGACGCACCGACCATCGCGCAGTCGCGAACACACGAGCAGGAAGTGCTCGACGGAGCGGCCGCATTTCCCGATCTATACACCGAGAGTGAGGTTGTAGAGGCGCCTCCGCCGATCGTCCCTGCGCACACTGTGACTCCTTCCGCCCCAGAGGCGGTCTCCGGGGAAGCCTCCGCAGGTCGCAAGGGATCGGAGACGGTCGCCGAGCAGACGTCGCTGCCCGGTCTTGAGGCCACGGACCCGCCTACCGGGCGGGCGTATGTGCTCCCCGCCGCGGACCTTCTCAAGAAGAGTCTCGCGCCGAAGACCACCGACGGCCGCGGGGATCGGGAGACGGCCGCCCTCCTCGTGGGGACTCTTGCGGATTTCGGCGTGGACGCGAACGTGGTGGGGATGGTGGTCGGTCCCCGGGTCACCCGCTACGAACTGCAGCTTGCCCCGGGCACCAAAGTGAGCAAGGTGTCGGGACTCAAAGACGATCTCGCGTACTCTCTGGCGAGCACCGAGATCCGCATCCTGGCGCCGATCCCCGGAAAGCAGGCGGTGGGCGTGGAAGTGCCGAATCAACGTCCGAGCTTCGTTACGTTGGGCGACATCTATCGCGACTTTCCCCGTTCGGCCGGCCCCCTCATGGTGTGGCTGGGCAAGGACATCTCCGGGAAGCCGGTGTATACCGATCTGGCGAAGCTCCCACATCTGCTGATCGCCGGCACCACCGGCTCGGGCAAGAGCGGATGTGTCAACTGCATCATCTCTTCCGTCCTGCTGCGGGCCAACCCCGACCAAGTGAAGATGATCTTGATCGACCCGAAGAAGGTCGAGCTCTCTCACTACGACTACATCCCGCATCTGTTGGTGCCGGTTGTCACCAATATGAAGAACGCGGCCGGGGTGCTGCATAACGTAGTGAAGGAGATGGAGGATCGCTACGAGCTGATGGAACTCGACAGAAGTCGGAATCTCGACGAAGTGAACCGGGTTCGCCTGCGGCGCGGAGAGCGTGCGCTGCCCCATATCGTCATCGTCGTGGACGAGCTTGCCGACCTCATGATGGTCTCGCCGGCCGAGGTGGAGGAATACATCATCCGACTCGCGCAGAAGGCCCGCGCGGTGGGCATCCATCTGGTGGTGGCCACCCAGCGACCCTCGGTCGACGTGATCACCGGCATGATCAAAGCCAATATCCCCTCACGCATCGCCTTCGCGGTGTCCAGTCAGACCGACTCGCGGGTGATCCTCGATCAGAACGGCGCCGAGGCCCTCCTCGGCATGGGTGACATGTTGTTCAAGCCGTTGGGCTCCACGCGCCTGCAGCGCATCCAGGGCGCGTATATCACCGAGGAGGAGATCCACCTGCTCGTGACCCACGTGCGCCGGCAGGCCCGTCCAGAGTATCGGGAGGAGCTGCTGGAGGCGCCCGTTCCAGAAGCGCCGGCCGAGGAAGGCCAGTTCGACCCCGACAGCGACGATCTGCTTGAGGATGCAGCCACTCTGGTGCTCGAAACGGGCAGCGCGTCTGTCTCCATGCTGCAGCGCAGGCTGCGCGTAGGTTACACGCGCGCCGGGCGGCTTATCGACATGCTCGAGCGCAGAGGCATCGTGGGACCGTACGAAGGTAGCAAGCCGCGCCAGATCATGGTTCGCGAGGAGGAGAGGGACCGCGTGCTTGAGCAGTTGCGGCCTCACGACCTCGAGGAGCCACCTCTCGATTGGGACGAGCCGGCGGAGTAGTCGGCGATCGCTTCACTGACATTCATGCTGGTCGTCTTGTGAGCGCTGCGGTGGAAGTGCCTCGCGTCTCTCCGGCTGAGGCCGTCGATGGCGGCTACGTGCTCGTCGACGTGCGCTCTCCGCACGAATACGAGGCGGGTCATGCCCCGGGGGCGCTCTCGCTGCCGCTGTTGGACGACCGGCAACGGGCCCTGGTCGGACTCACCTACAAGCAGCGAGGGGCCCAGCAGGCCCGTCTGGCGGCGATCGACCTGATCTCGGCGGACCTACCGGGCTACCTGCGCTCGTTGGGTCTACTTGCACGGCATGGGTCACGACCGGCCGTCATGTGTTGGCGGGGCGGGGAGCGGAGCCGCAATGTCGTTCTGCTGCTCGCCGCCGCCGGCGTGCATGCCGTCCAGGTGGAAGGCGGGTACAAGGCATACAGGCGGTGGGTGCTCGACGGTCTTGCATCCTGGCAGCCCGACCGACCTGTGGTCACCCTCTTCGGACATACGGGGGCGGGCAAGACCGCGGTCTTGCGGGCCCTAGCCCTCGGTTCGGCGGAGATGCAACCGCGGCCGTGGGTGGTGGACTTGGAGGGCCTCGCTCTTCATCGAGGTTCGCTTCTGGGCGGCCTTCACCAACCCGGCGTGCGGACGCAGAAGGACTTCGACTCCCTGCTATGGGAGGCGTTGCGACATCCCGGCGGAGATTATCTGGTGGTGGAGGGCGAGGGGGGAAGAATAGGAGGGCTCTTCTTGCCGGAGCGGGTCGCCGCCCTCGTCCGCCAAGGAGCGCCGGTACTCGTCACTGCTTCCGTGGAGGATCGCGCCCGGCGGATCGTCGCCGAGTATGCCCCGGGTGGCTGGACATCATCCGACGTCGCCCGGTTCCGGCGAGGGCTCGATCTCATCGCCCCGCGCCTGCCTTCCGTGGAGTCCGTCGCCTTGAGAAGGGCTTTCGATGATGGTAGATTTGACGCCGTGGTAACGAGGCTGCTGGTGGCGTACTACGACCCTCTCTACCAGCGGTCCTCCGTGGAAGGCAGGGGGTTCGTGTACACACTCCACAGCGGTGCCGAACCCATGGATGACGCCCGCCGGTTGGCGACCGCGCTTGCCCAACACCTCCGAGATGCGTTCCCTCGTGCTTGATCTAGGCGATACGCTGCGCGAGGCCCGCGTGCGTCGCGGGCTGACGCTCAAAGAGGTGGAAGACACCCTCAAGATCCGCTCGAAGTATCTGCAGGCCCTGGAACAAAACGATTTCGAGGTGATCCCGGGCCCCACGTTCGTCAGAGCCTTTCTGCGGACCTATTCGTCGTTCCTGGGACTCGACACTGAGCGTCTCATGGAGGAGTACTACTCCCAGTTCGAGCCCCGAGGGCCGGAGAAGCACACCCTCCTTTCGCGGGGAAACTCATCGCGGGCGCGCGACCGAGGGCCGCACAGGCAACCCAACTATGTGGTGGTGGGCCTGCTCGCCGTGGCCATCATCGTGGTGCTTGCAGTGGTCTTCAGCAGTCGGGGTGACGAACCGGCGGTGATCGATCCGGCCGACGTCGTCACCACGACGACCGATGCCGGCAGTGCCGAGACGGTGACAAGCGCCGAACCTGCCGGGGCCACGACGTCCTCGCAAGAGGGCACTGCCGCGACCGTGGCCGGCGGTGACGCATCACCCTCCTCCACCGGGTCCACGCAGCCCATCGCGGGTGCGTCTGACGGCACGCTGACACTGGTGGTGCGCGCTTCGGGCAACCGCTGTTTTGTGACGGTGCGGGAGGAGTCTCCCACGGGCAAGACGCTGTTCTCCGGAACGTTGGAGAAGGGCGATGAGCTTTCATACACGTATAAAGGTCAGTACTACCTCAACATCGGGGAGCCCTCGGCTGTGCAGTTGCTCGTAGACGGGCAGCCAATAGACGTACCCGAGCCATATGGGCAGTTCATCCTTTCGAGGTCCGGCCTCGAGAGACTCTAGGAGGCCGGCGAAGGTGACGCGTAGCCGTCAGGGCGCGGAGGGCGAGTGCGAGAGAACTCGACTCTACGTGCACACCCTCGGGTGTCCCAAGAATGATGCCGACAGCATGGTGCTGGCCCGGCGGCTACGTACCGCCGGCATCCTCCCGGCCGACGATCCGGAGAGAGCCACCCACATTCTCATCAACACCTGTGGGTTCACGCGTGAGGCCAAGGAGGAGTCCATCGCCGCGATACTGGGTGCAGCCAGGGACTACCCGGCGGCGGAACTTCTTGTGATGGGCTGCCTGGTGCAGCGGTACCGGGACGAACTGGAGTCCGGGCTGCCTGAGGTGAGCGGATGGTACGGCCTGGGGGACACGGCCGGCTTGGTGGACGCTTTGAGAGCGGCGGCGGCGTCCGGGCCCGGCCTGCCGTCGGAACAGTCCGTGCGCACGCGGCGTAGCTTCGCCTACGTGAAGATCTCCGACGGGTGCGATCACGGCTGTAGCTTCTGCGCTATTCCCGGCATCAAGGGTCCCTACCTGGCGCTGCCGGCGCACGAGATCATGGAACAGGCGCGTGCCGCCTTGGACGAGGGCGCGCGGGAACTGGTGCTGGTGGGGCAGGACACCACGATCTGGCGCGGCGAGGACCTTGGTCTGGGCGGCCTGCTCGACGCCTTAGCCGCCGACGAACGGGTGCGCTGGATCCGTCTGATGTATCTCCAGCCCGAGAATGTGGACGATGATCTGCTGACCACGCTGGCGTCGAACAGCAAGGTGGTCGCCTATTTGGACCTCCCGTTCCAGCATGCGAGCGGCCGAGTGCTTCGCCGCATGGCCAGAGGGGGTGACGGCAGCAGCTACCTCGCGTTGCTCGAGCGTGCGCGGCGTGTGATGCCCGATGTCTCCGTGCGCACTACCTTCATCGTGGGTTTCCCCGGTGAGTCCGAGGCCGATGTAGACGCCCTGCTCGAGTTCTGCGCTTCTGCCGGGTTCGATCATGGGGGAGCCTTTGTCTACAGCCCGGAGGAGGGTACCTCGGCCGCCCGTCTGCGCCCGCGCGTCCCGACAGAGGTGGCGCAGGAACGGTTGGGCCGTCTCAGCTCCGCGCTCCTCTCGCAGGCCGAGCAGGCGAACTCCGACCGTGTGGGCCAAACCGTGCAGGTCATGATCGACACGCTGGGCGCAGCCGAAGGTCCCGAGGGAGTGGCGGCGGTGGGACGCACGGCCCGGCAGGCGCCGGAGGTGGACGGCGTCACCTACCTCGAGGGTCGCCTTCCGCCGGGGGCGGGCCCGGGAGATCTGGTCCGCGCCGTGATCACCGAAGCCTACGGATACGATCTCATAGCGAGATTCGAGGCGGACGGAGACGCGGGATGCGACTGAATCTTCCCAACTCCATCACGATCTTCCGGATTCTTCTGATCCCGGTGTTCATGGCCTTCCTGCTGGGCGCTGTGCCGTTCGTCGCCGACCCTGAACTCGCGGCCGACATCGGCGGGCTGCTGGCTGCCGCTACCTTCGTCCTCGCGGCGGCCACCGACTTCGTCGATGGTTACGCGGCGCGGCGCCGTCGCGAGGTGACCGTTCTTGGGGCCTTCTTGGATCCCTTGGCGGACAAGCTCCTGGTCTCTGCGGCGCTGGTAGCGTTGGTGCAACTGCAGAAGCTGTCCGCGTGGGTTGCTATGGTGATCATTGCTCGAGAGTTCGCCGTCTCGGGGCTACGTATGGTCGCGGCCGCGGAGGGCGTCATCATCTCCGCGAGTGTGTGGGGAAAGGTGAAGACGGTATGCCAGATGGTGGCCATCCTGGTGGTCATAGTGGAGCCGGGCTGGACGGTGGCCGGGCGCCGGGTCAGCTGGCTTCTGCTCATGATCGCGGTGATCGTGACGGTGGCCAGCGGCATCGACTACTTCGTGCGCGCTCGGGATCGGTTACATATGCCCGCCGCCGTGACCGGTGCCTCGATTTCGTCGGCTGATGAACGGGGAGTGAGTGAAAAACGCGGACCCCGAGACTGAACGTCTCTTCATCGGTGTGCCGCTGCCGGAGGTGGCCCGGCCGGTGGTTCTAGCGGCGCGGGAAGACCTGTCGGCGTTTCACGAGGTCAGGCTGGTTCGTCCCGAGCAGGTCCACGTGACCCTTGCCTTCATAGGGAGCGTCGGCGCTCAGGCTCGGGAGACCGCCCGCCGGGTGGTGGCCTCGATTCCGCGGGAGGCGGGAGGAGTCGGTGTTCTCGGCGGGTACGTATTCCTGCCGTCGACCCGCCGGCCGCGGGTCGTCGCTCTGGCGGTGAATGACCCCGCCGGGGTGTTCAGCGGACTGTTCGAGTTGGTGATGAGTGGGTTGGAGCGGGAACAGGTCATGGAAAGAGAGAAGCGGCCCTTCTTGGCCCATGCGACCGTCGCCCGGCTGCGTGTCCCGGTCGAGATAGGTCTAAAGTCGGAGGGCGGAAAGGCGCCATTCCCGGTAGAGTCGGTGCGTCTCTACCGCAGCAACCTCAGTCGCGAGGGAGTTCAGTATACGGTCATGGAGGAGCGGACACTGCAGTCCGCCGTGTCGTGAAGACGAGGTAGGAGGAGCTATGGAGAAGGATAAAGCCTTGGATATGGCCGTGGCCCAGATAGAGCGCCAGTTCGGGAAGGGCGCGATCATGCGCATGGGTGACGATGCCGTGGCGGTGCGGGTGCCGGCGATATCCACCGGCTCGTTGGGCCTCGACGTGGCGCTGGGCGTCGGCGGGGTGCCCAGGGGCCGGGTGGTCGAGATCTTCGGCCCAGAATCCAGTGGCAAGACGACACTTGCCTTCCACATCATCGCCGAGGCTCAGAAGGCCGGAGGAAAGGCCGCCTTCATCGACGCCGAGCACGCGATGGACCCCATGTATGCCCGTCACATCGGGGTCAATGTCGACGACCTGCTGTTGGCTCAACCCGATCATGGAGAGCAGGCCCTTGAGATCGCCGAGCTGCTCATCCGCAGTGGAGCCCTCGACGTGCTCGTGGTGGACTCCGTCGCCGCTCTTACCCCTCGAGCTGAGATTGAGGGCGAGATGGGCGACTCTCATGTCGGACTTCAGGCTCGTCTAATGAGCCAGGCCCTGCGAAAACTGGCGGGCACCATCAACAAGACCCAAACGACAGCGATCTTCATCAACCAGCTGCGCGAGAAGGTCGGGGTCATGTTCGGGAATCCGGAGGTCACCCCGGGCGGTCGGGCGCTCAAGTTCTACGCGTCGGTACGGCTGGACATTCGTCGCATCGAGACCCTCAAGGACGCGGATCAGGCGGTCGGCAACCGTGTGCGCGTGCGCGTGGTCAAGAACAAGGTGGCCCCGCCCTTCAAGCAGGCAGAATTTGACATCATGTATGGCACGGGGATATCCGTTCCCGGCGAGGTGCTCGACATGGCCGTGGAACACAAGGTGGTTCAGAAAAGCGGCGCCTGGTTCTCGTACGGTGATGTTCGGCTGGGCCAAGGGCGCGAGAACGTGAAGTCGTTCCTTCGTGACAACCCGGAGTTGCTGGAACGCATACGGGCGGAGATCCTGGTCGCCGTCAACCCTCAATGGATCAAGAATCCCGCGGGGGCCGCGCCGGCTGCGGACGCCGCAGGTACAGTTGAGGTCACGCCCCAGGTGACCGCGTCGTCGTCGGCCGCCAAGAAAGGGGCAGAAGTGTAGGGAGGCTGTTGAAGATCGAAGCCTTGGCCACCACAACGCACGGGCCGGCGCGATACGGAGTCCTCGGTTGTGCACGGAGCGCTACTGCGAGCCCTCCCTGCGGCCGTGTCTCACGCTCGCCCATCGCGCCCTGGCGGCGAAGCATCAGTTCTCAACCGCCTGCCGGCAAAGCCGATGGGTGACCAGCGGGGGAGCGGGTCCGCCGGACCCTTGGACGAGGAAGCCAAGGCCCGAACGCGGGCGCTGCGGTACCTGCAGACCCGGGAGCGCTCGCCCCAAGAAGTGCGGCAGCGCCTCCGCCGCTATGGGTATGACGAAGACCTCGCACGCGAGGTGACCGCCTGGCTGGAGCAGATCGGCCTGGTCGACCAGGACCGGTTCGCGCGTCTCCTGGCTGCCGCGAGGTTGAACGCCGGGTGGAGCCGACGGCGGATCATCGCGGAGCTTGCGGGCAAGGGGGTGGCATCTGCTGAAGCAGAAGCCGCCATCGACGCTGTGTTGCCGGGCGCCGCAGCGTCGAGCCCGTACGAACCGACGGAGGCCGACCCGGCCCACGACGACAAGAACGGCGAAGACGCGCTTCTCGTGGGCTTGGTGCAGCGGCGTTTCGGCCGGCAACTGACGGAGGACCCGGAGGGCGGGCAACGACGCGCGCTGGCGTTCTTGGTGCGTCGCGGCCACGATTGGGGGCGGGCCCGACGGGTGGTTTGCGCCGCATCAGAAGGCCTCCGACCGCACTGAACGGGCGTCCTTCCTTGACACCGGTCAGTCGGCGACGATACACTCATTGTGTAAGTGACGAGTGGTGGACGGCGGTTTCACGTGGTCCTTTATCGTAGCCATAGATTGCCTGTCAATCAGCAATTCCGCGCCGAGGTCGATAAGGCCGAAGGCTCTGAGCGAAGACGAATAGGGAGTTGGCAGCGCGTGTAGTAGCCGCTGCCTCCCGCGATTGCTGATTCTCGGGCGTGTTGGGCCCGCGAGACCATCATCCAAGCCGGGCGTCTGCTCGGCTTTTCGCATGCCGATGCCACCGGTCGTCACGGTACGAGACTGTACGTGCTGGTACCTGAACGGACTGGAGATCATATGACGTACGTACTAGTGGTGCTGGTGGCCCTCGTGGCGCTGGCCGTAGGGGCGGCGGTCGGCTATCTACTACGGAAGTCTGTTGGGGAGGCGAAGATCTCTTCAGCGGAGGCGCAGGCCAAGAAGATCCTCGACGATGCTGAAGGCCGAGCCGACACAATCAAGCGTGAGGCTCGAGTGGAGGTAAAGGACGAGCTCCACAGATTGCGCACAGACACGGAGGCGGAACTCAAAGAGCGGCGGAACGAACTCACCCAGCTCGAGAAACGCGTGCTCCAGCGCGAGGAGGTCCTCGATGACACGCAGAAAGAGCTTCAGAAGAGGGAGCAGTCGGTCGGTGATCGTGAGGCTCACTATCGGACGGTGCTCGAGGAGGCGGAGGCCGCACGACTCGAACAGCAACGCACCCTCGAGCAGATATCAGGTCTGACTCAGGAAGAGGCACGCGCTATTCTTCTTAAGAACACCGAAGACGACGTCAAGCACGACATGGCGAAGATGATCCGCTCCACCGAAGAGGAGGCCCGGCGTGAAGCCGATCGGCGGGCCCGGAATATCCTCTCCCTCTCCATCCAGAGGACGGCCGCCAGCCACGTGGCCGATACGACGGTGTCCGTGGTCGCTCTGCCTTCCGACGACATGAAGGGCCGGATCATCGGCCGCGAAGGGCGCAACATCCGTACCCTGGAGAATCTCACCGGTATCGACTTCATCATCGACGACACGCCGGAAGCCGTGGTGCTGTCGGGGTTCGACACGGTACGGCGCGAGATCGCCCGGATCACCTTGACCAAGTTGGTGGCGGACGGTCGCATCCACCCGGCAAAGATCGAAGAGATGTACGGCAAGGCGAAGGAAGAGGTCGACAAGGAGATCCAGGAAGCCGGCGAGGCGGCTACCTTCGAAGCCGATATCCACGGACTCGCACCCGAGTTGGTCAAGTTGCTGGGGCGGTTGAAATTCAGAACGTCATACGGGCAGAACGTGCTCAGGCACTCGCTGGAAGTGGCGTATCTTTCGAGCATCATGGCTACCGAGCTGGGGGCGAACCCGAAGTTGGCCAAGCGCGCCGGGCTGCTGCACGATCTGGGCAAGGCCGTCGACCATGAGGTGGAGGGCTCGCACGCGGTCATCGGGGCGAACCTGGCGCGCCGCTACGGTGAATCTGAAGCCATCGCCCACGTGATCGAAGCCCACCACAACGACGTGGATCCGCAGACGGTCGAGGCGGTAGTGGTCGCCGCCGGCGACGCGGTCTCGGGTGCCCGCCCCGGTGCGCGGCGGGAGACCCTCGAGACATATGTCAAGCGCCTGGAGAATCTGGAGCGCATCGCCGACTCCAAGAAGGGTGTGGAGAAGTCGTTCGCCATCCAAGCCGGTCGCGAGGTGCGCGTCATGGTCAAGCCCGAGGAGATCGACGACGATGACGCGGTGCTTCTCTGTCGCCAGATAGCGAAGGATATCGAGCAGGAACTCGACTATCCTGGGCAGATCCGCGTGACCGTCATCCGGGAGAGCCGGGCTGTGGAGTACGCCAAGTAACTACGTCCATGAATCTGCCGGATACTTTCTACGTGCGCACCTTCGGGTGTCAAATGAACGAGCATGACTCCGAGCGCATCAGCGGCCTGCTGACCGGCATCGGATTGCGTGAGGTGTCGCGGGCGGAGGAGGCGGGCCTCCTCGTCTACAACACGTGCTCCATCCGGGAGAAGGCCGACACTCGGCTGCTGGGCCACCTGGGTGAGGCGCGGAGGCTGAAAAAGGAAGATCCCCGCCGGCTTGTGGTGGTCGCGGGGTGCTTGGCGCAGAGCCGCCGGCTGGCGTTTTTCGTCGAGCACCCGCACGTGGATGTACTGGTCGGCCCCCAGAGCCTGCACGAACTGCCTCTTCTGCTCGAGGAGCGACTGTCGACCGGCGTACAGACGGCGGCCTTCCAGGACACGACCACTCGGTGGAGCGCCGATCTTCCGGCGGTGCGGCGGGAAGGTCCGCTGGCCTGGGTCCAGATCATGACCGGCTGCACCAACTTCTGCACCTACTGCATCGTGCCCTACGTGCGCGGACCTGAGTCCAGCCGCCCGGCTGGTGACATCGTGGCGGAAGTCAGGGCGTTGACGGAACGGGGAGTCCGAGAAGTGACGCTGCTGGGCCAGAACGTGAATGCCTACGGCCGGGAACCCGGCTTCGGCGGACGGGAGGATTTCGCCGACCTGCTCGAGTCGCTGGCCGACCTACCGCGACTTGCCCGCATCCGCTTCATGACGTCGCATCCAAAGGATGTCTCCCCCCGGCTTATCCGGGCGCTTGCCGACCTCGAGCCTGTGTGCGAACACCTGCATCTGCCGGCGCAGTCAGGCAACGACCGCATCCTCGAGGCCATGGGACGTGGCTATGGTCGGGACGACTACCTTCGTCTGGCGTGCCGACTGCGGGACGCCGTCCCGGGGTTGGTGCTGACCACCGACCTGATCGTGGGCTTCCCGTCGGAGACGGAAGGGGAGTTCGAGGACACGCTGAGTCTCGTCCGCCACGTGGGCTTCGAGGGGGCGTTCACCTTCGTCTACTCCGCCCGCAGTCAGACGGCCGCAGCCCAACTGCCGGGGCGGATGGCGGATGGGGTCGCCGAAGAGCGCATGGCCCGGCTGGTCGCTCTGGTGCAGGCGCAGGCGCGGGAGGCGAACGAGTGGCCTATCGGGCGCACGGTCGAGGTACTGGTCGAGGGGCCGAGCAAGCATGATCCCCATGAGGTCATGGGGCGCACGCGCACGTACAAGGCGGTCAACTTCCCGGGGGACTACCGTCCGGGAGATCTGGTCCAGGTCCTGGTGCAGGGGGCGAGTTCCGCCAGCCTGCGCGGCATGGCCGTGGCCCGACTGCCTGTGGCTCGATAGGGTGCCTGCCGGACCAGGACGCGTCGTCGCCGTTCTCGGACCCACCGGAGTCGGCAAGACGGCCGTGGCCATCCGCGTCGCGCGCACTCTCGGCGTGCGCATCATCTCCTGCGACTCCATGCAACTGTACCGCGCGTTTCCCGTGTTGACGAACCAGCCGTCCACTGAGGATCTGGCGACGGTGGAGCACACGTTGGTGGGACTGGCCGATCCCGACGAGGAGTGGACGGCCGCCCTGTACGCCGAGCGCGCGACGGCGGCCGTGGACGCCGATCTCGCCCGGTGGGGGTGGGCGCTGATCGTGGGAGGCACCGGGCTGTACATGCGGTCGGTGCTGGCGCCGTTGGCCATCCCTGCTGCGCACGACCCCATCCTGCGCGCGCATCTCGAAGAACGGGCGGTACGCGAGGGCGCCGACGTCCTCTACGAAGAATTGAGGTCGCTCGATCCGGAGGCGGCCTCCCGCATCCACCCGAGGAACGTGCGCCGAGTGGTGCGGGCTCTGGAGGTGGCCATTGCCGTCGGGCCCGGGGCGTGGTCGGGACGAGACGACCTGTGGCGGCCGGAGTATCGGCACCCGACGGTGATCGTGGGACTGTCGATGGAGCGGCCACTGCTCTACGAGCGGATCGACGCGCGGGCGCGCCGGATGCTTGCGGGCGGCGCCGTGGACGAGGTGCGGGCCGATCGCGCCCGACGCCCGCGGGCGTCGGGCGCCGAGGCGAGTGCCGGAGGCCGAGGCGTCCACAAGGCGATCGGCTACGCCGAGATCAGTGCATACGTGGACGGTGAGGCTACCTACGAGCAGACGGTCGACCGGCTGGCGGCGGCCACCCGACGTTACGCGCGACGCCAACTCACCTGGATGCGCAAGGTTCCCGACGCTGTTATCATTGAGACTTCTTCCCGGCCGACGGCGGACATCGCGGCAGACGTGGTGATGGTGGCCCGCGCCGAGCCGCCGGTTCCAGCCGGGACCGTAGCGCGACCATGCGAGACGGCGGACACAGAGGGAGCTGGATGATGCATTTCGCGAAGTGGCAGGGCCTGGGGAACGACTACATCATCGTGGAGTCGGCCGAGGTGCCCGCTACCCTGACTACCGAAGCCATCGGTCTGCTGTGCGACCGTCACCTGGGCGTGGGAGGCGACGGCATCTTGGTGCATCTGCCTCCCTCCGGCGCGATACCGGGAGCGGCCGCGCGCATGCGCATCTACAACCCCGACGGCGGCGAGCCGGAGATGTGCGGCAACGGCATCCGTATGTTCGCCCGCTACCTGCAACAGCGAGGAGCGGTCGAGGCGGACGAGTTCGTGGTGGAGACCCTCGCCGGTCCGATCATTCCGCGGCTGCTCTCCGACGGACGCGTGCGGGTCCACATGGGTACCGCGCGCTTCAGAAGCGACAACATCGCTCTCGCCTCGGGCGGGGCCGACGACGAGGTGGTGCAACAGCGGCTCGAGGCTCTAGGCGTCTCGTACACGTTCACATTCGTGGACGTTGGCAACCCTCATTGTGTCATCGAGGTCGGTGACCTGTCTGACCTGCCTCTGGACACCGTCGGGCCGGCGATCGAGTATTCGTCGCTCTTCCCCAACCGGGTGAACGTGGAGTTCATCCATCGAGAGGCCGATGGATCGGTCGGGATGCGGGTATGGGAACGCGGGGTAGGGGAGACGCAGGCGTGCGGCACCGGAGCAACCGCGGTGGGAGCGGCGGCGGTGCGACGTGGTCTGGCGCGCAGCCCCGTGACCGTACATCTTCTGGGAGGCGACCTCGAGATCGAGGTGGCGTCCGACTACCAGGTGATCATGACCGGCCCCGCCGAAGAAGCGTTCAGTGGAGAGTTGAGCGACTCTCTCGCCGCGCGACTCGGCTGGGGATAGCAAGGAGGCATCGTGCAGTTCTCGAGACGGATGGACAAACTATCGCCCTACCTCTTCGCGGAGATCGAGAGGAAGATCGCAGAGAAGCGCAAAGCCGGGGTGGACGTGATCAGCCTGGGCATCGGTGATCCCGACCTGCCCACGCCGGCCTACATCGTCGAGGAGATGAAACGGCAACTCGACGACCCCCGCAACCACCGCTATCCCACGACGGCCGGTCTGGAGGGTTTTGCGCAGGCCGCCGCCCGCTTCTACCAGCGGCGGTTCGGCGTGCAGATCGATCCCAACAAGGAGTTCCTGCCCTTCATGGGTTCGAAGGAAGGCCTGGCCCACATCTGCTGGTCCACGCTCGACGCGGGCGATCTGGCTCTGGTGCCCGACCCGGGGTATCCGGTGTACGCCGGCTGCACCCTTCTCGTGGGCGCCGAACCCCGCCTCATGCCGCTCCTGCCGGAGAACGACTTCCTGCCCGACCTCGATGCCATCAGCCCTCAGGAAGCCCGGCGGGCCAAGCTGCTCTTCATCAGCTATCCGAATAATCCTACCTCGGCGGTCGTGGAGGGCGACTTCTTCGCCCGGGTCGTCGAGTTCGCCACCAAATGGGACATCGCCGTGGTGCACGACAACGCCTACTCGGAACTGACGTTCGACGGCTACGTTGCTCCCAGCTTTCTTGCCACCCCCGGAGCCAAGGACATCGGGGTGGAGTTCTGGAGCTTCTCCAAGCCCTTCAACATGACCGGCTGGCGGATAGGGTTCGGCGTGGGCAACCGCGCGATCCTGGAGCCGCTCTGGCGGCTCAAGAGCAACCTGGACTCCGGGGTGTTCGAGGCCATACAACGCACGGCGACCGCCGTCCTCGACGGACCCTGGGATTTCGTCGACGAGATGAACGCCATCTACACCCGGCGGCGCGATGTTCTTGCTGAGGCGTTGACTTCCATCGGCCTGGGTGTGCCGAAGCCGAAGGCGACCATCTACATGTGGATCCCCGTTCCTGCGGGCTACACTTCTGCCGGCTTCGCGGAGCACGTGCTCGACCAGGCGGGTGTCGTGATCACCCCCGGCAACGGCTACGGCGCTGCCGGCGAAGGCTTCGTGCGCATCTCGCTTACCGCTCCCGACGACCGGATACAGGAGGCCGTCGAGCGGATCAGGCAGTCACTCACCCTGTGAGCGGTACCTGCCGGACGCGCCGCGCGCATTCCCGCGCCCAGTTCGTCGGCGCCTGACTCCGTGGGCCGCGCGCTGTGAGGATCGCGGTGACGCTGCTGCATCCATCGGCGCGTCCGCCGTGGCGCGCCCATGTGGGCGATGGCGGCGCTGACCTGCACGCGGTCGAAGAGATCACGATACCCGCGGGGGAGCGGCGCGACGTGGGCACCGGCATCGCGTTGGCTATTCCCGCCGGGTATGCCGGCTTCGTCCAGGCCCGCTCGGGCCTGGCGTTCCGGCACGGCCTCATGGTGGTGAACGCCCCAGGCCTTATCGACGCCGGATACCGGGGCGAAGTACGCGTGTGTCTCTACAACTCGGGCGTGGAGCCCTTTGCCATCGCACCCGGCGATCGCATAGCTCAGCTAGTGATCCAGCCCGTGGAGTCGGCCGAGTTCCAGGTTGTCGCCGATCTGGATGACACACATAGGGGAGAGGGCGGATTTGGGAGCACGGGCGGGCACGACGCACTGAACTCGTGACTCGCGGCCCCCGAGTCGGGGCTGCGACGTGGGGCGAAGTCGCGGCGGTCAAGGCCCGCGCGTGGCCGGTCGACCCTCGTCAGTCCACCCAGCGACGGCCTACCGCGACGAATGGCGGGAGCGGCCCGCCGATGCCCCGTCCGAAGAAGGCCGACCACGAGACCAGCAGATCGTGGATCGGCGGGTGGATCACCAGGTCCCCGAGGTCTTTGACGGTGAACCACCCGACTTCGCGCACGGCCGGATCACCCTCGGTGGCCTCCGCGCCGTCGGGAACGACGGCCGCGAAGATCAACTGGACCAGGTGCCGGCTCTTCCCTGAATCGGGAGAGATGCTCTCGACCAGTGCCAAAGGGGTATCCAGCACCGCGACCTCCAGACCGCACTCTTCGCGCGTCTCGCGGGCCACGGCATCGATGAGCGACTCGCCTCTCTCTACGCCTCCACCGGGCAGCAGCCAGTACGAGCGAACGGCGGTCTGCTGACGTACCAGCAGGACGCGCCCTTCGCGGAGGATAAAGGCCGAAGCCCGTATCGCCGGTCTTCGCGCTTCGGAACTCTCAGGGCAGCCCGCCCGAGGCTGATTGTCGCTGGATGGTGCGTCCATGACGCCAGTATGACAGAGCCGGGGAGTTCCTGGTTCGTCTATCCAGCAGAGCCTGTACCGGGCAGCGAGTCACGGCGGCCGGGGCCTCGTCGTGGAGCGGGTCCAAGGTCGGCCGAAGGTCGTACAGCGTATCGCTAAAGCTTCCTGCTACCGTCGCCGATACACTTGGCGTCCGCGGAACGCCCCCGCGGGATCCAGACATGCGACGCGAAAGATGCGTCGCCAACACAACAGAAAGTTGTCTAGGAATTCACAGAGGGGGCATACTAAGGATGAAGGTGTAAAGGGCAAACCACTCGCAAGGGTGGGACGCAAAGTCACAGGGCCTTATGGGTCGGCTGGGCTGCCACCTCAGACTATAAGGTCTGTGGTTTGCCAGGCATACCGCAGGCCTTTTTCTATGCGGATGCCGAAGCTGTGTAGTTGTAGTTCTACTAGAGGAGGTCGGCATCATGTTCAGTAAGATCAGGTCGAGGATGCAGGGCGAAGGTGGTTTCACCCTCATCGAACTTCTGGTGGTGATCATCATCATCGCCATCTTGGCGGCGATCGCCATTCCCACGTTCCTGGGGCAGCGGCAGAAAGCGCAGGATGCGGCTGCGAAGTCGCTGGTGCGGAACGCCATGACGGCCATGGAGTCGCAATTCGTGGATAGCAAGACCTTCGCCGTGGGAGCGCCGGTGACAGCCGCTGTGTCGGCCATCGAGCCTTCGATAACCTTCACTGCGGCGGCCGCTGCTGTGGCCGATGCCGCTGCCACTGTCTGCAACGGAACTGCGAACGCCTCTCTCGCGGAGGTCACGTACTACGGCGATGCCACATCGTATTCCATCGCCACTCTATCCGAGTCTCAGAATGAGTTCGCAGTCTACGTAAGCAAGGCCTCGGGCGGAGGCACCGTCTTTGTCAAGCAGATCGGCACAGCCATCAGTTCCGGCTGGTAAGCGGCTTCGAACGAGCACTGCACTCGAACGGACGTCATGCGAGAACCCTGCGTCCGCAGGGTTCTCGCTCTTTCAGAGAGTAACTTCAGTTCAGGCGCGCCTTTTGAGACCCAGAATCGCCGCCCCAGGGCGTTACGGAGAGGCCATGCCCACGCAGGTCACAGACACAGCGGGAGCCGCATACGGTTGGTGCCGCGAGAGGCGTCCTGGGACCGTGGAACGTATTTGGGGCATCCGCGCCGGAATCGCGACTCTCAGTCGAATAGGCCTCATTGTCGCAGCCATGACCTTTCCCGTCTGGGCCATGAGCCCGCTGGATTTTGTCAAGTTCGGCGATATCAAGTTCGAGTATGTCATGGGCATAGCGTCAGTGGCTGCTGTAGTGGCGCTCGTGGACGGTGTGGTCCACCGGCAGTTTGGCTATCGCACCAGTCCTTGGTTGTGGGGGCTCGGGGGCCTCATCATGATCGGCTTGCTGGCCTCTCTGACCGCCACCGATACAGTAGGGGCCGTCAACGGCAACCCTCAACGTCGGGATGGCTTTCTGATGATGCTCTTCAACGCGGTGTTCTTCCTCACGGCGTATCGGATCGCTCAGGAGCAAGCGTCGGCACGCACGGGTGACATCGTAGCTCGCTGTCTAGTGGTCGCTGCCGTTCCAGTGTGGGCCTACGCGCTGGTACAGGCTGTGGGGATAGATCCTTACGTGTGGGAGTCCTTCCGGGGAACAGGGGCGCGGGCCTTTTCTACCATGGGAAACCCGATCTTTCTTGGAGCCTATTCGGCGATGGGGGTGCTGGTCGCTCTCGGTCTGTGGATGAGGGGAAGCAGCTGGTCGCGACACCTGTGGCTGTTGGCGGCAGGGGTCGGTGCTTCCGTGAGTGTGCTTACCGCCGCCCGTGCAGCCTGGATCGGTCTGCTGGTCGGCATTGTCGCCCTGGCGGCGGTCTCGGTGCGCGGCGAAGTCCTCGTTCGGTTCTTGCGTGGTGCTCTGGTGGCGTCTTTGATCGGAGCACTCTTGGGCGGAATCGTGCTCGCCATAGCACCCCGCGACCGAGTCGCGACAATCCAGAGCACCGCTTCGAGTCTGTCATCCCCGTCTGGTTCTCGGAACAGCGGAAGGCTTGCGATATGGGCGATTTCTGCGCGTATGATCGCAGACCACCCTCTGCTAGGAGTGGGCCCGGACCAAATGGGGGCACATTTCGACGAGTACCGCACCTCAGAATACGACCAAGCGGAAGGCACCGACCGGATGGCGGACAAGCCCCACAGTTCCCTTCTGGAGTGGACGGTAGAGACCGGTATGGTCGGTGGAGCCCTTTTCGGCGCCCTGGTGGCAGGCATCCTGTTCGTTGTCGGGCGGATGCTGGTGCGCGATTCACCCTCACGAGGACACGACTGGGTTATGGCGGGAGTTTGGGCCGCGGCCATCTCATACGCCGTACAGTCTGTAGTGACGGTCACGGCTATCGGAGTAGATGGAGTGTGGTATGTGTTACTCGGCTTGTTGGCGGGATGGACGGTCGCACGGAGTCCGGGATTCCCCGAAGCGAGCCTTAGTGTGCCGAAAGCCGACACCGGAGAGCCGCCGAGTCCGCATCGTGCTCGGCACATACGCGAGCAGGATATCCTCGGGGCTTCTGCGCAAGGAGGACTGACTATGTGTCAGAACAAGCGCGGGCGGGAGGGGTGGGCAGGCCAATCGGGCTTCACCCTGATCGAGTTGCTTGTTGTGATAATTATCATCGCGATTCTTGCTGGGATCGCGATCCCTACGTATCTGGGCACGCGCATGAAGGCCCAAGATGCGGCTGCGGTGACCTTGGTCCGCAACGCTCTCACCGTTGTCATGAGCGCCAACGTGGACAGGAACAACTTCTCTGCTGTCACCGCTGGTGAGCTATCCGCGATCGAGCCCGCCATTGCCTGGAATGCAGTCAGCGCCGACCTTGTGACTTCAAGTCCAGCGACTATCACGAACGCAGTCGTCTCAGATGCCGGTGCGCACGCGGTCGACTACTACGGTCAGGCTCAGGATAGGTTCGACGTGGCCAGTGTCAGCGAGAGCGGAAACAAATTCGGTATCGAAGTAGTAAGCACAGGCGCTGCTGGTGCCTCCTATGTCAAGGTCAGGGTGATCGAGGGCGATATCCTCGTTGGTTGGTGACATCGGTACGGCAGGCCGGTCAAGTGAGGATGCCCAGCGCCACATAGGGCTCAGCCGCCCGCTTTTCCGCCTATCTACGACGTTTGTCTCATAGGCACAGGCGCGGCTACGTCGTAGCCTTATCTCGCGATGCAATGCGAGACACCACATCCTCCGACTCGTCGGCGATCTCCCAGATCGAATCCCGCCCTGCGGGGATCCAGGGTAGACGCAGCTTCAGGCCATTCCCTACTCGAGCTCGTCGTAGTGATCGCTGTCTTAGCGCTCTGCGCGACCATCGGCTGGGTGTCTCTTGGTAGCTCACTGGACTCCACAAGCGCGCGAGGTAGTGCCCAATCGTTGCAGGTCGCCGCTGCGGGTTCTCAGCTCGCCGCACTTTGGTCGGGAGCCGACACATCGATGCAGATTGACGCGGACCGCACCCTCATGCTGGGCGGTCGTCTGGCGAGGGACGACATCGGCACACCTGACATGGCCGCCGCTCCCCGTGCGAACGTTTCCCGTTGGCGACTGGGAACGGGGTTGCGTATAGGATTTCTGGGTCCCTTCGGCGCACCCGACAGCGCCGGCTCTGCGACTTTCGGTTCGGGTTCAACCGCGTGCCGGGTAGTGGTGCGGGTGGAGAGTGGGCTCACGAGACGGGACCGGCCGTGAGTCCGTCGTCGAGCGCTCATGGATGGGTTCTCCTCGAATTCCTCATTGCTCTCTGTTTGTTCGCGCTCGCTGTGGCACCACTGTGGTCCATGCTCGACTCGCAACGCGATGCGGCCGTACAGATTGTGCGCACGGCTTCGGACGGTACTGCCGATAGTGATCAAGGCACCGACGGCCTGGCCTGGACCTGGGGAGCACCTCAGATCAGGGCAGGGGTCTGGGACGCGGACGGAACTCTGAGGGTGCTTGCTGAAGGTCCGAAACGGGCTGCTGGGATACTCGTGGGCATGTGGCTGAACGGATCGTTCATGGGGGAGACAGATGCGAGTTCGGGGGGCTGGACCCCGCTGGAGGCCGTCCCGCCCGGCTCATTGCCGATACGCGCGGGCGTGGTGGCGCGTGCCAGGATGCCCGCCGGGGCCTGGGGGGTACCGTGGAGGACCGTGGTGCCGGATAGCCCCGCCGCACCCACCGTCGGCGAGTCTGCCATCGATGACCCCGGTGGATGGGTCACCGTGCATCTTCCTGCAGCGGGAGAGTGCGACGCGCAGGTCAGGGATTCGCTCTCGACGACGACCGTTCCCATCGCGCAGGGCGGACCATCCGATGTGGTCCCTGTTGCGCCTGGGTCGGTGTCGGTGGTGACCGTCGTCCGTGGGCAGGATTTCGATATCGGGACCAAGCAGCATGTCGATCTCTACTACTAGCGGGCTGCTGAAGATTGACTCTTCGCCGTCAGGGCGCGATGGGCATGCGCAAAACAAGGACGCAAGGAGGCTGATTAGCAGCGCTATTCACGCGACTAGGGATGCCGTATTGTGCCGCACAGTGCGTTCTGACGGCCGGAGCTTCGTTCTTCAGCGGCCTCCCAGCAGATCTCGTCATCAGATGCGCGCACCCTGTCCCTTGCTTGTGTCTGCCGGAGATTCGTACGGTTTCACATTGATGGAACTACTTGTAGGGCTGGCCTTGAGCCTGGCGCTGGCGCTGGCGATAGCCCCCCTCTGGACGACCGCCGAGGAGGTGACCGTGGACGGAGGAGACAGGGTGCTGGCTACGTTCCAAACACGAACCGCGGTGGCCCGCCTCGAGCGCGACCTTCGTCTGGCGAGCGCTCTCGGAGGCGGCGACCTGCAGTGCGCTCCCGTGGTGGAAGCAGACGGGAGCCACGTGGTCGTGGTCACGAGATCCGCCGTCGACGCCACGCCGGAGATAGTCGAGTGGGAGCTGGTGGGCGGCTCGCTGATGCGCCGTCGCGGACCGTGGGCCGGGATCCCTGCCGGGGGTGTGTCGCACAGCCAGTTCAACGACCATAAGACCATGCTCGAAGGCCTCGCTGCCGGGGCATCCTTCGCCTACCTATCGGGAAGCCGTTTCCTGGCGGCCGACGCGACACCCGAGCGCGGTGCGATCACCGACGTGGACATCCAGGGTGCCGTCGTAGTGGGCGGGCGCGCGGATGTTCCAGGCGCACTGGTTCCCTTCCACGCCGCCATGCGGGTGGCCCGATGAAACGGCAGCCCGACTCAGACCCGGCACCCGTCGTAGCTCAGGTGCACACCTCCGTTCAGAGGCCAAGCGCGAGCAGAATACGCGGTTCCATTCTGCTTCTCACCTTGATGGTGTGCCTGGGCCTCGCTGTACTCATTTCGTCGCTCGCGGCCGTCACCACCGCCGGCCGCTACGCGCTTCGCGCGGAGCGGACCGGGCGGCAAGATCTAGCCGACGCCGACGCGGCCCTCGCCGACCTCGCCGAGGCCGCATGGCGGCAATGGGTGCCGACGCCGTCGAGTCCTGCGCCTCCGCCGACCTCCGTGACAAGCGGATTGCTCACCATTGACGGCGGAGGAGATCGCCACCTTCTTGCGCGGACACAAGGCCCAGCCATGCCTGCTACCCCGGGAGGAGACTCCGCGCAGGTGGGATCGGTCGCTCTTGAGACCTCGGCGTGGGTGGAGCGCGGCGCCGATGGATTCACCGTCCCCCCGTGTGTCGTCGTGGCTGACCAGGTGACTGCATGGCCCGGCAGAGTGTCGCCGGCAGTCGTGGTCGATGTGGTATCGGGGAGCGGGACCGTGCGTGGTACCGAACAGCCCGAAGCACAACTCCTGGGTACTGGTGTCGTGTGGGAGCAAGGCACGTCGTGGACGCTCGATGAAGGCACGGCGATCCTGGCCGAACAGCAATCGGCGCGTCCAGGTGCCGCAGTGATCTACGTGTCCGGCTCGCCCGGAGATATCGTGCCCCTGCCCAGCCTGTCGACGGGTCAGGGAACGGCACCCGAGACGCCGGTGGTGATCGTGTCGGCAGTCGGGGTCGACCTCATGGCTGTCGACCGGGGTGATCTCTACGCGGTCATACTATCCGGCGGATCAGTCAGCTTGGAAGGCACACGCGTCCATGGAGCGGTACTGGCGACCAAGGATGTCGATTTCGGCGCCGAAGGCTCGGTCGAGTACCTTTCCTCGCTGGTCGGCTGGGCCACCACGCGATCATTAGTGCGTGTCCGGCTGGTGCCGGGCTCGCGCACGGAGAACCTGGTGCCACTCCCATGACCTTCGCGTACGGAAGGCTTGGTCTCGGTCCCGTGAGACGTCGCCTCCGGGACCGCCGCCGCCGGCACGCCTCTCGCCGCTGTGGGGGCTCCTGGTTGCCCCGGACTCAGACCCGACGCGCCCGGTCGTTGCGGCGCCGTCCGCCGGTTTTGAAACGAGGTCTCAGCCCACCTCCGCCAGGGCCTTGGCCGCCCATTCCGGGTCCTTGAGCTGCGCCCGGCCAACGCACACCGCGTCCACCAGGCCGCGCCGAACGATGTCGTCGGCGTATCGGGGTTCGGTGATGCCACCCACCGCCGATACCGGCACCGGCGAGGCGGCGCGAACGATCGCGGCGGCGGGGACGAAGTACCCCTGACCCGTACGGCCGGCCGGGCGCGAACCGCACAATCCACCACTGCAATCGAGAAGGTCGACACCCCAACCCGCAAGCGCCGGCGCCATCTCCGCCGCCATCTGCGGCGTGACGCCGTCAACGGGTGCGTCTTCGACGCCGAAACGGTAAAGCATGAGGGCGTCGCCGAGTGTCTCGCGCACCGCGGTCAACACTTCTCCGGCCGCGCGCAGGCGGTGGGGGAGCGGACCGCCGTACTCGTCGGTGCGGCGGTTCGTGTACGGAGAGGCGAACTCGTTCAGCAGGTATCCGTGGGCCCCATGTACCTCGACGCCGTCGAACCCGGCCTCCATCGCGCGCCTCGCGGCGGCGGCGAAGAGGGTCGGCAGTTCCTGGATCTCGTCGATGGTGATGGGGCGGGGGTCCTCCGCGTCGCCCGGCACCCGCACCTCAGACGGACCGACCGGTTGTCTGCCGGTGGCGGCGCTGGGGCAGCGTGCGCCGCCGTGCGTGATCTGGATGACCGCCAGCGCGCCGCCGGCATGGATGGCCGCGGCGATCGGCGCCAGACCGGCCACATGGGCGTCGTCGCAGATGCCCAGCTGGTGCGGATCCACCCGGCCGTCGCGGGTGACGTAGCTGTGTTCCACGATGATCATGCCCGGGCCGCCGGCCGCCCGCACCCCGTAGTGCTCGACCAGTTTTGCCGAGGCGGTCCCGTTCTCGTCGGCGACGTTGTTGGCCATCGGGGGCATGATGATGCGGTTGCGCATCGTGAAACGTCCAAGAGAAAGAGGTGATGCTAGGCCTGCCATGGATGCCTCCTGAGAATCGTGTCAGAGTAGTTATCGACCGCCGGGCGCCTGAAGGCGGAGTGTTATACTGCCGAGCATGTCTGTCCCATCATACGACACCCAGCGGAACGGAAACGCACTCGACAAGCTTGAGTGCCGTGGCTGTGGTGTCATCTGCGAGCGGGTGGTGTTCCCGGTGCGGTGTCTTCGGGCCTCATGTCGCTACGTCTACGCGTTCGAAGATTGGGGAGTGACCTTCTTCGGGTGCCTGCAGAAGGTGTTCCGCGCAGAGCTTGATCTGGCTCCATTTGCGGGTAGCCCGCGCCGAGACGTCTATGGTGCCTTCAAGGTCGTCCGACCGCCGCTGCCCGAGTGCCATGTCGAGATCACCGAGGCCTACGGATTCCGCTACTCGTGGCAGGGATGCAGGAGCCCGTTGTTCCGACAAAGCCCGGCGGACTACGCCCCGGAAGCGATCAGGCGACTGGTCGATCGACCCTCAGCTCCGCGAGAGTAGTCCATGGATCTGCGCCTGGTCTTTCTGGGCACGGCGGGTGCTGTTCCTACCGTAGACCGCGCACCGAGCGGCCTCCTGCTCATCCGAGGCGGCGAACGCCTTCTCTTCGACTGTGGCGAGGGAACCCAGCGCCAACTGATGCGCTCGGTCGGCCTTGCGCGCATCGACCGGGTGTTCATCACGCACCTGCACGGCGATCATTTCCTTGGCCTGCCTGGGCTTCTCAAGACGTTCGGTCTCTTGGGGAGGGAGGAGCCGTTGGAACTCTACGGCCCGGAGGGGCTCGAAGACATCCTGCAGGTTTCGTACCGCATGTTCGGCAGGTTCCCGTATGCTCTCGAGGTACACGAGGTGAGTACGGGGTTGGTAGCCGAAACGGAGGCCTACCGGATAACCGCAGCGCGCACCGATCATGGCATTCCCAGTCTGGCCTGGTGCTTGGATGAACGTCCGCGGCCGGGCCGCTTCCATCCCGAGCGGGCGATCGCCCTCGGCGTGCAGCCCGGTCCGGACTTCCGCCGTCTGCAGATGGGAGATTCTCTCGTGCTCGCATCCGGCGTGGTAGTCGAGCCCGAGCAGGTCATGGATGAAGCGCGCGGTGGCCGCAAGATAGTCATCACCGGTGATACGCGCCCGGCGGAGTCGGTCGTGGCGCTCAGCCATGGGGCGACGGTGCTGGTACACGATGCTACGTTTACGGACTCCGAACACCCGCGGGCCCTGGAGACCCGCCATTCCACGGCACGTGAAGCGGCGGAGGTGGCGACTCGGGCAGGGGCGGGGTTGCTGATCCTCACACACGTGAGTTCTCGGCATGGCCGACGCGAACTCCTCACCGAAGCGCGGGCGGTGTTTCGTAGGGCGATCCTGCCGTCTGACCTTGACCACCTCGTGGTCCCCTACCCGGAGAAGGGGGAGCCGGAGCTTATCGCGGGTGGCACCGGTGGGGATGGGTGCTACGAAGACTGGCCGGAGACGGCGAAACCGGTATACTAAGCGGGCCTCGTTCCGCCCACGTAGCTCAGGGGATAGAGCACTGGCCTCCGGAGCCAGGTGTCGCAGGTTCGAATCCTGCCGTGGGTACTACTGACTTGGGTGGTTCGATCGACCGGTGGCCCACAGGCTGAGGTCTTCGGGCACTGCCGGCTCCGGTGCGAGCACGGTCCGTTGGAAGACGGCCGCGAAGTGCTCGACGTACGCCGCCTTTACCGTCGCCATGTCGGGTGCGGATCCATTGAGGGCGGCCACGCTGGTCTGGCGGAGGCGTGCGTCGCCGCAGGCGATGATGGCATCGAACAGGTTCAGGTCATTAGACACGTTGAGCGATGTTCCGTGGCTTGCAACCCATCGTCGGCAGCGCAGTCCGATCGAGGCTATCTTGCAGCCGTCGACGTAGAGCCCCGGCCGACCCTTGCTCCGCTCCGCGACGATGCCAAGGTCCGAGACCAGGCGCACCAGGACCTCTTCCAGGCTCCAGACGAATCGCCGCAGATCGCGTCCCGGCACCGGGATGATCGCGTAGCTCACCAGCTGGCCGGGGGCATGGAGGGTGGCGGCGCCTCCACGCTCCGAGCGTATCACCGGCAACGCGGCCGCGTACCCCTCCGGCTCCACCAGGTCGGCGGGCGTCCCTCGACTTCCCAGAGTCACTACCGGTGGATGCTCGAGGAGAAGGAGCACGCCCGGTACGACCTCGTCGGTGACCGCCTGCTGCAACTCGGTCTGCAATCGCTGGCTCCCACTGTAGTCGGCCAGCCCGAGGTCGAAACACGGGATGCCTGCCCGCCGGGGAGAGGAAGTCAACGCGGACCTACTTGAGCGGCGGCATATGGGTGTGAGAGACTCTGCACGAGGCGCGGCGGCACGATCGGCCGCACCATCGCGACCGGACCCCCGTGTAGAGGAGTGAATGTGTCGAAGAAATACGACCCGTTGTGGGAACTCGTGGGCGAGCAGTTTCCTCTGCAGGGCGTGGAACGGGACGTGGACGCCCTCTGCCCCAACTGCCACGTGAACGTGCACATCGGAATGGCCGCCGAGGTCGGACAGAAGGCGGAATGCGGGCTCTGCGGCGCGTCGCTGGAGGTCGTTCGGGGAGAGACAGGGCTCACCCTCCGACTCATGCCGTAGCCTCTCAGTACCGGACGACCGGACGCCCCAGGTCCGAGAGCGGTTCTCCGAGCTTCTCGGCCAGGACCTTGGGGGCTGATATGGCAGTCGGATCGCCGTCAGAGACGTACCGCAACTCTGGGCTCGAGATGAAGCCGTCGATCATGTCCTGAAGCGCGCTTCCGGTCACCTGGATCCGTGGGATGTGCAGGGGGCGGAAACCTGCCGTGAAGGGTGAGGGTGTCGATCCCCCGGACACCTCCACGGCCGCCTTGTACGCGTACGTCATGCCGTCATACTCGCCGGAGGCGAGCAGGCTGTCGTCCTTCGGATACTCGCCGAAGGGCACGGACATCGTGCGCACCTTGTAGCTTCCACCCACGTACTTCTCTATCGTCGCGGCGGCGACGGCCAGTTGCTTCCGACTCTCCTCCAGTGATGCCTTCTTCAGGTTGAGGTGCGTCACCGTGTGACCTCCGACCTCGTATCCCCATGACACCAGATCGCGCAACTTCTGAGTCTGAGCGTCGGGCTGGCCGAAGATGACGTTGTCGTCGGGCCGAACATCAAGAAGAACGTAGAACGACGCCTTGGGAGCCCAATCCCCGCTCTTGACGGCCTGCTGCATGATGCCGACCGCGGAGTCGGGGTCGACGGAGCCGTCGTCGAGCATGCGGAATTGACCGGGGCTGGAATCATCGAACGTGAGCACGACGGGACTCTTCCCGGCGGGGATCTCGATGGCGCCGGACTCCAGATCAGTCAGGTTGATAGGGTAGAAACCGGCGCCCTTGAGGAGTTCGAGGTCCTTGCGGAAGTTGGCGGGGGTACGCGTCCATTGCGACTCGGGGGTTCCGATCTTGTGGTACTCGAGAACGGGGACAAGGCCGAACTCGTTGGCGCCGATCTCTTGTGCCACCTGGGCCGTCATGGGCGATGACGCGGCGCCGGAACCTGGGGCGGCCGTGATGGCGGCGCCCGGTTCGGTCCTGGTGTCGCTCGCGGTAGCCGTATCCCGGCCGCCACCGAACACTAGCCCCCCCGCCAGACCGGCGATCGCCCCACAGGCGAACGCGAACGCGGTGAGACGTACGATCTTGTCATACCTCAGCATGGTGCAGGAATGGTACCAGACCCAGGGCTTCTCGGCCGCCCCGGAGCCTCCCAGGCGTTCAGATGGGCACGTGTCTGGTAGACTCACCCCGGTATGACTACCTTCGTTTCGAGAAGAACCCGCCGGTCGAACCGCACGGTCGCTCCGGCCCTGGCGGTGATCGCAGTGTGTTTCGCGTTGGCCTTCGCCGCGGGCTTCGGCGTATTCTGGGCCGTGGGGGCCCGCGTCGCCGGCGGAGGCCTGTCGCTTCCCCGTCTTGGCGGCGACGGTGTGGCCGCGGCCGTCGGACCGGCGGCCATCGAGACGTCGTCGCAGTCTCTGGCGCTCCCCGTGGTCGACCTCAACCGCCTGCGCGACCTCTCATACACGCCGGTCAAGGGCATCTACATCTCCAGCTGGGCGGCGGGTTCCAAAGAGCTCATGGACAAACAGATCGCGCTCGTAGACCGCACCGAACTCAACGGCATGGTCATCGACGTCAAGGATGCCACGGGCTACGTGGCCTACGACACCGACGTGCCCTTGGCCGACGAACTCAAGCTGGAGGAGCTACGGATCCGCGACATCGACGCACTCATGGCGACCCTGCAGAAGCATAAGATCGTGCCGATCGCCCGCATCGTATGCTTCAACGATCCCATCCTGGCCAAGCGTGGTCCTGAATACGCCGTGATGAGCAAAGGCGGGGGCATCTGGAAGGACAAGAAGAACTCGTCCTACACCAACCCCTACGATCGACGGGTCTGGAAATATCTGGTCGATCTCGGCGAGGATGCCGCCGACCGCGGCTTTCGCGAGGTCCAGTTCGACTACGTGCGTTTTCCGAGCGACGGAAAGATATCCGACGCGGTGTATCCGGGTGCCCACGGGTCGCAGGAAGACACGATCGCAGAGTTCCTTGCCTATGCCCGCGGGCGTCTTGAGAAACGCGGGGTGTGGGTTTCGGCCGATGTCTTCGGGCTTACGTTGTACGTAAAGGACGATCTAGGGATCGGACAGAAGATCGAGAAGGTATCGAGCAACGTCGATATCGTGTGTCCGATGATCTACCCCTCGCACTACTACGCGGGATCTTACAATCAAAAGAACCCGAACACCCACCCGACCGAGATCATCACCGCAGCCATGAAGGACGCGACGAAGCGCCTTCAGGGCACGGGGGCGATCGTTCGTCCGTGGCTGCAGGATTTCTCACTCGGTGGAGTCACCTATGGGGTCGAGCAGGTGAAGGCTCAGATCAAGGCGGTCGAAGCGCAGGGCTATGACGAGTGGCTCTTGTGGGATCCCTCGCTCAAGTACACGGAAGGCGCCCTCAAGCCCGAGTAGGCTTCGTCTCGGGCGCGGGCGGCGAGATGTCCAGGATCAAGGCCACCTCGTCGCAATCCGGGAAGTGGATGCAATGCACGCATTCCTGCCAGATCTTGTGGGGCAGGTCGGCCTTATCCACGGCTCGAAAACCAAGACCTACAAAGAACGGCTCGACGAAGGTGAGCGCGAACACCCGACGGGCTCCCATGGCGCGGGCGTCGGCGAGCGCGGCCTGAACCAAGAGCGTGCCGATGCCCTGGCCGGTGACCTCCTCGGCGACGGCGAGCGAGCGCACCTCGACGAGGTCCTCCCAGGCCACATGAAGTGCCACACACCCTACGATGCGGCCGTCGATCTCGGCCACCAGATAGTCGCGCACGTGCTCGTACAGGGAGTGCAGCGAACGAGGCAACATCAACCCTTTGCCCGCGTACGCGTTGATGAGCTTCTGCAACCGGGGTGCGTCGGACAGCGAGGCTATGCGGACGACTGCGGGCATGGCGCTATTCTATCGCAGCCTGGTGACGTAGAATGCCGCCGGGGGAGAAGCGCCTGGCCGGCACTCAATGCGCCGTCGAGCGAACGACACAAGGAGGGAACGTGTCCGTCACACAACTGTCGGTGTTCGTGCAGAACAAGCGGGGACGCATCGCGGAATTGCTCGGTGTGCTCGCGGAGCAGAAGATCTCCGTGCTGGCGTTCTCGCTATCGGAGGTGAGCGACTACGGGATCGTGCGCCTCTTGACCGAGGATGGACCCGCCGCTCTGGGGATGCTCGAGAGCGCGGGGTTCACCGTCGCCGCCAATCCAGTCGTCTCCGTGGTCCTGGACGACCGTGCAGGGTCTCTCGCCGAAGTGGTCAGGCTCCTGGCGACGGCCGGGATAGACATGGAATACCTGTACTTAAGCGTGCGCCGTTCTGCGGTGATCAAAGTGGACGATCCTGCTGCCACAGAACGTCTGTTGACCGAGGCAGGGTTCGTCGTCCTGACTGATCGAAGCTTTGCGAGGCCCGCTGGGGATGACTGACGACGTTGACTGATTGCTTGGTAACCGATAGGATTTGCCGACCGCGTCGGCACTGACTACGACGCGGCGGCGGCTGCACGTCGTTCATCGCCGCCGGCTCCGAGACGTCAGAAATTCCACGAAACAGGGGGTATTTGGATGAAGAGACGTCACGTTGTTCTGTTGCTTGCGGTTGCGTTGAGCCTGATTGTGTCCGGCGCGATCGGATGTGGTGGTGGGACGACGACCACAACCGCAGCTCCGGCGACCGACACGACCGCCGCGCCTGACGTCAGCACCGACACGACCACGGGCGCGCCCACCGGCGACCCCATCGTGTTCGGCGCGGTGCTGTCGGCGACCGGTCCCGGTTCACCCCTGGGCGAGCCGGAGCGGGCCACCTTTGCCATGCTGGAGACTCAGATCAACGCCGCCGGAGGTGTCCTAGGCCGCCCCATCAAAATCATCGTCGAAGACGACCAGACCAATCCCAAAGAAGCGGTGACCGCGGTCAACAAGCTATTGCAGCAGGACAAGGTGGTGGCGGTGCTCGGTAGCTCCACCTCCGGTTCCACGCTGGCAATCAGGCCGATAACCGAACAGGCGGGCATCCCTCTGATGGCCCTCGCGGCGTCGAACGCGATCACTGCGCCCCCCATCACGTGGGTGTGGCGGGCGCCGCCACGCGACGCTCTTGCTGTGGAGAAGGCCCTCACATACATCTCTGAGGTCATGAAGCTCACGAAGATCGCAGTGCTCTACGATGAGAACGCCTACGGCGCCTCGGGGATGGCCGAGATCGAGAAAGTCGCTCCCGACTACGGCCTGTCGATCGTGGCCAAAGAGTCGTACAAGACCGACGAGACCGACCTGACGGCCCAACTCACCAAGATCAAGGCCGCCAACCCCGAAGTGGTGGTCGTGTGGGGCACCAACCCCGGTCCGGCGGTAGCCGCCAAGAACATGCAGCAGTTGGGCATGACCCAGCCCTTCGTGGGCAGCCACGGCATCGCCAACCAGAAGTTCATCGAACTGGCCGGTGACGCCGCCGAGGGAGTGATCTTCCCCGCGGGTCGCCTGCTCGTGCCCGAATCGTACACCGACCCGGTGCAGAAAGCCCAGGCCGATCAATTCATCGCAGACTACACGGCCGCTACTGGCTCCGCCCCTCCCACCTTCGCGGGTCACGCGTTCGGCGGGCTGACGCTCCTTATCGACGCCATCACGCGCGCGGGTAGCACCGATCCTGCGGCCATGCAGAAGGCTCTTGGTGAGACTAAAGGCGTGGTCACCCCCGACGGCATCTACAACTACACCCCCGAGGATCGTGACGGCCTCGTTGCCGACGACCTCACGGTAGTGCAGATCAAGGGCGGCACCTGGGTGCTCGCTCCGCAATAAGCTGAGTATCGAGTAGACTCGTGCGGCGGCGGCCGAAAGGCCGCCGCCGTGGCTGTTCTTCTTGTCCCGATTGCGGACCCATGGGAGTGGTGTGAGTCTCGACCAGTTCCTTCAGTACATCTTCAGCGGTATCACCAACGGGAGCATCTATGCCCTGACCGCGTTGGGCTTCACGCTGATCTACAATGCCACCGACATCATCAACTTCGCCCAGGGCGAGTTCGTCATGCTCGGCGGGCTGACGGCGATCAGCTTGTATGAGTGGGGTGTACCTCTGCCCATCGCCTGCCTCGGCGCGGTGGCGATCGTGGCGCTGATAGGCGTGATCTTCGAACTTTTGGCCATCCGCCCGCTTCTCTCGGCCGGCATCATCACCCAGATCATCGTCACGGTGGGCGCTTCGCTGGCCTTGCGTACCGCCGCCATGATCATCTGGGGCCGGGAGGCCCTGCCGTTGCCGCCCTTGACCGGGGACACGCCGATCAAGGTTCTCGGCGCCACCATACTGCCGCAGACCCTCTGGGTGCTGGGAGCTACTTTGGCGATCGTAGTGGCGCTGCAGATCTTCTACAAGCGCACGCTGACCGGTAAGGCCGTCCGGGCCTGCTCGGTGAACCCCACCGCCGCTCGGCTGATGGGGGTGTCCTACTCTCGGGTGGTCCTTTTGTCCTTCGGTCTGAGCGCAGCCATCGCGGCTACCGGAGGTGTGCTGATCGCGCCGGTCAGTTTCATGGGCTACAGCTCCGGGGCCCTCATCGGCCTCAAGGGGTTCGCCGCGTGCATCCTGGGAGGCCTCGGTAATCCGGCGGGCGCCGTCGCGGGCGGTCTCATCCTGGGCATCCTGGAATCCCTGACGGTGGGTTTCCTGCCCATCCAAGGCTCGTCGGGATACAAGGACGCGGTGGCCTTCTTGATCCTACTTCTCGTCCTGTTCGTCAAGCCGCAGGGGCTGTTCGGTCAGCGGACGATGGAGAAGGTGTGACCGCCGTCACACAGGTGGTCGAGTATGTTCGTCGGCATGCCGCTTTCATCACCTTCGCGGTGGTAGTCATGGCGGCTCCGTTTTTCGTCCACAGCACGTACTACCTGTCCATCTTGGCCTTCACCGCCACCCGCCTCATGGCGGCGCTGGGTCTTAACCTGCTCATGGGCCAGGCTGGGCAGATCTCCTTGGGGCACGCCGCGTTCGTGGCCGTAGGAGCGTATGGCTCGGCGATCATGACCACTCGTTGGGCGCTCGACCCCTGGCTGGCGATGGCCATCGCCGCGCTGCTGGCCGCTGCAATAGCCGGCGTGCTGGGGGTACCCACCCTAAAGCTGAAAGGCCACTATCTCGCCATGGCCACCCTGGGCTTCGGTGAGATCGTCTTCATTCTGTTGATCCAACTCAAGTGGTTGACGTCGGGCAGCGATGGGATCGTCGGTATCCCTGCGCTCTCTATCGCCGGATTGGATCTTGGCCGGCCCAAGGCCTATCACTGGATCGCCTGGGGAGTCGCGCTGGTGATGTTCCGCATGACCTTGAACCTCGTCGACTCGCGGGTGGGACGATCTTTGAAGGCGTTGCATCGCGCGGAGATAGCGGCCTCGTCCTTGGGAGTCAATACCTCGTTCCGCAAGGTGCAGACCTTCATGGTCTCCGCCGTGTTCGCGAGTATCGCCGGCAGCTTCTACGTGTACTACATCCATTTCATCAGTCCAGACAGCTTCACGATCACCTTCTCGGTCATCCTGCTGACCACCGTTGTCATAGGAGGGGTGGGGAGCGTGTGGGGTGCCGTGTGGGGAACGTTGCTGATGATGTTCCTGCCGGAATACCTCAAGCGATTCAATCAGGACTACACCAATCTTACGTTCGGCCTCCTGATGATCGTGATCATGATCTTTCTTCCCGGAGGATTGGTGAGTATTGGCGGGGCCTTCAACCGCGTGCGTCGCCGCCTGCGTCGTCCCGATAGCGCGCGTCTGGAAGAGGGCTGATGCCGATCCTCAGCGTCCAAGGTGTCTCGAAACGGTTCGGTGGCCTGGAAGCCCTCAAGGACGTCTCGTTCGCCCTCTACGAGGGTCAGGTCAAGGCTCTCATCGGTCCCAATGGCGCGGGCAAGACCACGCTCTTCAACCTGATCTCGGGCATGGACCGGCCCAGTGAGGGCCACATCTTCTTCCGGGACCGCGATCTCGGGCGCCTGCACCCGCATCAGGCCAGTGGTTTGGGCATCGGCCGCACCTTTCAGCACAGCAAAGTATTCGACGACATGACCGTGCTCGACAACGTGAAGGTGGGTCGCTACGGAAGGGGACGCGCCGGCATCTTCTCCGCGTTCCTTTCCCTACCTCGGCACCGGCGCGAGGAACGCGAGGTGAGGGAGGCGTCGTTGGGAGCGTTGAAGCGGGTGGGCCTACAGGAGCGTGGGTCCGAACCGGCCGGCAACCTGCCCATGGGGGACCGTCACCTCCTCGAGATCGCCCGCTCGCTGGCCACGGAGCCGCGGGTGCTGCTCCTAGACGAACCCGCGGCGGGTCTCAACAACGAAGAGACAGAGCAACTGATGGGGATCGTGCGGCGAATACGCGACGAAGGGGTCACCATCCTCCTGGTCGAGCATGACATGGGCTTCGTCATGGACATATCGGATGAAGTGGTTGTGCTCGACTATGGCAAGAAGATCGCGGAAGGCCCCCCGTTGATGATCCAGAACGACGAGCAGGTCATTCGTGCCTACCTCGGTGACGATCTCTAGGAGGCCGGGACATGCTGATCGTCACAGAACTCAAGACAGGGTACGGCCGCATCGAGGTCCTGCACGGGGTCGATCTCACCGTCGGAGATGCGGAGATCGTGACCATCGTGGGAGCAAACGGGGCGGGCAAGAGCACGTTGCTGCGGGCCATCTCCGGCGTCATCCCTGCCTGGGCGGGGATGATCGAGTTCGCAGGAAGACGCCTCGATCGGATGAGCGTGGAGGCCATCGCCTCTCTGGGGTTCATCCAGATACCTGAGGGTCGCCAGTTGTTCGGGCCGATGACGGTGGAAGAGAACCTTGAGTTGGGCGGTTACACCTGCAGGCGTGGGGGCCGCCCGCTCGCCGCGAAGGTCGACGAGGTCTTCGACCTCTTTCCACGGCTGAGGGAGCGGCGCCGCCAGCAGGCCGGAACGCTTTCGGGGGGGGAGCAGCAGATGTTGGCGGTGGGCCGCGCGCTCATGGCTGAGCCCAAGATGCTTCTGCTCGACGAGCCATCGATGGGACTTGCCCCCCTGATAGTCAAAGAGATCTTTCAGGCGCTCCGCGGCCTCAACGCCGACGGGTTGGGCATGCTTCTCGTGGAGCAGGATGCGCGCATCGCGCTCAGTCTGGCCCATCGCGGGCTTGTTATGGAACGCGGGCGGGTAGTCTTGGAGGACACGGCGCAGGCGCTCTTGAACAACCCCGAAGTGCAGGCTATCTACTTCGGTCAACATGCGGGCCGGGGTGCTTCGACGACGGAGGGTCGATGAACGAGATCTGGAACCCCGAATACGAGACGATGGATCGCGACGAGCTCCGCGATCTCCAACTCCGACGCCTGCAGATGACGCTTCGCTGGAGCTACAAGAACGTGCCGTTTTATCGTCTCTCGTGGGACGCCCTCGGCTTTCGACCCGACGATATCAAGACCCTGGACGATCTGCGAATCGCACCGTTCACGGTCAAGGAGGACTTCCGAAAGGCCTATCCATACGATCTGTTCGCCGTGCCCCTGGAGCAGGTCGTGCGCATCCACTCCTCCACAGGCACGACGAGCCGCCCGATCGTCGTGGGCTATACCCGCGGTGATCTCAATACCTGGGCTGAGCTCTGCGCCCGCGTGGTGACCGCGGCCGGCGCGCGGCCCCACGATGTGGCTCAGGTGGCGTTCGGCTACGGGCTTCAGACCGGTGCCTTCGGTATGCACGGTGGCTTGGAGCGGATCGGAGCCAGCGTGATCCCCGCCTCCACGGGGAACACGCGGCGTCAATTGACCATCATGCGCGACTATCACAGCACGCTGCTGGTGTGCACCCCGTCGTATGCTATGTACATCGCTGAGTCCGCGTCCGAGTTGGGCTTCGATTTCGACGATCTCGATCTGCGCGTGGGCTTGTTCGGCGCGGAACCGTGGACCAACCACCTCAGGGACGAACTCGAGCGACGGATGGGCATCGTCGCGTCCGACAACTACGGACTGACCGAACTCATGGGCCCCGGTCTGTCGGGTGAGTGCACGGCGAGAGACGGCCTGCATGTCAATGAGGACCACTTCATTGTCGAAGTCGTCGATCCCGCCACCGGGGAACTCCTCCCCGCGGGCACGGAGGGCGAACTGGTCTTCACGTCGCTTACCAAGGAAGCGGTCCCGGTCGTGCGCTATCGCACGGGTGATCTCGCCTCTTTGACCTTCGAACCTTGTCCGTGTGGGCGCACTATGGCCCGCCATACCAAGGTGTACGCCCGCACCGACGACATGATCATCGTGCGGGGCGTCAACGTCTTCCCCTCGCAGATTGAAGATGTGCTCATGGAGATCGAGGACGTAGAGCCTCATTTTCAGGTGTTGATCGATCGCAAGGGCTCTCTGGACGAGATGGTGGTGCAGGTCGAGGTGGAGCCGGCCTTCTTTCCGGACGCCGTGAAGCGCCTGGTCGAGTTCGAGAGGCACATCGAAGATCGTCTGCAGGAGGAGTTGGGGGTCCGGGCGCGGGTGAAGCTGGTGGAGCCCAGGACCTTGCCCCGACACACGGGCAAAGCTCGGCGGGTGATAGACCGACGCACATGACGGCCGGCCGCGGTGCGGCGAGGGGGATGGTGTTGTGACGCTGAGTGTAGGACTCGAAGGCGAGATCGAGGCTGAGGTCACGGAGACGATGACTGCGGCTGCCGTAGGTTCCGGCCTGGTACCCGGCCTCTCGACGCCTTCCATGGTGGGTCTCATGGAGGGTGCCGCCGTGAAGGCGGTGGCCTCGCATCTGCAGCCGGGTAGCTCCACCGTCGGTTCGCGGCTGGATATCAGCCACCTGGCCCCCACACCCGTGGGGATGCGCGTCCGTGCGCGCGCGGTGCTGCACGAGATCGACGGACGCCGAATGGTGTTCCGGGTGTCGGTGACCGACGAAGTGGGGGAGGTGGGAGCCGGTGTGCACGAACGGTTCCTCATCGACCTCGCCCGCTTTCAGGAACGCATGGCCGCTCGCCTCACCGATCGCGATGAGGCATCCCTGAACAAGCCTTGAGTGGACGAGTACTCTGAGGGGCGGTAGACTGCCCTCGAATCACCGAGAGCATCAACAGGGGTAGCACGCGTGCGCCCCCTTAGCCGTGCGCCTGGAGGTAGCAGTGGAAGACCATGAGTTCCTGTTCACATCTGAGTCGGTCAGTGAGGGACACCCCGACAAGATCTGCGACCAGATCTCCGATGCCGTGCTCGATGCGGTACTGAAAGACGATCCCAACGGCAGGGTCGCCTGCGAGGCTCTCGTCACCACCGGACTCGTGGTGATCTCGGGCGAGATCACCACATGCACCTATATCGACATTCCGGCGGTCGCCCGCCGCACCATCGCGCGCATCGGCTATACGAGGGCGAAGTACGGCTTCGACTCCGAGACCTGCGGGGTCACCACCTCCATCCACGAGCAGTCCGGCGACATCGCGCAAGGTGTGAGCAAGGCCCTCGAGATGCGTACCGATCCGGGTGATGAAGACGAGCTCGATTGCCAGGGAGCCGGAGATCAAGGCATGATGTTCGGCTATGCTTGCCGCGACACCGACGTGTACATGCCCCTACCAATCCATCTCGCGCACCGGCTTGTCCACCGTGCCTCGGAAGTCCGGCGCGGGGACGTCATGCCCTATCTCAGACCGGATGCGAAGAGCCAGGTGACGGTACGGTATCGCGACGGGAAGCCTGACTTCATCACTGCCGTGGTCCTATCCAGTCAGCATCGCGACGGCATCGATATCGACACACTGATGCGTCCCGATCTGATCGAGCACGTCATCCGGCCGGTTCTGCCACCGGATCTGTACGACCCTGACTTCAAGTACACGAAGCTGTACGTGAATCCCACAGGCAAGTTCGTCGTCGGAGGGCCGATGGGCGATACGGGCCTGACCGGTCGCAAGATCATCGTAGACACCTACGGCGGCATGGGCCGGCATGGGGGCGGATGCTTTTCGGGAAAGGACCCCTCGAAGGTAGACCGCTCAGGCGCGTACGCCGCACGCCACGTGGCCAAGAATGTGGTCGCCGCCGGGTTGGCCGATCGCTGCGAAGTCCAGATCGCCTACGCCATCGGCGTCGCCCACCCGGTGAGCGTGATGGTCGACTGCTTCGGCACCGAGGTCATCTCCGAAGTCCGCATCCGTGAACTGATCCTCGAGCAATTCGATCTGCGTCCCGCCGCGATCATCCGCGACCTCGATCTGAGACGCCCTATATACGAGAAGACGGCCGCGTACGGGCATTTCGGCCGCGAAGACCACGACTTCACGTGGGAGCGTACCGACAAGGCGGCAACGTTGCGCCGGGAGGCCGGACTCGACTGACGCGGAGGCCGAGTACGCCGGGCGTTCCGCGATGATCGTCCAGGTGGTCCCGCTACTGGCCGTGAGGTCGCTGGGTCGACGGGTGTTCGACTATAGGCTTGCCTCTGCGGCGGACACTACTGCGGCAGAGCCGCCGGTCGGCACTCCGATAAAAGGCGCCCTTGTGCGGGTGCCCTTTGGGGCGCGCACGCTCCTGGGGATAGTGGTCGCCGAGGGATCTTCGGGAGGGGTGGATCAGGAGAGCCTGCTGGTGGCCGAGCCGGTTGGGGCCGACCGCGTCTCCTCCGAACTGCTGGACCTGGCCGGCCGACTTGCCGACTACTACCTCGCTCCGTGGGGGGCGTGCCTGCAGGCCGTCGTGCCGGCTCATCTTCTGGCCGCTTCGCGCCCACGACGCGAGAATCTGGTGACATGGGCCGCGTTCCGCAGGCCGGTGGCGGACCCCGGCGCGCGCGCGCCGGGGTCCGCCGCACCCCGGCTCACCGAAAAACAACAGCGGCTGCTCGACATCCTTACGCCGGAGAGACTGCCCGTCTCAGACGCCTGCCGTCTCGCCGGTGTGGGGAGGACGGTCGTGGAGACACTGGTTCGGAAGGGACTGGTGGAGACCTGGAAGCAGCCCGCCCCGCCGCGCGCCGCCGTCGAGCCTCGACCGGCCGCAGCGCCGAGTGATGCCTTCGACTTGACCGCAGAGCAGAAGGCCGCGGTCAAGGGACTCGTCGGAGCGCTCGAGGGACCGGAGCCGAAACGACGTCTGCTCTGGGGAGTGACGGGAAGCGGCAAGACCGAGGTCTATCTGGCCGTACTCGAGGAGGTGCTGCGCGCCGGCGGCAGCGCCATCGTACTCGTGCCGGAGATCGCGCTGACCGGGCAACTGGTCGGCCGCCTCAGGCACCGGTTCGGCTCCAGCGTGGGCATCCTACACAGCGCCCTCGGGCCGGCCCAGCGGGTGCGGGAGCATCGCCGGATAGCTGCCGGTGACGCCCGAATCGTCGTCGGGGCCAGGTCGGCTGTCTTCGCGCCCGTGGTGAACTTGACGACCGTGATCGTGGACGAGGCCCACGACTCCTCGTACAAGCAGCAGGACGAACCGCGCTATGACGCCCGCACGGTGGCGTGGTGGCGGGTGTCACGAGCCGGAGGACTCCTGGTCGAGGGGACGGCGACTCCGCGGGTGGAGTCGTTCGCCGCCCGCACGCCCCGTCTGATCTTGCGAGAACGTCCTGCCGGTGCCACGCTTCCACAGGTGGAGGTGATCGACATGCGGCGGCAGGGGGGTAGCAGCATCCTTGCCCCCCGCGCCCGCGCGGCCCTCGATGAGACACTCCGCCGAGGCGAGCAGGCGGTCGTGTTGCTCAACCGGCGTGGGTACGCCGGCTTTCTCCAGTGCGAGATCTGTGGTGAGGTGCGCATGTGCCCGCAGTGCGAGATATCGTTGACCTATCACCGGCAGCGCAGGAGCCTGGTGTGTCATCACTGCGGGTTGCAGATGCCGCCGCCGGCCCTGTGTCCCTCGTGCGGCCGAGGCACGTTCAGTCGGAGCAGTCCGGGAACGGAAAGACTCGCGGAGGAACTGCAGCGCTCTGTCCCTCGGGAACGTCTGTATCGGCTCGATTCGGACGTCGTGACCAGCGGATCGCGGGTAGACGATGTTCTGACGGCGTTCGCCGGGACTCAGTCCGGCGTGTTGGTCGGCACTCAGATGGTGGCGAAAGGGCACGATTTCCCTCTGGTCACCCTCGTGATCGTGGCCGACGCCGACACCGGGCTCTACGTGCCCGACTTCCGGGCGACTGAGCGGACGTTCCAGTTGCTCGTGCAGGTCTCCGGCCGAGCGGGGCGCGCCCGGCACCCCGGCCGCGTGCTGGTGCAGACCTGGAATCCGGAAGTGGGCTGTATTAGAATGGCCGTTGATCGTGAGGTGGATGGTTTCTATCGGGCGGAACTCGGCGCACGAGAGCGTCACGGATATCCGCCCTACAGGAACCTGATCCGGCTCGTGTGTGGGTCGCCCGACGAGCAGCGTGCCGAGGCGGGCGCGGGGTATCTCGCCGACCGTCTCCGCCTGTATCTGCGGCCCGACGAGGTTCGAGGGCCGGCGCGATTGCCGAGGCTGAGAGGGCGGAGCCGCTGGCAGGTCGTGGTGGCGGCGGCCGACGGAGACGAGAGCCGTGCACTCGTGGGCAGAGCAGGCGAGCAACTGCGGGGGCCGTACGCCCGCAGGGGCCTGGATTTGATGATCGACGTGGACCCGCAGTGGTTCACCTGAGACAGAGGAGCCTTTTGACATGGCACGTAGCTCCGGCAACAAGGCCCGGCTGTCGTCCGACAGCATCCGCGTCTTCGGTGACCCAGTACTCAAACAGGTATGCAAAGAGATCACCGAACTGGGCCCTGAGCTGGACCGGCTCTCGAAGTTGATGTTCGAGGTCATGGACCGCGAAGGTGGCATCGGGCTGGCCGGGCCGCAGATCGGCATCCAACGCAAGATTATGGTGTGGCGACACCCGGAGACCGAGCAGGGCTACGTGCTGCTCAATCCCCGCATAGTGGAACGCTCGGCGGAGACTGTGACGGCATCCGAAGGATGTCTGTCACTGCCGGGACATTCCATGGAGGTGGAACGGGCCGAACGCGTGGCGGTCGAAGCCCTCGATCTGCGGGGCGACCCGATCCGGATCGAAGCCACCGGCCTATTGGCCCGCATCATGCAGCACGAGATCGATCACCTTGAGGGGCACATCATCCTCGACCGGACTTCGCCCGACGAGCGCCGCCGGGTACTCAAGGATCTCCGCGATACCATGGAGCCGTGAGGTCGCGCCGGCGGTGAAGTTCGCGTTCGCGGGCACCCCGGAGTTCGGCGCCCGCGTGCTGCGGGATCTTCTTGAGCGCGATCTGCGCCCGGTGCTGGTCGTCTCGCAGCCCGATCGGCCGGCTGGGAGAGGGCGGCGTCTGGTGAGCCCTGCTGTCGCGGTGACGGCCCGCCAAAGTGGCATCACCGTGCTGCAGACTGCGAACATCAACGCTCCGGAAGTGCAGGCGGCTCTGAGAGATGCGGGGACGGAATGTCTGGTGGTGGCTTCTTTTGGCCAGTTGTTGCGTCCCGATCTGCTGTCCTCCTTCTTCTGTCTTAACGTGCATGCCTCGTTGCTGCCGGCGTATCGGGGGGCGGCGCCCATCGTGCGCGCCCTCATGGCAGGGGAGCCCGAAACCGGGGTCAGCATGATGCGGATGACCGCCGGCCTCGACGAGGGGCCGTGGGCGCTCCAGCGGCGCCTCTCGATCACGCCACGCGACGATGCCGGCACGGTCGGCCGTGCTCTTGCCCTTCTCGGGGCCCTCGGGGTCGCCGAGGTGTTCGACGGCGTGGCAGAAGACGGGCTATCGTGGACCGAGCAATCGCCGGAGACGACCTATGCGGCCAAAGTGGGGCCCGCCGACAGGGTCTTCGATCCGCGGCTGGACGCGCGCCGGCTTCACGACCGGGTCCGTGCCCTGTCACCCGGCATCGGCTGCGAGGCCCGGTCCGCCGGTGGTCTCGCACTCAAGATCTGGCGGACATGGCCGAGAGAGTCGACTCCTCCCGGGAGCGCACGGCCACGCTTGCGACCTGGCCGGCTCGCGCGCGAGGAAGGACACCTGTTCGTGGATTGCCGTGACGGCCCGCTCGAACTTGTGACGGTCCAACCGGTCGGGAAGCGTCCCATGAGCGCATCGGAGTTCCTGCGGGGATATGGGTCTCGGCTGGGCGATGATCTAGAAGTGCCCCCGGAGGACGGATGGGAGAGAGAGGCATGACCGACATACCGCAGGAATTCTTCTCGCGCCGTCTTCTGGCGCCGTCGATCCTCTCCGCCGATTTCTCCCGTCTTGGCGCCGAGGTGGATGCCGTGCTCGACGCCGGGGTGCGCTTGGTGCACGTCGATGTCATGGATGGGCAGTTCGTGCCCAACATCACCGTCGGTCCGGCCGTCGTGGCCGCGCTCGCACCCCACGTGCACGAGCGCGGGGCGTTCATCGACGCCCACCTGATGATCGTCGCGCCCGACCGTTTTCTCGATGATTTCGCCGAAGCCGGCGTAGATGCCCTCTCCGTGCACGTCGAGGCCTGTACCCACCTGCACCGCACCCTGGCACGTATCCGAGAGCTGGGCATGGCGGCCGGGGTGGCCGTCAATCCGGCGACGGACCTTTCGGCCATCGGAGAAGCGATGTTGTTCAGCGATTTCGTGTTGCTGATGAGCGTCAACCCGGGGTTCGGCGGGCAGACGTTCATACCCGAGAGCGTGGACAAGATCAGACGCCTGCGTGAGCTGGCTCCACCTCGCGTGGCTATCGAGGTCGACGGTGGAGTCGGCAGGGACACGGTGCGCCGTCTCGTCCAGGCGGGAGCGGCATGGTTCGTCGCCGGGTCGGCGGTCTTTCGTTCGGGCGCGCCGGAGCATGAGGCCGGGATGCTGCAGCACCTGATCTCGGACGTGGCCGGGTAAGGCGACCTTGGATCTCGAACTCGGGCTCATGGGCGTGCACCGCGGCGTGTGCTACAGTTCCGATGCTGAACAAGCTTATTTGTTCGTGGTCTTCGGGGTCGGGTGAGATTCCCTACCGGCGGTTACAGCCCGCGAGCCTTCCGGGGCAGATCAGGTGCGATTCCTGAGCCGACAGTCACAGTCTGGAAGAGAGAAGACCGCTGCGCGCTCGTGCGCGCGTGCGCCTCGACCCCGGAGTCCTGATTGTAGGGGTCCGCAATGGCGCTGACAGAGACCGACCGACATTTCCTCGAGCGCGCCTTGGCGTTGGCCGAGCGAGGTCGCGGCATGACCAGTCCCAACCCCGTGGTCGGAGCCGTGGTCGTCGTCGACGGACGGATCGTGGGGGAAGGCTTCCACGCGGCCGCCGGCCAGGATCACGCCGAGATCGTCGCCATGAAGGCGGCTGTGGGCGACTCTACCGCGGGCAGACTGGTCGGCGCCGGTGTCTACGTCACGCTCGAACCGTGCTGCCACCAGGGACGCACCCCGCCCTGCACCGACGCGCTCATCGACGCCGGCGTGACCAGAGTGGTGGTGGGGGCGGAAGACCCCTCGGCGTGGGTGCACGGCCGAGGGATGCGTCTTCTCAGGGCGGCAGGCGTCACGGTCGACCTGGCCGAGGGCGATCTCGCGTACAGGGCGAAGCGTCAGAACGACGCATTCCGCAAGCACGTTTCCGTAGGCCTGCCGTTCGTCATCTACAAGTACGCCATGACGATAGACGGTCGTGTGGCCACCGAATCGGGAGACTCCAAGTGGATCTCCGGCGAGGAAAGCCGGCTGCGGGTGCACGAATTCCGAGCCCGTTCCGACGCGGTCCTGGTCGGAGCGGGCACGTTCCGCCAAGATGATCCGCAACTGACCGCGCGCGACGTCTCGGTCCACCGCCAGCCGCTGCGGGTGGTGGTGGACTCGCAACTGGGTGCGGCCCGGGAGTCCGCGCTCGTGCGGACCGCATCCGAGGGGACGGTGCTGTTCGTCTGCACGGAAGGGGTTTCCGAGCAGCGCGTCGACGAGGTCCGTTCGTGGGGCGTGGAGGTGCAGGTTCTTCCGGCCGGGGACGAAGGTCATCCGGACCCCCGGAGTGTGGGCCGACTGCTCGCGGAACGACAGGTGCAGAGTGTCTTCCTCGAAGGTGGTGCGACGCTGGCCGCGGCCTGGTGGGACGCCGGCTTGATAGACCGTGTCGTCGCCTTTGTGGCGCCCGTGGTTGCCGGTGGATTCTCATCCCCGGGTCCGTTGCCTGCCGCCAGCTACGCCCACATGGATGCCGCGCTGCGTCTGCGCGATGTCAACGTGGAGCAGAGCGGCTGCGACGTCATGATCAGCGGTTACGTAGGTGAGCCGGCATGATCGGACACGCGGCACGATGGAGGGCGTCGCCGTTTCCGCCCACGGGGTGTGCGTGATGTTCACCGGCTTGGTGGAAGAAGTGGGGAGGGTGGTGCGTCTGACCCGGCGGGGGGAAGGGGCCTACCTGCACCTATCCGCCCACAAGGTGCTCGAGGGCACTCGTATCGGCGATTCCGTCGCGGTGAGCGGCGCATGCCTCACCGTGGTGACGATGGCGGGCGGTACCTTCGCGGTGGATTGCATGGCGGAGACGCTCGAGCACACCACTGTCGGATCCCTCCGTCCCGGGCACGAGGTCAACCTGGAGCGCGCGCTTGCTCTGGGGGATAGACTGGGAGGACATATGGTGCTCGGCCACGTCGATGGAGTCGGCGAGGTGCTGTCGTCGCGTACGCGGGGCTTCGCCCAGGAACTGAGGATCTCGCTGCCCGTCGAACTCCGCGGCTACGTGGCCGGCAAGGGGAGCATCGCGGTGGACGGCATCTCCCTCACCGTCACCGACGTGACCGAGACGGAGTTCGGTCTGGGCATCATCCCGCACACCCTGCGCGAGACCACCCTGCGGGCGGTCTCGCCCGGCCGCCGCGTGAACCTCGAAGTCGACGTGTTGGCCCGCTACGTCCACCGGGTCCTCGAAACCTTCGTCGGCGAGCCGGCCGCCCGGGGGACCACGGTCGGACCGGGGCAGAGCGCCGCAGGGTCCGTCGTCGGTAGCAGTCTGGAACGCCTGTTGCGCGAGCAGGGCTATGTGTAGAGCACCATCAGAAGGAGGATCATGAGTCGCGAACGAGCATTCGCCACGATCGAGGAAGCCATCGACGAGATGAAGTCAGGGCGCATGGTGGTTGTGGTCGACGACGAGGATCGGGAGAACGAGGGCGACCTCACGATGGCGGCGCAGTTCGTCACGCCGGACGCCATCAATTTCATGGCCAAACACGGTAGGGGCCTGATCTGCCTCTCCCTCACTCCCCAACGTGCCGACAAGCTGGGTCTGCACGCCATGGCCCGAAACAACCAGTCCCGGTTCGAGACGGCGTTCACCGTCTCTATCGAGGCCCGCGAGGGCGTGACCACGGGGATCTCAGCGGCGGACAGGGCCCGCACCATCCAGGTGGCGATCGACCCTCGCACCCGCCCGGAAGACCTCGTCCAGCCCGGCCACGTATTCCCCCTGCGGGCACGCCCCGGCGGGGTACTGGAGCGATCGGGTCAGACGGAGGCGGCGGTCGACCTTGCCCGCCTGGCCGGCCTCAACCCGGCCGGGGTGATCTGCGAGATCATGAACGAGGACGGCACCATGGCCCGTGTCCCCGACCTGATCCCGTATTGCGGGCAGCATGTCCTCAAGATGATCACGGTCGCCGACCTGATCGAGTATCGCAGACGGACGGAGAAGCTCATACGCAAGGGTGCCGTCGTCAGCCTGCCCACCAAGTGGGGGGTCTTCACCGCTCACGGCTATGAGAGCCTCCTCGACGGAGAGCAGCACCTCGCGTTGGTGAAGGGCGACGTGGCAGGCAAAGAGAACGTGCTGGTGCGCGTCCACTCCGAGTGTCTCACCGGCGATGTGTTCGGCTCCCTTCGCTGCGACTGCGGGGAACAGCTGGAGGGGGCGATGGAGCGGATCGCGGAAGAAGGCCTGGGGGTGCTGCTCTATATGGCCCAAGAAGGTCGCGGGATCGGACTGCTCAACAAGCTTCGCGCCTACAAGCTGCAAGAAGAGGGCATGGACACGGTGGAGGCCAACGTGGAGTTGGGGTTTCCCGCCGACTTACGCGACTACGGCATCGGCGCTCAGATCTTGGTCGACCTGGGTCTGACCACTATCCGCATCATGACCAACAACCCGCGCAAGCTGGTGGGGCTGGAAGGATACGGCCTCACTATCACCGAGCGCGTGCAGTTGGAGGTGCCGCCGCACGACGAGAACCTGCTCTACCTGCAGGCCAAGGCGGCGAAGATGGGCCATATCCTGCATCATCAAGGGCTGGGGTTGGACGAGATCATCGTGGAGGGAGAAACGGATGAGTGACATCGGTGGCGAGGGCCACACCTTCGAGGGCCACCTACAGGGCGAAGGACTGACGTTCGGCATCGTAGTGGGCAGGTTCAACGAATTCATCTCGTCGAAGCTCCTCGGCGGGGCCGTCGACTGCATGGTACGGCACGGCGTCGAACCGGCGAAGGTGGAAGTCGCCTGGGTTCCAGGAGCGTTCGAGATACCACTGGTCGCGGGGCGGATGGCGGCCAGTGGCCGCTATGGAGCCGTATTGGCATTGGGGGCGGTGATCCGTGGGTCGACGCCTCATTTCGATTACGTGGCCGCCGAGGTGGCCAAAGGGGTCGCCAAGGCCGGCCTGGATACGGGGGTGCCGGTGATCTTTGGCGTGCTGACCACCGACACGATAGAGCAGGCGATCGAACGCGCCGGTACGAAGGCGGGCAACAAAGGGTGGGACGCAGCCTTGGCCGGTCTTGAGATGGCGAACCTACTGAAGGGCATGCGCGAAGCAGGTGTCTGACGGCCGGCGGCCCGTCGCATCCGGGGTGCCGTCGGCGTTGTCGGTGATCGAGACAAAAAGACCCTCACCGCCAGGATCGGCCGGCGGGGGTCTGGGTGCAGCGGCGGGAGCGCCCGGAGTCTGCTAGACGACCTTCTGGACCTTGTGGGCCTTCAGGCATTTTGCGCACACATACGCGCGGGCGGGTTTGCCTTTGATGAGCACGCGCACCTTCTGTACGTTGACGTTCCAACGACGTTTGGTGGCCCTCATCGAGTGGCTGCGGTTGTTGCCGAAACTGGGCGTCTTGCCACACACTGCGCAGATCCGCGACATCGTCTGGTCACTCCTTATGGGTGGGGACCCGAATTCGTCAATGAGATACCGGCGGCAGGCGGAGCCGAAGCGCCGTCCCGCGCGCGGGGGCCATAGTATGCACTGTGTAGCGGGCATTGGCAAGGGTCGTGCCGCTTTGGCGCCCAAGACGCGCTTCGGGAGCCGGGGGGACGTAGTGTACAATACCGGCGAGACGTTAGGGGGCGAGCATGACCACGTTCACGAAAGACATGTCCATCCTCGAGGCCCTTCAGGCCGACCCCCGGGCCCGCGATATCTTCACCGCTCACGGCTTGGCGTGCATCGGCTGCATGGGAGCCATGATGGAGTCCATCGACGATGGTGCGCGCATGCACGGCATCGACCCATCGGCCATAGTGCTGGAATTGAACAAGCTGCAGCCCTTGTCCGAGCAAATCGAGACGTAGGCGGACGATGAGCGACGAAACTGCCGCCCCGCAGGCTATCGGTGGTGACGCGGCGCCGTCGGCTAATGTGGTCATCAGCGACCGAGCGATATCCGACATCGTCGGCTGGACGGTGCTGGAGTGCTACGGAGTGGTGGGCATGGCTTCGCCCAACCTCGTGCGGGGCGTCGCCGCCTTGCTATCGCGGGACAAGTTGCATCAAGGCATCAAAGTGCGGCAGGAGGGGGGGCGCGTGCATGTCGACCTCTTTATCGTGGTCGAGCACGGGCTGAATGCCGCCGAGATCGCCGGGAACGTGCGCTCTCAAGTGACGTACAACGTAGAGCGGACCACGGGACTACCGGTGACCGATCTCCACGTCCACGTGCAGGGGGTCCGGGTTGGCGAGCGATGACCGGGAGAGACTCTCCGTAGATCGGGTCCGCTCCGTCGTCCTGGCCGGTTTCTACGCACTCGAGGCCAGGAAGCAGGAGGTCAACGACCTCAATGTATACCCGGTGCCCGATGGGGACACGGGCACGAATCTCTGCCTCACCGTGCGGAGCGTCGTAGACGAACTCCGCGGCGCGTCGGACGATCTCGACCCCGCTCAGGTGTGCGAGGCCATCGCCGGCGGAGCCTTGATGGGTGCTCGAGGCAACAGCGGGGTGATCTTGTCTCAGATGGTCCGCGGAGCATTGGAACCCTTCGCGGCCGGAGAGCCGCCGACCATCGATACCGTCGTCGCTGCGTTGCGGCGGGCGACAGACACGGCATACCGCGCCGTGCGGAAGCCTGTGGAAGGCACCATGCTCACGGTGATCCGTGAAGTGACCGAGGCGGCTGAGACGGCGGAGGAGGGTGTCGCTCCCAGCGCGTTCATCGACCTGGTGCTCGAGGCAGGGTGGAACAGCGTCCGCCGAACACCCACGTTGCTGAAGGTCCTTGCCGACGCCGGAGTGGTAGACGCCGGCGGCTACGGACTGATGGTGCTCCTCGAAGGCATGGCCCGCGGAGGAGGCTCGGCGCCCCGGGAGGAAGCTTCGGAACTCGCCCGACAGCCCGCTGCGGCGGTCCTGGAGGAACCCGAGAGCGCGTACACCTATTGCACCAGCTTCCTGGTAGAGGGCCGCGCGCTTGAAGCGGCGGCGTTCGAGGAGGCGCTGATCCCTCTTGGCGACAGCCTGCTGGTAGTGGGGACGGAGTCGCAGCTCAAGGTGCATATTCATACAGACCAGCCGGGGACGGTGCTCACTTTGGCAACCTCGCGGGGGGTGGTCCGAGAGGTTGAGATCGACAATATGAAAGACCAGACGGCCGCCCGTGAAGCCCGCCTGCGCGAACACACGTCGCCACCGCCCTCGGGGCGGACTCAGGTGGTGGCGGTCGTCATCGGGGAAGGGATGAAGCGGCTTTTCCGAAGCATGGGAGCGGCCTATATCGTCGACGGTGGTCAGTCGATGAATCCCTCGGCGGAGGAACTCCTCCGGGCGGTCGAGGCGACGGATTCCGCTGAGGTCATCCTTCTTCCCAACAACAGCAACATCATCATGGCCGCGGAACAGGCGGCGACCATGAGCACCGCTCACGTCGTCGTGGTGCCCTCTCGATCCATGCAGGCCGGGCTGTCGGCGATGGTCGTGTACGATCCCGAATCGGCTGTGGAACCGAACGGTCGTGACATGGCGGCCGTCTTCGAATCGTTGGTGACGGGTGAGGTGACCAGAGCCGTGCGTGACTCTCGGGTCGACGACGTGCAGATCAGGGAAGGCGAGTTCATGGGCCTGGTGGACGATCGGGTGGTGGTGAGCGACGCCGATCTCACCCACGTGGTCGGGACCGTGACCTCGTACCTGGTCGACGGCGGGCGGGAATTGTTGACCGCGCTCGTGGGTGAGGGAGCCGACGCCGCCCGGGCGGCAGAGGCCGTGGAGGGACTGCGTGGACTCTATCCGGACCTCGAACTCGAGGTTCACGAGGGGGGGCAGCCTCTCTATCCGCTGCTCTTGTCCGCCGAATGATCGGGTCGGGAAACTGGAGAGGGAGGGGGAGGTCATGATCGAAGATCCACTGGACCAACTCGACCGGACGAACACCGCCATCGTGGTCGATTCGTGTGCCGACCTGCCGGAGGAGGTGCGTGCCGACACCAATCTCACCATGGTGCCGCTCAAACTCCATTTCGGAGACGACACCTTCCGCGACTGGATCGACATCAAGCCCGCGGAGTTCTACGCCCGGTTACGCACCGCAGAACAGGTTCCCACGACCTCCCAGCCCTCCATGGGCGAGTTCCAGAACGAGTATCGGCGGCTGCGCGAACGGTTCGACCACATCTTCTCCATCCACCTCGGGGAGAAACTGAGCGGCACGCTGTCGAGCGCCACTCTGGCCAAGGAAGGCTTTGCAGGCATCACGGTAGTCGATAGTGAGATGGCCAGCCTGGCCGTGGGTCTACTGGCGTACCGTCTGCTGGCATTGCTCGATCGTGGCACGACGCGGGGAGAGTTCCTGGCGTACATCGACCGATATCGGCGTGAGGCCGGCCGCCTCTTCCTGCTCGATACGCTCGAGTATCTCCAGAAAGGCGGCCGTATCGGCAAGGCAAGCAGCGTCGCCGGTTCCCTTCTTCACATCAAGCCGCTCCTCACCTTCGATGACGGCATCGTGGACTCATACAAGAAAGTGCGGGGGGAACGCAAAGCGATGACGGCAATGCAGGAGTACCTGGTGGAGCGTACGCAGCCGGGACCTCCTGTGCGCGTCTGCATCGCCCACGGGGCCGCCCCCGAGAGGGCGGAGGAGCTGGCCACCCTTGTGCAAGAGACCGACCGCACCATCGACATCTGTCTACGCGGTGAGGTCGGAGCGGTGATAGGCACGTACGCCGGTCCGGGGGCGGTGGCCCTCTTCTTCATTCAGGAATGAGCCCTCCGGGGCCGAGCCACCTTCATTTCCCTCTGGGTGATCCGGCCCTGTCCGATCTGGGCACGCTGCGGCTACCGCCTACCTCGAAGCGCCTCATCGCGCCCGACCGCCTGACGCGGCCGCTCACGACGGTCCCCGGGATCGGCCCGGCCACCGCCCGCCGCATGGGCGCCATCGGCGTGCAAACGATCGGCGACCTTCTGCTGTACGTGCCCTTTCGCCACGAGGCGCCGTCCCGGTTGACATCGGTGGCAGACATCCGGGTGGGCGAAGAGGTGACCCTGCGGATCCGGGTCCAGTCCTGTAGTGTGCGCTCTACCCGCAGGCCGGGGCTCAAAGTGCTCGAGGCCCTGATCGGCGACGCATCGGGCTCCACGGTAGCTGTGTGGTACAACCAGAACTACCTGAAACCCTCGTTCGACGGGCATCCCGAGGTGCTCGTACGAGGTTCTCTGGTTCGCCGAGGCGGGTTCTCCTCGTTCGTGGTGAAGCGGCACGAGATCATCGAGGACGGGGGAGAGGGTGTCCACACGTTGGGGCTTGTTCCCGTGTATCCCGCGTCCGGCGAGCTCTCGGTACGCGCCATACGATCGGCGTTGAATCGGGTATCGCCGGAAGCGGCGCACATGGTAGACCCGCTCACGGCCAAGCTGTGCGCGGACCGCCGCTATCTGCCCAAGGCTGAGGCACTGATGGCCTACCATTTTCCCCGCAGCCTGAAGGCCGCTCGGAGAGCCCGAGAGCGCTTGGCGTTCGAAGAGCTGCTTCTCCTGCAACTCGCCCTGCTGCAGCGTCGCCGACAGGAAGAGGAGGGCAGGCATGCCGTCGCCCTCGACCCACCGAGTTCCCTCGCCGCCACCTTCGTCGAAGCCCTGCCGTTCTCCCTGACCGGGGCCCAGAGACGCGTGATCGCCGAGATCGAGACCGACCTCATGCGTTCGGTTCCCATGCGCCGGCTTCTGCAGGGTGACGTCGGCTCCGGCAAGACGGTGGTGGCCGGCTACTGCCTCGTGCGGGCGGCGGAGCACGGCGGTCAGGCTGCAGTCATGGCGCCGACAGAGGTCCTGGCCGACCAGCACGCCGTACGACTGGCGGCGCAGCTGCAACCGGTGGGAGTGGAGGTGGGTCTGCTCAAGGGCAGCCAGACCGTCGGCGAGCGGCGGCGGGTGTGCGGGCGCCTCGCTCGCGGCGAGTTGCAGGTGGTGGTGGGGACGCATGCCCTGATACAAGAAGGGGTCGTATTCCGCGATCTGCGCGTGGTGGTGGTCGACGAACAGCATAGGTTCGGCGTGCACCAGCGCGATGCGCTCGCCGGAGAGGGCGACGCCGGAGTCTGGCCGCACACCCTGCACATGACCGCCACGCCGATTCCCCGGACCTTAAGTCTCACGCTCTACGGAGACCTCGACCTCAGCGTCATTGATGAGCTTCCGCCCGGCCGCACACTGGTGCGCACCCACATCGTCCTGCCCGATCAAAGGGCCAAGATGTGGCTGCATGTCAGAACTCACATCGATCGCGGGCGTCAGGTATACGTGGTGTGTCCGGTGATCGACGAGAGCGAGGCACTGGAGATGGCATCAGCCGTTGCCACCTTTGAAGAGGTGTCGCAGGTAGAACTCGCGGGCTACCGTGTCCTCCTCCTGCACGGCCGGCTTTCGCCCGCCGAAAAACAGGCGACGATGGCTGCGTTCGCCGCCGGAGAGGCCGACGTCCTTGTCAGTACCACCGTAGTCGAGGTGGGCGTGGATATAGCCAATGCAACGGTCATGGTGATTGAGAGTGCGCGACGCTTCGGTCTGTCACAGCTGCATCAGTTGCGCGGCCGGGTGGGCCGCGGGGCCGACGAGTCCCACTGCATGCTCATGGCCGATCGGGACGACGACGAAGCCCTCGATCGACTGACTCTCTTCGCCGGGACCACCGACGGCTTTGCGTTGGCCGAGGCCGACCTGCGCGCGCGCGGTGAAGGCAGCCTGTTCGGCGAACGACAGTCAGGCATCGGCGACCTGCACGTGGCCCGACTGCTGCAGGACCAGGCGATCCTCCTCGCAGCCCGCGCCACCGCCCAGGCTTTGTTGCAGGCCGATCCCGGGCTGAACGACCCCCGGTACCTGTTCTTGGCGGAAGCGGCGGAAGAGCGCTTCGGGGGCCGGACGTACTGGCTGGACCGCGTATGAGACCTGCGCGCATGGAGCAGCAATGACATCCATTCGGATCATCGCCGGGTCTCGGCGGGGTCACCGACTGCGCGTACCCGTCGCGGGATCGGTACGGCCCACGACTGACCGGGTCCGGGAGGCGGTCTTCGACGTGCTGGGTCCGATCGAGGATCTCGCGGTGCTCGATCTCTTCGCGGGTTCCGGCGCGCTCGGTCTGGAGGCCCTCTCTCGAGGAGCGCGTACGGCGACCTTCGTGGAGAGCGACCCGCAGGTGCTGGGGGTGTTGCACGACAACATCCGCACTCTCGGGTTCAGCGCGGCCTCGGAAGTGCTCCAGAGTGATTATCGGGACGCGTTGGCCGCCCTCAGCGCCCGCGGCCGGTCGTTCGATTTGCTCTTTGTAGACCCTCCCTATAGAATGCTCTCCCAGGTGATGGGGGTGGTGGACCCCTATCTTGCCGGTGTGCTTGCGACGGATGGGGTGGCTGTGGTCGAGGGCTCCGACCATCCTCCGCTCGACGACTCGTTCGATCTCGTGTTCGAGCGACGCTACGGCACCACGATGGTCAGGATGATCGCGAAAGGGAGAGGATACCGGTGAGGAAGGCGCTGTGCCCTGGCACATACGATCCCGTTACCACCGGCCATCTCGACATCATCGGCCGGTGCGCGAGAAATTTCGACGCGGTCGTCGTGGCCGTGGTCAACGACGCCTTTCGCAAAGCGACGTTGTTCTCAATAGAGGAACGGGTAGCCTTCTTGGAGGAATCCACCCGCCACCTCTCGAATGTCTCGATCGAGGTTCTCAACGGTCTGGTGGTCACCTTCGCCCGCGAAGTGGGAGCCGATGCGCTCGTCAAAGGGCTGCGGGCGGTCACCGATTTCGAGTATGAGTTCCAGATGGCACAGTTGAACAAGAAGCTCGACCCCGAGTTGGAGACCGTGTATCTGACGGCGTCGCCCGAATACAGTTTCTTGAGTTCGAGTGGAGTGAAAGAGATCGCGAAGTACGGTGGCTGCGTGAGCGACCTCGTACCCGAAGCGGTCGCACGACGACTGGCGGAAGTCTACTCTTCCGTGGAGGCCTGAGACATGGACGTCCTCGTTCTCATCGACAAGCTCGACGACCTTGTCCACGGCGCGAGCACCTTCCCTATGACCGACAAAGTCATGATTGATCGCGACCAGATCTATGAGTTGCTCGACCAGATGCGGGCCACCATACCCGAGGAGATCAAGCAGGCCCGCTGGATCGTGAAGGAACGCCAGGAGATGCTGGCGGAGGCCAAGGAAGAGGCCGAGAGACTGTTGGCAGAGGCCAACGAGGAGTGCGATCGCCTGGCGGGCGAGCAGGAAGTGGTCAAGCGGGCCGAGCGCAGAGCCGACGACATCATCAAAGATGCCGAGGCCAGAGAGCGCGAGATCCGCTTCGGCGCCGAAGACTATGCCGACGAGGTACTGGGCACGCTCGAGGGTAATCTTGACAAGTTTCTCTCGGCCGTACAGCGCGGCAGAGAGCGTCTTCAGGGTCGCCAGCGGCGCGAAGAGTGATCGGGTTCGGTTCCCGCCGCCTCCGCTCCGTCCCTTGCTAGGACGATGACGCTCCAGGACTCCCGCCTCGATCTGCGCGAACTCCCTCTGCGGGGGGGTGAACGCGTCGAGCGCCGCGTGTCGGTACAGATTGACCCTATCTCGCTCGGCGGACTGCGATATGACGCTCTGGTGGAGGATGAGGCGGCGACGGTTGCCGTCGCCCGGGTGAGCGGCGGGTTTCTGATCACCGTCGAGGTGGCGGCTCAGGTCTACGGTCCGTGTTCTCGGTGCCTCAGAGACGTGGTCCTGGCTGTCACGGCCCAACAGGAGGAGTTCGCGCCCCAGGATGCCGCTCAGTGGGAGACGGAGGATCTATCGCCGTTCGTCGAGGATCTCGTGGTCGATGTGAACGGGATCGCCCGCGAGGCGCTGGTGCTTGCGCTCCCGTTGAAGGTGCTCTGTAGTGATGAATGTTCCGGCTTGTGTCCCCGCTGCGGATTCGATTTGAATCAAGGGCGATGCGACTGCGTGCCCGATCCGGTGGATCCGCGATGGGACAAGCTCAAGGGTCTGAGCGATCCGTGCCCTTGAAATGACCCCCGCCATACGGTATAGATTCCGGGTTCTAGGATGACTGGAAGAGAAAGGGGCCTCCGTGGCCGTACCTAAGAAGAAGACGTCTCGCACCCACAGGGATTCCCGTCGCGCGACTCACCAGATAGACGGCCCCACCGTGGGAGAGTGCCCGCAGTGCCATGCCGCCCGGCTGCCGCATAGGGTGTGTCCGCAGTGTGGCACGTATCGCGGTCGGCAGGTCCTGAAGATCGAAGAGTAAGTCTGCAGTCGATCGAAGAGTGAGTCTGCAGTCGCGCGAAGGATCGTGACGTGGGAGAGTCCACTACCTTCATATGTGAAGCGTGCGGTTACGAGTCCCGGCCGATCCGGTGGGGTGTGAGTGTCGAAGATCCACGACGCCGGGCCATGCCCGCACATTGCATGACCTGCAAGGCTTACGTCGAAGTCGATCTCACGGGGGCCGACATCCTGGTGGACGAGTTCACGTGCTCTGCGTGCGGCTCGGAAGTGTTCTTTGTGGAGCGTTCGGACTCGTATGCGTGCCCCGTGTGCGGCCGCGCGGGGATGAGACTTCGTCAGGGTGCTTCATACTGGTAGTTGCGTCCCTGAACGGACAGGAGGCTTCGTGCAGATCATCGTCCAGGAAGGCAAGGCCATCCTGAGCCTGATAGCGCCGATCCAGGCGCATGATGAGTCTCTGCGCAGCACCGCTCTCCACGACATCACCGGTAAGGTGAAGGCGTACTACCGGGACTACGAGCTGATACGGGTCGAGACCCGTGAGGGTGACCTCGAGATTCTCGGCTCCGCCATCGCCGGCATCTACTGGTTGGAGCGGGGGCGCCGTTATCAGCTGCAGGCCAAGACCGAAGCCTAGGAACTATTGCGGGGTGATGCGGCCGATGGGCCATCCTTTCGTCTGCAATGCGTTCGTCGACACTGGGGCGTCTTGGGACGCGGTCCACACTTGGGCTGCGTCCTTTTCATATCCCATGCTCGGTCGCCACAAGGGTGTCTGAGCATCCGGACCGAAAAGCGATGCATGAGGAGGACTGATGGCACTGGCTGACCCTGCCTCGATACGGAATCTTGCGGTGGTGGGTCACCGCGGCGCGGGAAAGACCTCGCTGATCGAGGCGTTGTTGTTCACAACGGGCGCGAAGAACAGGATGGGCTCGATCTCCGACGGCTCTACCACCATGGATCACGATGATGACACGATCAAGCGCCAAATGACCATCTCCGCCGGTCTGGCGCATGCCGAATGGAACAAGCAGAAGCTCAACCTGATCGACACGCCCGGCGAAGCCTCGTTCATCAGCGAGGCGATGGGAAGCCTCGGGGTGGTGGAGAGCATCTTGATGGTGGTCAACGCCGTCACGAAGGTCGAGGTGCAGACAGAGCGCATCTGGAATCGCGCCACCGAGCTGGGCATCGCGCGCGCGATCGTCGTGAACATGATGGATCGTGAGCGCGCCGACTACGACGAGGTGCTGACGGCGCTGCGCGAACGTCTTGGCGGCGGCGTGGTACCCGTCGCCCTCCCTATCGGCAAGGAGCAGGACTTCGACGGTGTGGTCGATCTCGTTCAGATGAAGGCCTATACCTACACCGACGCATCGGGCAAAGGCGCTGAGATCGCCATTCCGGTCGACCTGCAGTCGGTGGTCGATTCCGCTCGAGAAGCCCTTGTCGAACGCGTGGCCGAGACCGACGACGTCCTGATCGAGAAGTATCTGGACGGACAAGAGATCGCCCCGGACGAGTTCCTCACGGCCCTGGAGGCCGGGGTGCAGGCGGGCAGCCTGTTCCCCGTGGTGCCACTGGCCTCGGTGAAGAACGTAGGTACCGACCAGCTCCTGGACATGATCGTCGGGGGACTGCCCTCACCGGCCGCCGTGGGCGTACGGACGGTACCTTTGGCGGATGGATCCGGCGAGGTACAGGTGCGCCCCGACCTCTCCGGCCCGGTAGCCATCGCCATCTTCAAGACGATCTACGATCAGTTCTCGGGCCGCATCAACCTTGCCCGCATCTACTCTGGGCGCATCGCGGGCGACAGCATGCTGCTCAATCCCCGCACCGGTGAGAAGGAACGAACCGGCAACATCCTGACGGTCCGGGGCAAGGACGCCAAGGCCATCGAAGGTGCCGGTGCCGGGGACATCGTGGCATTGGCCAAGCTCAAGGACACGGCGACGGGAGATACACTTGCCGACTCCGCGTTGCCGGTACGCTTCCCGGCGTACGAGTTCCCGCCGGCCGCCATCTCGTTCGCCATCACGGCGAAAGCCAAAGGCGACGAGGAGAAGGTCAGCAGCGCGCTGCGCCGGCTCTCCGAAGAGGATCCTGCTATGCAGCTTCGGCTCGAGGCACAGACGCACGAGATGATCATCTCGGGCACCAGCCAGATGCACGTAGAGGTCATCCTCGACAAGATGAGACGCCGGTTCGGCGTAGAGGTCGAGCTACATCCTCCCCGCGTCCCCTACCGTGAGACCATCCGCAAGAAGGCCAGTGCACAAGGTCGCCACAAGAAGCAGACCGGGGGGCGGGGCCAGTTCGGCGACTGCTGGATCGAGATCGAGCCGCGGCCGCATGGAGAAGGTTTTCTCTTCGAGGATGCCATCGTGGGGGGAGCGATCCCCCGGGGCTTCATCCCGGCCGTGGAGAAGGGCATTATCGAGACCATGGAGCGGGGTGTCATCGCCGGATATCCGGTGGTAGATGTGAAGGTGCGCTTGTACGACGGTTCGTATCACGCGGTCGATTCCTCGGAGATGGCCTTCAAGATCGCCGGCAGCCTCGGGTTCGCGAAAGCCGTCGAACAGGCCGACCCGGTGTTGCTCGAGCCGATCATGAACGTTGAAGTGATCGCCCCAGAAGCGAACATGGGCGATATCATGGGCGACCTCTCCAGTCGCAGGGGCCGTCCTCAGGGAAGCGAAAGCATGGGCGAGATGCACGCCATCCGCGCCCAAGTGCCTCTGGCGGAGATGCTGAGCTATGCGCCGCAACTGCGTTCCATGACCGGTGGTCGGGGCTCGTATACCATGGAAGTCGACCACTACGACGAGGTGCCCGCTCATCTGGCCGAGAAGATCATCGAAGAAGCCAAGGCGCGCAAGAAGGAAGAGTAGCCTGAAGAGGGCGCGAACAGTCCTGATCGGGGCGCTCTGCGCGTTGATCGTCCGGCGGACCCTGGAGCTATCCAGGGTCCGACCGGGTTCTGTGGAAGAGAGTCCCGAGCTTTCGCCGGTCGGCGTCGACCTCACGTACGAGCACTTCTCGGCCGGCATGGAGCTGCTGGCGTCCGGCAATCCTGCGCAGGCGGCCGTCCGTCTGGAGAAGGCCAGGGCCGCGGAACCCGGAAAAGCCAGCGTCAGAGAGGCGCTGGGGCGCGCATACTTTGCCCTTGGTCGGTGGAACGAGGCGGAATCGGAGTTTCGCGCGACTCTCAGTGTCTGCCCCACGAACGACTACGCGCACTACAGCCTCTCTCGCGTTCTCCGCAACAGCGGGCGTCACCAGGAGGCCGAGGCGCACCTGAGGCTGGCCAGAGCCATGGGCAACGGTCTCGCCCTACCCTCCGGGTCCACCTGATACGTATCCCGGAACGGGATAAAGGAACCCTGCAATGATTGTTGTATTATTTACCATATGCAATCCTCGTCCACATATGGTGGCAGGGGGGATGAGCCGAAGCCACGCAGGTTGACCGAACTGCTGCGTGAGGGGTTCGACGGTTTCTCGAAGTCCCAGAAGGCCATCGCTCGATACATAATCGACCATCTGGAGGAGACCGGCTACCTGAGCGCCGAGGAGTTGGCGCGGCATGGTGCGACCTCCAGTTCTACGGTGGTGCGTTTCGCGCAGTCTCTGGGGTTCAGCGGCTATCCCGACCTGCAGAGGACGGCCCGGGACGAGTACCGCCTTGGCGCTCCCACCCGTCCGATGGTGCACGAAGACCAACTGCTCTTCGCGGTGGAAGAGGATTTTTTGACCCGGGCGTTGCGCACGGACATGTTGAGTCTCGAAGAGACGCTCGCCAAGAACAGTCTCGCGCGCTTCAACCAGGCGGTGGACGCAGTCTCGGGCGCACGAACGATCCTGGCGGTGGGTCTGCATGAAGCAGCCGTCGTAGCCCAACATGCCGCGTATGTGTTCGAGGTGTTGGGCATCCCGTGCCACGCGGTGACCGACGGATCGGAGTCCAACGTCGCCCGACTGCTACGTCTTGCGCACGGCGATGCCCTGCTCGCCGTGGGTTTCCGGCGCGCTCATCCGCTGACGGTCTCGTTCGCCGCTAAAGCGGTCGCCTTGGGGGCCGAGTCGGTCGTCATCACCGACAACTCATTGTCCGAACTGGCCGACCGCGGGACCGTGACCCTGTACGCGGACATCGACTCGACGTTCTTCGCCCACTCGTTGGTGGGTCCCTTGAGTCTGGTGAGCGCCCTGGCCGCGGCTACGTATGCCCGAGACCGTGACCTCTACGATGCCCGCGTCAAGGCGGTACGCGACCAACTGGGAGAGTCGGCCTGGCTCAAATAATCGGCGGAGGGTCACCTCTCATCGATTGGGGGAGGCCGGCGGCTCGTCACCGCCCGTCGTTGAAGGGCCTGTGGGCGTCGGCTACACTGCATCTGCATGGATGTTCGGGAGCCCCATGGCATCCCGGGTTCAGGACGCCGGGCCGTAGGGGCCGAGCGGGTCATGGTGAGAGCGGAGGTTCAAGGGTATGTCCGGGCATTCGAAATGGGCTGGGATCAAGCATAAGAAAGCGCTGGTGGACGCCAAACGGGGCAAGGATTGGGCCAAGTTGTCCCGCGCCATCACCGTGGCGGCCAAGGAGGGTGGTAGCGGCGATCCCCGGTACAACGCCACACTTGCCACCGCCATCCAGAAGGCCAAAGATGCCAACATGCCGAACGACAACATCGACCGCGCCGTCAAGAAGGGTACGGGCGCCGGCGCCGACGCGGAGAACTACCTGCATCTCACCTATGAAGGCTACGGCCCGAACGGCGTCGCCGTGTACGTCATCGTGCTCACCGACAATAAGAACCGCACGGCGGCCGATGTCCGACATATCTTCGACCGTTCGGGCGGGAAACTCGGCACCGATGGATCCGTCGCTTGGATCTTCGAACGCAAGGGTGTGATCTTCGTCGACGCCGCTGAGCACGACGAGGACGAGATCATGTTGGCGGCCATCGAGGCGGGTGCAGATGATGTGCTCCCGGATGCGGACGCGTACGAGATCCGTACCGACCAGGCGGATTTCATGGCGGTCCGTGAGGGTCTGGATGCAGCCGGGATCACCGTGGCCTCCGCTCAACTGACCATGATCCCGAAGAATACGGTGGCCCTCACCGAATCGGACGCCAAGAAGACCTTTCGTCTTCTGGACGCCCTCGAAGACCTCGACGACGTGCAAGAGGTGTTCGCCAACTTCGACGTCTCCGACGAGGTCATGCAGGCCCTCGCCGGCTGAATCACGGCCGGCACGCAGACATCGACCGACCACAGGCCGCCGCGCCCGCCCCGGGGAAGTCGCATCATCCTGGGTCTAGATCCTGGCACGGCAGCGACCGGATATGGCGTCGTGGAGCAACGCGGCGCCCGTCTTGCCGCTGTGGCGTACGGCGTCATCGAGACCCCCGCGAACATGCAGCTTCATCACCGGCTCGACATCATCTTCCGACAAGTGGCGGCGATGCTCGAGCGGTACGGGCCGGAGGCTGCGGCCGTGGAGTCGTTGTTCTTCAACACGAACGTGCGTACGGCGTTCGCCGTGGGACAGGCGCGCGGAGTAGCGCTGCTGGCATGCTCGCGGTCGGGATGTGATCTCTTCGAATACACGCCGCAACAGGTGAAGCTGGCCGTGGTTGGTTACGGCAAAGCGGAGAAGGCGCAGGTACAGGAGATGGTCCGTGTGCTCCTCGGCCTGGATCGAATACCGTCCCCCGATCACGCATCGGATGCCTTGGGGGTGGCGATCTGCCACGCACATGGAGCCGCGATGCGCGACGGGGTGCACCGTGCCCGGTCGGCGGCACAGCGCCGGCCGACCGCCGGAGCCGAAAGAAGCCGGTCGTGATCGAACGGGTTCGAGGTACGGTCGCGGCGCGTGAGGTCGACGGGATGGTCATCGAGGTGGGAGGGATCGGTCTCCGTATGGAGGCATCGGCGACCACGCTCCGAGATCTCCCCAATGTGGGTGAGACGGCCTCGGTGTATACCCATCTGCACGTGCGGGAGGATGCTCTTCAACTCTATGCGTTCTCGAGCGAAGACGAGCGCGATCTCTTCCTGATGTTCATCGGCGTCAGCAAGATCGGCCCCAGATTGGCCCTGGCGGCCCTGTCGGCCCGCAGGCCACCCGAGGTGCGGCGTGCTCTGGCCACCGGCGACATCGCGCTGTTCCAGGCCGTGCCCGGCATCGGGAAGAAGACAGCAGAGCGACTAATCCTCGAACTGAGAGAGAAGGCCGGACAGTCTCTCGGGCTCGGAGAAGCGCCGGCGGGCGGCGGTCCGTCGGAGGGGGATGGTACGCTCAACCTGGCTCGGGCGGCCCTCGTGGAGCTTGGTCTCACTGCCGCCGAGGCCGAGGCGCGGTTGCGCGACGCCGACCCCGATCAGCCGCTCGACGTCGTGGTGCGCGCCGCACTGCGACCGGCGCGGAAGTGAGGCTGCCGTGAGTGACGACTCCGGCTTCAAGCCGCTCTATGAGAGTCTACCCGAAGCTCGGCTTGCCGACCCTGAAGAGGTTGTCGACGACCAAGAGATAGAAGGGTCTCTGCGGCCGCGTAGTCTCGACGGTTTCACGGGGCAGGTGGTGCTGCGGGAGCAACTCTCCATCTTCATCCAGGCGGCCCGTCGCCGAGGGGAGCCCCTCGACCACGTGTTGCTGGCCGGTCCTCCCGGGCTGGGGAAGACCACGTTGGCCAATATCATCGCCCACGAGATGGGCGTGCACATCGTCACGACGTCCGGTCCGGCTCTCGAACGCAAGGCCGACATGGCCGCCATTCTCACCAACCTCGAGGTCGGCGATGTGCTGTTCATCGACGAGATCCATCGTCTGAACCGGGCGATCGAGGAGATCCTCTATCCGGCGATGGAAGATTTTGAGATCGACATCATCATCGGTCAGGGCCCCAGCGCCCGCACCATCCGGCTCGATCTGCCGCGTTTCACATTGATCGGGGCCACCACACGGTCTGGATTGATCACCACTCCGTTGCGAGACCGTTTCGGCTTCTCTCATCGCCTCGACTACTACACCATCGAAGAGCTGTCCGGCATCATCATCCGTTCGGCGGACATACTGAATGTCGAGATCGATCCCGAGGGGGCTCACGAACTGGCATTGCGTTCCCGCGGCACGCCGCGGATCGCCAACCGTCTGCTGAAGCGGGTGCGGGACTTCGCGCAGGTGCGTCACGAAGGGCGGATCACCCCCGCCGTGGCACACGAGGCTCTCCGACTGTTCCAGGTGGACGACGAAGGCCTCGACCGGGTCGATCGGGAGATCCTGATTCTGATCCTGGAGAAGTTCGACGGCGGTCCGGTCGGCCTATCTACGCTGGCGGTTGCCATAGGGGAGGAGCCGGATACCATCGAGGACGTCTACGAACCCTATCTGCTGCAACGCGGCTTCCTGAAACGGACTCCCCGCGGTCGCGTCCTGACCCGTCTTGGCTACCTGCACTGCGGGGTCAGGCCGCCCGCAGAGTCGGGCACCCTGTTCTCATGAGCCTGCTTCTTCATATCTGCTGCGGCCCCTGTGCGACGGCAACCGTCGCTCATTGGCGTGACCAAGGCCGCGATGTAGTCGGGTTCTTCTACAACCCCAACATTCACCCCTTGCTGGAGTACCGCCGGCGACTGAGTGGGAGCCGGGACCTGGCCGCCCTACTCGGTCTTGGGCTTGCCGAAGACCTGGCCTATGATCCCGCCGCCTGGTTCGCCGATGTGGGCGGCAAAGGGCCGGACCGATGCGTGGCGTGCATAGCTCAGCGCCTCGACCGAACGGCCCGGGAGGCCGCCGCCCGCGGCTTTGGAGCGTTCTCCACCTCGCTGAGCATCAGCCCGTGGCAGGACCACGATGCGATCGTGGAGGGCGGCGCCGCGGCGGCGGAGCGTCACGGAGTGGCGTTCCTCTACGAGGACCTGCGTCCTCTCTACCGTGAGTCCCGCCGTTTGAGCCGCGAGGCGGGGCTCTACCGGCAGAAGTATTGCGGTTGCATCCTGTCGGAGTGGGAGCGATATCGGGAGCGACCTGGCCCGGAGACGAGTCCCCCGGGTGGCGCCGACGCCACATGCACCTAGACGAGCTCGATCTCGAGATCCCGGCGGAACTGATCGCCCAGACGCCTGCGCACCCCCGGGACGCGTGCCGTCTCATGGTGGTGGACCCGGTGGGAGGAAGCATCGCGCACGAGCGTTTTCGTGACCTGGCGCGCCATCTTATGCGGGGTGACGTGCTCGTGATCAACGATTCCCGGGTCGTCGCGGCTCGATTGTGGGTGCAGAAAGCGACCGGCGGCCGAGTCGAGTTGCTGTTCCTACACCCCTGCGGCGGTGACGGGCTCTGGGAGGCGCTGGCGCGACCTTCCGGCCGGTTGCGCCTCGGACAAGTTCTGCGCACCCCCCAGGGTCGCGAGGTACACCTGGCCGCGCGCCTTGGGGACGGCCGCTGGCACGTGAGTCTGAACGGCGGGTCCGGCTTCCGGAAGGTGCTCGAGCAGGAGGGCGCCGTGCCGCTGCCGCCCTACATCAAGACTCCTCCGAGTCGACCCGACGACTACCAGACGGTCTACGCCCGGTCGGAGGGCTCCTCGGCGGCGCCCACGGCGGGTCTACACTTCACGCCGGAGTTGCTCGCCTCCCTCCGCGCGGACGGCATAGACGTGGTACCGGTCACCCTCCACGTGGGCATCGATACGTTCCGGCCCGTGACCGAAGAACGCGTCGAGGAGCACCCCATCCATCAAGAGGCCTACGACGTGCCGCCTGATTCTATCGCCCGGCTCGACGCCGCCCGGGCGGAGGGCCGGCGGGTGGTGGCTGTGGGGACGACGGCGGTCCGCGTGCTCGAGACCCTGTATCGTGACGCCGAGCCCGGCGCCCCGTCCGTCGCCGCTCCGGTTGGCTGGACCGGTCTCTTCATCACGCCGGGGCACCGGTTCCGGGCGGTCGATGCCATGTTGACGAACTTCCACCTGCCCCGCACCTCGCTGCTGGCTCTGGTCATGGCTTTCGCCGGACCCACCGTCACCAGGAACGCGTATGAGGAGGCGGTGCACGAACGCTATCGTGTCTACAGCTTCGGCGATGCCATGTTGATCGTGCGCCCCCAGGGAGACGGCCGTGCGGGTGCACATGCCTGAGGGCGCCTCTGCAGTGGCTCCCGGTCTGCCTGACTTCCCCTTCACTGTGGAGGCCACCGACGGAACCGCGCGGGCGGGAGTGTTGCAGACCCCCCGTGGGACGGTGTTCACTCCATGCTTCATGCCGGTGGGTACCAAAGGCACGGTCAAAGGCGTGTCTCCGGACAGACTCCGTTCGCTGGGGGCGCAGATCGTCTTGGCCAATACCTACCACCTGGCGATGCGTCCGGGGACCGATACGGTGCAGGCGCTTGGCGGCCTGCACCGCTTCATGGGATGGAACGGCCCGCTCTTGACCGACAGCGGCGGGTTCCAGGTGTTCAGTCTTAAGACCACCGCGGATATCCGTGACGAGGGCGTAGCGTTCCGGTCTGTCTATGATGGGTCGCCGCACCTGTTCACGCCTGAACGCGCTATGGCCGAGCAGCGGGCCTTGGGGGGCGATCTGGTGATGTGCTTCGACGAGTGCCCGCCCGCCGGAGCACCGGCGGCGGCGCTGGCGGGGGCCGTCGAGCGCACCCAGGAGTGGGCGCGTCGCTGCGCTGTAGCCCACCGGGAGGCGGGTGGCCATGGGTGCGATGGGCCCCAGATGTTGCTGGGTATCGTACAGGGTGGGGTGGACCCGGCGCTTCGCCGTCAAAGCGTAGAAGGGCTGCTCGCGCTGGGGTTCCCGGGCTATGCCATCGGCGGTCTCTCGGTGGGCGAGGATCGCGACGAGACCTATTCCGTGACCGGCTACACCGCCGGTCTGCTGCCGGCCGACCGGGTCCGTTACTTCATGGGGATCGGCGATCCGGCCGGACTCCTCGAAGTCATCGAGCGGGGAGTCGATCTCTTCGATTGCGTTCTGCCGACGCGGACGGCGCGGATGGGTACCGCCTTCACCAGAGAGGGCCGTCTGAACTTGAAAAACTCCTGCCATGCCCGTTCCACGGAGCCTCTCGATGCGGATTGCGATTGCCCGGCGTGTACGCACTTCACTCGCGGGGCCTTGCGTCACTATGTGCAGCAGAAGGAGATCCTGGGCCTGCAGCTCTTGACGGAGCACAACCTGCGCTTCCTGTTCCGTCTGGTAGAGGACGCGCGGGCCGCCATCGTCGCCGGGACGTTTGCCGCTTTCAAGGGAGCACGGGGTGCTCCGTGGTAACATACGCACTCGGGCTATTCAGGCGCGCGGACCGGTCGCGGGGCGCGCGGACAAGGAGGGTGGGTTGAGCAACAATTTCCTTCTCATCGTGCTGTATGCGGTGGGCTTCATCGCCATCTTCTACTTCATGGCTATCCGTCCTCAACAGCGCCAGCGGCGCGCCCATGATGAACTGGTATCCGCAATCAAGCCCGGCGATGAGGTCATAACCGCCGGAGGCGTGTTTGGCACGGTCAAGCGGACCGAGGATGCGGTCATCACCCTTCAGATCGCTAAGAACGTCGACATACGCGTTGCCCGCAAGGCGGTCACTGAAGTCATCAGTCAAGGCCGCGGTCCTCAGAAAGCCGGCAAGACCGACAAGCCGGTCTCCGAAGAAGCGGCCGCCCTTGTAGCTGCTTCATCAGAGGCGGAGGCGCCCGCAGAGGGCGAGCAGGAACCCAAGGCCTGAGGCGTACGACCACCCGATCGGCCGAGTACGGCTCGGCGGCAATGACCACGATCAAACCCTAGCCCGCAGGAAGGTACCCCGTGTCCTCGATGCAGAAGAACGTGATAGTGCTGGTCGCCGTGGCCGTACTCTTGGTAGTCGCCATGTACTTCATCTATCCCCCGGGTTCCAGCACGAATCTGGGGCTCGATCTTCAGGGTGGTCTGGCCGTCCTCTTGGAAGCCCAAGATTCGGCCAAGGCTCCCCGAACCGAAGAGAGCATGAAGCAGGCGATCAGCATCATCCAGGACCGAGTCAATGGTCTCGGGGTAGCTGAACCTGAGATTCAACGCCAAGGGCAGTGGAAGATCAGTGTGCAGCTTCCCGGCATCAAGAACCCACAAGAAGCCTTGGACGTCATCGGCAAGACCGCCGTGCTCGAGTTCTATGACACGAACCAGTTCGGAACGCCGTACGCCACTCAAGCCGAGGCGCTCAAGGCCGCCGGAGTGGAGACCGCCGGTGCACTCCCCGACGGCAAGCGTCTGATCCATTGGCCGGCCAAGGGGGGCGCCGCGACCGACTCGTGGTTCATCGTCGACACCGAACCACCGCTGACCGGCACCGCGCTGTCCGGAGCTCAAGTCGGCTTCGATCAGAACAATCAGCCCAAGGTGGACATGCAGTTCAAGGGTGATGGTGCGACCAAGTTCGCCGATCTGACCGACACGATGGGGAAGGCGGCTCAGATCACCGGTCAGGACCAGCTGCTCGCCATCGTTCTCGACGGCACCGTTCAGTCGGCACCTCGGGTGCAGGGACGCATCGAAGGCGGCCGTGCCGAGATCACCGGGAAGTTCACGCTCACCGAAGCCAAGAACCTCGCCCTTGTGCTTCAGACCGGCGCTCTACCGATCGAGCTGGCGCCGGTCCAACAGCGGACCGTCGGGGCTACTTTGGGGAAAGCGTCGCTCTCGCAGGCCCTGTTCGCCGGAGTCATCGGCCTCATTCTGGTGGCGCTGTTCATGCTGGTCATGTACAGGCTTCTTGGTCTTATCGCAGACATTGCGCTGGTGATCTACACCATACTGTTCTGGGGCATCCTCAACGCTATCGGGGTCACGCTCACTCTGCCCGGGGTGGCCGGTATGATCCTCACGCTGGGTATGGCCGTGGACGCGAACGTGATCATCTTTGCCCGGATCCGCGACGAGGTGAACGGTGGTAAGACACTGCGTACCGCCATAGATGCGGGCTTCAAGAAGGCCTTCAGTGCCATCTTGGACGGCCACGTCACCGCCCTCATCACCGCAGCGGTGCTCTTTTGGGCGGCGACCGGAGGCGTGCGCGGTTTCGCACTCAACCTGGGCATCGGAGTCGCCCTCTCGCTCTTCAGCGCGGTGGTCGTGAGCCGTGCTCTGGTCGGCGTCTTGATCTCCGTGAAGCCGTTCCGCAACCTGAAGCTGCTTGGGCTCGAACCCCGCACCACGGAGATGAAGGTCTTTCCCATCATGAAGTACCGCCGGTGGGCGGTCGGCGCCCTCGGCGCGGTCACGATCTTCGTCATCCTCGCGGTGTTCGTCATCGGTCTGAACCGGGGGATCGAGTTCAACGGCGGAGTGCGCACGGAGGTCAAACTGACCAAACCTGCCACCACCAACCAGGTCGCAGCGGCCTTTACCGGGGCAGGTGTGCAAGAACCGGTTGTCCAGACGGCCGGCGGTGATATCTTCGTCATCACCGCGGCTTCGATGACCGACCAGCAATTCGCACAGGCACAGGAGACGTTGACCACAAAGTTCGCTGCTTCTTCGAGCACGGTCGGCCTGGAGCGCATCGGTCCGAGTTTCGGGCAGGAGACCGCACAGCGTGCCCTGATCGCAATACTCGTGTCTATCATCGTGATGATCGGCTATCTCTCATGGCGGTTCGAGTATAAGTTCGCCCTTCCCGCGATCGTCGCGCTCGCGCACGATGTGGCCCTTACGCTGGGTGTCTACGCCGTCACCGGCCGCTTGGTGACCACCGCCACCGTGGCCGCGGTGCTCACCGTTCTGGGGTATTCGGTCAACGACACCATCATCGTCTTCGACCGCATCCGTGAGAACACCCACTACATGAAGAAAGAGAGCTACGGCTCGATGGTCGATCTCTCGATCCGCCAGACCATCGTCCGCTCCCTGAACACCGCCATCACCACCTTGATCCCCCTCGCGGTCATCCTCCTGTTCGGAGGCCCGACTCTGAATGACTTCGCGTTCGCCCTCGTCATCGGTATCGCATCCGGAGCGTACTCCTCGGTCTTCATCGCGTCCCCGCTCCTCACCATCTGGAAGGAACGCGAACCTAAGTATCGCAAGCGCGCGGCGGCCGAAGGAGCTTGAGCCTGCCTCGAGCGTGGTTTCGTGTGATGACCTGCACGGGAAGAGAGCCTCATGACCCACGCGACATGAGGAGGACGAGATGAACGATAGCGACACACCAGGCGCCGACCAAGGAACCGCACGTTCCGCGGTCTCGGGCGTGATCGACATCATTGAGCGCACCCTCATGGTGGGTCTGGGAGCGGCATCCATCACCATCGAGCGTATACAGGCGGTCGCCGACGAGTTCGTCAAACGAGGGCAACTGTCCAAGGAAGAGGGGAAGCAGCTCGTTGAGGATCTCGCGTCGCGGAGCAAGGACGAGGCCAAGTCCGTCTTGCGAACGGCGGATTCCGGTCTTCAATCGGCCTACCGGGAATTGGGACTGTCCACAAAGCGCGAACTCGAGGATCTGGAATTCCGTATCCGCCAGTTGGAGCACCGCATCGCTTTGCTCGAGCGCGCAGCGGACGACGCAGGCGAAACCGACGCCGAGGGGTGATCATCCCGGTCGAACTGTCGTGACCATGGGGCTCGGAAGGCCTAAGGTGAGAGCGTGGTCCGCTCACTAAGGCCTCCTGCCTTCATCTCGCGTTCTCGCAATCTCGGGCGTATCCGCCAAATCTCCGAAGTCGCGATCCGACACGGCTTCGGTTTTCTGTTTGAGCGCTACAACCTGTGGCACATACTGCATCTGAAGCGCGTCTCCGTTCCGCCTGCGCCCGCTCACGTGGGTCGTCATCTTCGCGAGATGCTCGAGGAGTTGGGGCCCACATTCGTGAAGTTCGGGCAACTGCTCAGCACACGTCCCGACCTGCTGCCGCCGGAGATCATCGCTGAGTTGGTGCACCTCCAGGACGACGTGCCGCCGTTTCCGTACGCGCAGGCGCGGGCGGTCGTGGAAGAAGACCTGGGATTGACTCTTGAACGCCTCTTCGAGTCGTTCGAACGGGAACCGATAGCGGCCGCGTCCATCGGGCAGGTTCACCGGGCGGTGCTGCCGGGGGGCCGGAGGGTCGTCGTCAAAGTCCAACGACCGGACGCCGTCCGCCAGGTGGAGAGCGACATAGAACTGCTCCGCCAGTTGGCGGCGACGCTCAGAGACCACCTGGGCGACCGCCTTTTTGTGAATCCGGTGAGCCTGGTCAACGAGTTCGCGCAGGCGATAAGCCAGGAACTCGACTACGGACTCGAGGCCCGGAACGCCGAGCGGTTTGCTCGGAACTTCGCCGGCTCGCGCCGGGTAGCGATCCCCCAGGTCTTCGATCTGTACTGCAGCCGGCGTGTACTCACGCTGGAATACGTGGAGGGCCGCACCCTCAACGTCCTCGACCTGGAGAGCCTGAGTCTGGGCGATCGGCGCTCACTCGCGGAGACGATCGCAGGTGTGTGGTTCAAGCAGATCCTCGAGGATGGGTTCTTCCATGGGGACCCTCATCCCGCCAACATCCTCTACGTGGCTCCCGACCGCATCGGTCTCCTGGACTTCGGAACCTCCGGGAGTCTCTCCGACGAGGACCTGGAGGAGGGAGTCAGTCTCTTCCTCGACATCCTCGATCAAGACATACCCGGCGTCAAGAGGCGTCTCCGTGGCCTGGGGGTCAAATGGTCCCACGAGAAAGACCAGCAGACGACGGAGGCCCTCGAACAGGTGTTCAGCCGCTACTACGGGTCTACCTTCGCCGATCTCGACCCCGGCACGGTGATCGAACAGGTTCTGAGGATCATATACGACCTGCACCTGGAACTCCCCACGCGTTTCCTGGTACTGGACAAGTCGCTGCTCACCGTCCAGGCTGTCGTCAGCCAGATCTATCCGGACTTCAACGTGTTCGAGGCAGCCCGACCGTACGCGCGCAGGCTTCTGAGGGATCGCTTTCTCCCCCAGAAGATCGCCGGCAAGGCCACCCGTTCGGTCAGAAAGTACCAGCGGGTGGTCGCGGAGTACCCCTTCCAACTCGGCGACATCCTGGAAGAATTGCGCGACGGACAGATCGAGGTCGGGATAAAAGTAATAGGCCTGAACGAGCTCATTCACAAGCTCGACATCCTGACCAACAAGATCGTCGTGGCGGTGGTGACTACGGCGCTGCTGCTCGCGAGCGCGCTTCTGGCGGCGTTTATCAGAGAAGGACCGCGGTTCTTCGGACTCTCGTTGTTCGGAGCGCCGGGCTTTCTGATAGCCACAACCTTCGGTCTCTGGCTGCTCTGGGCCATCTTCCGATCCGGGCGCCTCTAGACGCCGGGCGCAGAAGCCTGGGGGCCGTCCGGGCCCCAGGCTATACTCAATCAGATGGATACCTTCACCTGGAAGACCTCCCCCTACTCATGGGCCCTCGCCGAGGAGCTGTCACGAGGCGTTGGCGTTCCTATGCTCGCCGGCATCGTCCTCGCGCGGCGTGGGTTCACGTCGGTCTCCGAGGCCCGCGCATTCATCGATGTCGACTCCACGGTGCCCGACCCCTTCTTGTTCGATGATATGTCCGCTGCCGTCACCCTGGTCGAAGATGCCATCGGGAGCCACCGTCGCGTGGTGGTGCATGGGGACTATGACGTCGACGGTATCTCGGCGACCGCGCTGCTGGTCCGGGGGCTGCGCGATTTCGGACTCGAGGTTACCCCCTACCTGCCCAGTCGGTTCGTGCAGGGATACGGCCTGTCAGCCACGGCGGTACAGGAGATCGCCGGGCGGGGTGACGCACTGCTGATCACCGTCGACTGCGGGGTCAACTACCCCCAGGAAGTGGCCCTTGCACGGAGCCTTGGGCTCGACGTGGTTGTGACCGACCACCACCGACCCGGCGACGTGCTGCCGGAGGCGACCGTTATCCACGCTGCCGTGGGAGATTACCCGCACGGCGACCTCTGCGGAGTGGGTGTGGCCCTGAAGCTGTTGCACGCTCTGTGGATCGCCAAGAGAGATGCGCCCTCCGACCGAGTGCCCGAAGGCCTGATGGATGATCTGGACTTTGTGGCACTGGGTACGATCGCCGACCTCGTCCCCCTGGTCGGAGAAAACCGGTACTACGTGTCTGAAGGCCTGATCCGCCTGGGTCGGAGTCGTGCAGTCGGCATCAGGGCCCTCATGGAGGTGGCCTCCGTCCGTCCGCCCGTGGACAGTCACGCGGTTGGGTTCCGCCTCGCGCCGCGTCTGAATGCAGCCGGTCGTCTGGCCGACCCGCACATCCCCCTGCGCCTCTTGCTCACCGACGATCCGGCCGAGGCGGCCGGACTCGCGGAAGAACTCGATGGCTTGAATCGGCAACGACAGGAGGTAGAGGGCCGCATTCAGATCGAGGCGGTCGCACAGGTCGAGGCGCTCGACGCGCTGCCGACCGTTCTGGTGTTGTCCGGCGAAGAGTGGCACGAGGGGGTCATCGGCATCGTGGCCTCTCGCATCGTGGAGCGCTATCACCGGCCCACCGTGCTTCTGGCGATCAAGGACGGAGTGGCCAGGGGTTCGGGCAGGAGCATCCCAGCCTACGACCTCATGGACGGCCTGAGATCCTGTGACGATCTGCTGACCCAGTACGGAGGGCATCGCCAAGCGGCCGGGATGAGCCTTCCCAGCGACGACATCGAGGTGTTCGCGACACGGCTGGAGGCCCACGCGCGGAGCGTTCTGACCGAGGACGACATGCGTCGGTTGTACGCACCCGATGCGGTTGTGCGGGGCGAAGACCTCACCCTCGACACGGCGGACGCGCTCGAGACACTGGCTCCGTTCGGGATGGGGAACCCGCGCGTGCAACTGCTCGCCCTCGACACTATGCTCGATGGCCCGGAGCTGACGCGCACGGGGGAGCACATGCGCTGCACGGTCGTGGTCGACGGCGTCCGCACGCGGGGGATCGGCTTCCGTTTTGCCGACAAGATCCCGGCGCTGGAGCAAAACGGTTATCGCGCTCATGCCGGTCTTCGCCTGCAGGCGAGCGAGTGGCAGGGCAGGCAGCGTTGCGAGGTCCAGTTGCACAGCGTCTACGCCGCACCCGACCTCGGCGTGGCCGCCTTGGGGTGTTCCCCGGACTGCCCGTTCCTCGATCCCATCGATCTCCCCGGACCGTGCGCCTGCTGCGCGGAGCCCGTTGCCGCATCGGCCCGCGAGGACCTGCCTCCGGCCAACGATCTGCGCGATCGGCCCGGGCGGCTGTCGGCGATGGCTCAGATCCTGTCGACGGGAGAACCGACCGTGGTCGTGGGCGCCTCCGCGACCCGGGTGATGCGGGAGATCGCGGCTCTGCCCCTGGAACACCTGGGTATCACCGGCCTTCGCTGCGGCAGCAGGCTCTGCCGGCGCACCCACATGACTCCTCCCCGCAGCGGCGACGTGGTGGTTCTCGATTGGGCTGCGGCCGAGCGGCGCGCCGATCTCTCCGCGGGACGCGCCCACGTGGTCGTGGCCGAGCCTCCCTACTTTCAGAGTCACCTGGCCTGGCTGCTGAGCGCGTGTCGGGAATCTCAGGTGCATCTCGCCTACGGTGCCGATCAGCGTGCGTCGGTGGAGCGCACCCTAGTCGACCAGGTCCACCCACGCTCCTGTATGGTGGCACTGTTCCGGACTTGGCGTGATGGTTTCAGAGGCATCGCAGCGTCGGAGGAGACGGTCCGCCGGGCATGGCAGGACCACGGGTACGTGCTCTCGGCGGACGACCTCTTTCAGTCAGCAGCCCTGCTCGCAGAGCTCGGCATCGGTCCGGGCGCAGCGGAACAGGCTACAATGATGGCCAAGGATAGTGCCGCATATCGTGCGGCAGAGGGCGTCTACCGGGAGGCGGTCGCGCGGTGTCGGAGGATGTAGAGGGAACCACACGCGTCGCTTCGGTCGCGCCCGAACCTGATGTCGGCTCCGACGAGGAGCCCTTGGGGAGCCAGGCCGCGTCCCCCGTGTACCAACAGATGCTCGACGACCTGTTTCGACAGATCGTCCGCTATAACCCCACCTTCGACCGTGATCTCGTTAGCCGGGCCTTCCATGTCGCCCTGGAGATGCACAGCGAACAGCGGCGGGCGAGCGGGGAGGACTACATCCTGCACCCCCTGGGCACGGCCACCATCTGCGCCGATCTGCGCCTTGACTCGCACACCATAGCCGCCGCGCTACTCCACGACGTCGTCGAAGATACCGATCTCTCCATCGAGCGGGTGCGTACGGAGTTCGGTGACGACGTCGCGCTGCTGGTGGATGGCGTCACCAAGCTCACGAAGATGTCGTTCAAGAGTTCCGAGGAAGAGCAGGCGGAGAACTATCGCAAGATGATCGTGGCGATGGCCAAGGATATCCGGGTGATCCTGATCAAGCTGGCCGACAGGCTGCACAACATGCGCACACTCTGCTATCTGGGCAAGGACAAGCAGATCCAGAAGGCCAAGGAGACCTTGGAGATCTACGCTCCCTTGGCCCATCGTCTTGGCATCGAATCGGTGCGCTGGGAACTCGAAGACTTGGCTTTCAGCACGCTCCATCCCAGAAAATACGCCGAGATCCAACAGATGGTCGCCCAACGTCGAACGGATCGCGAAGAGTACATAGAGGAGGCCCGCACCTACCTCGTATGTGAGTTGGAGAAGGTCAAGATCAGCGCCGAGATCTCAGGCAGAGCCAAGCACTTCTACTCCATCTACGACAAGATGACGCGCAAGGGCAAGGAGTTCAACGAGATCTACGATCTCACTGCCCTGCGCGTGCTGGTGGGAAGCGTGCGCGACTGCTACGCGGCTGTGGGGGTCATCCATTCCTTGTGGAAGCCTCTTCCGGGCAGGTTCAAAGACTACATCGCCATGCCCAAGTTCAACATGTATCAGTCTCTGCACACCACGGTCATCGGACCGCAGGGCAAACCCCTCGAGATACAGATCAGAACCACCGAGATGCATGAGACGGCCGAGTATGGCATCGCCGCGCACTGGCTCTACAAGGACAAGGCGAAGGACGCCGCGAGGGGCGACGGGGACAAACTGCAATGGTTGCGGCAGATGATGGAGTGGCAGTCGGAGACCAAGGACGCCACCGAGTTCATGGAGTCTCTGCGCATCGATCTCTTCCAGGATGAGGCCTACGTCTTCACGCCCAAGGGCGAGGTGAAGAGCCTGCCGGCCGGGTCCACGCCTGTGGACTTCGCGTATGCCATCCACACCGACGTCGGTCATCGCTGCGTGGGGGCCAAGGTCAACGGTCGCATCGTGCCTCTGACGTACCGCCTGCAATCAGGCGATATCGTGGAGGTGCTGACCTCCCGCACGGCACAGGGTCCCTCACGGGACTGGCTCAACTTCGTGCAGAGTTCCTCGGCACGCAACAAGATCAGGCAGTGGTTCAAACGTGAGCGACGCGAGGACTCTGAGCACGTAGGCAAGGACGCGCTGCTGGAGACCTTCCGCAAGCATGGGCTGCCCGCTCAGAAGCTGATGGGGTCAGAGACCCTGGGTCTCGTCATGAAAGAGATGGGGTTCCAGAAGCGGGAGGACTTCTTCGTCAGCATAGGCGCGGGCAAGACCAGTCCCCAGCAGGTGCTCACCAAGGTGATGCAGCGGGTGAATCAGAACGTCACCGAGGTCAAACAGGATCTCCCCACCTCCGCCCCGCCACGCACCTCGCGACAGCCCTCTCCCGGCGATCTAGGCATCAGGGTAGAGGGCATCGATGACGTCGCCATCCGCATGCCCGAGTGCTGCCGGCCGGTGCCGGGAGACGACGTGGTGGGCTACATCTCACTGGGCAAGGGCATTACCATCCATCGCCGCGACTGTCCCAACGTCCGCGCTCTCGAGAAGCACCCGGAGCGTTTCACCCCCGTCTCATGGAGCACCGAGGCGCACGCGCCCTTCCGCGTGGAGATCCAGATCGAAGCCTACGATCGCAGTCGCCTGCTGGAGGACATCTCGCGCACACTCACCGAGTGCGGCATCAACATCCTTGCCGCCCAGATCCAGACTACCGACGAGAACATGGTGCGTGATCGGTTCGTCTTCGAAGTGCCGGACGTGGACTACCTAGAGACCATCCTGCAACGCATCCGCCGCATTGATACCGTCTATGACGCCTACCGGGTAACGCCGCACTAACAGGCGGATTCAGAGCGAAGCTCAGCCG